>WNFJ01330988.1_pt2 | contig 34553 bp, 43 predicted proteins | sample 5400461 | NCBI WGS metagenome assembly WNFJ01 (sample SAMN13153349, study PRJNA577476) | soil metagenome | isolation source: 115 cm saprolite on Douglas fir-dominated hillslope | place: USA:California | collected 2013-09-17
CGCAAACGCATCGATGGGATTGTGGCGCTAATCATGGCGCTGGGCCGCGCCAGCCTGCAGCTCGATAGCGGGGCATCGGTCTATGACGAGCGAGGAGTGATCACGATTTGAAAACCGAATTCAGCATCGGCGGAGTGCGCTACAGCCTGATCGCTTCAAGCGATTCGCGGCGGGAGGTCCAGGCCGCCGCGGAAGACATTCAGCCGGATAAAACTCTTTGGACCAGCGCGGCGCAGAAGAGGGCGGCGATGCGCCACCGCACGGGAGCGACGGCCAAGGAAATTCACGCCGCCGGCGCGAGAGCCTCGATATGAGACGCTTTAAAATTCTAGCTCTTTTGCTGGTTCTGCTTTACTCGACACCGGCCCGCGCGCAGGAACGTTCCTCTGACGCGCCTGTAAGTACAGGCGACTCCTTGCAGAAGCCGCTGGATCTGCCGAAGACCACCATCCGGCGCCGCGTCTTCGACAAAAAGTTTCTAGTGGTCACCGCCGTGAGCGTGGGCGTCTCGATCGGCACGAGCTTCGCGGTGAACAAATGCCGCCATGACCACGGCATCGGGCCATGCCAGGAGGGCGGCTATGGCGAATTCAAAACGCGCGAAGGCCTGCGCCAGGGGTTGACGGGATTTTTGATTCTTCCTTCCTGGAAGCTGAAGCAGATCGAGGAGTCGCCCGTACTTACGGGCGCCAAGGACAATGGCCAAGGCGCGAAGCACAAATTCTGGTGGTTGTTTCCAGCCGCGAATGCCGGTTTCAACGCGGCCATCATCGCGCAGAACAAATTCAAGCATTACGGCCCGCGAGATCACGATCGCGACCGCTGAGAAAAAAAGACCAAATGATTTTCACCGCGGGAAAATTCGGACTATTGGCGCAGCTCAATCCTTTCCGGCTCGAGCTGCGCTCGAACCTGCAGGAGCCCGATCGCTGGCTGGTGGAATACGCCGGCGGCCATCCCACGGCTTCCGGCCAGACCATGACGGAGCGCACGGCGATGCAGCTCTCCGCCGTATGGTGCGCCGTGGGCTTGATTTCCGATTCGCTGGCGAATTCTCCGCTTTGCATGTTTGAAAAATTGGCGAACGACGACGGCCGTCGCGAAGCCGAGGATCATCCGCTCTATGCGCTCCTGCATGACCAGCCCAATGAGGAGATGACCGCGCATACGTTCATGAAAACCTTGGCGGGACATTTCCTTCTCTGGGGCAACGGCTACGCGGAGATCGAGCGCAATGGCGCCGGCGAAGTGGTGGCACTCTGGCCGCTGCGTCCGGACCGGACTTTCCCCAGGCGCAAGATTGGCCCGAGCGGAAAGGGAACGGGGAAACTTGTTTACATCGCGCGCTCGAGCGCCGGCCCGGAAATCGAGCTGCGGCCGGACCAGGTCCTGCATGTCATGGGCTACAGCTACGACGGGCTTCGCGGACTTTCTCCGGTGGCGCTGCATCGCGAGAGCATGGGGCTTTCCATGGCGGCCGCCGATTATGGCGCGAGATTTTTTGGAAACGATGCGCGCCCGGGCGGAGTGCTCAGTTATCCGGGCACGCTAAAAATCGAGGCGGCGAAACGCCTGAAAGAATCCTGGGAGGAAGCGCATCGCGGCGGCGATCAATCTCACCGCGTAGCGGTGCTCGAGAACGGCGTGAAGTGGGAACCGGTTTCGATGTCCAATGAGGATGCGCAATACCTCGCGACGCGGATTTTTCAGCTTTCCGAGATTTCCAGAATGTATCACGTCCCGTTGCACAAGCTCGGGGAGCTGAGCCATGCCACGTTCTCGAACATCGAGGACCAGGAAATCGAATACGTGAAGGGCGCGGTGCTGCCCTGGGCGGAATCCATCGAGCAAGAGATTTTCCGCAAACTGATCAAACCGACGCTGCCGGCGGGGAAAACGTTCTATTCCGAATTCAACCTCGAGGGCGCCATGCGCGGAGATCCCGAGAGCCGGGCAAAGTATTACGACACGATGGGGATGAAGGGCTATATGTGCGCGGACGAGGTCCGCAAGCGCGAGAATATGAACCCCCTTCCGAACGGCCAGGGCAAGGTTTTCTTCATTCCGGTCACCCAGCAACCCGTCGACAGGGCTATAAACCCCCCAGAGCCGCCACCGGCGTCCAATATAGGCCCGGATGGGAAACCTGTACTCCCAGGAGGCTCAAAGAATCCCGCGCCTCCCCCGGCCGACGCCAAAGCCAAAAAGCGCCATGCCCAGGAGCTCGCCGATCGGCGCCGCCAGGTGGCCCTAGCCTTCGCGCCAGCGCTTGCCACTGTGGGCGACCGGCTGGCGCGCAAAGAGGCGGCCGCCCTGCAGCGTTCCACCGCCGACCCGGACAATTTCTTCCGCGAGCATTTGCCCTACGTGCGCGAGGCGCTTTTGCCGGTGCTCACCTGCATCGAGGAATCCGTTTCGATGCTGGTCCGCATGGAAGGGCACACCGCAGCGATCCCGGACCGCGACAAGTTCATCGCCGGCTACGCGGATACCTTCGCGCATCGCTATGTGAAGGAAGCTCTCGTCAACCACGTCGGCAAAGCCGCCATATGGGCCAATGGAATCAACGAGCGCGCGCACGAGGAAGCCATGCGCGCCTCGAACGCCTTCGCGGTGCATCTCTACAAGGCCAGCGGAGTGAAGCGCCTGGCTTGGATCGTCCCCGATACGGGGTGCGATTCGGAATGCCTTTCCTTTGCCGCGCGGTTCCACGCGCCGGACGCTGCGCATCCGCCGATGGGCGCGCGGTGCGAATGCCAGATCGTGGCGGTCGATTAAAGATGGTTAGAGTTTGGACACTTTTGCTGATTCTGGCGCTCGGCGCAGCCTTTACGGCGGCTCCGAGGGCCGCGCCTGCACTTGCAGGCGCAAAAGAAATCGAGGCGGTTTTCCCTCATCAACTCGTTTACCAGGAGCAGACCACGCTCCCGGATGGCCGGCGCGTCGGGATTTTTTTGCCGGGCGTTCCGATCGCCCTGGGACTCGAGAGCCACAGCGGACCAAAAATCTTGACCATCGGAGACATCCTCAATTGCAAATCGGCGGAAGAGGAAGTTCCGATGTTCCGCAAAGCGGCGAATGGCGAATTTGAGCCATTCACCGGCAAGCGCCAGCTTCTGAACTGCGGACCGATGGTCGCCGGCGGCGAGGACCGCGTGCTGGCGATCGTGGCCATTCAGTGGCGGCAGAAATAGATTCAGAGGCCGGGCCCGGCAAGGGACGCAAAGGAGAAAGTCAATGGGAAGCGAACAGCGATTCATGGCGGCGGCGGATTTCCAGGGGGAATTCCGCGTCGAGAAGCGCGACGGAAAGCCGTCGCTGATCACCGGATATCCGGCGAAGTTCAATAAGCTCAGCCAGCGGATGTGGGGCATGCGCGAGCAGATCTTGCCCGGCGCGTTCAAGCGCACGCTGGCGGAAGGCGCGGACGTCCGCGGATTGCTCAATCACAATCCCGATTTCGTCCTCGGGCGCAACAAAGCCGGCACCATGCGGCTCAGCGAAACGAGCGTGGGCCTGCGCATGGAGATCGACGCGCCGGACACCCAGGTGGCGCGCGACCTGATGACTTCCATCGACCGTGGCGACATCACCCAGGGCAGCTTCCGTTTCAAGACGGTGACGGACAATTGGCATATGCAGGACGGCGAAACGATTCGCGACCTGATCGACGTGGATTTGATGGACGTCAGCGTGGTGACCTTCCCGGCTTACGAGGATACCGATATCGGCGTGCGCTCGCTGTCCGCGGCCGCAGGCATGGACGTCGCGCGCTTCTCAGAAATCGTCACGCGCATCGAGCACAATCTGCCGGCGAAATCTGAGGACCGCGATTTTCTCGGGCTGCTGATTCACCGCGCGGAGCTCCTTCGAGCCAAGCTGCCCGAGCCAGAGCTGCGCAATCTCGAATCGGCCACACGCCGGCTGCGTTTGCTCCAGGCGACCGACTGCCTGGGCCTGGACGTCCATCCGCGTCACGTTGCGACGTCACAACGCGACGAGAAGCGCGACGCGGCAAGCGGCGGCGAAAAAAGAGATGCCCATCTGACGAAGAAAGTGGACGGCGAGGACCTGAGCGCCCACGATTTTATCATCGCGGAAAAGGCCGACGACACGGATACCTGGCACCTTCCGTGGCATTTTTCCACGGAAGCGAAAACCGTCTCGCATCTGCGCGACGCGCTGGCGCGCTTCGACCAGGTGAAGGGAATCAGTGATGCCGAAAAGAAGAAAGCCCTGACCAAGCTAAAGCACCTCGCCAAGGCCCACGGCATCGACGTGAGCGATTAGCTCATGAGCTGCTACGCACAAGATTGCCGCGAGCCTCCGAAGCACGAGCTCCTGAGTTTTCCGATGTGCACGCCGCACTATATCGAAGCGCTGGAACATTCCGCGCACATCGTTTCGACTCCCGTGGGCGTGCTGATCATCGAGGACAAGAGAAGGGAAGAGGAGCGGCTGGCGCCGGCCAGGCGGCGGCTGGAAAAACGGCTTCTCGAAAAAGCGGCAAGGAAAGCGGCAACCGGCAAGTCAGCGGATTTTAGCGCCCGTACTGCCGGGCGCGCGGAAGAAAAAGTGCCCGAAACTATCCTGCTTTCCGGCGAGACTTCTTCGCAGACGATCGCGATGGGCGATCCTCCGCAACTTCGATTGCCCTCCGGCAAGGCTTCTTCGCCCCCGAAACCTCTTCCTGCGGCTTCGTAAGGCCGCCTGTAGGTGCAGGCGAATTAATCGAAATCACATCGAAGGGCAGCCGCATCTGGCGGCCCGCGGCCTTGAACGGATGGTAGACGTGTCCATCATCGTGAGGATCGGACTCCAGCCGATCCTGCCGCCTCAGTAAATGGAAGAAAACGGGACGGCCGCATTTCGCGCAAGGCCTTTCTTCGGCTCGGACGGCGTTTTTCACGGCTTCTTTTCGTCTCGTCACGCCTTACACCGCAATCCACACCGATTCACAGGCGGCCTGTGCAACGCTTTTCGGGGACGCCATCCGCTGCGGCAGGGTGCGGCGGGGAACAATCCTGAGCGGCAGCCGCCCCGAATCCGGGAATGTTGCACAGGCACTCTACTTGACTTCACTGGCTTCCCCCCTTAAAAATCCCCCCGTCTTTTGCCGGTCTCCGTTCCGGAGTCCGGTTTTCCGGAAAAAACAAAAGAAAGAGCTGCTACTGCAATCGAACTTCTGAGGAAAAGTTCTGGGAATGTGGAAAATCTACCCCCCCCCAGCAAGGTGCGTGCCGCTGTAGATGAAATTCAACACGCCAATTTTCTTCTCGATGGGCAGCGCGGACCACAGCGCATCGAGCACCGCCGGCGTGGGCGTTAAACTGCCGACGCCGTTCGATGCAGCGATGGCATATTTCCTTTTTTTAGCGAGCTTTCCCCCGCGCTCGACTCTGGGAATCTTGACGGCGGATTTCGCGACGATGTCGCGAGCCGTACCCCATGCGACGCCGTGTTTTTCCGCGATCGCATTCAGGTTCATCCCCGCGGCTGCGTCCTTCCGGATTGCTTCTCGTGTTGCGTCATCGATCCTCTTCGGCATCGGTTTTTTCCCTTCTTCTTTCGCGCCCGCCAGCGCGGGCGATTTTCTCGGAAAAGAAACTAAAGCGACCGGGATGCCTTTCGAGGGAGCGCCGCGAAAGCAGGCGTTGCACATCGGCGTCCCTTCGACGTCGACGTCAGCGATCGCCAGCCTCCCGCGATCCTTGCAGGGCCGGCACCACTGGCGAATGGGCCCGGCGACAGCTATTCCTCTCGCAGCCAGCATCAGGAAGCCTTTTCGCCGAAGGCGCGGACGCCCGTACTTGCGGGCGCGCGTGAAGAAGCCGCGCTGTGAATCGCGCGAAGGGATTGGCCGGCACGATCCACTTCATCGAAGATGGTCGCCTGGCCTATCGTTGCTCGATGCGCTTTGAAGACCTGGAAGAGCATGCGGCAATGCGGACACGCTCCCTTAATCGCATCCTCTCCGTGTTTTTTTGGATCATATCGAACGTGTTTTGGGCACTTCCCCTTCCAGCGAAACCGGATGGCAAGCATACGGCGTCCTCCCCCAGGCTCGTCACAAGCCCGTCTTCCAATGGAATCAGGAAACCCGGCGGCCGGAAGCGGCCTTGCTCGAGCTTCCAGGAACAATCGCCCGCACTTGCGGGCGCGCGTGTAAACGAAAACGCCAGCCAGCATTCGCGGCATTCCAGGTAGCCGCGCCATCGGTCGCTGTGCGGCACGATCGCCAGGGGCGCTTCGCAGCGCGGACAGAATGGCGGTCCCACCGGCATCGATGCCGGCTTCAATCCGGGAAGGTCCCAAACGGTTTTCATTCGCGCCCCGCGATTTTCTGTTCAGCGATAACGGCCCGGCTCAGCAAACTCTCCAATTTGCGAAGCGCTTCCACTTGCGCCAGCAGTTCATTGAGCGCGGTTATTCGCTCGGGCGAAGATCGCGGTTCCTTTCCCACGTATTCGAGGATGAAATCGCCTGCCATCCGCAAATTGCCGATCGCTCCCTGGATGAGAAAAATGTTTGCCATCATTCGACCCCAAAGAGCGCGGGCTGCTGATTTTTCCGCTCTTCTTTTTTCCTGCGGGCGAGCTGCGCCTGGCTGAATTGCTTCACCGGATGCGCGGGATCGATGCATGGCCCTCGTCGGCCGCCGTCCACGCGATGCTGCGTGAATCGCTGGCATTTCGCGCACCATCCGGTACATTCGAGCGTGTTCCTGGTGAAATGCTCAGGCATCAGCTCGCCCCGATCGCCTCGATCGCTCTCCTTCCCAGCTCGCAGCCTTCCCGCCAAAACGAATCCACGCGCAGCTTGGCCAGGAAAATTTCTTCGCGCAGATGGACGCTCACGCGCTCGATGGGAAACTCCGGCAAACGAATTCGCAGCGTGATGGTCACGCCGGTGAGCGGCGCACCGGCGGATTTCCTCATTTGCCAGTCGAAGATGTCCTTGTCAGTCAGGTCGCGTGCACTTGCACGCGCGGATAAGAATGGCGGGGATTTCTTCATCATCAGGGCGCCTCGATTTTCATGGCCTGGAGCCAGCGAACGTCGGCGACCGTGCAGTTCATGCGAAAAAGCAGCGTGCCAAGATCGGTCCCCGCGCCAATCCAAAGAACGGTGCTTTCCTCTTCGACCACTAGCCGCCAATCATCCGCAGGCAGCTCGCGCGTTTCGATCACCGGAACGCGTTTGCACCCGCAAAAGACATACGTCAGCATCAGGCCGCCTCGCCGCCAGGCCCAGGCTGGTGCCCCACGTGCGGTGTTCCCGCCGGCACGCCGCAGACATTGCAAAGCCCGAATTTTTCCGGCAGCGGTTTCTCGCCGCAGCATTTGTGCCCGCAAAACTTGCATCTGTCGCGCTGCAAGCCGTTATAGGCGCGGCACTGGCAGCATCCCCAACCGGGAAAAACGTTCTTCGATTCGGGAATGAATTGGCAGGGCATCAGGCACCCACGGCGCGTGCACTTGCACGCGCAAATGAATCGCATGCACTTGCAGGCGCACGTGAATCGGCCATGGCTTCCTCTTCGGGCGGCTCGGCTGGAAGGGCCTTCGATTTCTCAGAGGGCGATTTTTCAAACGGCAGGCTCATCTGCTTTGCCGCGATCGTGCGGCGCACCGTTTTGCCGTCGCATTTCGGCGGCCATAGCGCGGGAAGATTTTTCTGCGCAAAGGCCACCAGCACGCCGTGGGGAATCAAGCGCTTCGATCCGATCCGGCGCGAAGACAGCATTCCGCGCGCGAGGAGCATGCGCACCGTGGAAAGAGAGAGAGAGAGCAGTTGCGCGGATTCCTTGGGGGAATAGAGAAGCTTCTGAATCGTCTTGGCTTGCCCGGGCAGCGGTTCCATTTTTAGATTGCGCCTGTAAGTACAGGCGGCCTCATTTCCTTTTCTTCGGCACGAGTTTGTTACGCACAGCGCCGGGCGAGAAAAATTCCGGCTCAGGCAGGCGCACTTCGCCGACTTCGAGAAGCCGGTAGCGGGCCATCTTTCCTTCACGATCGACCTTGTGCAAGGGATCGCAGAAAAACGAAGTGCTGCCATCAGAATTCGCCTGGCTATAAACGATCAGCTCCCGCGGGAATTGGTGCATTGTCCCTCCTTTCCCCGCCAGGGGCCGGAGCCTTTCCCCGCGGCATCCTGGAACTGCGCCAGGCATCCGGCCCTTGGCAAGATCGATTTGTTCTTACGCAGCTTTCGCGTCGAGGCCGAGCGCTTCGAGGATGGCGCGGCGCATCAGATATCCGATGGAGCGATCTTCCTTCTCGGCCCGCTTCTGCAATTCCGCATAAGCCTCGCTGGAAAGCTGCGTCGAGACCAAGTGCGGCTTCGTTTCCTTTTTCGTGGCGGCCGCTGGGCGGTCGGCGCGAACTTTGGTTTTCAGGTTCGGCATTTCAGGGACTCCTTATACTCCCTGGGAGTCTTAATAACACTAGATTCCTCTTGCAGTCAAGGGAATCCTGTGAAACCATTAGGATTGTATGGGAGCATCCAATGCCGAAGGCAGTCCCCAAGTCGAGCTGCTCATTAAGAAAACAAAGCAGATATCGTTCAAGGTCGAAGAGGCTCTGGCGCGGCGAATCGAACTCGCCGCCGAACTCGAGGGCGTTCCCTTGGCCGATTTCGTCCGCAAAGTCTTTCTTTGGGGTGTCGATCAGTACGAATCCGTCGGTTCGCTCCGCAGCCTCCGGACCATGGGCCTTTCCGAGGAGCTCATCGAACAGACGCTCAAAGAAGAGCGCCACGCCTTCCGCAACCGTCTCCGCCATAAAACTGGCAAATAACCTCTCTCCGTTTCTTGCACAGCTTTTCCTATGGAAATTATTATTTCCATTGAAACTACTTGACTCTCAGGCGTATAGTCGGCCTCCCGTCGCTGCAGGCGACTACTTCGACTCCCGCGAGGAACCATGGCTAACCATGCGGACCCTGGGAAACTCGTCGTGCTTTCCAAACCGCACGCGCACTCCCGGACTCCCCAGATCACGCAAAGGCTTTTGCTCCAGGAAGAAATCCTTGGCCGGCAGATCCGCGAGCTGGCAAACGAACGCAAGAAAATCCGCGAACGCATTCGCGAGCTGCTCGATCTCGGCGCGAAGTGCGAGCCTGGCCTGCGCTCGGCGGCCATGGTCACGCGCCACACGCTCAAAGTCCGCTAAGAAAAGAAAGGGAAGGACTACTTATGAGAGGCGTCTACGAGAAGGTGAAAGGCAGCAAGGATTTTTATATCCGCTACACCGATGCCGCCGGCCAGCGGCACCGCGAACACGTCGGCCGGGAAAGCGCGGCGATCGAGGCCCTGGTCAATCGCCGGCGCGAAGTCCGCGAAGGCCGGTTTATCGCGCCGCACAGCGAGAATCGCATCACCTTCGGGGAGCTCGCGGAGCAGATGCTGGCGGAGAAGTCCATGCGCGCGGCGGATAACACCCTGGCCAGCAATCGCGGTTATCTGCGCCGGCTGCAGCCACTGATCGGCAACCTTCCCGCGCGGGATATTTCGCCCGCGAAGATCAGCGAAGTCCTGCGCGACCTGAAATTCACCGTCAATCGCCCGGTCGTTCCGAAGCGCGGGCTTGGCCGCGCCACGCTTACCCCCGGACAGCTCAGCGGGCCGTCGCTGAATACTTACCGGTTTTTCATCAGCAGCGTTTTTCGCTATGGCATCGACAATGGCTGCATCGAAAAAAACCCCGTCAGCAAGACGAAAGCCTTCGCGCCGCACGAAGGCATCATCCGTTATTTGACGGCGGACGAAGAAACTGCCCTGCGCGAGGTCATCCGCCGCGAGCTTCCGGAATTCGAGCCGGAACTAGACCTGGCGTTGAACAGCGGATTGCGCAAGCACGAGCAGCAATTGCTTACCTGGGACAAGATCGATCTCGAGCGCGGCATCCTCACCGTCCCCAGCGAAACGAAAACGGGGCGGCGGTTCATCCCCATCAATTCCGCTTGCCGCAACGCGCTCGAGCAGCTCCACGTCCTTTCCGAAGGTTCCGCGCAGGTCTGCCCGAAATATTGGAGCAGCAAGGGCAAATGGCTCCGGAGCTGGCTCGCCAAAGCCGGCGTGATGAATTTCCGCTGGCACGATTTGCGGCATACGTTCGCCTCGCGCCTGGTGATGGCCGGCGTGGATCTCCGCCAGGTCCAGGAATTTCTCGCGATCGTCACGACGATGCGGTATGCGCATCTTTCGCCCGAGCATGGCAAAGCCGCGATCGAGAAGCTTTGCGCCGCCGTGTCGTCGCCCATAGTTACGGGCGCACAGGAAAAAGTCCCAGCCGCGGCGGCGGCGCCTGTACTTACAGGCGCGCGTGAAGAGGTCAAGGTCAGGAGGATCGCATGAAAGGAAAAACCACGACGACGATGACGCCCTGCCAAACCCACGGCCACAATTATCACCATGTCGGATACGTTTTCGCGAGAGACGCGAGGGGCATCGCTTTTCGAGGAGGTAGGGAATGGCATGGCGAGGCGAAATTCGCGGTCCTGGTCTGCGGGAAATGCGGCGAAACAATCGAGCGCCAGATTGGGCCGCCGCTTGAGGATCGCGCGCAACACAAAGTCGCAAAGCGGAAATGGGCGCTCGATTAGCCCTTCCGGTTGCGGGGCGGCGGTGAGCACCGTAGCAGCCGGCCAGGGGAACGGATTTGCGGAACCGTTCCCCTGGTGACGTGAAAAGAAAGGAATCATGAGCACAAACGGACACGGCGAGCATCAGCTCCAGGCGCTCAGCCAGCAATTCGATGGCAAGGTCGGAATTGAAATCATTCCCGATGGCGCGAGCCTCATCTTTCTCGTTTATATCGGAGCGCGAAAATTCGAGCTGACGCTCTCACGCGATGAAGTTCGGGAACTCGGGCAATTTCTCAGGGAAGGAGCCGACCGATGAACTATTTTCTGCTGGCTGCCTCGATCGCCGTCTCCGCCGCCGCGCTGTTTGACGGCATGAGCACGGTACGATTCCTGCACGATCCCCGGTATGAAGAAGCGAATCCGGCGTTCGGAAAACATCCCACCGCCGCGCGCGTCTATGGCGAGGGCTCGGCCATCATCGCCATCGAGCTGCTGGTCGCTTGGTGGCTCCAGCATCTGTGGGGACCGATCGGCTACGGCATCGGCGCGGGGTTTCTCTATCAGGCGTACATCCATGTGCGGAATGCGCGGGCCAATTACAAGCTGCCGGTGACGTGACGGGTGCGGGCTCTACTTGGAGCCCGCGAAAGGAAACGATGGACGGCCGCTAACGATTTTCCGGTCAGGAAATTGAGGAAAGGAGCGTCATCCACAATTCGAAATGACCCCCCATGGAATAGGGGAGGTTTGGTTCTCGCGATGAAGGCAGACATCCTGACCGGGATCCAATTTTCTCGCGCGAGAGAAAACCATGAGCACCAGCTTTCAATTGAACGAGCGCGCCAGCGAGATCCGCTGGTCGAAAGGTTCCTGCGGAGTCAGCGGCTGCGCGGACCCGGAATGCGTTTGCGCGCTGTGCGCGCAGCCGATTGGAATTTCGGAGGACGACCCGCGATGGGAAGGCCATGATCGCGAGAGCTGCGGCTGGTGCGAACTCTGCGAGGACGAAGTGCCGATCATGCTTTTTCGCGGAGAAGGGAAGGCCATGCTCCAGGCCGCGTTTCATCAGAAATGTTTCGAACGGCTTCTCGCGCCAGGAGGCGCCGCATGATCGAAATTCTCGATGCCGGCGGCTATTGGCTGCCAGAAGATCACACGCTGCATTTGACGGCGCTCGAAATGGGCCAGCTCCTGATGCTGGTCTATCTGAGTCCATCAACCATGAAGGTGAACAAGCCCGGGCCCAATGGCGAACCGATCCCCACTACCATGCGCGCGCGGCTGCTCGAAAAAATTCAGGACGCGATCGAGGAAAGATACGCCGCAAATGAAAAGAAAAAATCGGAAGCCGCGCCGCAGTCCGAGCGAGCGCTTCCTGGATGAAGTCGGCCGCTGGCTGAAAGCGCATGGCGGCGCCGCCGCGGTTGCCGGTCCGATCCGCCTGGTGGAATGGCCGGAGGATCAAGCGAGAAACCTCTCGTCGCCGCCAGGCCTCCAATTTTTCGCGGTGGACGTAAAGGTGATGGGAAAGAAACCGCCAAAGGAAGTCGGCCCGATCACCCCTCCGCCGAACGCCGTCCACCGCCTCGGTGCCGGGCACAAAACAGGACCAAGAGCCACCTCATGAAATTTCCCGCCATAAGCCGAGCGGAGAGAGCCGCTTATCTGGAACTCAAAAATCAGGGCTACACAATCTTTAGAAACGGGGACCCAGACTTTTGGTGCAAGCGCGAGGTGTCGGGGTCACCCAAGGAAATTTTCGCCGCGGAGGTAAAATCTCGTAAGGACCGCCTTAGGCCCGCTCAGAAGAAACTGCACGAATTGCTGCGCGAGTGTGGAATAACCGTTCGTATCCTCCGCCCGGAGGGCGAAGCGGTCAGACAGGCGCCTTCGCTCATGAGGGGCGTCTACGAAAAGGTGAAAGGCAGCAACGACTGGTACATTCGCTACATCGGCGCGGATGGCCGCCTTCACCGCCAACGGGTCGGCAGATTCCGAGTGGCTTGCGAAGCTTTGGCCAACAAAAGACGAGAACGACGCGAGCAGCAGCTTCGGGATAGAGAAAGGGTGACTACGTGGCCTCACTCGCGGGAAGCGCTCATCGAACAGATCGAGGCCGGCAAGAAAAAGGTCAAAATGCGGCGCAAAATCATCCGAAAACTTGCCAGCATCGATGACGGCAACACGCGGCAGGCGGCCATCAAGAAGATCGTGGATTGGCTCGATTATCCTGACTCCAAGATGGAGGAGCGAATTCTGGAATTCCTAGAGCGGCCACTCCAACGGCCACCGCCCGGAGGCGCGGCGTGGTAAAGTGAACAAACCAAATGGCCTTCCGGAATCTGCACTATTCCTTACACATACAGTGCACCAATTTAGGCGCTGTCTGAGAATTAAGCTTTGGGGCAGAGTAACAGGGGCGACCGGCTAGGCGAGTGCAGAACCGCCCTGTTAGGGGAGACCGGGAAGCGATGGCTCGCTACACCGACAAAGAAAAAATCAGGGATCTCTACGACCGTACAAGCCCGTATTACCAAAGTCTGTGGGGCGCGCACATCCATCATGGGTATTGGATTAGTGGCGAAGAAACAAAAGAGGCGGCTCAGAATCAGCTTATTGAGCATGTCGCCCGCGCAGCGGGTCTCGGGCCAGGCTGCAAGATCCTGGACGTTGGTTGTGGGTTCGGCGGCAGCAGTATTTACCTGGCCAAAGAGTATGGTGCGGAAGCAACCGGGATTACGATTTCTCCGATTCAAGTGGAAATGGCGCGGAAGGCAGCGGCGGCCGAGGGTGCGAACGCAAAGTTTCTGTTAATGGACGCCGAGGAGATGAAATTTGACGAAACTTTTGATGTTGTTTGGTCCATCGAATCCATCTCGCACTATCCGCATCGGGAAAGGTTTTTTGCTTTGGCCGCGCAGTGTTTGAAGCCTGGCGGAACGCTGGCCATCACGGATTGGTTTAGGAAGGAGCGTCTCACGCCGCGCGAGAGCAAGAAATTCATCGAGCCGATTGAAAAGGGCATGCTCGTCGAATTAAGCACCATGGAAGATTACACGACAGCGCTAGGTGCGAATGGCCTGCAAATTACGCACAGAGAGATTCTGAACAAGAACTGCGCGAAATCTTGGGACCTGGGCCTGGACATTGTGAAGACCAAAACGCTCTGGAAGGTGGCCGCGGAATACGGCTCGGAGTTTATCGATTTTCTGCGAGCGTTCCGGGCCATGCGAGCCGGCTTCGCATCGGGAAATTTCATCTACGGACTGGTGATTGCCAAGAGAGCTTAGTAAGGGTGTGGAGCGCCTATTTGTTAATGTGCAGCGAGCCGTCCAGCGGTTGACCCCAGAACGCGGTTACTTCCAGGGAAGGGAAGAAAGGTCCACGTTTCCGCCGGAGAAGATCACGCCGAGCTTCGGAGCGCCTCCATCGGCGCGCTCCGGCAGATTCAATGACGCCACTACTCCTGGCCTTAATAGCGGGGCAATGGCCACCGCACTGGATGGCTCAATGATGATTTTCATGCGCTCCCACACGAGCCGTGCCGCGGAAATGATCTCCTCCTCGCTGACCAAGAGGATGCGCTCCACGTGACGCCGCAGGATCGCGAAGGTCCGTGGCGCAAGCGAGGCGCGCAAGCCGTCTGCGATGGTGTCGCTCGAATCCTGTGATTGCAGGATTCCGGTGGTCAAAGAGCGATAGGCGTCATCCGCGCGCTCGGGTTCGCACCCAAACACGCGAACGTCGGCGCGAATTCCTTTCGCGCCGAGACACGTGCCGCTGAGCAATCCTCCCCCGCTCACCGGGGCAAATACCGCGTCTAGGTCGCCGACTTCCTCGAACAATTCCTTCGCGGCTGTGGACTGTCCGGCGATAATGCGGTCGTCATCATAAGGATGCACCAGATGCGCGCCGGTTTCCGCCTGGAGCCGGTCGCAAGCTTCCTTGCGCGCGGTTACCGTGGGCTCACAGAAAACGACTTTTCCGCCGTAGCCCTCGATGGCTTTCGCTTTCACGGCTGGCGCATTCCTGGGCATGACGATCCAAGCCAGCGCTCCACGCCATGCTGCCGCGCAAGCCACGGCAGCGCCATGGTTTCCGCTCGATTGGGTGACGATGCCCTTCGCTACCTGCCCCTCGGTCAGCGCAAGGATCGCGTTGGACGCCCCCCGAATCTTGAAGGAGCCGGTCTTCTGCAGGTTTTCGCACTTGAAGAAAAGCTGGGCGCCGGCGATGGCATTCAAGGATGCGGAGGTCAGGACGGGGGTGCGATGAATCCTGGGCGCGATGCGCGCGTGCGCGACGAGGATGGCCTCCCAACTGGGTGGCAGGTAGTTCGTGCTTTCGACCGATAGGGCTGTACTCATTTGGCTCACTTTGGGCTTGGAAACGCTTGCCGCTTCCTCACGTTTAGCGTGTTATTCGGCGGTGTTAAAGAGGCATTATGGCATGCCAATGCAGCCTCGTCCGGGTTGATGTTTGAGCCTGCGGTCTCGGCTAGCAGGTACTGGTATCTTTGGCCATGCCAGGTTTGGTACTTGACCGCGCGGCTGGCTCTGCTACGCTGGTATCCCCTTCCACCAAAACCGCGAGCCCGCGCCAAGAACCTTTCTCGCCGGTGGGGGACGGAATGAAAGTGTCAGAACGCCGCCAAATGGCACGCCTTAGCCTTAGGACGCCGCTGCGCTTCCGGGCGCTGGGCGTGGCCGCGGACAACACCGAACATTTCACTGAGGCTCTGAACGTATCGCGCGGCGGGTTCTTCTTTGCGTCGTCGGCTCCGCTGCAGGTGGGCATGCCCATCGAAGCGACGCTCCGCATGCCCGCGGAAGTGACGGGAAATTCCACCCAGGAAATGCGCTGCAACGCGCGAGTTGTGCATATCCGCAACGAGCCTTACGGAGATGGCCGCATTGGATTTGGCGCCGAAATCGAAAAGTTCCAGGCTGTTCCTCCGCGAGACCGCTGGGCTGTGTGAGTTGGCAGTCCTCAGTTTTCAGTAATCAGTTCAAAAACAAATAGAGGAAACTAGTGGGCTGTGGTCGTGTGGAGTCTAGGGTTTTGCGGGTGGGACGGTGAAGGTGGTTTTCGCGCTGCCGACATTTTCGAAATGGTCGTAGGCGCGCACCGCAATCGTATGTTCCCCGGGTGCAAGTCCGCTAAGCGCGAGTTCATAGTGTTCTTCAGGCGAATCGCTGAGACGGCTGACCGGAGCAACAAGGATCCAGTCGCCGCCGTCGACACTATACTGCGCGCGGTCGATGCTACTAGTTGCATCCAGCGCTGTGAAATGGGCTAACGTAAGTTTGCCGTTCGGCATCGCCGAGTCCGAAATAATGCCCTGGATTTTGAGTACCGGCGGCGTATTGTCCACTTCAAAGCGCTCGCTTTCGCGCTCGGTTTTGAGCGCGAGCGCGGGAGGATTCGAAGGGGCGTCAGTGGCCACGATCTTCAGGTAGTAAGCGCCATCCGGTAACGCGGTTGTGTCGAACGAATAGAATTTCTGTTCGAGCTTGTCCTTCAACAATTTCCACTCGTGTTCGTTTTCGCCGCGGAAATAAACCGCGTAGCGCAGTTCGTCGTCGTTGTCGTCATGCGCGGTCCATACAACCGTCTGATAACCCTTCTGCAGGGTGCCTTGCGGCGGCTGTTCGAATCGCGGCGGCGTGCCGCTCTGAGAGATCACTACGCCAGAAACGTTGGGCGAAGGAGGCATCTTGAGTGTCACCGGCGTCGGCTGGCCGGATGATATGCCGGACTGGCTCTGGGCCCGCACTCCGGGATCCTGCATCACAATTCCGTCGATAACCGGGGCGACGTTGCGCGGCAAATAGGCCAGAGTGACCCAATCGATGCCGTCGCCTGGACGTCCATCGTGGATGACGGCCTTCCATTGAGCAAACCGCGCCGGCGGGGCTTCCGTGGCCGCGCCAGGTTTCGTGTAGGGGCCGTACCAGCGAGACCATTCGCGGCCTGGATCTTCCGTGTTTCCCGAGCGCACAAAAAATTCCACGCGCGGATCGTTTGCGTGCGGTGCATTAGAACGCGCCGAGGACTTTGCGCCATCGGCAGGCGGAGGACTCCACCATTCGAGGCGGCCCCATTGTGAAAACAGTTGTGCGTCGAAGGAGCGGGATTCAAACGTGCCTTCGGCTTCGTATTCGGAGCCGACTGAGAAAACTTTTCCGGGGTTCGCCGTGCATAAGAAAACTTTGCCGGAGGAATTGCGGGCGATGCCGGTGATTTGCGCGGAGCCGGACTTGGCGAGATGTGCAAAGATGCCGTGACCATCAATCGCCAGCAGCGCGCCGTTGTTGCCCGTGCCGGCAAGGAGGCGACCATCGGAAGCGAGCCCGAGCGCGTAAACGACATCTTCGCGCGAAGTCCAGAGCTCTTCCGGAGCGCCGTCAGGGCTGATGCGATAGATGCTGCTGGAAAGCTGGGGGGGGAATGGCAGGAAAGGAGGTTGCAGCGGACCTTGGGTGGAACCACTTATGCCGCCGGGGGCGATGGTCGTGGTTCCTTGTGGAGTTGTGATGATAGCGCTAGGGGCCTGCGGTGCACGCTGCTTTTCGCCAATCGCGGAGACGTAGATGGCGCCATCTGCTGAGACAGCCAGGGAAGTGACTTCGCGTTTAGCAGTTTCGTAAAGAACGAAGCCCTCCGCGGGGCTCGGTGCCTTCGCCGACGCACGGGAGAGGCGGAGAATACGCCCGCTGGGTTCGGTGCCGGCGATGAGATCTCCCTTGGCGTCGAAGGCCAGGACGCGAATGTGCGCTTCGTCGCTGGAGTAGAAGAGTTCGCCTTTACCCTCGGGCGTGACCGCGAAGACCTGGCCTTTATCGCCAGTAGCGACGTACAGAGTGCCATCCTTGGAAAAAGCGAGATCCCAGATGTATTTCGTTTTGGGATCGAAAAAAACGGACTTTTCTCCGGAGGCGGACACGCGATAAACCTTGCCGTCGGGCGAAGTGCCGACATAGAGAGTGCCTTTGGAATCAAAAGCGATAGCCTGCGCGGAGAGATCCGTGGAATCGAAGGCGACCGTGGGCTTGCCGTTCAAATCAAAACGAAATACCTTTGCGGGCGAGCCGCCCGCGGCGTATAGCGTGCCCTTGGGATCGAGGTGCAGCGACCACAGATAAGAAGCATCCGCGTCGGCGAGCAAAGTGAATTTGGGAGCTAGTTCGAGGCGGCCGTCGCTGCGCACCGCTACGCCATGGGCGGTGCCTTTGAGGAACTCTTCGTAAGTGGACTGGCGCCAGCGGCGGGTGTGCTCGGCGAGAAGAGGTAACGAAGTAAGGAAGCAAAGAAGTGAGGAAAAAGAAAGAATCCGCACGAGTGGAGTTGGACCCTTTGGCGAGCTGCTCATTTTAGTGGTCACCGGATTTGCAGATTCAGGGAGATGACGCCGGAGACGGGGCCTCCGAGCGGGATGGAAGCTTCACTGGCCAACGATTCGCGCAATACCTGGACGGAACCGGGAGTGGGGCGGCCGTCGACGACGTTGATTTGCGAGAGCGGAATGTTTGGCAGCTCCTTGTCTTCCCAAAGAAGCGTTGGGGCTGGAGCGAAAAGGCCGACGTAAAGGCGGTCGTTCCTGCGCTCGCGATTCAAGAGCGCGATGAGTTGATCGAGGCCGGTCGGCCCGCTGCCAGCTCCCGCAAAGCCAAACCCACGCGAGGCGCGATTCAGCAAATCGGCGTCGCTGATTAGGACACGAAGATTTGTGCCGCGGGCGACCTGCTCGGGCACCCGGAGAGTGGTTTCCTCCACGCGGGCCGGGCCGCGATAGGGACGAAGCAGCACGCGGACGCGAAGAGTCTGCCCGGGGGCGGCTTCGCCTTTTTCGAGCCAGGCGCTCTCAATCACGAAGGATTTTCTGCCCGGAGTGCTTTCGACGTGAAGAGCGATGCGATCGACCTTCGCGGGTTCGAAAGTATTGACGAAAAGGCGGGCGAAAACAGTTTGCAAGGTGAGGGCGATGGGGAGGCCATCGGGAGAAAGGGTGTCGCCGGGAGCGAACGTGTTCTCGATTTGAACTGGCGCATGGCCTTGCAAGCGAATCTCGCCGGAAAGATGGAGCGTGGTGCCTTCGCCGTAGAGAGAATTTTGCGTGAGACCGCTGAAAGTCGTGAGGGCCACGAGGAGCGGCGTGAGTTTGGGGTGATTGACGAGCTCGAAATGGAGTGTCTTTTGTTTCGCGGGTCCGGCGCCTGAGACCATAAGGGTTAGATCCAGAGGAACCATCGCGGGGGGCGCGCCAAGTTTGCCGGTCACCGCGGTCAGATGATCACCAGTGATTGTGCCGATGGAGCCGCCCACGTTGACGATCTTGGTGGAAGCGAGTTCGGAAGAGAGCGTGGTGACGACTCGGCTGCGCGCCATGGGAATCTGTATGTCACCGAGACTCAGAAACGGATGGCCGCAGAGATAGACACGATCGGCTTGCACCGCAGTGACCGTGCAGGCGGAGTTGATGGAGGCATCGCCCTGGACAAGAACCATGCCGGCCATGTCACCGGCAACTAGATGCCCATCATCAGGCTGCGGCGAAGCTGTGCCGCCTTGCGTTGCGACGAAGCCGTAGCCCTGCAGTTGATTTGCGAATTGCTGGAGCGCGGCCGGCTGGAAGCCGGAGAAAACGAGCGGCGTTTCGATGGGCTCGAGTGCCGAACCAGAAGGTAGACCTGTGCGCGTGGAAGCTTCGCTGGGAAGCCCGAGCTGCTGCGTAGTTGCTTGAGCTGAGGCAGACTGCGAGGGCGGGTTCAGCACGTCCTGAATGGGTGTGACGCCGGCGATGGGCTCTTTGGTGAAGATGCCCAGTTTGAGCGACAGAGCGCCCGCCAGTTTGCCGTCCAGGTAGACCGGGCTGCCGCTCATTCCGGCGACGACTCCAGTGTGTTCAACCTTTGGCCCCTTTAATTGCACGAGAATGATGGACTGTTTGGGCCCGAGAAAATTGTCCAGAATGCCGATGACTTCCAGATCGAACTTTTCCACCTGATCGCCGGCGAAGATCGTATAGGCATACCCCTGCATGCCGGCGCGAACCTGGCTGAGAGGAAGCAGTTCGTTCGACTCTTGAGCGACGGCGACTTTGGGTCCCACGCATGGAACTGCCAGGAACGCTAAGAGCGCGAGGCATGGAAGGCGATTGGATTTCGACAGATGCGACTGGGCCGTATGCATGAATCGGTAATGATACGCGGCGGAGTACCGGGAAGCAATCGAACCGGCGACGCATCAAAAGTATGTGGACTTGGCTAGGCGTACTGGAGCCATTGTCTGTGGACTGGCTACGGTGTATGTTAGAAATTAGAAGAAGAATTTCCGAGCAGTATGCCTTGCATGCGGTACCCGGCTCCCCTGCAGGCGTACCCATCACCGGACGGCGCGTCGCCCGGTTGGGGAAACCACTACGGGAGAGACCACGCCTATGAAAGCCTTCGCTGTTTTCTGGTTGCGCTTTCTGACGCTTGCTGCGTTTGTGATGATTGCTGGATTGGTATTCGTCCGTGGGCAGTCCTCCGCGATTAAAGTTGTGGACTTGATTCCTGCGAGCTTGAGCGGGGAGACCAATCAAGATAGTGAACCTTTCCTGGCCGTTCAGACCGTCAATCCCCAGATCATGGTGGCCTCAGCGTTCACTCCCAATCCGTTTTCTGCAAGTGGAAATGCCCCCGTTTACATTTCCGAGGACGGCGGCAACACGTGGGTGCTAAGCGCTATCACTCCCGTACAGCGCATGACGTGCGACATCACACATGCCATGCCCACAGGTGAGAACCATCCTCGCGGCGACCTGCATGCCGGCACGCTGGCTTGCGCCGCATCCATCACGCTCGACGAGTCGGAATCGAACGATGTTTCTGCCAGTGCCGTGATGAGCGTGCAGTCGACACGCACCAACGTGGATCAGCCGTTCGTGCGCGCTTTGGGAATTTCCGATAGCGACCATATTTACGTGGGCCTCAATGACTTCAATCAACTTAGCGGTCACACGGCAACCGTGGACGTATCTGTGGATGGCGGGGCGACCTATAAATCCGTTCCGATCGAGGTGCGAAAAACTGCGGGACAAGACGGGCCTTCCGTTCGTCCCGCAGTCGCGCGTGACAATACCGTCTACGCTGCCTACTTTGGCTGGCGAAAATTTGACGGCAAGGTCGCGACGAGCGACATAGTCGTTGTCCGAGACGATGCCGGAGGAACTGGCACCAATCCTTTTCAAGCGCTGAAGGACCCGTCGGACAAATTGCCGGGGCGGCTGGTGGTCAAAGGCGTTTCCATCCCGTGGTCTAATGCGCCTACCCTGGGGCAGGAGCGCATCGGTTCAACGCTTTCCATAGCGGTCGATCCAAATAACAGTTCCATAGTGTATGTCGGTTGGGCGGACCGCGGGAGCAAAGGGGACATCTACACTCTTCATGTGCGGCGTTCCGCAGACCGAGGAGTGACCTGGTCCAAGTCCGACCTGCCTCTTACGACAATCCGCAACGCCACGAACATCGCGCTGGCAGTGGCTAACAATGGCACAGTTGGGCTCCTTTACCAGCAACTCTCTGGCGGCCGTTGGGTTACACATATGGTGGAATCGCGCGATGCTTTCGTGACCACTCAGGACATGATTCTCGCGAATGTCCCGGCCAACACTCCCGTGGAGCAGTTCTTGCCCTATCTGGGGGACTATGATTACTTACTGGCGGTCGGAAATGAGTTCCGCGGCGTTTTTTGCGCCAACAATACACCGGATCTCGCCAACTTCCCCCAAGGAGTAACGTTCCAGCGAGCCGCGGACTTCGGCAAGAAAATTCTCACGGATGGCTCCGGCAATCCCGTGGCGATTTCCATTGATCCGTTTTACTTCAGCGTCCCGGTGTTACCGTGACGCGCATTTCACCGTGGCGCAAGAGATGGAGGGGCGCATGAATCCTTCGAGATTCTTCCTTGCGAGCATCCTGTGCGTGAACCTGTTGGGCGCTCCTGCGCTGCCGCAGGCGGCAAGCAATCAGGCGGCTCTGGTCAAACAATCCAGTATCGTTTTTGCTGGCACTGTCAGCCAGCTTGGGGCCACGTCCTTTGCCGGTGTGCCAAAGTCAGCTCAGACGATCGTTGTTCGCGTTGACTCGGTCTTAAAAAAGCCGTCAGCGGTTTCACTGAAGAAGGGCGATAACGTCACCGTTGAGGTGAAGGACCCCGCAGCCTTTCATGACGGAACACAGGCCACATTTTATACGGACGGCTGGATTTTTGGTTCGGGCGTCGCGGTCAAAGAATTGGGGCATGAGATTGGACCCAGTGTTGGTGAGACCACGAAAGCAGCCGGCGCGAACGAAAAAGCTCACGGGCAGGATCAAGAGATCAGCGATCAAGAGCTGCGAGACCGCTTGAACTCCGCGGACTTCGTCGTCATCGGGCGCGTCACAGAAGTTCGCCGGTGGACTGTACCTAAGTCGGCCACTCACTATCGTGTCTCCGAACACGATCCGGACTGGCACGAGGCCGTCGTCGAGGTCCAGTCCGTCCTCAAGGGCGGGCAAGTTAAAGGGAACAAGGTGGTCGTCCGGTTTCCAGGACGCAACGATGTGGCCTGGGTGCACTCACCCAAGTTCGCGAAGAATCAGCAAGGCATCTTCTGCCTGAATCGAGATCAGACTTCCAGTGTATCCACCGAGAAGGTGGGAGGCCGCCAGGTGACCGTATACACTTGCCTGGGACATGGCGATTCGCTTCCCATGTCGGACGCACCCCGCGTCCGCTCTCTACTCAAGAACTAAAAAACCATCGAAAAACTTGTTTTGACAAACGACGTGCCAAGCATAGAATACGGTCCACTCTACGGCACTTTCCTGGATATGGACTCCGAAGCACAAGCCGCAGCTCGCTGAAACAGGTGTCGAGAGAGACGCTGTTTAAGTTTCATCACGGAAGTCTTGTCGCTCCGGGCAAAGACCCGAGAAAATGGCAGAGGAGGGAATCGTGCGCCGACCAGTGCCGGTCCTCGCGATGATGTTTTTTGCAGTTAGTCCACTGTGGGCACAAAGCCCGCCACCCCCCGATCAGACCGAACAAATCCGAGTCTTGCTCGAGCGCGTGGAACAGCTTGAGAAGCGCGTTGCGGAGCTGGAAACCAAGCCAGCTGCGGCCGCTGGTGTTACGGTACAGGCAGCGAATGTCGCCGCCGTTGCGAAGCCAGAAATGGCCGAAACGGTACCACCGCCAGGGCCAGCCCCCGGACTAGGGCACCAACACGAAACGATCGAACCGCAGCCCGCTTCTGAGCAGATGGAAGTGCACTATCCGTCCCTCCAGATCCGGGGTTTTGGCGATGTAGACTTTTCCGCGACGGATCAGAAGGGAACGAAAAGCGGCTTCAATCTCGGTCAGCTCGATCTCCACCTGGCTTCGGCGCTTTCCCACAAAGTGACGTACTTTGGCGAACTGACGTTCAATGCACAGCCGACGGGCTATACCGTGGAAGTGGAACGGTCCATCATCCGGTACGACTACAACGATTTTTTTAAACTATCGTTCGGGCGATACCATACGCCGATCGGTTACTGGAACACGGCATTCCATCACGGCGCCTGGCTGCAGACTACGATCAGCCGGCCTGAGATGATCAGGTTTGGCGGGACGTTCATCCCCGTGCACTTTCTGGGTCTTTTAGCTGAAGGAAATATTCCATCCGGAGGAGCGGGGCTCAGCTACAACGTTGGCGTAGGGAACGGACGCGGCTCGATCATCAGCCGCCCTGGCGATGCGGGCGATAATAACAATAATCGGGCGTGGGTGGCTAACCTGTACTCGCGGCCCGTCAAGCTGTACGGATTGCAAATGGGAATCTCGGTGTACCGCGACAAGATCACGCTACCCGTGGTGACACCCACGGGAAATGAGTTCCGGGAATGGATTTCTGCGGCGCACATCGTGTGGGCCAAGGAGCATCCGGAATTCCTGGCGGAATTCGCAAATGTCAATCACAGGAATATCTTGACCAATGCCGTCACCAACAATCAGGCGTACTACGTACAGATCGCGTACCGGCTGCCGTGGCTTGAAAATACACTGAAACCCTACTACCGCTTTGAGCATACGCACACGCCGCTGAGCGAACAGCTTTTCACCAATCAGGATCTGGTCGAGTCCATCTTTGGCCTGCGGTATGACATCACGAACTATGCAAGCTTTAAGGGCGAATACCGCAATACCAAGCGCTTGCCGACGGAGCCCCGCGTGAACGGCGCATTCTTCCAGACGGACTTCACGTTTTGATGAGCCCGAATATGAATGCCACCAGCAAACGCATCGTGACATTTCTCTGGACGATCTTGTGGGCGGCTGTGGTCCTCCATTCCCCATCCACCGCGCAGACTACCCGGGGCGCGGACATCGCCGTGGTGGTGAATGCCGATACTCCCGTGACGGATCTCAGCCTCTCCGAAGTTCGCAAGGTTTTGCTGGGCGAGCGGCAGTATTGGAATTCAAAGCTACCGGTCGTTTTGTTGATTCGCGCGCCTGCGGCCCGAGAACGCGACGTGGTGCTGCGGGTGATTTATCAGATGTCCGAGGCGCAGTTCAAACAGTATTGGGTGGCAAAGATTTTTCGAGCGGAAGCTGCGGCGCCGCCCAGGATCGTGTATTCGAACGATATGCAATTTGAACTTTTGACGGCCCTGCCTGGGTCCATTGCGTTTGTGGATTCCCGGAACATGCGTGCGGGAGTGAAGGTGCTGCGCGTGGACGGACATTCGCCAGGTGAAAAGGACTATCCCCTGCGATAAGGGCCGTTTCTCGGTTTGTGGTAGATCTGCGCTGTTCCACGCTGAATCAGCGTTGTGGCCTAATGAGAAAGCTTCATACGTCTTAGGATTTCCTTGAATCGCGGATCGGGCCTGATCTTTTCAAACATCGGCTCGACCGCCAGGGAGACCAGGCCGCTGTCGTGTTCCTCGTAGGCCTTCTCCAGCCACTCGAAGGCTTTTTGCTTATCGTCCATTCGCATATAGGACTCCGCGATGCTGTAGGAAGAAACATAACTGTGCTTGGAGAGTTCGGTCAAGCCGTCCAGCCAGCTTCGCAAAACACCCTTGTAACCGGACTTCGTGAAATCCTCTTCAATGGAAGCCGCCAGTTCGGGGCCTCCGGAGAGTGACAATGCTTTTTCTCGTTCCGCTACGGCTTCCTTGTGCTTGCCCATGTGCGCGTAGACTTCCTCGAGGATGCGCCGGGCCGGCGAAAACTTCGGGTCAATATCCAGAACTTTTCGTAATTGTTCGACAGCATTCTCATTCTGACCCGCGACATAAAATTGCCATCCCATGGTGGTATTGATGATCAGAGAGAGAGGATCCAATTCCTGGGCTCGCTTCGTTTCGGCAATGCCTTCGTCGAGGCGGCCCATATTCGTCAAATAGTCGCCGTACCAGTGGTGTGCCGTGGCCAGGTTCGGATTCAGCTCGATGGCACGCTTGAATTCTTTTTCGGCCCCCGCCCAGTCCCATTCAAAATGTTCTTTTACCAAGCCCAGAGACGTATGCGCTTCGGCAAGGCTGTCGTCAAGGTCCAGCGCCTGCATCGCCGCGGTTTTGGCTTTTGGCCAGGCCTCGGACGGCGGAAGGTACCCGGCGTCGCCCAGTAGGCTGTAGCTATCCGCCAGGCCTGCGTAGGACAACGCATAGCCAGGATCCTTCTGCACCGCCTGAGTGAAATAATCCGCCGCTTTCTTGAAATCCGACTGCGTCCACTTATTCCAATAAAAGAGTCCCTGTAGATAAAGTTGATAGGCCTCCGCGTTTTCGGTAGGCCGCTTCGCGAGCAATTTCTTTTCTTCCCCCGCAAGCCGCGGACGCAAGCGCCCGTAAATGTCGCCGGCAATCTCTTGCTGCACGGACACGAGATTGGAAAGCTTGCGGTTGTATTGCTCACCCCAAATCTGCCGGCTGTTCTGTACGTCTTCGAGACTAACGCTGATCATCAGCTCGTCGCCCGTTTGGATCAGCCTCCCCGTGAGAATGGCTCGAACATGCAGGTCGCGACCCACCTTCTGCGAATCCGTGGCCTGGCCCTTGTAACGGAAAACCGTGTTGCGCGACATGACCGCGAGATTGGGGAGCTGCGAGAGGCTGTTGATCAGACTTTCGGTGATTCCGTCGCTCAGATATTCCGTTTTCGGGTCGTTGCTCAAATTGGCAAAAGGCAGAACGGCGATTGATTCGATGCGCGCCTGGCCTGCTCCTCCAAATACACGGTCCCGCAAATTGCCGACATTCAACCCGAACAGGATCAGCAAGACCGCGAGAAGGCCACCCCACACGAGATGAGGCCAGAGCCGACGCAGCTTTTGGCGTGAAGCTTGCCGGGTGGTATACGGCATCGCGCGGGCCGAATCTGTGTCTCGTATCAGACGCTGCAGATCCGCGCGCAGGTCCGCAGCGGACCTGTAACGAAGCTCGCGGTCTTTCTCAAGGGTCTTGGCGATAATCTGTTCGAGTTGGATGGGGATCGCGGGATTCAGACGCGCTGGCGGAGCCGGGGAACGGTTCAGGATGGCTTCGAAAATTACGCCGGACGTGCTTCCGGAGAACGCGCGCTGACCGGTGCACATCTCATAAAGCACCAGGCCCAAGGAGAAAAGATCGGTGCGTTCGTCGAGTTCCTGGCCGCGTACCTGCTCCGGGGACATGTAGCAAACTGTGCCCAGGGCCACGCCGTCGCTGGTGAGATGCGCGTCCTGGGTCGTGATGCCGAAACTTGTAACTGCCTGCTTGGCCCGGCCCGCGCCTTTGCGTTCCGGCATCAGTTTGGCCAGGCCGAAATCGAGAAGTTTTACCTGGCCGCGGTCGGTGAGGAAAATATTGGCCGGCTTGATGTCGCGGTGAATGATGGCTTTGGAATGGGCCGCTTCTAGAGCGTCCGCCATCTGGTGGCCGTACTCCGGCACGCGCTCCAATTCCATCGGTTTCCCCGAAATGTGGTGTTTCAGGGTCTGCCCTTCAAGAAACTCCATGACGATGAAGTGCTGGCCTTCATACTGGTCCACGTCATAAATCGTGCAGATATGGGGATGGTTGAGCGACGACGCGGCGCGTGCTTCGCGTTGAAACCGTTCGATGGCCAACGGTTCGCTCGAAAGTTGTTCGGGGAGAAATTTTAACGACACGTGGCGGCCGAGTCTGAGGTCCTCGGCTTTATACACCACGCCCATGCCGCCGCCACCCAGCTTCTCCAGGATGCGGTAATGGGAGACGGTTAGCCCGATCATTGGATGGAAACCGCCATCGGACCGTCATATTAGGTTGCGCTTGAATACAAGTCAACGCGTGGAGTGCCAGCACTTTCGACGGTCAAATCTAGAGTTTAGCCGCGCACGGGAACGCGTCGTCATTCCATGTGGTGGTGCATGGCGAAGACTTTGTCGAGCGACTCTTCGTAAGGATAGACGTGGACCATCCAACCGAAAATGACGGGCTGGAAGCGGCCGTTCGCTTCCTCACAGCCTTCTTGAGTGGCGATGGAACCCTTCAATCCAAACTTAGTCCAATCAGCGTTGCGGAACTGGCCCTTCTGCGGCATGCAGAGATTGGTGTGCAGATGCCACCTGGCCACGCTTAAGGGCACGCGTTTGTTGAGCTGCTCTTCGGCAGCGCGCTTGGGCATCGTGTACATGGCGCCAACCAGTTCGTAACCGTCCGAGGTCTTTTTGTAGAGCAGGGAAGTCGGGCGCGCAGGATCGAAAGTGAATGCTTCGAGGAAGCCGTTTACGTAATTCGTAAAGTGATATTCGGGCTGCGGCAGATTCGGCAGAAAGATTTTGTAACCGTCGTTCAGCGCGACGTGGTAGTCCCTGTACTTTTCGATGCCGGCGCGAAGCTGCAAGACGATTTCGTTGGCGCGCGCGGTGTCTTCTGGAGTTTGCGGGCGCATCGGCGTCATGTGCATGTGGAGATTGTGCGCGTCCATGTGCCCGTGCGTCATGTCGTGAACGGCGCGCGCTTCGTTGGCCTTGGCGTCGTCCATATCCGTGCCTGGCATGCTGCTGTGGTCCATCCCCTGCGACTCCTGAGATTGGGAACTGGACGACTGCTGGGCATCCTGTATGGGTGCCGCAGGCGCGCGGTGGCCGGGAATAGCGGCAAGAAGGACGCTTACGAGAAACAGCGCGCCGAACATGATGGCGGCTCTGGTGGCCAGATGGACAAACGTACTGCGCGCGGACATGACAATTCTCCTCACACAATAATACGCATCGCGAAGCTGCTAAGTTTCAGCGCGCGGTACAGGGCGTGCCTCGTGAAAAACTGGCCAGATGGGCAGGGATAAGTTTCGAACAGAACACGGGGAAGGCGTTGGAATATCTCTCAGCTCTTTTCGGCGTACCTGATGTGAACGCGTTCCGAGTAGAAAAGGTAGGCATACCAGACAGATGAATAGATCGCTGAGCGTACGATGGCCCGAGCTGTCTTGCCGACCAGGAAGTTCGATAGCGCAATGCCCCGTGCCTGCTCGGAGCTCATCAAAGTAAGCCAATTGATTCCAATCAGGTAGTCCGCAATCGGCAAGAGCAGAAGAACGATAAGAAATTGCTTTGCGTGCTTCACTGCATTCGGGCGGATCCTCCAGAGTTGAATGCCTGCGAACACTCCATACCCGTATACGGCAATCCTCGCAGCCGTTTGGACGAAATAGTGTAAGTACAGAGAATAGGGATGGACGGAACGCGCAATGAGTTCCATGTTGTCGGGATAGTGCTGAATGAAATACAAAGTATGGTAAACCGGGCCGACAAAAACGATGCTGAAGATGAAGATCGTCAGCCAGCCCCCGATGCCATAATAAGGGTGCAGGAAGCGATCTGGAATTGGTGCAATACGCGGCTCCGACGCGCTTGGTTGAGGGAGGTTTAACGTGGTTGGTAGGGCCCGACCACAAGCGTGGCAAGCCAAGTCGGCGGCGGAGACTTGGGAACCGCATTGGCTGCAATAGATCAACTTGTCGCTCCGACGCAGTGTAAACAAACCAGACAGTATCAAAAAACAGTAATGGCGACAACGGAACCCGGGAGCACATATTCCGTGCGGTGGGCTACCTTGCGGTACAACGCTTCCACTAGACAGAGCCCAAAATGCACACCTTGGGTTACCTGCCGAAGATGTGCCGCGTGTTAGAATTTCGTCGTGAAAAAAGAGACCATTCAACCTGCGAAGTATTTGACCGGTGGTCTGGACCTGCCCGGCGACAAATCCATCTCCCATCGATGCGCAATGCTAGCGGCGCTGGCTGAGGGCACCAGCGAGCTGCGGCATTTCTCGGCTGCGGCGGACTGTCACAGCACGCTCGCGTGCATGGGCGCGCTCGGCGCGGAAGTGAAAACCGATAAGGATGTGGTTCGAGTGACAGGCCGCGGGCCGCGGGGCTTGAAGAGCAGTTGGCGCGCACTGGATGCAGGCAATTCTGGGACGACCATGCGGCTGCTGGCGGGTATTCTGGCCGGGCAGGAATTTTCGTCGAAGCTGACGGGCGACGACTCGCTACAGAAGCGGCCCATGAAGCGCGTCATCGGGCCGTTGCGAGAAATGGGCGCGGACGTTCGCGCGCGCGAAGATAATTTTGCACCGCTGGAAATTCACGGCACCAAGCTCAAGGCCATCGATTACAAGATGCCGATGGCCAGCGCGCAAGTAAAATCCGCGGTTCTGCTTGCGGGACTGTTCGCGGAGGGCGTGACCAGCGTGACGGAGCCAGCGCGAACGCGGGATCACACCGAACTAGCACTGGAAGAATTTGGCGCCGCCATCGAGAAAGACGGGCGCACCATTCGAATTCACGGGCTCGGCGGCGCAAATGGCAGCGGCAAGCTGATCGCCAAATCGCTTGATGTGCCCGGCGATTTGTCTTCCGCGGTCTTTTTTATTGCCGCGGCGTCGCTCTTCCCGGATTCGAACGTCCTGATTCACAACGTGGGTTTGAATCCTACGCGTACGGCCATCCTGGATTTGTTTGCTTCCATGGGCGCATCGATTCAGATCCTCGGGCTCAAGAGCGCTCACGGGGAACTCGTCGGCGACCTGGCAGTGAAGGGAGCATCGCTCAGGGGTGGCGTGATTGCAGGCGAGCAAATTCCGCTCGTGATTGACGAATTGCCGATGCTCGCCGCGCTGGGTCCGTACACGGAAGAGGGCATTGAAATTCGCGACGCGGCAGAGCTGCGCGTGAAAGAGAGCGACCGCATCGCCGCGCTGGCAGAAAATCTGCGGCGGATGGGCGCGTCCGTCCAAGAGCGGCCCGACGGATTGAAGGTTGAAGGGCGCTGCTCGGGAAAGCTGCGCGGAGCGGAGATTGATCCGCGCGGTGATCATCGCATCGCGATGGCCTTTGCCGTAGCAGGACTCGCAGCTGCGGGTCACACGGTGATCCGCGATTCAGATTGTGCCGGCGTTTCATTTCCAACCTTCTTCCAAGAATTGAACCGCCTCGCGGAGCGCTAAGGTAAATACCTGACGCTGAATGCAGGTATTTTTTTCCTCCATTTTTACTTCCCATTTACACGCGCGGCGCTAGTCTTGGCCGGTCGTCAAGCACGCCATTCCCAGCTTGTTCGTGGACGCTGGCCGTAGCTGGTAGCGTCCGAAGCGCAAGTCATCTCAATCACGGAGCGAAATCATGAAGATAAATCGCCGCGAATTGTTGAAGAACGCCGCGTTGGTTTCGGGCGCCGCGTTGGTAGGCGCGTCCTGGCCTTCGGGCAAGAAGCTGTTTGCGCAAGACGTCGTCCTGAATCTGCCGAGTTTGCCGAGCCCGCAGAGTTGCGGTATCGAGCACATCGTCGTAGTGACCATGGAAAACCGCAGTTTCGATCATTTTCTCGGATGGCTGCAGAACGCGGACGGCAAGCAAGCCGGATTGACCTACGTGGACGGCACCGGTGCAAGTCACCCGACTCATTCGCTCTCCGGTGACTACACCGGTTGCCCGCATCCTGATCCCGACCATTCCTATGACGGCGCTCGCGTCGAGTATGACCAAGGTGCGATGGATGGGTTCTTGCGCGCTGGCAGCAACGATGTCTATTCCATCGGTTATTACGGCGAACGGGACATCCCGTTCTACGCGGCGCTGGCCCGCAACTACACCTCTTGCGATCGCTATTTCGCTTCCATCCTTGGCCCGACCTTCCCGAACCGCTTGTTCCTGCACGCCGCGCAAACCGACCGCTTGAAAAATAGCACCAACACCACTTCGCTGCCGGCCATTTGGGACCGCCTCGCGGCCGCGGGAGTCAGCGCGAACTATTTCTATTCCAATGTACCGTTCACGGCTTTGTGGGGCACGAAGTATCTTGGCATTTCGCGACTGTATGCGGAATTTCTCGCGGCAGCGGCCACTGGGACGCTCCCCGCGGTTTCCTTCGTCGATCCGCGGTACACCGTGCTCGATGACGGCACCGGCAATGACGATCATGCTCACGCCGACATCCGCGAGGGAGATCTGTTCCTCTATCAAACTTTCCAAGCCGTGGCCCGCGGACCAAAGTGGGCAAACACCGTGTTCATCGTGAACTTTGACGAATGGGGCGGCTTTTTCGAGCATGTTGCGCCGCCGCGTGCCACTGCGCCCAACCTGGTCGATCCCGACCTCGTGAAGGGCAAAGCGCTGCTCGGATGCCGTGTGCCGACGGTTGTCGCGTCTCCTTTCAGCCGGGGGAATCCGTTCGACCCAAGAGTGAGCGCGCCGGTGTTCGATCACACTTCCGTTTTGAAGTTGATCGAGTGGCGCTGGGGGCTTGCGCCCTTGACCGCGAGGGACGCCAGCAGTGACGTGACTAACCTTGCTTACGCGTTGAACTTCAAGGAGCCCGAGGCCTCCGTTCCTTATTTGCCGCAGCCGCAAGCGCCGCTGCTTGTGCCGCCGTGCGTTGCCAATCTCGGTGGCGGAATCCTGAGCACCGGCTCGACAAGCGCGGCACCCACCGAATGGCAGACGCTCGCCAATCAGGCATCAGCGCTCGGATTCACCGTGAATTGAGGCGTTCGGAGCAAGAAGAGCCTCGCGCACGAACTCCGCGACCCCTGCGTTGCCATTGCTCTCAGTTTTCTTCGGGCTTCTCCGGGGCTGGAGGCGGAGCCTTCACGCGCGGTGGTGGCGGCGGAGCAGGAATGTCGGAGCTTGTTCTGTGCAGTGAAATTGACCCATAGCTTGTCTTCAAAATAATTTTTGGTCCGCGCCCGCTTCCATACTTTCCTTCCAGATGAGCGTCGCTGGATCCCGTTGAGGTTTGCTTCAGTGAGTCTGCCTGAAACTCGCTGTCAATGTCTCCGGAGTGGCAATCCGCGACGATGTCAAAGCTCGCTGACTCTGGCAGGCTCAGAGTGATCGATGCGGACGAATTGCTGATTTCGATGTCCTCTTTGGGAGCAAACGTGAAGCGTACTTCCACGTTCCCTCTGCGATTGTCGATTTTCACTTTGCCGCCGGCGTTCTCCAGCGTGATGTCGTCCTGCGCGCGCACGCTCAGGTTGCCGGGGGCATCGAAAACTTCAAGCCTGCCCGGGCCGGCTTCCATATGGCCGGCAAGCTGCGAGAGGGTCAGATCGGTGTGGCTGGAAAGGAACCGCACGCCCTTGGCGACTTTGTCGGCCCGGATGGCTCCGTAAAATTCTCCGTCGATCGTAAGCTGCCCGGTTGCGCCCGACACATTGATTTCTCCGCCATGGCCGGAAATCTTCACATTGCCCTTCGTGTCGGAAACCTTGATGTCTCCCTTGCGGGCGTCGACGCTGACGTCGCTCCCGGTTCCGCGAATCTCGATGTCGCCTGTGCCGCTCGTCACGTTTACGGCCTTGGCCATGTCGGCGACGGTAATGTCGCCTTTTTCGCTGCGGATGGTTACCGTGGATTTTTTCGGAACCGCTACGTTAAGGTCCATGCTGATGCGCGAATCCCCCGCATTCCCGGCGGTGGGACGAATTTCGTAGCCGTCGCCATTCTGCACGATTTCGATGCCGGCGCGATCCGCTATTTGCTGCGCGTCGTTCCCGTTCCACGCCCGGGCATTCTTCTTGCCCGAAATTCGTATCTGAGCTTCATCTGAGGAACGCACGCTGATGTTGCCGCGCCCGATGTGAATCGCGATGCGCGCATCTGCGGGAACCGATTTGGGCGCGACCTCCAGGTCAAAATCAAACGTATTTCCCCATTCCCGAATATGTACGGGCAGCTCCTTCTTGCCGATGCGGACAGCGACTACCATACCCGCTAACGACAGCAATCCCAGAATCAGAAAAATTTCACCAGCGGTAATCCTTGAAGCACCTGAATTGCCGGCGCGACCCGCGGCAGTTCGCTCATAAAGCTTGATGCCGCCCCAAAGAATCAAGATGAGCGGCCACCAGTGTCCCAGCACGCCCTCAATGCTCAGAATCTGATAGTTGTCCAGCAAAAGCAGCAGGCCGAAAAAGATGAGAGCCAGGCCAGAGAAGATTGAGCTGCCGCGCGGTCGGAGATTGGCCATGGAGTTCTAGTGTCCCTGCCCTTGGCCAGGGACCTGACTCGGCGGCGTTGCCTGGGCACTAGGAACCGCGGTTGGCGCTGCCGTTGGTAAGTGTCCTTCGGTTGACGAAGCTGCAGCAGCCAGGCTGATGATACCCAGGACAATGAGAATGACGGGATACGTATTCCAGAAAGAAAAAAAACCGCCGCGCACCTGGTCCAGCAGAAACAGCACGCCGACAGTAATGATTACCGCGGGCCCCATCAGCCCGCGAATCGTGCATCGCCGGCACGCGCAACGGACACGGTCACTCATCGACTAAATCCTCCTAAGAACGGCGGTCAAGCCGGTTGCGCATCATCAGCACGCCTGCGCCAATCAACACCGCCGGCCAAAAAAACTGAGAAATCCGGTACCACGGGAACCAGTCAAAATTATGGAGCAACAACAGGAGTCCGGCGCCAATCAGAAGGATCGGCCCAATGGGGCGCTCTTTCGTAAAAGAATCCAGCGGGTCGGACACAGTCTCGCCGGCCTGCCTTGCTTTCGCCGTACGGTAAGCATCGATGGGCATATAAACGAAGAAACACCCCAGGCAGATCCACAAAGCTGCTTCAGCTCCCCCGCTCATCGCCCCATCCACACCGCTAATAAAAAGCACTAGGAAGATGGCCAGGTGGATCATCCCTTTGCCATATTGCTGGTTATAGAAAGCGCCCATCCCCGGCAGAAATCCCAGGAAAAACGCGAGCACCGGGTTTGCCGCACTCACGCGGCTCGGCGGTGCCGCTGGTAAACCGGAGGCCGGCATCTGGTAAGGCGATTCCGCGGCAGGAGCGGCAGCGGCGTGCGGAGCAGGGATGCCCACGATGCCCGCTAGGCACTCTTCGCAGTACAGGACGTCCCGCACCGGACGCACGCACGTCGAGCACATGGCCTTGCCGCAATTGCGGCAGTATCCGGCAGCGTCCTGCTCGGGATGGACGGCACACTTCATGGCATTCTCCTCTCACGAATCGAGCCGCCCGGCACCATAGCTAGCGAAGCCAGAACGTGCAGATCCCTGCCAACATCGTAGGCACGGTTCTGCTGCTTGGGTGTGGATGGTTTGCTGTTATCGGTTTGGCCCGGCTCTTTCTTGGGAGAATTTTGCGGAATCGTTTGCTCCCTGCTAGTAGGATTCTGCTCTTCGTTCAAGCGCGTTTGAATCTCGTAAACGACGCGCAGGTCGCTGACGAACTTCACGCTCTGCGCATAAAAGAGATGCGCTTTGCGGTCAGTGTTGCGATAAATGGTTGCGGGCTTCAGGTCCGCAAGCTTCGGTTTGGTAAACGAGAAACCCGAAGCGGTAAGGATAATCACCATCGTCGCGGCCACCGAAGCCATGCTGTAAACAAATCGCGGCGATTGCAGGCTCCTCAGCCAGCGCTTCACCCAACTCGGCGTGCCCAGGGTGGCCGTCAGGATCGCAGTCT
>WNFJ01335631.1_pt1 | contig 34530 bp, 27 predicted proteins | sample 5400461 | NCBI WGS metagenome assembly WNFJ01 (sample SAMN13153349, study PRJNA577476) | soil metagenome | isolation source: 115 cm saprolite on Douglas fir-dominated hillslope | place: USA:California | collected 2013-09-17
GGCAAAAATTTGATGACGTCCTGCTGCTCGCCGTACCGAAGCACGAGCCCCATGAAGCCCTGCGTGATGGCCTCTTTTTCCTCGGTGTCGCTTGCCTCGCCAAAAGGCTGCTCGATGAGGCCCGCCTCTTTCGCCTTCTTCTTCGTGTCTTCGTCTTTCGCCTCGATCATCGTGAACTGAAACTTGCCCGCGCCCGCATTCTGGTATTCGACCAAGAGGTCACGAAGGTCCCGAACGAACGCGTCAAGTTTGGGCAAGCCCTTCGTCACGTAGGCGTCGACCGCCAAAGGCTGCTTCATCGAACGCAGGAGGTTGCCGCTGCCTTTCGAAAGGGTGAACTTCTCGGTCTTGGTCACGTCCTTTCGGACATAGACGCCGAGCGCGGAAAGGGCGTTGATTGCGACGAGAATGGCCGCAACGACCAAGATGAGGGCACCGCTTTCGAGTGCAGTCTTTTGACGCTTCTCCATGGCACCAATCCAGTTTTTCAGGACACGTATAGAAAAACGAAACTCACGACCACTTGCGGCTCTCGAGGGAGCGGGAGCTCACGAGGAGACACACAATCGCGACCGACACGAAGTAGATGATCGCACGCGTATCGATGAGCCCGCGCGCGAACGAACGGTAGCGACTCTGCAGCGAGATGAAATCCACGGCGTCGGAGAAAACACCTCCGTGAAAGATGGAGGCGATCGCGCCCATTACGTACAAGAGAACGAACGTCCCGGTCGTGAGGAAAAAGGCGACCACGTCGCTCTCCGTCAAGCTGGAGAACATCAATCCGATGCCGACCGCCGCGCAGGTAAAGAGAACGCAGCCAAGATAACCCGCCCACACGGGTCCCCAATCCAGGGAGCCGAGATGCCAAGGAAAGACGAACATGGCAATCGGGTAAAGCAGCGTTGCCGCGATGAGCACGAGCACGATGCTGCAGGCCGCGACGTACTTGCCCAAAATGACGTCGCTGTCGCGCACGGGCATCGTAATAAGGAGCTCGAGGGTGCCTGATCCCTTTTCGGCCGCGAGCGAGCGCATCGTGACAGCCGGCACAACAAAAACGCTCAAGAGCGGCGGGATGTAAGTGAACATTTGGTCCATCGTGGCATGGTCGATGTCCCAGAAGCCGCCGACGGGCTCGCCGAAGACGTTCGAGTGCGGAATAACGAAGAAGATGACGCCCAGGAGCAGCATCGTTCCGCCGAGAACCACGTAAGCGACCGGGGAGTTGAACAGGGCACGCAGGTCGCGGCGTGCGATGATTAGAATATTTTCCATGTCTTAGCTCCGGTCGTCGCTCGCGGCTTTCGCGGGTTGGACGCTCGCGCGCCCCGCCCTGGCCACGTCCGAGTCGTCCTCGTCGTTCTCGCCCTCGTCGTCTTCGTCCTGGCCATCGCCGTCGTCTGCACCGAGTCGACGGTTGCGGCGTTCGTCCCCGATCGTCAGGCTGCGGAACACGTCCTCCAGAGTTTGCGCGTCCCGATGAAGCTCGAGAAGCACCCACCCCTTGTCCGCGACGAGCCTGAACACCTCCGGTCGCAAGTCAACGTCGCGGTCGCTCACGAGCTCGTAAGCGTGCGCTCGCTCGTCGGTGGGAAGCTCGTCCAGCTTCTTGACACCCGCAAGAGCCTGGAGCGCGGTCTGCACGTCGCCCTTCTTCGGCGGCACGCCTCGACCGCGGTAGGGAGTCGCCACTACGGACTCTTGGATCGCCACGACGTACCGCACGCGGCCGCTCTTGCCTCGAATCTCGTCGAGCGGGCCGTCGGCCACGATGCGACCTCGCGACACGATGATGGCGCGGGCGCAGGAGGCCTCGACCTCAGCAAGGTTGTGTGTGGAGAGCATGACCGTGCGCTCCTTGCCGATTTGCTTGAGATAGTCGAGAAACTCCGCTTTCTCATTGGGGTCGAGGTCGCTCGTAGGCTCGTCCAGGATGAGGATCGGCGGGTCATGAATCAGCGCCTGTGCAAGGCCGACCCGCTGCCGGTAACCGTGCGACAAATGGCGAATCTCCTTGCCCAGCACCTGAGCGAGACCGCACACCTCGACCACGCTCGTTGCGCGCTTTCGAAACGCATCCCGATCCAGGTGCCTCAGCTCGGCAGCGAAACGCAGGTATTCGAGCACGCTCATCTCGAGGTAGAGCGGGGCTCGCTGGGGCAGGTATCCCAAGCTTTCACGGACCTGCAGCGACGCGTCGAAGACGTCGTGGCCGTTGACCCGAACCGTGCCGCTTGTGGGCGAGATAAAGCACGTGAGAATCCGCATCGTCGTTGACTTGCCGGCGCCGTTGGGGCCCAAAAAGCCGACGATCTCCCCACGACTCACTTCGAAGTGGATTTTGTCGAGCGCCCGGAACGTACCGAAATTCTTGGTCAGGTCGTTTGCGTAAATCATCACGTCGTTGGACATTGGGTATCCAGCCTGGACGGTTCAGAAACAACGGCAAATACTAGCGAAGCGGCGCGCATGGTAGCGATGGAGTCAGCTCTGTCAACCACGGGAGCCGCGGCGAAAACAGCCGGACGGCCGCTCTATTCCCGCGATGAGGCAAAGCGCAGCGCATTTAGGGTCAGGTCGCGGCCCAGGTTTTGTGGCGTGGGTCCCGAACCCACGCCCAGGTTTGTGGCGTGGGTCCTGAGCCCACGCCCAGGTTTTGTGGCGTGGGTCCCGAACCCACGCTCAGGTTTTGTGGCGTGGGTCTCGAACCCACGCCGAGAACGTGGCTAAATTCGGAGTTTTGCAATGACACCGAAGTGGTCGCTCGGGAACGTCTCGTCCACCGGCTGATCGAAACATATCTGGGCTTCGATTGGCTCACCGCGTCGACGATCGCTCGGCCCGTGTACGAAAACGTAGTCGATGCGACGATTGGGCTCCCCGAGCGGTGCGGCGAACGGATTGCGGCGAGCGAAAGTGTATCCCGGAGAGCCGTCGCCGGCCGTTTCGAAGGCATCTTGAAAGCAAACGCGCCGCCCGCCTCCCAGCGACGTCAAGCCGCGAAGGAAGCGGATCTCGTCAGCCATCGGTTCGGCGTTGAAGTCGCCCAGCAAGATCGGCGGAAAACCGTCGGGCTGAACGAGCGCCTCGACGCGCAAGGCTATCTCGCGCACTTGCGCTTCTCGCACGTGGCCTTCGCCGAATTTCCAGTTGAGGTGGGTCACAAAGAGAGGGATTCGTCCGATCGGCGCTTGGACTTCCGCGAACAAGAGCACCCGTCGCTCGTCGGTCCCGCCGCGAGGAAGCTCGAAAACATGGCTTTGTCCGATAGGCCACCGCGACAGCACCGCGTTGCCAATCCAGGGCTCGTCTCGGGCGCGGCCGTACGCGCAGTGGTAGCCAAATCCCGCCGAAATTGCAGCGGCCTGGTCGAGCTCGTCGCCTTCGCCGGGGTCGAGCCGTACGACTTCTTGCAAGCCGAGAAGGTCCGGCTCAAGGGTGGCGACCCCTGCCCGAATGGCAGCGAGTCGCTTTTCCCACGGCCCGAAGCGATTCCAGATATTGAGGGTCGCGACGCAGAGGGTGGTCATTCGAAGGCTGTGGACTGATAGCGGAAGTCTGAGAGCCCGCACGAGAACTCACTGACTGGCCGCTCGGCCGCAGGCGCGGTACATCGAGCGCGTGACCAGCGCAACATCGTTCCCCAAAGACCGCATCAAAGTTCTGCTCCTTGAGAACGTCCACCCGAGCGCGCACGAGCTTTTCCGCAGCGAGGGCTTTCAACTGGAAACGCTCCCCGGAGCGCTCGCGCCCGACGATCTCGCGCGCCAGATCGAAGACGTGCACGTGCTTGGCATTCGCAGCAAGACGCGCGTGACCGATGCGGTTCTCGCTTCCGGCCGCCGCTTGCTCGCGGTCGGATGCTTTTGCATCGGGACCAATCAAGTGGACCTCGATGCGGGCAATCGCCGCGGCATCGCTGTGTTCAACGCTCCGTTTTCGAACACGCGTAGCGTGGCCGAGATGATCGTGGCGGAGATCGTCATGCTCGCGCGCAACCTCGGCGATCGAACGCGCGAAATGCACGCGGGCCAGTGGCGAAAGACAGCGGCCGGATCGTACGAGATCCGTGGCAAGACGCTCGGCATCATTGGCTATGGGCGCATCGGTCGCCAAGTGGGAGTGCTGGCCGAGGCGTTAGGCATGCGCGTTCTCTTCGCCGACATCACGGCCCGCCTACCCATGGGCAACAACCACTTGAAGCCCTTGGACGAGCTCTTGGCCCAGAGCGACTTTGTGACGCTGCACGTGCCCGAGACGCCGCAGACTCGTGGTCTGGTGGGCCCGCGCGAAATCGCCCTGATGCGCTCAGGGGCTTGCTTGCTGAACGCGAGCCGGGGCACGGTCGTCGACATACCCGCTCTGGCAGAGGCGCTGCGAAGCAAGCGTTTGGGAGGCGCGGCAATCGACGTGTTTCCTGAGGAGCCGGAATCGAACAGCGAAGGCTTTGACACGCCGCTCCGCTCGCTCCCCAACGTCATCATGACTCCCCACATTGGCGGCTCGACCGCCGAGGCTCAGGAAGCCATCGGGCGCGAGGTCGGAACGGCGCTCATCAAGTTCGTGAACGCGGGCGTCACCGCCGGCGCGGTCAATTTCCCGAACGTCGATACCGTGCCCGTGCCGGGCAAGCATCGCATCCTGAACGTGCACAAGAACGTTCCCGGCGTTCTGCGCGACATCAACCGAATCGTCAGCGACAAGGGAGCCAACATCGCTGCCCAAGTTCTCGCGACCGATCCGAACATCGGTTATCTCGTCATGGATATCGATCAGGACGTGTCGCGGGACGTGAAGAACGCGATGGCTGCGCTCGAGACGAGCATCAAGACCCGAATTTTGTATTAGGCCCGCTACAAGCTCGGCACGACCACCCCGAGAATCCCCGTTCCGGGATGGTGGGCCTACTCGGATAAGCGCGAGATGCGCTTGGACCATCGCGATAATCCGGTACCTCGTCTACCTAGGAGGGCTACGCGAGATACGGCCGCCTCTTGGAGTGAGACGGTGAATCTCATTGAGTTAGGATGCCAATCTGGCGAGATCGCGCCGAATAGGGCGCGCGCCGATCAACGCGAGTCGGCGGAGCAAGCGCACCTCCCTCGCCGCTGAAGATACGTATCGCACCGGTTTCACAGATACCCACTCAGTATCTCCTGCGGCGAATCCGTCGACAAAACCCCACGAGTGAGCCGAAGACGAGCCGAAAACGACGGCCTTGGCTGGCTCGACGCTTGCTGAATGCGGCGCACCAAGAGGGGACCTCAAAGCCGTTAGCCCAAACGCGTAACGGCCAATCACGCAGGAGGAGCGAATGAAATTGATACCTAGGCAGAGTGTGTTCTTTGGAGCAGTGGCGCTGGCAGGTGCAATGTCTGGTTGTGGAAACGCCCCTGGCGAGAAGTTTGCGTCCACGGAGGAACCAGTGACGAGCGTACAAGTGAGCAAGGGGCTGGACCCGGGGCCTCGCGCGGGCGCCGCGGGTGCGGGGGGCCCATTCGCAGGGCTCAGCGCAGGCGAGCAGCAAGTCTTCAGCGACGCGCTCGGGCGTTTCCAGGAAGTCCAGTCGGTATCAGGCACCATCGCGGGCGAGGACAGCGGCGGGCTCGGGCCGACATTCAACGGCAATAGCTGCACGATGTGCCATGCCCAGCCGGCGATCGGCGGCACGAGTCCGGGCCTAAAGAGCCCGCAGAAGTCCGTTCCCAACCCGCAGGTCGCACTCGCGACGCTCGACGGCGCGAGGAACTTCGTTCCATCCTTCATCACCGCGGACGGCCCGGTACGCGAGGCACGCTTCATCGCGGTGTCGAGCGCCAACAACGCGCCGCTCGATGGAGGCGTTCACGGTCTCTTCACGATCGCCGGGCGATCGGACGCGCCCGGTTGCACGCTGGCGCAGCCGGACTTCGCGACGCAACTCGCCAACCACAACGTGATCTTCCGCATCCCGACGCCGCTATTCGGTCTGGGGCTCGTGGAGAACACGCCGGACGCGACGCTTCAGGCAAATCTGGCGGCGAACGGCGCGGCCAAATCCGCCCTGGGCATCCACGGGCGGTTCAATACGAGCGGGAATGACGGCACGATTACGCGCTTCGGGTGGAAGGCGCAGAACAAGTCGCTGTTGATCTTCGCGAGCGAAGCCTACAACGTGGAGCAGGGCGTCTCGAACGAGGGATTCCCGAACGAGCGGTCGGCGGTCCCCGGTTGCGTGTTCAACCCGACGCCGGAAGATTCCACCAACTTCACCGTCAACGGCGGCACGACGGGTACAGCCGTCCAGACGGGGTCGGACGTCAATAATTTTACGATCTTCATGCGTCTCTCGGCGCCTCCCACGCCGGCTCCGCTGTCGGCATCTGCCCAGAACGGGCAATCGCTGTTCACGAGCATCGGCTGCGCGAACTGCCACTCGCCGAGCCTGACGACGGCGGCGTCGATATTCACGGGCATGTCCAACGTCACCTACCACCCGTTCTCCGACTTCGCGCTGCATCATATGGGCGGGAACTTGGCGGACGGCGTCAGCCAGGGTGGGGCGGTGGCGGACGAGTTCCGGACGGCGCCGCTCTGGGGCGTCGGACAGAGGCTCTTCTTCCTGCATGACGGCCGCACCTCAGACCTGGGAGCGGCCATCGAGGCGCACGCAAACAATGGGCAGGACCAGGTGACGACGCAGGACTATGAGCAGTTCAACGCCAACGGCGTCTGGTTCCAGCCGTTCGTGCAAAACCAGACCCCTGGCTCGGAAGCCCAGGCTGTCATCAACAACTACAATGCGCTGAGCACGCAGCAGCAGACCGATCTGCTGAACTTCCTGCGAACGCTGTAAGCGCAGCGGATCGGGCGCCGGACAAGAGCCTACTAGGAAAGTGCGAGATCTCGGAGAGAAAGGGCGCGCGTAACGACGCGAGTTGGCGGCGGCGCGCGCTCTTCTTCTGCGCTGAAAACCGCGGAAATCCAGTAGCGCCTACCTAGGATGAGTCGCCGACGGCAACGGTCATCCTCCGGATCGTGTCCCGGAAATCATTCGGCTGCAGGTGGTACTCGCGAAGCCAGCGCCAGACGAGCGTTCGTTGCCGTCCGAGCTCGCGCGCCAACTGCGCCACATCTCCCTCATGCTGGATTAGCAAGGTCAAGAGTTCGTCGCGTGTCGGCCGCTTGCGAACGAACGAAGCCTTCACCTGGTCGGGATTGAGACATGCCGCCAAAGGACCGGGCAGATGACCGAGTCCGATCGCGGGGCAACCAGTGGCGAGTACGCGAGCGACCACGATGACTTTCTCAAGCTCACGCACGTTCCCTTGCCAACTGTGCAAGAAGAGCGAGAGATACGCCTCCGGCGCAAACTCGACGTTGTCCTTGGCGAAGAGGCTAGCCAGCAGCCCGATGTCTTCGGCGCGATCCCTTAGGGGCGGAAGGCTGACGGGCTCCGGACCCAGCCGCGCCGCCAGATCGTAACGGAGCCCTGGCGTGACCGCCTGGTCCGGCGCCGGGACTCGATGCGTCGCGGCAAGGACCAGGACATCGAGCGTTCGCGCCCGGGTCGTTCCGAGCGATAAGACCCGACGGTCTTGCAAGAAACGCAGCAGCTTGGCCTGCGCGGAGTAGGACATCTCGCCAATCTCGTCGAGAAACAGCGTTCCGCCGTCGGCTTGCTCGATGAGGCCAGCCTTGGCGCGATCGGCGGTGGAGTGGGCACCACGGGCAAATCCGAAGAGCTCGCTCTCCAGTAGGTAGTCGGGAATCGCGGCGCAATTAATGGCAACGAAAGCACCCTTGCGACCACTCGCCCGATGAATCGCCTCGGCGTGCACCTCCTTTCCGACCCCGGTTTCGCCGGTCAGCAGCATGTCCAAATTCGCCGCTGCAAGCTGCCGGAGCCTTCGCGCGAGCACGGCCAACGCCGGCGAGAGCGTCGGCACCGGCGCAAAAGGACATTCCCAGTCTTCGCGCATCGCGGCCAGCCCGTCGAGCGTGACACCGCGAAACACGAATACGTAGCCGCCTACCATCAAGACGGACCCGTCCCGCAGCTTGCGGGCAGGCCCTCCATGAACACAGACTCCGTCGAGCCATGTGCCGTTCGTACTCCCACAGTCTTGCAGGAAGTACTCGCCCGAGGGCGAGGACACGAGTCGCGCGTGATAGCGGGACATCAATGTGTCGTCGAAAGGGGCCGAAAACCAAGCGTTTGGCCGATCACGCCCAATCGCCGCCTCGGGCGGGAGCACAATGGTTCGCTGAAACGCCGCGGGAATCGGTCGCACTGCATGGCCGGCCAAGAGCAGAACCGCGATCCTGCTTGCCGCATCTTGCTGGTGGCTCACGGGTCAGTTGCCTCCAGTCCCCCCTTCGTCGATGACCTTATGTAACGCCTGCTAGGGCGGACTGTACAGCGTTAGAAACGCATTCTAATCGTCCGGTCAATTTCAATTCCAATTGAACTCCCAAAATACATTATGCGGACTTCCGTTCGCGTCCGATCTTTCGTCGTCCATTTTGCCAGGGATCTCTGCGCACAGCGCCCCTATCAGTGCCCAGCGCGCTCGAAAACGATCACAAATATAGAGAGCAATGAGAGATATGGGTTCCCTAATTCTTTTAGGGTTAATCGTGAATTCCGCACCTCGAAGTAATGGGGTGTCAGATGGGCTTCGGCTGCGATTGCCCTGCGGCGCCAAAAGATGGCCCTGCCGCGCCACAAGCCCTGCCGCGCCACAAAATGACAATCAGCGGCTGTCGCGTGTCCACCCGACATGACAACGATAAGTTGTCGCTGGCGGCAGCCCAGCAGGCGCGAGGCAAGTACCGATTGCGCCTTTGCGAGTGCAGAGGTCGCTCTTCGAATCTCCTTCCTGCCCCCGCACGCGGACCGAGCAGTGGCGCGAAGAGCATCACTGAAGTCCTAAGGGGGCTTGGGCATGGTACTCCTTGACGATTTACTTTCATGATCGCCGCCGGGAGCAAGTGCCAGACCACCCAACGAAAACGCAAACTTGCATCGCCTCCGACCGAACAACGCCGGTAACTGGTCACCGTCCATCTGGCAACTGGAGGCAACTCAGCAACGCCTTTCCAAACTTGGAAACAGCAGTTGTCGTTTCCTCCGGTACCGCAAGCCTGCGACCCCCTCACGAGCGGGAAGACACGTCAGCTTGTTCGCTTTGCAACGCTGGCAATGAGAGACAATTCAGCCCTGCCATTCCGTCCACGCTGTAGCGGTCGCCCAACGTGACGAGTAGCCTCATCGTGCGCATGCTGTGAAGTGCTCACGATGAAACGCCGTCGAATCCCCCCACTTTCGCTTATCGTAGCGCTTGCGACGGCGCCAAGTTGCGAACCCGCTGATGAGGGGCCGCCCCCTGCGACCGTGCAAAGCATCGCTTCACCGTCGCCTTCGAAGGGGGTGCCCGCCCCGCCTCCTCCTTATTCCGGCGATCCGAACGCGGCCCCAGGCAGCGCGCGTTCGTATGCCCCCGACGAGTACGCGATCGGCGAAGACACTGACAGCTACGACGATCACGATCCCTCTGCTCTGACAGACTTTCGAGCGCCGCTGGAACCCTACGGAACCTGGGTCGATGATCCGGCCCACGGTACCGTCTGGCTCCCCTCGTCTACGGTGGTCGGGGCCGACTTCCAGCCCTATGTGACGGCGGGTCGTTGGACGTACGCCAGCGATTGGGTTTGGGTTAGCGACTACCCGTGGGGTTGGGCACCGTTTCACTACGGGCGATGGGTCTTTATCGAAGGGCGTGGCTGGGCTTGGATCCCGGGTCGGGCGTATCGCGGCGCTTGGGTGGTTTGGAGCGTTGATGACTCTTACGCGTACATGGGATGGGCTCCCGCGCCGCCCCTCTTTTTTTGGTTTGGCGGCGCAGCCATTTGGTACCGGGGTCCCTACGTAGGACCGCGCTGGGTCTACTGCCCGCGTCACGAAGTTTTTGCACCCGCGGTCGGGGCGCGCGTGGTGGCCGGCGCCGCCGCTGCGCCGATAGCTTCTCATATGCGTCTCTACGTGCCAGCGACACCGAGCACTGCCAACCCGGCGCGGCTCAGGCGCACATCGTTCAAGCGCAGCAGTTTGCGCGCCCATCCACGGCCCAGCCACTCGGAGCACATCCCCCGACGCGGGTCGTCGTTGTGACCCCCGCCCAAACGATGATGGCTCGTCCAAACGTTCCAGGCGCCGTTCGCGGGCCGACTACGATGAGCCCCGCGGCCCCTGCACAAGTCGCTCCGGGCGCCTTGCCTTCCCCGGCGCCCGCCGCAGCGCCGCACTCCTCGCCAGCACAGCACGTCGCGCCGGCACCGCATTTCACGCCGGCGCCGCCGCCCGCGGGGGCGTTTCATGGTGGCCGCGCACCCCACCGGTGACCTTTCCACAAACTGTCATGCGCTAGACCATCGGCATATCATCGCGCGGATGACGCTTCGTACTTGCGCCCTGCGTGCCGGCGCGATTGCACTCGGGCTCTCGTTCTCGGGCTCGGCCACGCGGCCGTGCGCGGCTCAAGGCGCCGAAGGGCAAGCGGCAGCGGAAGCCCTGTTCAAGCAGGGGCGCGATCTCATGGCCAAAGGCCAGTATGTGGAGGCCTGTCCGAAGTTCGCCGAGAGCGAGCGGTTGGACCCTGCGCCCGGCACGCTTCTTAACCTTGCCACCTGCTACGAGAAGGGCGGGCAAATCGCGAGCGCGTGGGTCACCTACAAGGAGGCAGCATCTTCGGCGCACAAGGCGAACCAAGAGGATCGCGCGCGAATGGCGCGCGACAAGGCGGCGCAACTTGAGCCGAAGCTGCCTACTTTGACCATTGTCGTGCCCGCGAGCGCCCAGCGCCCCGACCTTTTGCTGCGGCGAGATGGCGAGCTCGTCGGCCACGCAGAGTGGGGCGTCGCAATTCCCGTGGATCCCGGCGCGCATGTTGTGGAGGCGAGCGCGCCAGGGGCAAAGACCTGGCAAGGTCAGGTGGAGATTGCGGCGACGGGAACCAAAGGGTCGGTCGAAGTTCCGCCCCTCGAGTCGCTGCCCGAAGCGCCGCCGAGTATGACGACGCCGGCACCGGTCGTGCCGGGTCCCGTGGCGCCCACCCCAACGGTCTTCCCGATGGCGGTTGCGCCATCGGCGCCATCCTCGCCCGGATCCGGACAGCGCACGGCTGGATGGATCGTCGTCGGCGTCGGAGTCGCCGGTCTTGGCGTCGGCGGATTGCTCGGCGCGCTTGCGCTCGCAGACAACAACGACGCGAAAGCGCAATGCGTAGGCAGCGTCTGTGATACCCAAGGCTACTCGGCGACCGCGGACGCAAGGCACGCCGCGACCGCGTCGACCATCGCATTCGTCGCAGGCGGGGCGATCACTGCAGTAGGACTCGTGCTGCTCTTCACCGCGCCGTCGGCGGACAAACGCGCCGAGGCTGGGCGGCTTGTCATCGCGCCGCTCGTCGGCGTGGGAACGCGGGGCGCGATGCTTCAGGGGAGCTGGTGATGCGACAGCGTGTCGTTCCCGCTTTGAGCGCCGCTGCAGTACTCGCAGCTCTGAGCTGCGCGTCGATCCTGAGCATTCCGGACCGCACGCTCAAGTGGTGCGACCGCTCTGGAAACGCGCACGCCTTTTGCGAAGACTTCGACCAGGCCGACGCTGGCGCGGGCCTGGATCATCCCCCCGTTGTCGTGGGGGCGGCGTCGCTCGCCTTCGTACCCTCGGACGACACGGCGCCCAATGCGCTCGACACGCAAACAAGCGCTTTGCCAGGACCGGACGCAAGCGCGATCGCGGCAATGGGGAAACGCTTTGAGGACCGGAAATTCGACCACGTCGTCGTCGAAGCCGACGTGCGATTCATTCAGGCGAACTTTGTGACACAGGGCAGCATCACGACGGGAGTCGGGTTCTTGCTCTTGGAGGATCAACCGAGCTTCTGCATCGGGCTGGTCGCGGCACCATCGACGAGCAATTTGGCAAGCGCCATCGACCTGGGAGTCGTGTACGTGCCCAACAACCGCAACTGCGTCACCGTGGGGAACCTGCCGTCCATGCCCGACGCCGGCATCGACCCGGACGCGGGAGTGTCGCTGACGATCTTCACGCAGACCTTCGTGGGATCGTGGACCCACGTCAAGCTCGAGGCCAAGCGCGCCAGCGATGGCAGTGGAATCGTCACCGCCACCGGCGGCGTGGGCGCACAGGTGGCGCCTCCCATTCCGCCGGGTTCGCTCGCGCAAGGTATTCCTCTCGTGGGGCTTGCGACGACCGTGACCGGTCCCTCGGGGCCATTCGAGATCCAGTTCGACAATGTGACGATCGACTTCCCGCGTGACTAAGGGGTTGACAGTGCTCGCTTAGGTTGCCTTTCCAATGTGAAAAGCGCCCTAGTGGCACTGCCCGCCGTCTTGGAGCGAAGAGAGCGTCCTCTGACAGGTTTGTTGATCGTTGAAGTTCGCGATCACATTGCACGACAGCTTCAACGTAGCGTTGGTCAGCGAGTTGCAGCACGGCGAGAGCTGCGCGCAAGTTCCCGTCGGCGTCCCGAATCCGTCGGGGAGTGAGAAGCCGTCTGCCAAGGAGAAGCCGTCCGGGAAGCTATCTGGGAGTGCAAAGTTGTCCGGAAACGTGAAGGCGTCAAAATTGAAGCCGGCATCGGGGTTGAAAAAGCCGGATCCCGAGAAACCTGTTCCGGCGACCGTGCCGCTGCTGGTGCTTCCGCTTCCACTACCGCCAGTTGCGCTCCCACTGCCGCCTCCGCTTGCGGTGCTGCCACTCCCGCTGCCACCTCCGAGGTCGCCGCTGCTGCTTCCGCTCGAACCGCCGCTCGTCGAGCCGCCGCCGCAAGCCAAGAAGGCGCAGGCAGCGATGATTCCGGCGTATCCCGCCGCGATGCTCGTTCTCTTCATGACGGTTTCTCCCTCCCCCACAAACAACCGCGACGCATGCGAGGCGCCCTTTTCTTACGCCGTAAGCCGCAACTTGGCGAGCGTCGACCCAACGGCATCTCCTTCCCACACGATCGCGTGGAGCGCCCCGAGCAGCGGTAGCTCGCGCAGCCCGTGCTCGCGGGCGAAGCGAAAGGCGGCCGCGATCGCAGCGTACCCTTCCGTCAATTGTGCCTGCCTTTGCCCACTCGCTCGCCGAACACTCGATTGCGGCCCGCGGCCGCGGTGACGTGAAGGTCGCCCACTCCCGCGGGCCCCTCGACTGTCTCAGCGCTTCCGCCGCCTGCGACCACAAGGGTTCGCATCTCGAGCAGGGCTTGCGTGAAGCATGCGGCACGCGCGTTGTGCGCATCCGCGCCGACGAAACCGTCCCAGAGTCCGAGTCCGGTTGCGTACGCGTTCTTGAGGGCCGAGCACAACTGGGCGCCCGCCAGGTCCGCACTCGTGCTCACGAACAGGTGCTCGTCGCCAAAGGCACGCGCGCAAAGGGCAACGTCGACCGCGGGCCCGGCGAACTGCATCCACGTGAGGACGCCCCGCGCGATCTCAATGGCTTTTGCGGGACCACCGGCGTGCACGAACCGTATGGGCATTCTTACGTGCTCGCCGACCACGACGTTGATGCGTTCCATCTTTCCGGTGCGCGGCGACTCAAGCAGTCCCTTGGTTACACTAAGCACGGACACGGGCGGCAAGTGGGCGGCGGCCTTCGTCATGACGGCCACAGCGCCGTCGGAATTGACCGCATGCACCACGAGTTCGGCCCCTTCGAGCGCGGAGGCGAGCTGTGCGCCACGAAAGAGGGCTACACCGCCAAGCGGCACTCTGAGTCGCGGATGCGGCTCGCCGCGCTCGCACGCGTCGAGAAGCGAATCGTCCAGCCAGGTTCCCCATAGCCGGACCTCGTGTCCGTGCCTTCGCGCTACACACGCCATCGCGCTTCCCATATACCCGGCCCCGAGGACAGCGACCCGCATGCGCGCAGAGGATATCCGCTTGTAGTAAGAAACATCTCGAATCAATGATTGCGAACGAATACCGATCGACTCATAGGGTCGATGAGGGCTCGGGCGACCCCAGAGCCCAGCGTCTCGGCTGCGTCGTTGCGGTCGGGGCGGGCCGCGGCGGGGTGGGTAAGAGTCTTGTCGCGGTCAACCTTGCCGTGTACCTCGCGCAGCTCGGCCGCGCTGTCGTCTTGGTCGACGCGGATCCCGGAGGATCCAACCTGCATTCCCATTTCGGACTGAGCGCCGCCCGGGCTGAGCCGGATTTGAGCCGCGACGCAACCGCCGCAATGCGAAACGCGCTCGTTTCCACGAGCGTTCCTGGATTGTCGCTTCTGCCCGCGGCGCACGACGCCTTGACCAAAGGGCTCACCCTTCGCGCGCGTCGCAAGACACGTTGGTTCGCGGCCCTGCGCAGCCTTTCTGCCGACTACATCGTCATCGACGTCGGTCCTGGGCACGCGGACCCGGCGCTTGATTTCATGCTGAGCGCCGACATTCCCATTGCGGTGACTGTCCCCGAACCGCCCGCGATCGAAACAACGTATCGATTCCTCCGAGTGGCGTTCCGCCGCAGGCTCAAGCGAATGCTCATTCGCGATCGACTGCGCTCGTCCATCGTCGACAGGGCCTTCTCCGACCTCGGCGCTCTGCCGCCGCCCATCGACGTAGTCCGTAAGTTGATCCCGGTTGATCGCTCGCTTGCGGAGCTTGCCTGGGCGGAGGCTCAGGGTTTGCGGGTTCAGCTCGTCGTCAATCAAACGCGCGTGCGTACCGACGCGGAGCTCGGCGCCTGGATGAGCGGCCTTGTGTCACGCCATTACGGTGTTGTGCTCGACGAGCTCGGGCACATCGAGCACGACGACACCGTGTGGCTGACTGTGCGTCGCAACAAGCCCCTGCTCATCGACAGCCCAGCTTGCAAGAGCGCCCGCAACGTCGAGCGCATCGCACGGCGCGTGCTCGCCCTGACCCTGGGCAAGGCCCCCGACCGCCCCGCTCTGCCGTCCGCGCCAGTCAGCGAGCCCACGCTGTATGCCGTGCTGGGCGTCACGCGCTCGGCCAGCGACGACGAGATTCGGCGCGCGTACAAGAGACAGCGAGAGATCTATGCGACCGGCGGGCTTGCCACAGTTTCTTTGCTCGACGCCCACCAGCTCTCGGTTGCGCAGCGCAAGCTTGAGGAAGCGTACGATACGCTTCTGGATGGCGTTCGCCGGCGGGCTTACGATCTCTCCACCTTTCCCGACCAGGAGCCGCTCGTTCTATCCGCGCGAGCCACGCGGCCGGCGCTCGCCGCTGAGCAGTTGATGCTGCAGGAGCAGCTGCAGCGCGAGATCGGGCCCGACACCGAATTCACGGGTTCGCTTCTTCGGAAGGTCCGCGAGTCGCAAGGTTTGGAGCTTGCCGACGTCTGTAGCAAGAGTCGCATCTCGCGTGCCTACCTTCAGGCAATCGAAGAAGAACACTACGAAGAATTGCCTGCTCTGGTGTACACGCGCGGGTATCTCGTCGAATTTGCCAAGCAGCTTCGCCTCGACCCGGCCCAGGTTCAAAGAACGTACTTGCGACGGCTGCGCGACGCGATGGCCGCTCGTCGCAAGGAGCTCGTGTGAGGGAAGCTGCCCGCGCTCGCGACCTCTGGTTTGGCGTGCTGCTCTTCGTCGTCGCGCTCGTGCCCCGCCTTTGGGTAGCGCTTGGTTGGGCGGGCGAGCCCGTTTGGGACGGGCACTACTACGACTTCGGCGCGCGCCGCATCGCCGGGGGATTCGGATACTCCGACGACTGGACGATAGGCGGCCAGGTTGTCTGGCACCCGTGGTGTCACTATCCGGTCGGCTACAGCGCGTTTCTCGCCGCCTTTTATCGATTGTTCGGCGCGAGCCCTATCGTTGCCGGTGTTGCCAATGCCCTCGTGGGCGCCGCGCTGGCCGTCGCGACGTGGGCTCTGGCGGGCTACGCGATGTCGGCGCCGCGCGCGCGCGTTGCGGGACTCGTCGTCGCCCTCTACCCCAGCTTGGTACTTTACACCGCGCTCATCATGAGCGAGCCGCTTGCCGCGCTGCTGACTGTCTCGGCCTTTTGGCTGGCCGTTCGCGACCCGCAAGGTTGGCGCGGGCTCGCGCTGGGGGGCGCCGTGCTCGGGCTGGCAGCGCTCGTAAGGCCGCAGGCGCTATTGTGCGGGTTTTTTTTGGGCTTTACCCGGTTCAGCATGAGCCTCACTCCGCCTCCACTTCGCTCCGGCTCCGTTCCGGCGTCAACTTCAGCCACGGCGGGCATGGGGGGAGCGAGGCCGCTCCCCCCAAACCCCCCAGCCGGAACAGAGACCGTTCCCCCAGCCGGACAAGCGAACGCGTGGGTTGCCCTCTTGCGCGATGGGGCGGTTGCGACCGCCCTGGCCCTCTGCGTTGTCTTGCCGTGGACCCTCCGCAATTGCCGCGTGATGGACGGCTGCGCGCTCGTCAGCACGAATGCTGGCTGGAACCTTGCTATTGGAGCCTTCCCCCGCGCGACGGGCCGCTTCGAAACTCTGCGATCGAGCGATGGATGTCGGGACGTGACCGGGCAGGTCCAACAAGATCGCTGCTGGCTGGCCTATGGCCTAGAGCAGATTCGAGCCGGCCCGAGGCGCTGGCTCGCCCTGGTTCCAGCGAAACTCGGGTACACGTTCGACCACGAGTCGTTCGCGGTCGAATACTTGCACGAAGCGCGGCCCGCCATGTGGCCCGAGCCGCGCCGCACCGCTCTTCGCGCCATCACCACGTTCGCCTATAGGCTCCTCCTCGGCGCGGCGGCGCTCGGCGGCATCGCATTCCCCCCTCGGAACCAGGGGCGGGGCACGGCCGTGCAAGGCGCTCTCGTCGGGGCCGCGCTCGGCCTGTGTGCGCTCGCCTTCTTGAACGATACTCCCGTGTTCTGGCCCCTCGCTGTGTTCGCAGGGGTCATTCCCTGGCTGCCGATGCCCGGATCGCCGAGCCGGCCGCCCGCGCTTCTCTTGGGCGCTGCCCTGCTCGACACGACCATCTTGGCCCACGCCGTTTTCTTCGGCGAGGACCGCTATCACGTTGTCGTCATTCCCGTTCTCGCCATCTTCGCAGCGGCCGCGTTACGCCGCCGTACCTTCGCGCTGGTGTGAATCAATCGGTTGTGACTGAAAATTGAGCCCCGGATGCGAGCCACTCCCACTCCTGTATGCGAGCATTCCCGCCTCCAGTCGAAAGAAGCTCCAGTGGCTGCCGCTTCACTTCTGCTAAAGTTGTGGCCGAAAGGACGACCTTTTTTATGCCTTACAGGGTCCTTAATCTTGTTTGCCTCGTTCGCCTTGTGACTTGCGCCTCGCTTGCCGCCGCCTGCGGCGTAAGCGACGGTAGCCCGGTTCCCCTGGTGGGCAACGGCTCAGGTTCGGGCTCGTCTTCGAGTGGTTCGGCGGTGTCCGGCACGGCATCGGGAGCCGGTATGTCGGGCACCGCTGCATCGGGTGCAGCGATGTCGGGCGCGGCCTCGAGCGGCACGGGTCCCATGATGTCCTTCGCGAGCGACATCATGCCCATCTTCCAAACCAGCTGCGCAAAGCCGCTCGTCTGCCACAACGACCCGACGACGGCGGTGAGAGGCGGTAACGGGGGTGGAGGGCGCCCTTATCTCGGTCTGGGCGTCGACGCCGGCGCGCCGACGATGACGGATATCATGAAGGTCTACTTAGGCCTGACATCGGACACGCCGCCGAATCACTCGACGTCCTGGGAGCTCTTGAAGCCCACGCCGATGAAATACATCGCTCCCAGCGATCCCGCGCACAGCTACCTGATGATCAAGATGGATGGGATGCAGATGCAGACCATGTACGACTGCAGCACGGGCGACTATGTTGGAATGTGCGGACTGTACATGCCCAGCGACGCCAACGGGCCTCTTGATCAGGCAACGCGCGACAAAGTGCGTAACTGGATCTCGCAGGGCGCGAAGGCTAACTAGTTCTCGTCCTGGAATGCGAATGGACCGAGAAAACAGGGCGAAACACGTGCTCGGAGACGCGGCAGTCTTCGGTCGAGTGCAAGAAACCTCGTGGTTCCCGAGCCGTTCACGTGAATTTTCCGACGAATAAGCGCGTGAATTATGGATAACTCTCGCATGCTTGAGACTTTCCGGACGAGAACTAACTAGGCTTTCGGTACGATTGGCCGGCTGCTACGAAGGGTCGTTGTGTAACGAAGCGCCGACGGCGCAGGAGTGCTCGAAGCGGCGACCGCTTCAATTCTGCTAAGGTTGCGGTTTGAAAGGATGGTTTTTTCGATGCCTCGCACGGTCTTTTCCCTTCTTTCTCTTGCGGCTTGCGTTTCGCTTTCGACTGCCTGCTCCTCTACCCCTCCGCCAACCGGTGGCGGCTCGGGGTCGGGCGCCATGTCAGGTTCGGGCTCGGCCTCGGGCGTCTCTACGGGTGGTATGACAGGCTCGGCCTCCGGAGGTGCAACCGGCGGCGCTATGTGCTCTGGAAGCACCACGACCGCGATGTTGTCCTTCAAGAACGACATCATGCCCATCTTCCGAAGCAACTGCGCCAAGCCCGGCGCGTGCCACAACGATCCGTCGACCTATACGACCGCGGCGGGGGGGGGAGGACGTCCCTACCTCGGCACGGCCATCGACGGCGGTGCGGAAACGATGGCGGACATCGGGATAGTCTATCAAGGTCTGATGAAGCCGTCCCTTGAGTACAAGACGCCGCAGATCAACTACGTGAAGGGGTGCGATCCAGCGATGAGCTTCCTGATGCTCAAGATGGATCCCAGCTTTACCACGCTCGACATGTCGCATTGCGTACATGGAGATTTCTCTGGGTTCTGCGGGCTGCCGATGCCGAGCGACAGCACCACTGGGTCTCTTCCCCAGGCGACGCGGGACATGGTGCGCAACTGGATCTCGCAGGGCGCGATGAACAACTAGTGCGGTGCTTTGCACGGAGCAAACGCCCTAGAGTCTCAGTATGATTGGCCGGCTTACCGGCAGGGTCGTTGCGCAAGAGCCCGACGGAGCGGTCGTGCTCGATGTCGGCGGCGTGGGCTACGAGCTTGCCGCGCCGCTCGGCACGCTCGGCCGAGCGCGCGTGGACGACGCGGGGCGCGTGACACTATGGGTTCACACTCATGTGCGCGAGGACGCGCTCGCGCTCTTCGGTTTCGCCGACGAAGCCGAGCGGGCGGCGTTTCGTGCGCTTCTCGGGGTGTCCAACGTAGGGCCAAAGATTGCCGTGGCCGTCTTGGGCGCGCTGCCGGCGGCCGAGCTTGCGCGGGCCGTAGCGCGCCGCGATCTCGCGGCACTTACCGCCGTCAGCGGCATCGGCCGAAAGATCGCGGAACGGCTATTGCTGGAGCTCCGCGACAAGCTGCCGGCCATTCCGGTCCCGAGCGCAGGATCGGCCACCGCTACCGCCATGGCGGCGGCCCATGGGCCGGCGACCGGAGCCGAGCGACTCCGAGGCGCCCTCACGGGAATGGGATTCCGTCCTGCCGAAGCCGATCGCGCGGTGAGCTCGCTCGGCGAGCGCGCGGCCTCCGCGCCGTTCGAGGATTTGCTTCGAGAGGCGCTCGCGCTGCTCGCCAAGTAGGCTTACCCTTCGCAACTGCGGATGAAGGACGTCATCGCATTCGTCGACCAGAACCGAGCACGCTTCGTAGATGAGCTGTCGGCGTGGGTTCGTATCCCGTCGATATCGAGTGACCCGGCACACTCGGGCGACGTTCGAAAGAGCGCCGAGCACTTGGGCGCCCATCTTCGGGCGCTGGGCGCTGACCGGGTCGAGGTTTGGCCGACGGCGGGCCACCCCGCGGTCTTCGCCGAGTGGCTTCACGGGGCAGCCGATTCGCCCGCGCTGCTTGTCTACGGACACCACGACGTGCAGCCCGTCGACCCGCTTGATGCGTGGGTATCGCCACCCTTCGAGCCCGCCGTGCGGTCGAACCGCCTGTGGGGTCGCGGTGTCGTGGACGACAAGGGTCAGGTCTACATCCACGTGAAGGCCATCGAGAGCTTCCTCCGTACGGTGGGGCGACTGCCGATTCGGTTGAAACTGATCGTCGAAGGAGAAGAGGAGATCGGCAGCGCCAATCTCAACATCCTGCTGCGCGAACACGCCCGCGATCTGGCGGCGGACTTCGTCTGCGTAAGCGACACTGCGATGTTCGGACGAGGCCTGCCGTCGCTTTGCGTCGGGCTTCGCGGCTTGGCATACCTCGACGTCTTCGTCGACGGTCCGGCGTTCGATCTGCACTCAGGTTCGTTTGGCGGGGGAGTCATGAATCCCGTCAACGCGCTCGCGCGAATGATTGCGGAGCTGCACGACGACGACGGCCGCATCACGGTGGCGGGATTTTACGACAACGTACTGCCGCTGACGCAGGCCGACCGCGACGCAATCGCAAACCTGCCGTTCGACGAGCCCGAGTGGTTGAGGGCGGCGGGCTCCCCTGCCACGTGGGGCGAGAAGGGTTACTCGACGCTCGAGCGCATTTGGGCCCGCCCGACGCTCGATTGCTGCGGCATCTCCGGCGGCTTTCAAGGGCAGGGCGCCAAGACGATCATCCCGGCGCATGCGAGCGCAAAAGTCTCTTGTCGCTTGGTGCCCAACCAGGAACCCGACGAGATTGCTCGGAAGGTGACGGAGCATTTTCTCCGCGCCGCCCCCAAGGGCGTGCGCGTGCGTGTGGAGATGCTCCACGGGGGCCGGCCGTACCTCGCCCCTACCGACCACCCGGTTTACGAGGTGGCCAAGCGAGCCTTCAGCAAGGCCTTCGGCAAGGCAACGGTCTTGATCCGCGAAGGCGGGAGCATTCCCTTCGTTCGCACGATTGCGGATGCCACTGGAAAGCCTTGTCTATTGATGGGATTCGGCCAACCGGACGAGAACTCGCACGCGCCCAATGAATGGCTCGATTTGGACAATTACCACTTGGGCATCAAGAGCGCGGCCTATCTGTACGACGAGGTAGCTCGTATGCGCATCGATCAACCAAAAGCAGCGGCGACTGCACACGAATCCGAGTAACGTCGGGCGCGTAACATGGCGAAGAAAGCGAAGTCTTCCAAGAACGACAAGCCGCGCGAACGGCGCGAGCGGCGCTTTCAACCCCAGCCCAGTGCGAGCCCGTGGATCGCTTACGTTGTCGGGAACAGTTCGGCTCCGCCTTTCGAGAAGGGGGGCCCGAGCCGCTCAAGGCGGCGCCCTACATCTTGTTCGCGGGCGCACTGCTCGTGGCTATCGCAATATGGCTCGGCACCAGTGGCCAGGCCCCGCTCTGCGTGGGGGACGCCGGCATCGGCATCGAGAAGGGCCAGGTTCGACGGATGCCCTGGTACGGCGTCGAGCGCATTGAATGGCGAGGCGAGGCCGTTCGTGCAACCGGTAAGGACGAGGATGGCGCGGCGATGCTTGTTGTCGCAACGCTGGCCACACACCCGCAGGCAGGGGCTTGGATTGTCAAAGAAGCGCGCGACCGAGTCCCTGCTGTGGTCGATGTTCCCGAAGACGCAACACTTCCGCAGCCGAGCGCCGCGGCCGGCGAGACCGTGACGCTCGACCCGCAGCAAGTCGTTGGCAAACGGTGCGCCGCGAGCGGCCAGATCATCGCGTACGAGCCGGACGCGCGCGTGTGCCGTCGATGCGGGCGCGTCTATCAAAAGGCCCACGTGCCCGAGGCATGCGCGTGCGGCGGTTCGCTCAGCGATCTTCGAGCGGCCGAGAAGGCAGGCTAGTTCGGCCTGCGAAACGCTGGCCGTCTCTACTTGGCGGTGAGTACGGCCGCCCTCATGCGCCGAATCGACGTGGGCGATTCCGCGGCCGGCAGAGATTCCACTCGGTTTCTTCCTCGCGCCTTCGCGGCGTACATCGCCGCGTCCGCGGCCGCCAGGAGCGCTTCGTGCTTCCACGGTGAGTCGGAGCTCGATACGCCGATCGACGCTGTAACACGCAGCGGTTCGCCATGAGGAACGGGATGCGAAGCCTCCGCAATCGCCCGTCGCACGCGCTCGGCCGCGATCCGCGCGCCGCCCTCGGCCGTCTGCGGCAAGGCGACGACGAACTCCTCGCCTCCCCAGCGTGCCACGAAGTCGCTCTTGCGAGCGACAGCCTCGAGCACCCGAGCGATGCCATGCAGAACCGCGTCGCCCGCCGCGTGACCGCGGTTGTCATTGATGGCCTTGAAGTGATCCAGGTCGAGCAGCATCACAGAGAAGGGCAACACGAAACGGTCGGAACGCGCTCGCTCGCGCTCGATGTTGTCCAGGAAGGCACGTCGATTCAGGATGCCCGTTAGCGCGTCGGTCGTGGCAAGGCGCTGTGCGTCCTCATACAGCGCACTCATTTGCAGGGGGCCACCGAGCTCGGCGGCTACCAACGCCAGGACCCTGCGGTCTTCACGTGATAGCCCCCGCACAGTCGGTGCGATGCCGATCTGGCCGATCTGGGCGCCCGCGAAGATCACGGGCCATGTCTCCACGGCAGACCCCTCTCCCGGTACGGCGCGTTCGTCGGCAAGCATGTCGATAGTTTTGGCAGGTGCAACGCCGAGCACTGAGCGGGCCATTGTCCCGATCGCCTCGCACTCGGTGGGGTGCGCGTGAACGATCGCCGGCGCATACGCGCGACTCGGCAAGAGGGCAAGCCACCGGTAGCTCAAGACGTCGGCAAGCAACGCGACAAGCCCCTCGAACAGCTTGCCAAGCGCGCCCGAGCTCGCCAGTGAGCGAACTTCGCCAGCGATTACCGAATCGAACAGCGCGCCATCCAGAATGGCGGACATACGTTCCTGCAAAGTTCGGCGGGCGCCCGCCGGGCGATCCGGCGATGCGTGGGTTGCGGGGCTGGCGCGAGAGGCGAGGAGCGTCGGGATAAGCCCGACGAGGTCGGTCAGCCGGTCCTTGCTGAGATAGGCAGCTGCGCCGGCCGATCGCGCCCAAAAACGGGAGCGCTTGTCGCCCGAGGCCGTTAGAAGGACTATGGGAATGTGGGCGGTAGCGGGCTCATTGCGCAGAATGCGGCACAGCTGAACGCCCGAAATCCCTTTCATCAAGAGGTCGGTGACGACGACATCCGGAGGAGCCACCACGGCCCGCTCCGCTCCGCTTTCGCCGTCGGCGGCTTCATCGACTACGTGCCCGTTTTCTCGCAGACGCGCGCCTAGGAGCGAGCGCACGGATGCACTGTCGTCGACGATGAGCACGTGCGCCAAAGGATTTGCCCCCTTTCTCTCCACGACTGATACGGCGCCACGCGGCCGGCGATAAACCGCGAAAGATGCGCTACATGGTTTTGCGCATGGCCCCGTCCTCTGAACACCCGTACGCCTCCTTCGTGCACCTCGTGCAGAAGCCTGCCCGCTATTTGGGGGGCGAATTTGGGGCTCGCGTGAAGGATTGGGATGGGGTCGAGGCTCGCGTGTGTCTGGCTTTTCCCGACGTCTACGACATTGGGATGAGCCATCTGGGCTTCAAGATACTCTACAAGATACTCAACGATGACGCGCGAACGCTCGCTGAACGCGCCTACGCCCCCTGGGGCGACATGGAAGCCCAGCTTCGATCGCGGAGCCTACCGCTCGTTTCCTGCGAAAGCGCGAGGCCGCTCCGTGATTTCGACGTCCTCGGGTTCTCGCTTCAGTTTGAATTGACCTACACGAACGTCCTCTTGATGCTCGACCTTGGCGGCGTGCCCTTGCGCTCCGAGGCACGAGGTGAGGACGACCCCTTGGTGCTCGCCGGCGGGCCGACGGCAACCCATCCCGAGCCGCTCGCGCCCTTTCTCGACGCCATTGTCATCGGTGACGGTGAGGAGCGGACAGGTGAAGTGGCACTCTCATGGGTTCGCGCCAAGAGAGCCGGCGTCCCGCGGTCTGAGCGGCTTCGCGGCCTGGCAAAGTTGGCCGGGGTCTACGTTCCGTCCCTTTACGCCACGGAGCTGCAGGCCGACACCGGCTTTGCCGTGCTCGATCGTGCGCTCGTTCCGGAGGCGCCCCTTCCTGTCCGTCGCACGCTCGTCGACGACTTGAATCGCTTTCCCTTCCCGGACGACGGGCCGATCGGCGGTCCCGAGGCCATCTTCGATCGAATGTCGATCGAGATCGCGCGCGGTTGCACAGAGGGGTGCCGCTTCTGCCAGGCAGGGATGATCTACCGCCCCGTTCGCGAACGCGATCCCGAACAGATCGTGAAGACGGTGGTGACCGCCATTCAAAAGAGCGGCTACGACGAAGCGAGCCTTACGTCGCTGTCGACCGCCGACTATTCGTGCATCGCGCCGCTCGTGAAAAAGGTGACCGACGCGCTGACTCCGAAAAGGGTCTCCCTCGGTGTCTCGAGTTTGCGGGCCTACGGTCTGGACGACAACGTGCTCTCCGACATCGCGCGCGTGCGCGCTACGGGAGTGACGTTTGCGCCGGAGGCAGGGACGCAGCGGATGCGCGACGTCATCAACAAGAACGTTACCGAAGAGCAGCTTCTAGAGACGGCCGAGCGAGTTTTTTCCCGCGGATGGCAGGCGATGAAGCTCTACTTCATGATTGGCTTGCCCAGCGAAAAAGAGGAAGACGTGCGTGCCATTCCGCGCGTTGGCGGGCGAGCGCGTTCGGTCGGGAAGCGCCTCCGCAAGGAACGCGGCATCGGGGGGGCGCCCAAGGTGACGGTCAGCGTGTCGACCCACGTCCCCAAACCGCACACGCCCTTTCAATGGTGCGCGATGGACACGCCGGACGTCGTGCGCACGAAGCAGAAATGGCTCGAGGAGGAGGCGCGCTCGATGGGTGTCGAGCTGCGAATGCACGATTGCGAGACATCGTGGCTCGAGGCCGTCTTCGCGCGCGGCGATCGCCAGCTCGCGCCCGTGCTCGAGCGGGCGTACCGCGCCGGAGCACGTTTCGACTCCTGGGAAGACCAAAAGAACATTCGCCTCTGGGCCGACGCCTTTCTCGCCGAAAGCATCGACCCCGCAAAGTACCTCGGTACGATCCCGGCTACGGCGCGCCTGCCATGGGACCACATCGACGTGGGCCTTGAAGAGGGGTTCCTTTTACGCGAGTACCGAAAGGCGCTGAGAGATCAGCTCTCGCTCCCGTGCGGCAAGGTTGCGGGCGCGTTCGTACACGCGACCAACTTGCGCGATGCGCAGGCGGAGGACAAGAAGCTAGTCTGCTACGACTGCGGCATTGCATGCGATCTGACCGCGATGCGGGAGCAGCGCGTGTCTTATCTGCGAAAACTGGACGCGGCCGAGCCCCGTGCCGCCGTCCCTGCACCTCAAATACGTTCCGGGCGGGCGACGCCGCTCGCCCAGGGCGAGCCCCGACGTTATCGGTTCGTCTACGAGAAACTCGGGGCGGCCGCTTTTCTCTCGCACTTGGATCTCATTCGGGCCCTTCCTCGCGCGATGCGACGGCTAGAGCTTCCTCTTTCGTATTCGCAGGGTTTCCACCCCAAACCGGACATGACCTTTGGTCCTGCCTTGTCGCTTGGCGTCGCGAGCCTTTGCGAAGCAGTCGACGTGAGAATTGCCGCGGACTTGGATCCAATTGAGATTTTGCGCGAATTGTCGGCGGGCGCGCAACCGGGATTGCGCTTCGTTGGGGGCGCCAGGCTCGGCCCGAGCGACCCGGGAATCAATCGCGTCGTCGATGTGGCGCGCTACGTTGTGGGCATTGCGCGCGCCGGCTCGGGGCGTTACGGCGATCCTGCGTGGATACAAGAACGCATCGACGTGGCACGCGACGGGCGCGAGCTCGCGGTCGTGCGGCGCATCGAAGGCATCGGCAAGCGCATCGACGTGCGGGATTACTTGCGACAGGTCGTCCTCGGCGGCGAAGAAGGCGCCCTGGTTTTGGCCCGAGCCGGAATCGTGGTTGACATCCGAGGCTCAGGCGGCGTCAAAATCGCCGAGGTTGTCGAGGCAATTTTCGGTACCGACGTTCCCCATCGCGCCGTGCGCTTCGCGCTCGGTCGACGTCTGCCCGAAGGGGAAATCGGCACGCCGTTGGACCTTCCGCGCTTACGTACTCCGTTGCCGGCCGCAGCGCCGACCGTCGTCGACGCCACGATCTGAGGCGTGGTTCGGCTGGAGGGTCTCAGCGCCCTTTGGCGGCGGTGGTTCGACGCGCGGTCGCCGGGACTGCGCTGACCAAGCGAAGGGCGCGGCAAACGTCAGCGTCTTTGCACGGTCCGATGTTGCCTCCATGCTGTGGCCACGCAGCGGACCATGTTCCGTCCTCTCCGCGGGACAACATGGCCTTGTCGCGCACGTCGGGCCCGCGCCATTGAGGTGGCGCGTGGAGAAGCGCCGCTTCGCGATCGCCGGTCTCCACGACTCCGAAAGGAAAGCGAATCGTGGGAGTCAGCCCAACACGCTGAACCGGCGTCCCATCGGGCAGGGCATACAGCAACGTCGTCAGGCGTAGGACCCCCGCGCGCGCATCATCGTCGAGGTATTCTTGAGCACACCCTTTGCCGAAGGTTCTTGTGCCGACGATCGGCCCGCGGCGGTACGCTCCGAGAGCGCCGGCGAGCATTTCGGCAGCGCTCGCGGTATCGCCGTCGACCAGAGCCGCGACCGGTCCGCGCCATCGGTCTACGCTCGGCGGCTCGGGCGCCCGGTCGGTCTCGATGGATCCATCGCGTCGTTTCATGGGGAAAAGCGGAGCTCCCGGGATAAATAGCCCCAGCGCGTCGATCGCCCCGTCGGTCGACCCTCCTCCATTGCCTCGAAGGTCGAGCACCACCCCGGCGACAGCGCGCGCACCGTCTCGCTCTTGCTCGTGCAAAATCGACCGCGTGAGCTCTTCGCCCAGGTCATCGCGAACATCGTGGATCGCAATGACGATCGCGTCTGCTTCTCCGAACTGAATACGCTCGACAGACAGTTCGTCCCCTCCCTCGCTCGCGGCTCCGGAGCCCCTCGGCTCCGTGGACGTCCCGTCTAGCCACGTAGTCAGCGGGGCATTGTTTCCAGCTCGTAAGAGCTCCGCTCGAGAAGGTGGACGCGTGTCGGAAGCCGCGTACCCCGCTTGCTCCACTTGCTCGTAGCTGAGGCCCGCCATGGCCAGTTCTCCGAGTGAGAGCACAATGTCGCCGTCCGCGAGTGGAGGCGCTGCGCCCGACTCGATCTTAACGCCGATCGCGGTTCGTTCCGCCTTCTCCCAAAGGCGAGGCGGGGGCCGCGATTCTAGGTCGACTTCGTAGACGCTCGATTCCTCATCAAGCGGAGCCCACGCGCCGTGCGGGTCGATGGAGGGAACGTATGCCCGGACCGCTGCAGCAAGAACGACGCCGGCCCATTCGTCTGCGTCGAGGTAGGGAAAGTAGCGTGCACGGGCCGCCTCGGCATAGGGTCGCGCGCGATCCTCAAGGCTACGCTCCACCGTACCGACATGTCGCCCCAGCGTCGCGGCGAGCGCGCGCGCAGGCCGCGTCACCGTGGCTCCTTCGAAGGCAGGTGCAGCGGCCGCGGTCATCAAGTCTTCGTAGGCCGGGCTACTCTTGCGTGCCTCATCGAACACGGCACGTAGTTGATCGATCCACGCCACGAGCACCACGCCGAGCTCGCGCGCTGCATCACAATGAGCCGAACCGTGGCCTTCCAAGTCGGCGAGAAGGGCGCGTGCGCGGTTCGCGAACGCAGCAGCTATCGGTGCGTCCGGCGCGACACTCCAAAGCCCATACGGGTCGAGCCAATCCGACGCCACCTCGGCAAGGGTTTGCGGATCCACCGCACCGGGTGGGTAGCCGAGCTGATCGCGCGCCTGGCCCACGATGCCGCGGGCGCCCTCGCACGTGAGGGATGGAGCGCGGCCGCTGGGGATGCGAAACGCGTGATCCCGCGCGTCGTCTCCCGGCGGAGCCACGCGCCCTCCCGAAGCGGACGGGTCCGCCACGGGGACGGCGTTGGCCGAAAGTTGAGGTCTGGGTGTTGGCGGGTGGGTAACCCCCAGCCATACGGCAAGGGCGGCAAGCAAGGCGCCAGCTATCCCCAAGCCTCGGCGGACCATGTGCCGATAGACAGTAGCAGGCGGCCCAACGCGATCAGCACTTTGTGGGTGCATCCGAGGAGCGCGCTTCGCCGCCCATCTGTGCTAAGTGCTTGCTTTGAAAGGAAGCCTGGCCAGATGCCGAACCTTGCTGAGACCCTCACCGCCGATTCGAAGAAGAGCGCCGTGGTTGACGACTGCCTCTCCCTCATCGACGCGGAGGTTGCCGACAAGGGGGGACTCACCGGTCTTGCGATCAAGGCCGGTTATAGGACCGTGCAAGGAATCAAGCCCGGATTCGTTCGACAGGTCGTGACCGACCTGCTTCCCGAATTCGCTAAGGCGCTCGATCCTCTTTACCAGGAGTCGAAATCGAGCGGCCGTGACGTGCGGGACTACTTTAGCTCGAACACCGATCGCGTGGCCGAAGCCCTTTTGACCATCACCGACGAGAAGGCGAATCGCGCAAAGAGCGGCATGGTCAAGGGCACCTACGAGAAGCTGCGCGGCAGTGCGAAGAAGAACGTGGAAGCGGCCGTGCCGCGGCTTGCGGCGATGGTCGAGAAGCATGCGCCGTGAGCGCGCAAGACTTGGGCGAGGCCGGAGACGGCGCTGTCGTTTCGACCGCCGTCGTTTCGACACAGTGGCTCGAGGATAGGCTCGGCGCCCCCGATCTTCGTGTGGTCGACATTCGGGGCAAGGTGCTGCCGCCGGGAAGTACCCCGCGCTACGTTGCAAAGCGGGAAGCTTACGAAGCCGCTCACATCCCAGGTGCGGTTTTCGTCGATTGGACGCGCGATATCGTCGATTTGGCTGATCCCGTCCCAGTGCAAGTCGCTACCCCGGACGCGTTCGCCGCAGCGATGGCAACTCTCGGCATTGGCGACGACTTCCTTGTCGTCGCTTACGACGACTACGATCACATTTTCGCGGGCCGTATCGCATGGGCGCTGCGGTACTACGGACACGACGCGGTGCGCGTTCTCGACGGGGGCTGGTCCCGCTGGACTTCGGAGGGGAGACCCACCACGCGCGACGTCCCACACCGCGCGCCGGCCCACTTCACCGCGCGGCCGCGTTCGTCGCTTCGGCGCACCGCCGACGAGGTGGCGCGCATGTTGGGCCGCCACGATGTCCTCTTGATCGATGCCCGATCTCCCGAGCAGTATGCGGGAAGCGTGAGCGCAGCGGGTCGCGGAGGTCATATCCCTGGCGCATACAATGTCCACTATGCGCGCCTGGTCGACGCGAGCACCGGCCAGTTTCTGCCGCCCGATGCTCTAATCCGCGTCTTCGCCGAGGCCGGCGTCGACGTCAGCCATCTGACGAAAGACATCGTCGTATATTGCAACGGAGGGGTATCGTGCACGGTGCCGATGAACGCCCTCCGCCTTCTCGGGAGGGACGACGTCGCCGTTTACGACGGCTCTTGGAACGAATGGGGAAACGACGCGACTCGGCCCGTAGCCACCGGCGAACGTCCCTAAGCTCACCGATACACGCCCAGTTCCGTCTCTGGAGCCCCATCCAGGCGTCTCGGGCACGCTGCGCTGCCCACCCAAGCACCCCCAAGATGCTCTTCTCCGGGTCGGTGAAAGATTGGAATCCTTAGGCGATAAATGAAGCCGGGCCTCCAAAGGGTCGACGGAACGGGCGGTCCCGTGGAGATGCGAACGACAGCCGGGTCAACGGGGATGAAGCTCAAGGCAGCCATGTGCGCAATGGTCGAGCTCACCTCGAAGCGAACGTCCTCGCGAAGCGGTCCTTGTGTCTCGATCCACACCTCTACGGTTGGCTGCGCCCCCTTTGCAATGCGGCTTCCGAGAAGACGCACGCCTTCGGAGAAGACGGCTGGAAAATTGAGCGGGACCTCGCCATCGAGGGTCGCGCGGTACCGCGCGGCCGCAGCCAGGTCCCCCGCGTCGACGGCCGCGTTGTAGGCAATGCGGGCCTCGTCCACCGACTGCGGTTGAATCATTGGCCTTTCGCTCGGTTGTCCGGCGTGCTTGCGGATCTCCCACGTGAGAAACTCGTTTGGCATCGCCCCGACGGACCGCATTGGCTCCACGGACGCGATCCACCAGCGTTCGAAGAGATTGGGTTCCCGCTCGTGAAGGGAGAATGCCTCGACGGCCGCCGGACTCGCGCGCTGATCGACGACCCACGTGTCTTCGTACGCTAGGACTCGCGCCGTGGTTGCGATGGACTTCCAGGTTGCGCCAGCCAGGCCGCTGGCTCGCCCAACCCAGAACGAGTGATTGCCGTCTTGCGGCTGCGCAACGGGCCCGCTCTGAGTGTCTACGACCTCGTGAGCGGCGGCCCAGGTTCGCTCCCAGCCCAACTGGGCGGACGAATGCATATCGACGACGTCCTGCGCGGCCAACTTTGGCCGAACGACATTCTCGAGAACGTAGACCGAGTCTCGTCCGGTAGGACCGCCCGGGTAGTTGCCGCCACTAAGACGCCAATACTTGAATCCTCGCTCTGCGTCCGGCAGGACCAAGACAAGCATGATGGCTATGAGCGCAAGGCCGGCAGTGTCTGCGGCTCGCTGCGTGGCGTCGGGCGCACGGACCTGTGTCGAACGGAGGCGGACCTGCTTCGAACCGATGCGGCGCAGGATCCAAGTCGTGACTTCCCGCACGGTTGCGACGAGCTGGGCCAGAGCAAGCGCGTAATAGAGGCCGAAATAGTGGGGCCAAAAAGGATGAACGTCGGCACCGTTAGTGAAGGCCACATATTGGATGGTGGCTGCCAAAAGCACCGCCAGCGCAAAGGCCTCTTCATCGCGCCGGCGAACGATGAGGCGCGCCACCGTGAGCGGCGCCGCCAACTTGCCGATGAAGATGGCCGGAGGCGTAAAACTCAGGTCGATCCACGTCCGCCGTCGGCGCAGGACGGCAGCGAGCGTTTCCGATGGCCCTGCCCGGCGCGTCGCCTGTGCCAGCCAACAGTCGATGAGGTCCTTATGATAAAAGAACGCGACCCAAGCCGAGAACATCACGACGGCCAGCGTCGCGGTGAGCGCCCACCACCGCGCGTACTCTCGGAAATGCGGCGGCCCAAGATGGGCCGGCAAAAGGTAAGCGCGCACCAGGCCCCAGCCGAGCACCACTCCCATGACGACGAAGGCAGGCCAATCGCCTGACGCGGCAATGACGACCCCGACCAGGCAGACGACCAGATAGCCAACGTTGCGAGTTCGCAGGTAATACGTCTGGCCGACAAACATGACGACGCAGCCGAATATCGTGAGTACTTCGAGACTATTGAACTTCGAATAGGCCATTGTCAGGGGCAGGCACGCAAACCCCCACGCCGCGCCTGCCCCAGCCACCCTCCCCCAAGCCTGTTTGCCAATTAGATAGAGAAGCGGCGGCGTCAGCACGCTCATGATGATCGCCGGCAGGGACACGTTCACGTCGTGGTGGCCAAGCAGCCTGACGGTGAGGCCCGCCTCCCACAGGTTGCCGTAGGGGTGGCTGCAGAGAAGCTGCGGCCCGGTCGGTTGGACCGTCGTGTACCAGCCCCACGAGGGATACCAAGTATGCCAGCGGAAACAGTTCTCCCCGCAAAGGACGTTGCCCACCTGTCCTCCGCCGAGATGGCCCGCGCCGTGCAGCTCGAACATGCCCCAAGTGCTCGCGTAGAAGAACCAGGCGAACGCCAGGATTGCGCAGCTCCAGCCCGGGTCGTTCAGTGGACCTCGAAGCGCGCGCGTGAATCGCGTGCGATCGAAACGCACCGTCATGAACGCTGCCATGATGGGGGCACATTAGCAGGCAGCCTTTGGGCCGGGACCATGAAGAATGGACCCGCTCCGGCGCCCCGCGCACACTCGTGGCGGCCCGAAGCGGCTTCGACTAAGAAGCGGACGCGATGAATCATGCCGCGCCGAGTTCGGTGCTTGGAGCGATTCGAGAGTTCTTTCTTCTCGAGCATGCCGAGCGCAAGAGCTCGACGCTCAGCGCCCCGCAGAGCGAGACGATCCATGCCTACTTCGAAGCGGCCAATCGGCGGCGGCAAGTAGCCCGCGACCTTCGCGGTCCGAACGGGGCCCCCGTAGCGCTTGCGCTTTACCAACAAGCCGCTCTCTTTCTCGCCCTCGCGTTCCTCACATCAAGGGACAAAGAGCTCGAACCGGGGTCCCTCAAGCCCGAAGCCGCGTTCTCCAAGTTTGACGCTGCCATCGAGGCGCTGCGCCTGCCCCTTCCCCCCGAGCTCGCGGGCGTCAAGTCGCTGCTCGTGTCGTCCGATCCTGTCGCACCGGATCAGTTGTCGATCGAGGAGGCCGAGCGGAAAGCCGAAGAACTCGAAGTCGTCACCAACTGGCTCGTGCGTCTCGTCGACCCGCGCTCGCCGAAAGACCTCAGGAATCTGCGCATCCTTCGCCTCGCGGTTGGCGCGGTGTGCGCGGTTGTTCTGATCGTGCTCCTGGGTCGCTGGGCATTTGCGCCAAAGAACCTGGCGAAAGGCAAGCCTGCGACGTCATCGGGCAGTACGATGTTTGCAACGACGCCGAGCGGCGTGGTCGACGGTCAAAAGAACGGAACGTATGGATTTCACAGTGCGCTCGAGGACTCCCCCTGGCTCTCCATCGATCTCGGCAAGAACTACGAAATCCGCCGCATCAAGGTATTCGGGCGTGGAGACGGGTATACCGATCAATCCATCCCACTCGCCCTCGAGGTTTCCGGCGATGGCTCCAACTACCGGCAGGTGGCTGTGCGCAACGACCCGTTCAGCGAAGCCGATCCCTGGGAAATTGAACCGCCGCCGCCGCCGCCGCTTCCCGCCCGCTTCATTCGCTTGCGCACTTTGCGCCGATCATACTTAGTCCTCGGCGAGGTCGAGGTGTACAAGAGATGAAAGCCGTCATCCTCGCCGGTGGTCAGGGGACGCGATTGGCCGAAGAGACCGAGCTGAAGCCCAAGCCAATGGTCCAAATCGGCGACCACCCGATCCTCTGGCACATCTTGAAGCACTACGCTCACTTCGGAATCGACGAGTTTTGCATTGCGCTCGGCTACCTTGGAGACGAAATTAAGCGCTATTTCGTTGACCGGCAGACGCTCGGCGGAAGCATGCTGGTCGACCTGTGCGGGGGCACGATAAAGCGCCTCGACCTGGAGCGCGAGACGTGGAAAATACATTTGGTCGAGACTGGCCTCGCATCGATGACGGGCGGGCGCGTCTTGCGGCTTCGGGAGTACCTGAAGGGAGGCACGTTTCTCTTGACCTACGGAGACGGCGTGGCCGACATCGACATCCGCCGGCTCATCGACTTCCATCGCGCAAAGGGGCTCATTGCTACAGTGACGGCCGTGCGACCCCCGGCCCGTTTCGGGGGTCTCGTGTTCGATGGCGATCGCGTCGCCCGGTTCAGCGAGAAGCCGCAGGCGGGCGAAGGATGGATCAACGGCGGCTTCCTGGTCTGCGAGCCGGCCATTTTTGACTATCTGTCGAATGACGCCTCGGTCTTGGAGACCGAGGCGCTGGAGCGGCTCGCCGAGCAAGGTCAGCTCGCCGCTTACAAGCACGAGGGCTTCTGGCAGTGCATGGATACACTTCGAGACAAGCGCCAGCTCGAAGCGCTGTGGAAATCCGGGCATGCACCATGGAAACTGTGGCAGTGAACAAGTTCTGGCTCGACCGCCCCACGCTGGTCACCGGCGCGACGGGGCTCGTCGGATCGTGGCTCGTCAAGCGCTTGGTCTCGGCCAAGGCCGACGTCGTCTGCCTGGTGCGCGACTGGGTCCCGCAATCCGAGCTCGTTCGATCGAGCACTCTCGAACGCGTGAAAGTCGTCCGGGGCGACGTGCGCGATCAGCCGCTTCTCGAGCGCGCGCTCACCGAGCATGAGATCGACACGGTGATTCATCTTGCGGCCCAGACCATCGTTCCCGTGGCCGGTCGTAACCCGCTGTCGACGTTCGAGACGAACATCGCGGGGACATGGACCCTTCTCGAAGCTTGCCGGCGCTGCCCGAACGTCAAGCAAATCGTCCTGGCTTCTTCCGACAAGGCCTACGGAGAGCAAGCGAAGCTTCCCTACGACGAATCGACCCCGCTGCAAGGGGTGCATCCGTACGACGTCAGCAAGTCGTGCGCGGACCTCATTGGCCATTCGTTCGCCAAGATCTACGGAAGCCCGGTCGCCATCACTCGGTGTGGCAACTTCTACGGCGGCGGCGACCTGAACTTCAGCCGGATTGTTCCTGGCACGATTCGCTCCGTTTTGAGGGGAACCCGTCCAGTGATCCGATCGGACGGCCAGTTCGTGCGCGACTACTTCTATGTCGAAGACGGCGCCGCCGCTTACATGCTGCTTGCCGAGAAGCTGGCGGAAAACCGCGATCTCATCGGCCAGGCATTCAACTTCTCCAACGAGTACGAAGTTACTGTGCTCGAGGTCGTGCAGAAGATTCTCTCGCTGATGAAATCAGACCTGGTGCCGGACGTGCGCAACGAAGTGGTGCACGAGATAAGACGCCAGGTCTTGAGCGCCCAAAAGGCAAGGCGACTGCTCAACTGGGCGCCGGCCTTCGAATTGGCGGGAGGCCTGGCGAAGACAATCGAGTGGTATC
>WNFJ01528182.1_pt1 | contig 34521 bp, 27 predicted proteins | sample 5400461 | NCBI WGS metagenome assembly WNFJ01 (sample SAMN13153349, study PRJNA577476) | soil metagenome | isolation source: 115 cm saprolite on Douglas fir-dominated hillslope | place: USA:California | collected 2013-09-17
ACCGACCAGACGAGCGTCAAGGCGACGCCGGGGGCGACGCCCCTGATGCTTGAGTGGTATCCGGCCGAAAGGGTGGACTCGATTCGCCCCGGATGGTTCTGGCACGCCGCCGAGGACACACAGCTCAAGCCGCTCAGCCAGCTTCTCGGCCTCTACTACGACTCGGTCGGGCGAAATAGCGTTCTTCGTCTCAACGTACCGCCCAACGAGCAAGGCCTCCTCGCGACCCCCGACGTCGCCGCGTTGGACCTGTACGGCGCCGCGATCCGCGCGATCTATCAGAGCAACCTCGTGGCGGGGCGGCCGGCCTCCGCCGATTCGGTCTTCAAAGACTCGCCGGACCGCGCCGCATCCATGGCGGTCGACGGCAAGATCGATACGTTCTGGGCAGCCGGCGAAGGCAAAACCAGCGCTCGAATCGAGTTCGACCTCGGTTCAGGGCAAACCTTCAACGTCGTCAGCATCCAGGAGCCGATTGCGCTCGGCGAGCGGGTCACTCAGCATCACGTCGAAGCGAAATCGAACGGGGTGTGGACGACGATCGCAAACGGTACCGTCATCGGCGAACGCAAGCTGCATCGTGTCGGCCCAATCACTGCGAGCAGCATCGCTTTGGTCATTACACAGGCGCGACTGGGCGTTCCCGCCATCGCCGAGTTCGGCGTCTACGCATCGCCCTTCCCGTAGGAACCGTCATCATGTCGTCGCTCGCGCTGCAACCTCGCGCTCGTAGGTCCTCAGGATCGCGAGCGACAGGGTCACTGTGACAGGTCCCAAGATCAAGCCAATGATGCCAAATACCTCCACCCCTCCAAAGAGGCCGATGAACATGAAGAGAGAAGGGATGCTCTTCTCGCGTCCCACGAGTCGCGGACGAATGAAGTAGTCCGACACAATTCCCACGATGAGTGCGCCGTAAACGAGCTCGACGAGTCCGGCTCCTGCGTGACCCGTAAGGATCTGAGCAACGCCGATCGGCACCCAGACAAGGAGCGTCCCGATACCCGGAATGAGCGATGCGAGCGCAGTAAGAGCGCCGAAGAAAGCCGGCTCGGGTACACCCGTCATCCAGTACCCCAGCGCAGCCAGCAGCCCCTGGACGATGCCAGTTACGACGGTCCCCAAAAGAACTTCACGGCCGACGTTTCGAAATTGCTCAAAAAGCGAGTGCGTATGGCGGCGCTCGAATGGGAGCACTCGCTCGCTTCGCGCGACGATGTCGTTCCAATGGCGAAGGACGAGATACGCCGTCAGCGTCATGAAGAAGAGCGTCAGCAGGCCGCTAAAGGTTATTCCCGCCACCTGCGCAGCGAGCCCCGCCGCTTGCGATCCCAGAGAAACCGTCACGCTTTCCAGACGCTGAAAGACATCCGTCGCATTGACATGCAGCGATGCCAGCCGAGTCATCGTGTGTTCCGCGAATACGCGAATGGCCCCGCCCGGTCCGAGCCGAACGCGCAAGACCTCCAGAAGAGCGATGCCGCGGGTGACGAGGAGCGTAGTAATCGCCAAGACCATCGAAGAGACGATTGTTGTGGCGCCGACTGCGCAGGTGACAGCCCCCGTACCGGAACTCGCCCCTCTTCTACGCAACCATCCGTAAATTGGCTCCAGGGCGAAGGCGAGGAGGGCACCGAGAAAGAGCCCGACCCCCACGGGCAGGGCCAGTCGCACGAGCGCGGCCAAAGCGACGAGCGCGAGGAAACCGAAGGCCCGCTGCTCCCGGGTCCGAACGGGCGTGATGACCTCGACCGGCTCCGACTTGGCCGTCGACGTCGACGAGCCGGGCGTTGGGGGGAGAACCATCTTCCCGAGCTTACTTCCACTCAGGCACTCAGTGCCCGTACGTCGTCGGATCCTTCAGTGCTTCCCAGAAGCGAGCCGTGGCCAAAGCGTTGTTTCCTCGGGTTACCACCCAACTATTGCCGACCGAGTTCGGACTGAGTGTGGGCGAGGTTCCCGCGGGTGGCGGCGTAGCGCCCGCTTCCGACATCCGAACGACATTGAGAGCAAAGTCAGGGAACGCGCACGCGATAATGCTGTTCTGATCGGTAGCCACGGGCGTGGATAGGATGCCCGCGAGCTTCGACGTCAACCAGGCGCCGAACGGGTTCGCGGGGAGCTCCCCGACCCGCGCGCTTGGAATGTCACCTTGTTGCGCGTAATAGGCGTTGACCTGAACGTAGCGAAACTTCCGCAGGACGATCTCATCGGCCCAGGGATCGATCTCGCCATTCGGTACGCTCATCACCGCGCTGCCGCCGTCGGGCGCACTTTGACCGAGCGACGCGACCACTACGACTTGATCGGCGATGCTCGGCTCGAGCAAGTACGCATCGGCGATGTCGGTGAGCCTTCCCCCAGTCGCCACGACGACGGGTCGAAGCGGTTGGCTCAGATGATGGGCGGCATCAATGATAATCCGCGCCCCCTCGGAGTGGTTGGGCTCGGTCGCGGAGATCTCGCCGTTCGCAGGCCGTTGCAGGATCGGGCCGATGCTGCTCGTTGGATCGGGAATGTTGCGCATTCCACTCGCGCGCGCGGCTTTCACCATGTCGCGCCACCCCTGCACATTGTCCTCTATCAGAGGATAGTAGGGGGCTGTGTTGACGATGATCGCGAGCAGATCAATTTGGCCCCGGCTCGCAAGCACCATGGCGAACTCGCCGTCCCAATTGTCGTGCGGGCCGTCGTTGGCCAAGATAATCGGATTGCGCTCGTCGATGGGCAGGGGGCCGTGGAGGCGATCGGATCCTGCGTCGAGAATGCTACCGCCGCACGCCGAGAACACGCTCAGGGCGGAAACGGCGCAAATTCCTATTCGACTCACGGATGCAAAGATTTTCTCATGCGCGAGAGTAAGACGCTACCCGGGAAGCGCTCGCCGAACGCAGCGGCCGCTCGGCTGGCTTCTTCCGTTCGTTGCAGGCCCAAGAGGGCTTGCACGCGCAACGCTTCTCGCTCCTCTGCGAGCTGACCATCCGGGAAGCGGCGCTCGTGCTCGGCTATGGCCGCGAGCGCGGACGAAAAATCGTCGCGCGCGACCGCGGCACGCGCGGGCTGCAGGACTTTGAGCTCGAGGGCGTAGCGTTCATCTCCCGCACGCGGGGATGCAGCGGGCGCTGGACGGGCGGGACTCTCGTGTTTTGCGGGCACATCGATGTGCTGCACCTCGCTCCGCGACGGTGGCGAGACGCGCGGCGCCGCGACTTCAACCTTGTCCGGGAGAGCTGGCTGCGGATTCGGAGCAGGCGCCGCGATCTTCTGTCGGGCCTGGATCCCGGCTGCTGACACAGCCGCCGCGGCCGCAACCACAGCAGCGGCAATCGTCAATCCGAAGCCGCGCCACCGCTGCCTGCCCCTGGCAGCCAGCCAGCCAGAGATGCCTGCTCGGGCCCCGCTGTCGACGCGCGCAAAGAGAGATCGCCTCACGCGCACGCGATCTTCGTCGTTCGGATCATCGACGTGCCGCGCCGCCGCCAGAATCGTGCGGGCCTCTGGGCCGAGATCGCTCATCAGGAAGTCCTCCGCTCTTCTCGGTCGTCCTCGCGGAGCCGAACTAAACCCTCCTCGAAGGCCGTCCTCGCGGCGCGCAGTCGCGAGTAAGCAGTATTCACGTTGATGCTCAGCGCCTCCGCTGCTTCCACCACCGTCATTTCCTCGAGTTCGACCAGGATGAGCATGCTCCGCTTCTCATCGTCCATTTGTCCCAGCATCTTGTGTAGCAGCGCCGCCGCTTCTTGCCGGGCTGCGAGCTCCAGGGGCCCTTTGAATTCAGAGTCCGCGGCTGTTTCGATCTGGCGAGGCGCATCGGTGAGATGGGCGTTTCGGCGCCGCGCCGACCGGCGATAGTTTTGCGCGATCCGGAGGACGATACTGAAGAGCCAAGTCTTTATCTGCGCCTTCGCCTTGAATTCCGGCAGCCGCCGGTGAACCACCATGTAAACGTCTTGAGTAGCGTCATCCATCATCGAATCCTGTACGCCCAAGCGGCGCAAGCTACGCCAAACGAAGTCGAAGTAGACATCGTAGAGCTCTCTTAGCCGCGGCCCCGAAGCGGCTGGATCACTAGCGTCACCCCTCGTCATGGCGACGCTCACCCTCACCAACGCTTAATGGCCGCATCGCGCGAGTTCCGTGGTCCGTGCATTATTATTGTTTGGCCGGGCGTAAGATTTGCGCGACGCGAGCCCACCGGACACCCCGCCGATGTCGCGGGCGGAAAATGACCATGTCAAGGCTCATGCTATAAAAGAAATTGTCCAATGACGCGGATCCTGTCTCGCCGCATGGTGCTCCGGGGGGCGACGGGTGCACTTGCACTGCCCTTGCTCAACGACATTCCGCGCGCCCAAGCTCAGTCGAAAAGTGTGGACGCAGGTCCGGAGGCCGGTGGTCCGGCGCGTGGCGGCCCGAAGCGCCTCATCGTCATGTTCAGCCCGAATGGCACGATCCCGTCGGCCTTTGCTTCCACGGGTTCGGGGCCGACCTTTACGCTTGGCCCGATCCTCAGCCCGCTTGTGATGGACGGCCACAAGAACGATCTGATCGTCGTGCACAATCTCGACATCAGCGCTTCCGCAGATGGCCCCGGCGGAGACGCCCACGGCCTAGGGATCGGCTGTCTGCTCACCGGGATCGAACTGCAGTCCGGTATGCAGTTTCTCGCCGGGTGCGGGGTTCCCGGTCAGTTTTGCGGGGCAAGTGGCTGGCCCTCGGGTGGCTCGATCGATCAGTTCATCGCCAGGAGGTTTCCGCAGACGCAGCGTCTGAGCATCGATTTCGCGATCAAACGAATGCCCGCGAGCATCTGGTCGCGTGCGTTCTATTCGGGAGGCAACGGACTCACCGTAGAGCCGTTTGATGATCCTACGGTTGCCTTTAATTCCCTCTTCGCCAACGTTGGGGTCGGGGCGCCGACCGTTGCCCTTCAAACCAGTCGGAGAAAGAGCGTGCTCGATCGAGTATCGAGCGAACTGCAGGCCTTGAGTGCCTCGCTTTCGGGACAGGACAAGTTCAAGGTCGATGCGCACTTGACCCTGCTGCGTCAAATCGAAATGCAGCTCTCGGTGACGAACGTGGTGAGCGGTTGCGTCAAGCCGCCTGCTCCGTCTCTCGGTGCGAGCGCAACCGTCGTCGCCAACGCCAGCGGGATGGAAGTGCACACGGATCCGACGGTCGATATGGACGTTCCCCTCAGGAACACGTTGGCCCAACAGATGCTCGTCGCCGCAATGGCCTGCGACATGGCTCGTGTGGGCACCATCATGATGGCGCCGTCGCGAAGCGACATTTTTCTCACTTGGCTGCCGGGGGGCTCCGCCGAGTCGCACCACGATTTGTCACACGAGCCCGATAGCAACGCCATGGCGCAACAGAAGCTGATTCAAATCAATCAATGGTACGCCAAGCAAGTGTCCCAGGTGATCACCGCGCTCAAGGCGATGCCCGAGAACGGCGGAACCATGTTCGACAACACAGCGCTTCTATGGTGCAACGAACTGGGCATCGGCAATAACCATTCGCACACGAACATCCCCGTCATGTTGGCGCGGCACCCCGCAGAATCGGCTGCTTCTTTCGCTCTGTCACGCCATGGGCCTGTCCGACGTGACGACGTTCGGCAACCCCAAGTTTTGCACCGCGGGTCCGATCGCGGAAATAAAGGCATAGCCGTCGTGTAGCCGCGCTGTTCGGCTGGCCGCGGCGACCTTGGCGAGTCTCCGCCTCTCATCATTTAGGGTGGTACATTGACCGCGGTCGAGGATGTCCTTGCGTCATATCCATCGATCGGGGCGGCTGGGAGCCTTCCTGTTTGCTGCTTTAACGGCGGTTGCGGCCGCAACGTCTGCGGATCAAACATCGCCCCAGTTGTCCGTCGTCCTCGCCTACGACGTCGACGCTGCGTTGCACGGGTGTCCGAGCGAATCTGAGTTCCGTGATTCGATAATCAAACAACTTGGCTACGATCCCGTCCGCACTGAAGCGGCGCACCATGTCGTCGCCGAGGTTAAGGACTCAGAGGTGGGCATCGAGGGCCGCATCGCCTGGACCGACGCGGCCGGCAACAACGAGGGTGAGCGACACCTTGTCTCTACCCGCCGCGACTGCGGCGAATTCATCAGGGGAATGACATTCGCCATCGCCGTTCAGATCCAAATCCTGAACTCCTCGGGCGCGGCCCCGCCGACGGCAGCGATCACCACACCGACTGCCGAGCCGCCCGTCGCGACGACGGTACCCAAACCGTCGGTCTCCGTGCCACCCGGAGCAAGAGAGAGGCTTTCCCTGGGGATCGGGCCCACCGCCGATCTTGGCGGAGCGCCATCTTGGAGCGGGGGTGGGCGCCTATTCGGGGCGCTGCGATACAACATGCTCTCTCTCGAGCTCGGCGCCGAAGTGACCCTTCCCGTCACGCTGCGCCGGCCGGACGGCACGGGGTTCTCAACGACCACTTTCGGCGCAACGCTTGCGCCCTGTTTGCATCGAGACCGTTTCGCGCTCTGCGGCGTCGGGTCGCTGGGTCTGCTCCGCGTTCAGGGCTTCGGTGTCGACGACGCGCATTCCCCCTCTTCCTTTGCCGGAAAGGCTGGCCTTCGCCTGGCATTCGACGAGCCTCTGTCCCAAAGGTGGACAATTGCTGGCCATGTCGACGGGCTCGCGACTCTCACGCCCCGGACCGTTTATCTAAATGCGATGCCGGGGCTCAGTGTTGGGCTCGATCTGGCTGTGCTCGTGCGATGACAAGCGCACCCGCGTGTCTCCACTGATGTGTGCGCGTGCGTACTGCGCTAGTCGGGAGTGCACCGTTTACTAAGAGCGGAAACTTACACCCACGGCGTGCGTCCACACCATGCGCGTTATACTCGCGTCACCATTCACCAGTAGATGCTTCGATATTTTCTGATCGGTGCAGATGGATCACCACACTAACGGTGTCGGCGGTTACATCTACTCTTCGTCTACGATGACGATCTTGCAAACAAGTCGGAAGAGGGCTGCGTTGAGGATCGGCATCCTAAACTTGACGACGGTGGTCGTCGCGGGTGGAGTCGTAGCCGCGGGAGCACTGGGAGGGTGCACCGGTTCGATCGGCCCGCCTGCAACTGGCGCGGGGGTTGGAGGATCGGGTGCGGGGCAACCGAGCACCTCCGGCGCTGCGCAATCCGGTTCCGGCGGGCCATCGCCGTCGGGATCCGTCGTGGGGGGCAATCCGACCGATCCAGGAACGATGCCTATCCATCGGCTCAACCTCGCCGAATACGACAACACGATGCGGGATCTGTTGGGTCTATCGCCGGCCAACGCGCATCCGAGCGCCGCCTTCAGTTTTCCGCCCGATGATCGCGGCACCGACTTCGACAACATTGCCGACGTGCTTACGCTCTCGCCGCGTCACATCAGTTGCTACAACGCAGCGGTAACGTCGATCGTCCCCGCGGCCATGGCCAATCCATCGCAGCGCGCTCTTCTCACGAGCTGCGATCTCGTGGCGGGCGGCGCCGCCTGCGCGCGCACGTCGCTGTCTACGTTTCTCCCGCGCGCCTGGCGTCGCCCCGTGACGGATACGGAAATTAGCAATCTCATGGCGTTGGTGACCGTCGCCACCACACAGGGCGATTCCGTCGAGGTGGGGTTCCAGCTCGCGGTTGAGGCTGCGCTGCTCTCGCCAAACTTCATCTATCGTCCCGAGTTCGATCCTTCTCCGGGAGCGCCGACGCCGCATCCGGTCAGCGACCATGAGCTCGCGTCGCGCCTTTCCTACTTTCTCTGGAGCTCGATGCCGGACGACGCGCTGTTTGCAGCTGCGCACGGATGCTGGCAGACCCGAAGCCCCAGGCGCTGATCGAGAGCTTTGCTGGGCAATGGCTCTTCATCCGCAATATCGACTCGGTTACGCGCGACCCGATGCTGTTTCCCCAGTTCACCAACGCTCTTCGCGCGGCGATGAAGTCCGAAGCCCAAATGCTGTTTGAGCAGGTTGCCTTCCACGGCCTGCCCGCGGACCAGCTTCTCACCGCCCAGTTTGCCTACCTCAGCGATCCGCTCGCGCAGTTCTACGGCCTACCCGCCCTCGGATCCGCCCAGCCCCAGCGTGTCGATCTCACGGGCAACCAGCAGCGGCGCGGTATGCTCTCGCAAGGCCTTTTCCTCACAGTGACTTCGCACGCGAACATCACCTCGCCGGTTCTTCGCGGCAAGTATGTCTTGTCCGAGCTTCTCTGCCAGACCGTCCCGTTGCCCCCGCCCACTGTCAATCAAACGCTCAACCCCGATCCCACGGGAATGCTGACGCTGCGGCAGGGGCTCGAGGGCCATCTCTCCAATCCCACCTGTGCGGCCTGTCACGGTCTGATGGATCCGATCGGATTCGGTCTCGAGAACTACAACAATATCGGCGCGTACCGAACCCTCGACGGAACGTTGCCGGTCGACTCGTCGGGAACGCTGCCGGGTGGCCAAAAATTTCAGGGGGAGCAAGACTTGGCGCGAATCATCGGAAGTGACCCAAAATTTGCGAGTTGCCTCGCATCCAAGCTCTACACGTATGCGCTCGGTCGAACGCCCGATCTGACCAACCCCCTCGAGGACGTTACGGTGTCGTCGCTCACCGATGGGTTCAAGATGGGCGGACTGCAGTTTGGACAGCTCGTGGCCAACATCGCGGCGAGTCCGACGTTTCTGACTCGACGCGGCGACGCCGGAGGCATGCCATGACAACCGATCCACGAAGTCGTGGCGCGTTGTCGCGCCGCCGCTTTCTGGGAGGGAGCGTCGTCGTCGTCGGTTTGCCCTTCTTGGAGTCGCTCTTGCCTCGTGCCGCCCGGGCGCAAGCCGCGGCGGCCACCCGCGTCCTCTACTGGTGGATGCCGAACGGCTTCTGGATGGATAGCTTCCGTCCTGCGACGACGGGTATGAACTATGTCATGCCGCCGCTCTTCACTCCGGCACTCGACTCGCTTCGCGCGGACTTCTCGATCATCACCGGACTCGAGAACACGCCGGCTGCCCCTGACGGTCTCGGCGATCATGCGTCGGGAACGGCGGGCTTTCTCACGTGCGCTCACGCCGCCAAGGCCAGTCCGACGCTGCAGCTCGGCGTCTCGGTGGATCAACTTGCGGTCCAACAACTTGCGGCCAAACCGGGAGGTCTACCCACCCGTGTTCGGTCGCTCCAACTTGGCATCGACGGCGGGGCATCGGCGGGCGGATGTGACAGCGGGTACAGCTGCGCGTATTGCCGCAACGTTTCTTGGTCCGATGCGAAAACCCCGGTACCGAAAATTACCGATCCGCTGGTCGCATTCAACACCCTGTTCATGGGTTTCGACCCAACGGCGTCGAAAGCCGACATCGCAAAGCGGCAGCTCTATAGCAAGAGCGTTCTCGACTACGTCGCCAACGACGCGAAGAGTCTGAGCCTCAAGCTCGGCAAGAATGACGCGGCCAAACTCGACCAATACATGACGGGCGTTCGAGAGCTCGAGATGCAGGTCATGAATGCCGGTCCTATGACGACCTCCGCCTCATGCCCAGGGATGCCGCCTCCGTCGCTCGCCGCCCTCGGTGGCAACGCCGGCTCCACCAACACGCAGTTCGGGCAAGGGTCGGCGCAAGACAGCGAGCCACACATGCAGGTGATGTGCGATCTCATGATTCTGGCGCTTCAATGCGACGCCACGCGGATCATTACGTTCATGCAGGGCAACTCCGTGTCCGACCAGACATTTGGGAATCTGGGCATCAACGGTGGGCATCACACGATTTCGCACCACGGCGGCAATGCGAACAACATCAACCAGATCATCAAGATCAACACGTGGGAGCTCCAGCAGCTCGCCTACCTGCTCACGAAGATGAAGAGCATCCCCGACGGCACCAACGGCGCGAATCTTCTGACAAACTCCACGGTCCTCGTCTCTAGCGACGTCTCGGACGGCAATCGCCACAACCACAACGATCTGCCCGTTATCCTGGCTGGCCACGGCGGAGGGATGCTCAAGCCGGGCCAGCACGTGCGCTATGGCCCGCAAGTCAACGCGCCCTCGTGGTCGACTCTTCCGCCGTCAAGTGGCACGCCCTACGCCAACTTGCTGGTGACCACGATAGCGACGATGGGCGTGACCGGCGTCAAACTGGGCAACAGCACCGGGATTCTGCCGGAGGTTTAGTTTCCACCCCCCCAGCCCGACCTGGTGCAAGCACGTCACACTGCGCGGCGCTCGTCCCTCAAGTACCTGGACATCCCTTCGGCCGTCTCAATCAAATTGGACTGTATCCGTTCGACAAGGAACGCCTCGGCTGCCCGGCCCACGGTTCCAGCGAGAAACCCCGGTACGCCGCGGATCTTCTTGGCGTCGATCTCGAGCGCGCCGCGAAACTGGGCCACCGTCTTGCTGGTGCCTTCCTCCACAAGGAGAGTACGCCCGCTGCACCGCAGCGCCTCCTTGAGCACCTGCGGCTCGATCCGCCAATCCCAGTGAAGGGAGGCGGAGTCCCAGGTGGCGTAGTCCGTCCAGGCCAGCATCGATTCGCTCAGGATGGCGCGCACGGCCGCAGGGATCTCCCCCCCAGCCCGCCACTCGTTGACCAACTCAACAATCGGTCCATTTTCCTTGCGCGACTTAACCTCGATACTTCGCACGTTCGACAAGTAAGGAAGCAGTTTGACCATATCGTCACGATACGCCGCGAATACCGTATCGCGAGGAAATGGAATGCGAGCATCGGCGTGAAGGTCCATCCTAGGGGCGAGCGTAGCAGACGAGCCGGACTCGAATCAGCCCGTGAGCTGCTAGAGTCGCTCAGCCATGCGATTGCTCTCCGGCCCCGCAATGCTTCTGGCCGGTCTTCTTTTCGGTAGCCCCGCGAGCGCGCAGCGCGCGCTCTTGGCGGATTCGGTTGTTGCGCTGGATTCGCCGGAGGGGGCCAAGCTCTTCGACGGAGCGAGCGCGAAGGTCGACTACTTCGCGCTCTCGAGCACCTACGTGACGCAGCAGACTCAGGCGTTCTGCGGTGTCGCAAGTGCCGTCATGGTGCTCAATGCGATGCAAGTCCTGGCGCCGACTGCCGCCGCCTGGGAACCGTATCACTCGTTCACCCAGGACAACGTCTTCAATGCCACCGCGCGCGCGGCATACCCTCCGGAAGCTGTGAACAGGGGCGGCATGACGCTTGATCAGCTCGTAGATCTGTTTCAGTCGAACCCGGCCCGGGCCAAGGCCGTTCACGCACGCGCGACAAACATCGTCGAGTTTCGTCGCGAAGCCGTGCAGAATCTCAAGACCGCGGGCGACTATATCGTGATCAACTACGATCGAGCGCCGCTCGGTATGGAGACATCGGGCCACTTTTCGCCTCTGGGCGCTTACAACGAAGCGGCTGACAAGTTCCTGATCATGGACGTCGCGCGTTACAAGTACCCGCCCTATTGGGTCGACGCGGCTCAGCTCTTCACCGCAATGAGCGGAAAGGATCTCTCTTCGGGAGATACCCGCGGTTACCTCGTCGTCACGCGCTCCGAGACGGCACCCGGTCCGATCGGCGCGCGAGCGCGCAGTCCTTTTCGTATGTTGATCGGCATCGTGGCCGCTGCATTCGCGCTTGGGGGGGCGATGGGCGCTGCCGTCGCAACTCTTCTTGCGCGAAGGCGTGCAAGAAGTCTCGCGAAGGTCTTCGGAGACACGAATGCCGGCTACACCCGTTAGCGCAACGGTTCTCCATGTCGACATGGACGCGTTTTACGCGTCGGTCGAGCAGCGCGACGATCCTCGATTGCGCGGCCGGCCCGTCATCGTGGGCGGCCCTTCGCGGCGCGGCGTTGTTTTGGCGGCCTCGTACGAAGTGAGGCCGTTTGGCGTGCGATCGGCCATGCCCATGGCCGAAGCGCTGCGACGAGCGCCTCAGGCTGTCGTCGTGCCCCCTCGGCACGACCGCTATGCGCAGGTGAGCGACCAGGCCTTCACAGTGTTCCGCCGATATACGCCGCTCGTCGAGCCGCTCTCGCTCGACGAAGCATTCCTCGACGTCACGGCCAGCAGGGGTCTTTTCGGCGATGGGGAGACGATCGCGCGGGCCATCAAGCGCGACGTGAAGGGCGAGCTCGGCCTCTTGGCTTCGGCCGGTGTTGCGCCGTGCAAGTTTGCGGCGAAAGTAGCGAGCGACTTGCGCAAACCGGATGGACTCGTCGTCGTCGGACCGGGAGAGGTGGCTGCGTTCCTCGCCCCACTTCCGGTCGAACGCATGTGGGGCGTCGGGCCGAAGACGGCCCCAAGAATGCGAAAGCTCGGGTATGAAACCCTAGGCGATCTCGCGCGCGCTGATGCAGCCGTGCTTGAACGCGAGTTGGGGAGTTGGGGGGCCGAGGTGTCGCGACTTGCGCGCGGTGAAGACGGCCGCGCGGTCGTGCCAGACTCTTTGGCTCGGTCGATCGGCGCCGAACAGACATACGAGGAGGACTTGGTCGGCGCCGAGGCAATCGCCCCGACTCTACTGCAGCACGCGGGGCGCGTGGCGCGCAGGTTGGTGCGGTCGGGTCTCTCTGCTCGCACCGTGGCCGTCAAGATCAAGTACTCGGACTTCACGCTCCGTACACGGCGAACGACGCTGCCCGAGCCGGTCCAAGATACCGATGCCCTCCACAGCGCGGCCTTGGATCTTCTATCGCGCGTGCCCCTTGCCGACCGTTCCGTGCGGCTTACCGGACTAAGCGTCAGCGGGATCGTTGAGGCGCCCTCTCTCACTCTTTTTCCGGACGCTCACGCAGAGAAGAGGCGGGTGCTGGAGCAAGTCGCAGCGCGAATTGCCGAGCGCTTCGGCGACGAAAGCGCGGTGACGCGAGCAACGCTGCTTGGCAGGGGCCGTCGCTAGCGCACTCGGCCGCGGCGGCGTCAGCCCAGCGCACTGAGCCGTTCGAGGATGGCCTTGTCGTCACGCGCTTGCGCAAGGTCTTGCTCCTTGACCCACGCCACTTTTCCCTTTTTGTCCACAATGACCGTCGCCCTGGCGGTGAAACCCTTGTCCGGCAGGTACAACCCGTACCGATTCGCCACTTCACCGCGCGGATGGAAGTCGGCCAATAGCGGATACTTGAGCCCCATCTGCTTGGCGAAGGCAAGGTGCGACCACTTGCTGTCGACGCTGATGCCGAGCACTTGGGCGCCACTTCCCTCCAGAGCCGAGAGGTCCTCCCGAAAGCACTGGTGCTCGCTCGAGCACACGGGACTAAAGTCGAGCGGATAGAACGCGAGCACAACGTTCCTCTTGCCGCGGAAATCGCTCAGCTTGATCGGCTTGCCAGGCTTTCCACTTGCATCGAGCTCGCTCGACGGAAGCTCGAAATCCGGAGCGTCTGCACCAACTTGGATGACCATCGTCGCACCTCCTCGCCGCCTGCAGCATAGGGGGTGGGCCGTGCGCCCGCCACCGGCGACAGTCATGGCGTTGTTACGGGCAGCCTGCTCATGGAATGCCGCATGGCCCTCGGTCTTACCCAGCAGGTCTTCTGCTCATTCCGCGTGCACAGCTTCCGCTGTTTGCGGTCGTTCTCCCTCCGAAGGCTCTTCGGCCCGCGAGGGCGCGTGTCTCGCTCCCGCACGCGCCAGACGCTCGACGACCACGAAGAGCGTGGGAATCAGGAACACTCCAAGCACGGTTGCAGCCAGCATTCCGGATACAACGGCGGTGCCAAGCACCCGCCGCGCGGCCGCTCCTGCACCGCTCGCTACCCAAAGGGGCAAGCATCCGAAGATGAACGCGAACGAAGTCATCAAGATCGGACGCAGGCGCAAGCGGGCCCCCTCGAGGGCGGCGTCGACGATGGACCGGCCGGCCTCGAGCCGATCCTTTGCGAATTCAACGATGAGAATTGCATTCTTGGCGGTGAGCCCGACCAGCATCACAAGCCCGATCTGTGCGTAGACATTGTTGTCGAAATGACGCGATTGCAGCCCCAAGTAGGCGCCGAGAACGGCCACTGGAGTGCTGAGGAGCACGCTGAACGGCAGCGACCAACTCTCGTAGAGCGCGGCGAGGATTAGGAATACGAACACGAGCGACAGCCCGAGTGCTCGGGCCGAACTGCCGGCAGCCACTTTTTCCTGATACGAGAGCCCGTTCCACCCGTAGCCCATCTCGGGTGGCAGTGTTTTGGCCGCAACGTCTTCGAGTGCGTCGAGGGCCTGGCCCGAGCTGTAGCCAGGCGCAGGCACTCCGAGAATCTCGACGGAGCGATACAGGTTGAACCTTACCGTGTACTCGGGACCCGAGGTCGTGCGGACCCTAACGAACGACGAGAGCGGGACCATCTCGCCCCGGCCGTTTCGCACGTAGAACTGTCCGATATCATCGGGCCCTTTGCGGTAGGCGGGTTCGATGTACGAGCCACCAAGGAAGGTCTGCAGGGCGCTGTAAACATCGCCAATCGCGACGCCCTCCTTCATTACCTTGTCCTTGTCGACGTCGGCGAAGAGCTGCGGAACCGCCGGCGAGAAATTGGGCCGAATGCCGTCGAGCTCGGGGCGTTTGCGTGCCTCGGCGACGAAGCGCTGCACGTTCTGGGTCAGAAACTCGTATGAGCCGCCGCCCCGATCCTGCAGCATCATGCTGAAGCCCCCCGTGGCACTGATTCCGGGGATCGCCGGCGGAGCGACGGCAAAGACCCGCGCTTCGGCAATGCCGGCGAACTTGGCGTTGAGATTGCGGATGATGGTCGTCGCCGTGAGGTCGTTCGCGTCGCGCTCCGCCCACGGCTTCAGGCCGATAAAGCCCGTACCCAAGTAGCTCGCTGCGGTCCGCGTGAAGAAGCTGAAGCCGGCAACTCCGTTGTAGGTACGGATCCCCGGCTCCTTGGAGATGATCTCGTTAATCTTCTCGTAAACGGCACGCGTGCGCTGCAGCGAAGCGCCATCCGGGAGCTGGACGCCGATGATCGCGTAGCCCTGATCCTCATCCGGCACGAAGCCCGAGGGGAGTTTGCGCCCGAGCATGACCGAGACGGCGGCGACGGCCGCGAGGAGGCCAAGCGGGATAACCACCTTGCGAATGAGTCGTCGGTTGACGGTCACGTAACCGTCCGTCGCCCGACCGAACCAGCGGTTGAAGCCCGAGCCCAGACGCCCGAAGACCGTGCGCGGTGGACCCCGGCGCCGCAGAAGCATCGCGCTCAGCGCTGGGCTGAGCGTCAGCGCATTGAACGCCGAGATGAGTACCGAGACCGCAATCGTAAGGGCGAATTGCTGGTAGAGCCGCCCGGTGACGCCGCTCATGAAGGCGACCGGAATGAAAACCGCGGCCAAAATGAGGGCAATGGCGATGACCGGTCCCTGCACTTCGGACATCGCTTTCAGAGCGGCCTCCCGAGGCGCCATGCCCTCCTCGATGTGGTGCTCGACCGCTTCGACGACGACGATGGCGTCGTCAACGACCAAACCAATCGCCAGGACAAGGCCAAACAGCGAAAGCGTATTGACCGAGAAGCCCAAGAGAGGAAACAGAGCAAATGCACCGATGAGCGACACCGGCACGGTCAGGAGCGGGATCAGCGTCGCGCGCCAACTTTGCAAGAACGCGAAAACAACAAGCGCGACCAGCGCGATCGCAAGAATAAGAGTCTGCAGGATCTCACGAATGCCTTCTTTGACCGGGGCGGTCGTGTCGAGCGAAACGCGGTAGTCGATGCCAGCCGGGAATCGCTTGGCCAAGTCAGCCATGGTCTTGCGGATTCCATCTGCAACGTCCAGGGCGTTCGAGCCGGGAATCTGGAAAGCCGCGACGACGGCCGCCGGTTGTCCGTTGAACGTGCCGTACTGCGAGTACGTCAGCGTCCCGAGCTCGATGCGCGCAACGTCACGCACGCGGACGTTGGAACCGTCCTGGTTTTCCCGGACGACGACGTTGCCGAATTCCTCGGGCTCGGCCAGACGCCCTTGAGCGCGAACCGTAAACGTGAGTTGCTGGCCGGGAGGCGCCGGCTCCGCTCCAACTTGCCCTGCGGGGTTTACGACATTCTGCGAGCGGACCGCGTTCTGGACGTCGGTGACCGTGAGCCCAAGCCGAGCCAAAACATCGGGCTTGAGCCAGATGCGCATTGCGTAGTCGGCCGCGCCCAAGTTGCGGACGTCGCCGACCCCCTTCACGCGCAGGATCGCGTCGTTGACGTTGATGAGCGCGTAGTTCGCGAGAAAGGTCGGATCGTATCTTCCGTCGGGCGAATAGAGCGATATGACCATCAGCGGGAAGGCGAGCGACTTCTTGATGGTCACGCCGAAGTTCTTTACGTCCTGCGGGAGCAGCGGTTGCGCCTGCGAGTAGCGGTTGTTGACCAGAACGTTGTTGACGTCGGCATTCGTGCCTACGTCGAAGGTCACGATCTGACTCATCGATCCATCGTTGGCGTTCGTCGACTGGATGTAGAGCATGTTGTCGACGCCGTTCATCTGCTGCTCGATGGGCGTGGCGACCGACTGCTCGATGGTGAGCGCGTCGGCGCCCGTATACGTCGTCGTCAAGTTGACTTGCGGCGGCAATATCTGCGGAAATTGTGCGATTGGGAGTCCCAGCAGCGCCACGGTCCCGACGAGAACCGTGAGAATCGCGATGACCATCGCGACGATGGGCCGGCGGATGAAGAATGCGGGCATTTCTGTTACCTCGACACGCTAGTTCTTGGAGGCCGCGGGACGGCCTGGAGCGCTGGACTCGGCGGCTCCCTGCGGCACGGGCTTTGGATCAACGAGCGCGCCGTCGCTTATCTTCTGCACGCCCTCGACGACAATGCGGTCGCCCTCGGCGATTCCCTTGTTTACGATGCGCATGCCTTGGACGCTGGCCCCGAGTTCGAGGCGGCGAAGCTGCACCTTGTTGTCCGGGCCGACAACGCCCACGGAGTACGTCCCCTGCACCGACAAGAGCGCTTTCTCGGGAACGACCAACATGTCGCGACCCGCCTCTTGGCGCCGAACTCGGACCCGCCCGTACTGGCCCGGGCGCAGAGCCGCGTCTGCGTTGGGCACAAGCGCCTGGAGTTGAATGGTCCCGGTACCGGGATCAATCTGGCGATTGGCCGCGACCATCACGCCTCGGTGGGGGTAAAGGCTCCCGTCCGAGAGAACGATCTCGATGCCGGGATCGCCGCTTTCGGCAACCCCGCCGGTGTCGAGCTTGCCAAATTGTGCCCGCGCCCAGGTCAGGTCGCGCGCCTCCAGGTTCTTGAACCTATCGGGATATTGGACGAAGTCGTTCTCGCTCATTGGAAAGTTTACGCGAATGGGATCGAGCTGCGAGACCGTTGTAAGCTGCGTGGGACCATCTTGACCGACCAGGTTGCCTGCGCGCACCAGCGCGATGCCTGCGACGCCGTCGAGGGGCGACTGGATCTTGGTGTACGAGAGATTCAACTGTGCCTGCTGAACCTGCGCCTCGGCGGCCTGAACCTGTCCGTCCGAGTCGGCGAGGCTTGCGGCTACGTTGTCGAGGTCCTGCTGCGAGATCATCCCCGTCTTGAAGAGGCCTTGGTCGCGCTCAAGTTGAATGCGATTGCGCGCTTGCGCGACGCGCGCACGAGCGAGCGCTGCGCGTGCCGCATTCAGCGCAACGACGTACTCCGTATTCTCGATCATAAAGAGCGGTTGCCCGCGCTTGACCGCGGAACCATCCTTGTAGTTCTGAGCTTGAAGGTATCCGCGAACGCGCGCACGGATATCCGCGTTGTCGTAACCGTCGAGCGTTGCAACCGCCTCGATGTAGAGCGGCACGTCGCGGCGTGCGACGCTCGCAACGTACACGGTCGGAGCCGGAGGAGCGCTCGTCGCCTTTTTCGACTCCCCGCACGCGGCAACACCTATCCACGCGAGGCCGGCGAGCGTGCTTGCGCGCGTTCGAACCAACTTAGCTATTGTGATTTTCAATAGAGGCACTCCGCGTTGGCCAGGACCGCGTGCGCGCGCGCCGAGCCGACTTGAAACTCCAGGAGAGCCAAGTTGGTCTCGGCTTGCCGTAACGCCTGGGCCGAGGTGACAAGGTCTAGGCTCGTACCTAATCCATGAGCGTAGCCGTCGCGGGTGCGGGCGTCGATTCGCTGGGCCAGGTCCCGCTGCTCTTTTGCGATGTCGCGCGAAGATTGAAAGACACCGACGGAGCGCTCCGCTTGCGCCGCCTGAACGATGGCCCCCAGACGCGCCCTGACCAACGCTTGTCGCGACTGCTCGAGAGCCGCGCGAGCGTCTCGCATCAGGCCGTATCGTGCGCCGCCATCGTAGAGCGGGATATTGAGCACCCCTTGCAGCGACCAGGTCGTGAGAGGTCCCAGAGTCACTGCGCTGGCATAGCCGAGTTGCGAGGAGAGGCCCAGCGACGGCGCCAATAGCAGCTCCGCGTCGTGGATGGTGCGCTGCGCGATCTCGACCTGCATCCGCGCTGCGGCGATATCGGGCCGGCGCTCGATGTCGTCATTCAATCGGCAAGTGTGAGCGACGGCGCCTTCGAACTGATCCAGATCCAGATCGCCGGGGGCCGCCACGGGAGTGCGCGAGCCAACGGCTACGCCGAGCGCTTCGCGCGACTGCCGGAGCGACTCGTCGCCGCTCAAAATGAGCTGCCGGGCTGCCTCCACGTCCTGCTCTGCGCGGTCCACGTCGAGTGGCGTTCCCTGACCGAACTGCAAGCGCGCCTTTGTGAGCGCGAGCCGTTCGAGCGCAGTACGAAGGCCCACGCGATCGAGTAGCGTCACGCGCGCCGCAGCAAGCGTGGATAGCATGGCATCGACGATGAAGAGCGCGATGATCCGCCGTCGATCTTCGAACGTCAGCTTTGCGAACTCAATGTTTCGATCCGCCGTTCCGACGGCATAGATGCTACGAGGGTTGACGACCGACCAGCTCAGTGTGGCGGCGGCAGCCCAGACGTCTGGCGGTGGTACCTCCACCGTCCGGCCGTTGAATTGGAGCGTTGTTGTCAACAGCTGATGTGTGTAGCTCGCCTGACCGGTAAGAACGGGCAGGACAGCGGCGAGCGCGATTCGCCGCTGCGCCTCCGCACGCACCACGCTCTCGTAACTCGACACGTAATCGGGCGACTGGTCCCGGATGAGCGCCAAAGCCTCGTTCCACGACGCAATTCGTCGCGGAGCCTCCGAGGTCGGCGAAAGCATTGGGTCCGGTTCCGCCGGGGCCGTCGCGGCCGGGGACTCAGGACCCGCAATGGCGGACTTGGGTGCGATCGAGACGACAAGAGCGATGATGGCACGAAAAAGATGTCGGCTTTGGTGAGTGTTCGGCATTCGGGGAATCGCTCGAGACCCCCGCATAACGATGCCCGCATCGCCGCCGTGGTTGCTCTCTGTGAGAGCGAAGGGTCGCGCGAGTGTGCTGGGGGGCTTGGGGGGAGGAGGCGCTCCCCTCGAACTAGTTGAGGATTGCATGTGAGGCTTTTTGCCACAATCTCATGCGATACGGCAAAAACCCCTTTCTTGATCCATCATCTGTCTCTTCTTGATGCATCATTCAGAAGGGGGGACTGCTTTGGTGCGATATCTTTCGCGGCTGGTCAGACACGACGCGCGAGCGGCCGATAGGAGCTTGTTGCCAGACACAGAGGGTGGTGCTGAATGAGCCGCGCCCTTCGACTACTTCTCGTCGAAGACAACGAGGACGATGCTGCTCTGGTGGCGCGCGAACTGAGGCGGGCCGGCTATGATCTTACTTTGCAGCGAGTCGACACACGTGCGGGCCTCGAGCACGCGCTCGATGCGCCTTGGGATGTCATTGTATCCGACTATCGGATGCCGACGCTCGACGCGCCAACGGCCATTGCATTGGTGCGAAGCCGCGACCTGAATACGCCCTGCATCATTGTTTCGGGCACCGTAGGCGAGGAGCATGCTGTCGTGGCGATGCGGTCGGGCGCTCAAGATTTCGTTCTCAAGAGCAGCCTGAGCCGCCTCGTGCCGGCCATCGAGCGAGAGTTGCGCGACTCGGAAGTGCGAATCAAGCATGCGCGAGCCGAGAGCACGCTGCGCGCAACGGAAGCCAGTTTCCGCGCGGCATTCGAGCTTATTCCCGACGGTGTTCTTGTCCACAGAAACGGACTTGTTGTGCACGCGAACCGATCCGCAGCTGCCTTGCTCGGCGCGTCCGATCCGGATCACCTCGTCGGCCGTGCGCTGCTCGACTTATTCGTGCCGTCCGACCAGCAGACTGTGCGCGATCGGATGCAGGAATCGACTACGCCCGCGCCGCTTGCAGAGCTAACCATGGTGGGGCTTGACGGGCGTGTGGTGCATGTCGAGACATCGAGCATGTTCGTCCTGTTCGACGGCGAACCGGCCTTCCTCAAGGTAGTTCGCGACGTGTCCGCCCGGCGCGAGCTCGTCGCACGCACGATCCACATCGACCGGATGCTTGCCGTCGGGACTCTTGCCGCGGGCGTCGCGCACGAGATCAACAACCCTCTCGCGTACGTGATGGCCAACGTGGACCACGCGGGCACGGAGGTCAAGCGCCTGCAGACGCAACTGCAGGCCCTGACGCAGCGGGCCCCTGCGACCGGTACGGTCGCAGCCGCTCTCTCGGACGTCGCCGGCATCTTGGAGGAGGCCAGCGAGGGCACCCGCCGCATCCGTGATATTGCGCGGGACCTCAATACCTTCGCGCGCAATGATGACGAACAGCTTCAGTCAGTCGACATGCGTGGCGCCGCCGATTCCGCTTTGCGTATGGCCGCCGCGGAGACTCGTCATCGCGCGCGCGTCGTTCGCCGCTATGAGGACGTGCCATCGGTTCGTGCCAGTGCTTCGAGGGTAACGCAAGTCTTGCTCAACCTGATAGTCAACGCCGCGCAGGCGATTGCGAAGGGCGCACCCGACGCGAATGAAATTACCGTGCACATTCGACCCGAGGGGCAGGCTGTGGTCGTGGAAGTGCGCGACACGGGCTGCGGGATTACTCCGCAGGATCGCGAACGCCTCTTCACTCCTTTCTTCACGACGAAGCCGGCCGGGCAGGGCACCGGCCTCGGCTTGTCCATCTCACGGCGCATCGTTCGATCGTTCGGTGGTGACATCAATGTCGACAGCGTGTTCGGTCGGGGGACGACCGTGCGGGTTACAATGCCGGCAGCCCATAACGGCGTGGTTCCGAAGCCAGCCCCGACGGCCGTGCGAGCCGGCGGCGCCCGGCTGCTGTTCGTTGGCGACGACCCCCATGTGGGATCGGCCCTTCAGAGGGCGTTGTCGCGCGAGCACGAGGTCGTCGTGGTCGACACCCTCCAGGAGGCGCTTGACCGCGTGGCCGCCGACTCCTCGTTCGACGTGGTCCTTTGCGACTTAGATACGGTGGCTGCGACCGGGCTGAACATGCTGGAGGCCCTGGAGCGCTTGCTGCCCCGATCTTCGGTCCGCATCGCTCTGATCAAGGGCGGCGAGCGAGGTCAGCCGGCCTTGCATTCGATAGCGTCTCGTAACATCCCAATTTTGGAGAAGCCGCTCGACATGGACCAAGTGCGCGCACTGGTCTCTAGCGTGCCGTCGCGAGCAACGACGACCTAGGCCTAGTGCGCCTTCTTCTGCTCTTTCTCGACCTCTTTTCGGATGAGATCTTCGAGGGAGCCCGGAACGATGGGCGCTGCGTTTGCCGCTGGCGCTGCCGCGGCTACTTTCGGGGGCTCCGGGGCTTTCGGTGCCTGTGCCGGCTCGGGCGTGGCTTCCGCGTTGTCTGCCGCGGCTGGAGCTGCCGCGGGCCGCACGTGGACGGGGGGCGCCGCAGGGGCCGGGGCAACAACAACGGGTGCGCGAGCGATTGGCTTGGCTGTGGGTGGAGCGATGGGAAGCGAGAGAACGTTCACTTCCGGAGGTGCAGAATGGCTGGCCGGAAGACCGGCGGAACTCGGACGGCTCGCACCGTTTGGCAGGCTGGTCGCTGTTGCGCCGGGCGGCGTCGCCTCGACACTGGGCGCAGCGCTTGGCTGGCGCGAATCGGGTGAGCCCGTCCCCGTGAGTCCGCGCAGAGTCGCGATGCGATCGGCGACCCAATTCTTGGAGAGCGTCGCTTCCGAGCGTGCGCGGTCCATCAGATCGATGGGCACTTGGTCGCGGGCGAGGACTCCACCCGCAAACGAAACGGCTGCCAAAGCGAGCACCCAATGGGCACGAGTGCGACGACGCGGAAAGACCGCATCACTCGGCAACGGCGCGCTTACCGGCCGCATCGTCGACTTTGCGACCGTCAGCGGCATGGGACGAGACGACGGGCTGTGCGGCATCGCACTTGGCATCGGTGCGGGACGGGAGGACACACTGCGCAGAGCCACACCCGGCGGGGGAACGGGCACACGGTGCGCCGGCAATGGGGGCGACCATGAGGGCGGGCGCGTCGCGCGCGAAGGCGAACCTCCGACGGCTCGCACGGGCGGGAACTGCGCATGCTCCTCACTTACACCGTTGGCGACGCTGATATCGATTGCAAGGTCGCTGTTGGATTCCACTCTCGCCATTGCCGTCCCCTTGCTGCGCGGGCCTCGCCCGCGAGCTGTCAGCCTTTATACCTCAGTTAACCCGCTCGCGCTCGGCAATTGGAACAGGGTGCGTCCGGGGCCATCTCGCGGGCGGGGAATGGGCCTCTCGGGCAAGGGTGGGGCACGTATGGGCAAGGATACGTAGTGCGCACGGCTTTGATGTGAGATGGCCCACCACTGCAACGAGCGAAGAGATGACCATGCAACCGCGAGGTGTTGCATGCCGTACAACGGGATATCGCTCGAAATGCGCGAAGCGCTGTGCGGCACACGAAGCCCAATCGGGCGCCCAAGACGGCACATTCGTTGCGTGACGGACAGCAATCCCGCCGGACATTTTTCGCTATTCGCTCTTCGTTGAATCTCATGGCCGCTCCCCGACCCTCCCTTATAACGCTGCGCGGCAGATGGCCCGGAAAGAGGTGGCTCGCTGCGGTGGCATTGGCTTTTGCGATGTGCATTTGCGCACCGCCATTGGCTGCGCGGGGCCAGGACGAAGCCGCCGCGCGTGCGCTTTTTGCGGAAGGCCGCCGGCTCGCGCAGGAGGGGCGGTATGGCCTGGCTTGCACGCAGTTCGAGGCGGCGAGCAAGCTCTTCGCGAGCGCGGGGGTTCTGGTCAATCTCGCGGATTGCTACGAGAAGGTGGGCCGGACCGAGGACGCTCGGGTCACCTTTGGCGAGGCGGCTAGAGTGGCGACGGCCACGAATCGTCCGGAAGTCGCTCTCGAGGCGTCGAGCCGTCAGGGCCGCCTCGTGCCGCAGGACCCGCTCCTGAACGCCAACGAGCCGCAGCAACGGCCGCCGCCGGCGTCTGCTGCGCCCCCGGCAGAAATGAGCGATGGCGAGCGGGCAGCTCGTGCCCTTTTTTTGGAGGGGCGCCAGCTCGCCGCGGATGGGCAGTTCGCACTCGCGTGCCAGAAATTCGAATCCGCGCGCGCCCTCTATTCGAGCGCTGGTGTGCTGGCCAACTTGGCCGATTGCTATGAAAAGATGGGGCGAACGGCAAGCGCATGGAGGGCGTTTGGCGAGGCGGTGGTGATCGCCACGCAGACCGGTCGTGCCGGGGACGCGGCAGCCGCCCAGCGCCGGCAAGAACGGCTCGAACTCCGGCTCAGCCGGCTTACGATCCAAACATTGCGCGCGGTTGAGGGACTCACGGTGCGGCTCGATGGCGGCGACGTCCCGCGGGATAAATGGGGCACAGCCATTCCTGTGGATTCGGGTATGCACGAGATCCGCGCGCAGGCCCTCGGGTACGAGCCGTGGACAGCCTCCGTGAACGCGTCGGAGGGACACACCGTCACGGCCGATATCCCTGAGCTTCATGCCTCCGTACCCTCGAGGGCCAGCGAAGGTGTCGCAACCGCGGATTCCGCTCCGGTCGTCCAAGTGGTAGCGCCGGGGGCCCAAGCGGGGTTTCCGACAGTTCGCGAACAGGCCCAACAAGATGAGGGGCTCGGCGCCGAGTGGATATGGATGCATGCGGATGTGGGCGGCGCCTACGCGAACCTGGCCTCGCTCAACGCGAGCAACTTGTCCCTTCAGAAGACCGCAACCGGGGGAACGGCGTTGAGCATGGGCGCCGGGGTGCGGCTCGCTTTCTTGACGCTTGGAGCCAACGCCCGCGATCTGCTGCTTTCGGACTTCAATCTCTGGGAGATCGACGCCGAGGCTGGGCTTCACGCACGCATCGACCGCGTTGATCCTTACTTCGGCATCCGCGGCGGATACGCCTTCGTTGACAGCGTAAGCTCGGATGGGGCCCGCGCAACCGCGGGAACCTCGCAGTCCGGCGCGACGGGCTTCAACGTAGGGCTGCTATTGGGCATCGACTATTATTTTTCCCACTGGGTGTCGGTGGGGGTGGATGCCAACCCTGAGTTCTTATTCCTTAAACGACCTCCGCTTCCGCCGCCCGCGGGGGTGAGTCCCGTGATGCTTTCGCTCACGCACGACCAGCAGGCTCTCTACCAACAGTCCGGCTCGAGCATCGGCTTCGGGTTTGCCGCAGCCGCTCGCTTGGGGGTTCATTTCTGACAAGAGACCAGCCCAACGGGACCGTGATCGGTCCATGACGGTCCCCGGGGCCACTTGGTGGCCCTCAGGAAAGACGTGTTGGAACGCGAGGCCTAGTTGCCCTAATTGCCGCCGATCAGGGCTCTTAGGCGGTGCATCGCTTCGGAATGGATTTGCGACACGCGTGATTCGCTGACGCCGAGGATCGCACCGATTTCGCGCAGGGTGCATTCTTCTTTGTAATAGAGGGCGAGCACGTCCTGTTGCCTCGGGGGCAAGGCCTCGATGGCTCCGGCCACCCGTGCGCTCAGTTGCTTGCGCCGCAGTTCGTCATCCGCGTTGTCGGCACCCCCCTCAATCTCATGGTGCTCAAGATCGAGAAGCTCCAGTCTTGCCATGCCGCCCTTCGCGATGCGCTCCAAGAGCTCGCGATACGCCTGCACCCCGATGTCTAGGGCAGCCGCGATGTCTGCCTCTTCCGGTGGTCGCCCATTTCCCCCGGTCAGAGCGCGGATGGTCTCGGTGACTTTTCGCGACGAACGACGCAGGTCGCGGGTCATCGGGTCGAGGCTCCGAAGATAATCGAGCATGGCGCCGCGAACCCGATACGAAGCGTATGCCTCGAATTCCGCCGGACCCATGTTCGGATCGCAACGCTGATAGGCCTCCATGAGCCCCACCCAGCCGTAGCCGACAAGGTCCGCAACCGTAATGTGCTTGGGCACACGCCGCGCAAACCGCATCGCGGTTCGCCGAATCATCGGTAAGAAGTGATCGTAAGCGCTCCGATCGAGCGATCGATGGGCTCGCTCTTCGGCGCGCGCGGGTGCTCTCACGAGAAGGGGCTCCCCGGCCGTTGGGCCACCAAGGCTTGGTGCGTAGAGGTACGAATGCCCAATGTGGAATTCGCGAGCGTCAGCGCGCTGACATGACCGTCCGGTCCCCTGACGCTGGAGACCTCACGAAACGCATAGAACCCCGCGTTTTTCGTAGTCCGGTGCGGCACACTCTGCCGTCAGAGCAAGTTCGAAGCCAAGAGTCTGAGTCCGGGCACGAGGCCTGTTTGCGCCTCCTTTGATCGGGCGTGGGGTCGACGGCACTTGGACGAACGCGTACCTGCAGTACTGTGATCGGAACGCGCATCTCTACTGTTTCGAGCAATAAGAGCGATGATGATTGCATGCGGAGCCTCTGTCGTTGCCATCGCCCTGGGCGTGTCGATCGCAGCGGGCGGCTGTGCCGGAGGCAACACGGGAAGCGCGCGCGCGTTGCCTTCCACCGACGGTGGGATTGGTCCTCCGACCGACGCGCGCGCGGACCGCGCGTCTGCGACCGACGCGATTGACGATCGCGCACTTGAGACCGACGCGAGCGCAGCGGCAACGCTGAATCCGCCCAATACGTACGTGCAGCTTTTCAAATGGAGATGGAAGGACATCTCCACTGAGTGCACGACGTTTCTTGGTCCCAATGGCTTCGGTGCGGTTCAAATTTCGCCGCCGCAGGAGTCCGTTGCGACCAATGCCTGGTGGAACATGTACCAGCCGGTCAACTACGACAGACTTGTCGGCGACATGGGCGACGGTACCGATCTGCAGGCCATGATTGACGCATGCCATTTGGCCGGCGTTCGCATTTACGCCGACGTCGTGTTGAATCACACCGCGGCCGGTTCCGGAACGGGGGCAGGCGGTTCGGCCTACAGCGCAGCAACCTTGCAATACCCCGGTTTCGCGCCGAGCGACTTTCATACGAATTGCGCTATTGCGCCTTCCGATTACGACACCAACCGCAGCAATGTCGTCAACTGCCGCTTGCTCGGGTTGCCCGACCTGGCAACCAACCTCGATTCGGTCCGACGCAAACTGGCGGGGTACTTGACGGCGCTCATCAACTTGGGCGTCGACGGCTTTCGGCTCGACGCGGCGAAGCACATGTGGCCCGCTGACATTCAGGCCATCCTCGGCCAGATCCCGAAAACTACGAAGATGGGGGAACCACCCCTCGTCACGCAGGAGATAGTCCCGGATGGGACCGTCGTGAGGAGCGACTACTTCGTCAACGGAACCGTCAACGAGTTTCAATTTGCGTACGCGGTGCGCGACGCGTTTCGGGAAAACGGCGGCGCCGACATTTCCCAGCTGCCCGCCATGGTGGGCACCGGAGCCGGAGGCGGCTCATGGATGCTCGACCCAAGCGCGAACGTCACCGTGTTCGTCGACAACCATGACACAGAGCGCAGCCGCACCGACTCGCTCAATTTGTACGATGACGGTCCCAGCAAGAAGTTCGATCTCGCGATGATCTACCTTTTGGGGCAGCCCTATGGCCGGGCCCAATTGCAATCGGGTTTCGTCTTCTCGTTTGCTGCGGCCGACAAGAACGCGCCGGCGGCCAGCCCGTACGACGCGAATGGCAACCCCGTCATCATGGTCGCCTGGGACTTCGTTCACAGGTGGTCCGACATCTCTCCAATGGTCGGGTTCCGCAACGCCACCGCGGGGCAGGGGATGTCGAACATCCAAACGGCGACGCGCAGCACGATTGCCTTCAGTCGCGGCAACATCGGATTCGTCGCGCTAAACAACGGCACGTCCGTTTGGCACGCAGGGCTCGATACGGGACTTCCCGGGGGCACGTATTGCAACATCGTTCATGGCTTGCGCTCGCCAGCGGGATCCTCTTGCGCGAGCGACAGCGTCACGGTCGACGGCGCTGGGCGGGCGACGTTGGACATCGGGCCGGTCGGCGGAGCCAAGGTCCCGGCAGTGGTTCTGTTCACCGGGCAGCGAGTCTTTTAGGTAAATGCACCCTCGGTCTCGCGCTCTCAGACTTCGTAGTCCGGGGCTGGAACGCGCCCGAAGTTGACCTTGTTCCACGCGCGCTCGTGGAGAAAGTAGAGTAGCAGCTTGACGGTGGTGTCGATGATCCCGATTTTGGCCGCGAACACCAGCTCGTGAGTCAGCGCCAGCGCCACGCAGCCCGTAATGATGGCGGCCAGGATGCGCCACGACAGTGCCTTCGCCATGCTGCGGCGGCGGGTCTCGAATCCGTTGGCTACCGGCATTAGCGAACCTTACGCTCGATGTCGGTGAAGACGGCGTTGGTCGCGTAGCGCTCGCCTCCGTCGGGCAAGATCACCACGAAGCGGCTTCCGACCGCCCTGTCTCGCTGCGCCAGCGTAAGCGCCGCGTAGAGGGCGGCCCCGCTCGACATCCCTGCCGCTATCCCCTCCCGCCGCGCGAGCTGGAGCTGGGTGATAACCGCGTTCTCTTCGCTCACTGCAACCACCTCGTCGATGATGTCCCGATTGAGGATCTCGGGGACGAAGCCCGCCCCCAGGCCGGGCAAATGATGGGGTCCGGCGGCCCGCCCGGAGAGCACCGCGGCGCCTGACGGCTCGACGGCCACGACTCGACAACCGGGTCGGCGCGACTTGAGCACCTCGCCCACGCCCGTGATTGTGCCGCCGGTCCCCACTCCAGCCACCAGGACGTCAACCTCGCCTCCGGTGTCGCTCCAGATCTCCTCGGCGGTTGTGCGGCGATGGATCTCGGGGTTCGCAGGGTTACGGAACTGCTGGAGCATGACTGCACCCGGCGTCGCGGCCAAGATCTCTTCCGCCTTGCGCACAGCTTCGCGCATTAGCGAGCCTGGCGTGAACACGATCTCGGCACCGAGCATGCGGATGAACGCGACGCGCTCCTTCGAGATGTGTTCGGGCATGGTCAGCTTGAGGCGGTAGCCCTTGGCGGCTGCCACGAAAGCCAGCGCAATGCCGGTGTTGCCGCTCGTGGGCTCCACGAGCGTGGCTCCGGGCGTAAGGAGGCCACGGCGTTCGGCGTCCTCGATCAGGGCGACCCCGACACGATCCTTCACGCTGCCGCAGGGGTTGCGCGACTCGATCTTGACGAACATGCGCGCGCCCGCCGTATCGAGACGACTCAATTCGATCAGTGGGGTTCGGCCTACCGATCGAACGACGTCCGGAAAGATCATGGGTCTCCCCTAACACGGGTCAGCGGGGCTGGCCTACGCGCAACCTGCCGTGGTGGCACCATTTTCAAGTCTTTCCTCTTCGCCGACGTCAGCGACTTGTCACAGTGCTCGCAAGATTAGCGCTAGCAGACTGTGCTACGCGGGTGAAAGGCGAGTAAACGGGCCCGTGAAATCGACCCTGACGATCCTGGACGCGGTGATGATCGGCCTTTATCTCGCGATGATCGCGGGGGTGGTCTGGTGGTCGTCGCTCAAACAGAAAACCGCCACGGACTATTTCCTTGCTGGCCGCGACGTCGGATGGTTCGCGATCGGCGGCTCGATCTTCGCGTCGAACATAGGCTCGGACCACATCGGCGGGTTGGCGGGGTCCGGTGCCACCACCGGCATGGCGATGGCTCACTGGGAGCTGCACGCCTGGATTTGTGTGCTGCTCGGATGGGTCTTCGTGCCTTTTTACTACCGCTCGGGCGTGTTCACGATGCCCGAATTTCTCGAGCGACGCTTCTCCGGCCGCGTGCGATGGATCTTGTCGGTCGTGTCGCTGACCGCGTACGTGTTCACCAAGGTCTCGGTCAACGTGTACGCGGGCGCGCTCGTATTCCAGGCGCTTCTTCCCGATACGTTCGGCCGACCGGAGAACGCTTTCTGGGTGGGCGCGTTCGCGACCGTGATCATGACCGGCATCTACACCGTTCTTGGCGGCCTGCGCGCCGTCGTCTACACGGACGCAGCACAGGCGGTGGTGCTGCTCGTGGGCTCCATCCTGGTTCTCATGGTCGGTCTCGACAAGCTGGGGGGCTGGGGCGAGCTGCGTGCGATTGCGGCGCAGAACACGCGGCAGTTCGCGCTGTGGCGCCCGTCGAGTGATCCGGATTTCCCGTGGCTCGGCATTCTGGTGTCGTCGCCGATCATCGGCATCTGGTACTGGTGCACCGATCAGTACATCGTGCAGCGTACCCTTGCCGGCAAGGACCTGAAGACCGCTCGCCGCGGAGCGTTCTTCGGCGGCATCCTCAAGCTCTCGCCGGTGCTCATCTTCCTCATACCCGGCATCATCGGCTGGGCGCTGCACCGCAAAGGCATCATTGCAATCCCTACGGAGAACGGCGTGGTCAAAGCCGATCAAGTGTTTCCGACCATGGTGACCGCGCTCTTGCCGCCGGGGGTGCGGGGAGTGGTGGTGGCCGGTCTGCTCGCTGCGCTCATGGGCTCACTCGCTTCGATCTTCAACTCCACCGCGTCTCTCTTTACCGTGGACATATACGAAAAGATGCGTCCCGGCGCTTCGCAGGCGCAGCTCGTGCGCGTGGGCCGCATCGCCACCGCGGGAGTCGTCGGGCTCGGTATTTTGTGGATTCCGGTCATGCCGCTCATTTCCAAGGGCGGCCTCTACGCTTATCTGCAGTCGGTACAAGGCTATCTCGCGCCGCCGATCACAGCGGTCTTCCTGCTCGGTCTTTTCTCTAAGCGTGTGAACGCGCGGGGCGCGGTGCTCGGGCTTTCTATCGGGTTCGTGCTCGGCATGATCAAGCTCACGATCCAGGCGTTCTTCGGAACGGGCAAGCGCGAAGCGCCAGAGATGCTCGCCGCGATCGGTGACTTCAACTTCCTTTATTTCTCGGGATTGTTGTTTCTGGTCAGCGTCGCGATCATCGTACTTGGCTCATTGAGCGCTCCCGCTCCCAGTGCTGAAAAGATCGCCAGGCTGACCTATCGCACCGAGACAGAGGCGGACCGCCGCGAGAGGCGCGCAAGCTTCAGCGCGTGGGACGTTGTCACGTCTGCCGTGGTCGTGGGCGGCACGCTCACGATGTACGTATATTTCAGCGTATGGCTGCGGCCTTGATCGGAGGAATCATGCGTTGGCCCGTCTGTTTCGGAATTGCGTTCGCGATGGCTGGCTGCTCGGTCGGCCCTGCCGCCGTCGGCGGACGTGCCGACGGCGCCGCGACAGCCGCCGCAGAAGCTCCGGATGCCATGGGCCCTCAGCTTGGGGCCGACGGCGGCAATGACGCGGCCGGCCTCGATGCCGTCGTCAATGGCGCTATCGACGTTGCCAACGCTGGGAGCGACGTTGCAAGCGCGGCGGCCGACGCCGGGGACGCTGCCGTTCCGGACGGCGCAGCCATAGAGCCTATCTTTCCGCCGGGTACGCCTTCGCCGGACTACGCTTTCGACGGGACCATTTCGCGCATTGTCCTCGAAAAGTATTTGTCTCGGTCCATTTCTTTCACCGAGCTGCTCCACGACGACTTGACCCAGCCCGTCAACGCCCGCGGCGTCGATCCGCGGGACAACATGCGTTTGCTCATCAGCTCCAAGGCCAAGTTCGTCGGACGGGCACTCATGGCGTTCGGCGGCGAGCAGAACATCGCCGCCCACGTGCAGCGGGCCGCGCCCTACGCCGCCGCGCTGCACCAGGCCGACCCCGACATGATTCTGGAAGCGGCCGTGTTCGAGATCGTGACCCGAAACGTCGAAATGATTTCCGTCCCGGCGGGTGTCTTGACCGAGTTCGGCCAACCCGCGACGAGCCGCAACTTCGTCTACCAAGACATGCTCTATGCCAGCGGCAACTTGGTCGACCATTGGGGCATGGGCGCCTCCGTTCCGGACATGAGCCGGCTCGAAGCGCGCATGTGGTTCTACTTTTTGGCGACCACCTACATCGACACGGGCATCGAGGCCATCCACTTTGGCCAAATAGGCCTCATGGACCAGAACGACCCGGGGCACGTGGGATGGCTGGACATGCTGGGGCGCGTCCGCGCCTACGCGCATCAACATGCGCGCCGACACATGGTGCTCTGCGACGCGCACACGCCGACGGGCGGTTATGTCGAGGGGGGCAAGCTGCTGCTCGACTTTCACGCTTTTCCGCTTCGTATCGCCGAAGTGAGCGGGCAACCGTACAAGGGCGTGCTCAAGGTCGGGTACGCCGACTCGCTTTACACGCGGAGCAAAGGCGGCATCACTCCGAGCGGATGGTCCTGCGACCATCTTCCGTACTTGGTCGAGTTCGACAACTTCGGCAGCCATATGCCGGGAATGTCGAGTCAGGCTCCGTTTATTTGGGGTTGGGACGAGATCACATGGTTTGCGCTGCAGGCCGAATCCGATCGCAATGCCTGGCTAAGCTATGCGTGGCAGTGGCTGAAGACGGCCGATCCCGTGGCCCACCTGCAGATGCCCGGAAGTCGCGTGCTGTCGCCCGGAATGGCGGGAGGACCCAAATGGTATTGGGCAAACACGCAGGGCAGCGCGTGCCCAAACGGATTCAATACCGAAGAGACCATCCGACAAATTTGGGGGATGTAGATGGTTGGCCGCTGGAAAAGTAAACCCCGGCTGTTCGCCTTCCCGTTGGCCCTTCACTTCAGCGGCCGGTTGATTTCCAAAGGCCTATCTTGCCACTGACGACGACAACGTTCCCGCCCCCGGAGGTGTTATGCGGAGCCCCATGCTGCGGCCGATGAAACGGGTCGACTTTGGACATCTCGTGATGCCCCGTAGGGTGCGCACTTGGGTTGGTCTCGCCGTGCTCGCAGTGGCGGGCTTAGCTTGCGCGGCGTGCTCCTCCGATTCGGGGACGACAGGAGCGGGGAGCGGTTCCGGATCGGCAGCCAGCGCCGGTGCCTCCAGTGGCTTCTCGAGCGGCGGATCCACCGGCTCGAACGCAACGGGGGGCAGCGGCAGCGTCGCGATCACCGGGTCGATGCAGGGCAGCGGATCGATTGCGCTGAGCGGCTCGTCGGCCGGTTCGACGGCCAGCGGCACGTCTGAGAGCGGCGTAGGCAGCGGCTTCATGGGGAGCGGATCTGACGGCGGAGCGACTTCGGGGACCGACGGTGGGTCGATGAACGAGGCCGGTCTGAGTGATGCTCCGGCGGGGGACGCGAGCGGCCCCTTTGCGCTGACTAGCAGTGGCTTCAAAGAAGGCGCCATGATCCCGCTCGCCTACAAGTGCGCGCAGGGCACTCCGCAAAGCATGGGCATGAATATGTCGCCGCCACTCAGTTGGACGGCAGGTCCAGCGCAGACCAAGAGCTACGCCGTGGTGCTTGTTCACATGGCTTCGGACATGTCCGTGCATTGGGTGCTTTGGGACATTCCCCCGGGCACGACTTCGCTCCCTACGGGCATACCCGAAGTGCCCAATCCTCCGATGCCGGCGGGCACGAGCCAAATGAAGCCTGGCGTCGACGGATCGACGTGGTTTGGGTACCAGGGCGTGTGCCCGCGACCGGGGGCGGGCACGCAGAGGTACGAGTATTCCGTGTACGCGCTCGACGTGAGTATGCTGCCCGGCGTGACGACCCAATCGACGGGAATGGCCGTCTTGGCGGCCGTCAAGTCGCACCAATTTGCCCGCGCGACGCTCTCCGGCACGGAGATGTACTAGGGAACCATCATCTCGAAGCTCACGCTGTAGTTGCGCTGGTCGCTGTGAAACGAAATGGACGCTGCGCCGGACGGGCCGGTCCATGGTTTGGATAGCGTCATCACGCTGTCGGACTGTTTGGTCAGGACGATCGTCTCTGCCCCGAGACCCATTCCCACCGCCGCGTCACGCTCTCCGTGGGCTCGGAATGCTCCGGCGACCCTTGACTGGACTTGGGCGGACCCGCTCGTGACGTCACAGGCAATGGTCTCGGCGTCCAACCCGATGAACGGGTCGGAATCTCGCAGCTGTCCCCGCCGCCCGCGCGTCGGGCCGGACATCGCGCCCGCTCCGTCCTGCGCCATCGCGTAGCCGACCACAAGCCCCGAAGCTTGGTTATTGGAGGCCACCGCAATGACGACTGAGGTGCCGGAGATCATGACGGAATCGATCGCGACTCGGCCGGCGGCGTCGGTGACTTCGAAGCCACGCCCTTTGGCCCATTCGGTCAGGGCTGCTTGGTGCGGGGGCACGATGTTGTCGTCCCAGTTCAGCGGGCCCACCGGCACGTTGAAGTCGACGGTAACGATGTTTCCGCTACGGCTCGCCGATTTCGGCTGCAAGGGCTGCCAGTTGCGGCCAAGAACGACTTTTTCGTAATAGACCTGTCCGTACTTCTCGCCCATCCGATCGTATTCGTGTGTCGTGAGGTGTCGACCCTCGGACTGGTATTGGTACTGATACTTGGGGCCGGCACAAACAATGTCTCCCGGATACATCACGCCAAGACGCCACTGCTCCAGTGTGGACTGCGCCGCCGACCCAGCGCCGAACGGCGCGGAGTGCTGTTGGGTGAGCAACATCGGAATGGTCGTCGCCTGCCCGGTAACGCCGCGCAGGTCCGTGTTGTAGTCCGTCCACAATTGGTGGACCGCGCTGCCATAAGTCGTGCTGGTAGCGTCGAGTTCACCGTGGGTGAGGACGATGGCGCCGACGCCGTAGGTCTTTCCGGCCGCCATCGCCAGCCGTTTGATCGCTCTGACTTCGAAGAGCGTTGCAGCGTACGCGCGGCCCGTACGCCCGGTGTCGCTCGCGCCCTTGCTGATGACGCCGATGCCCTGTCCCGATTCGCCGACGACGGAGTGCACCGTCTGGTATTCGCCCTGGTTCCCCACCGAAAACAAGGCGGAGATCTGGTTTGCCATGAACGTGTGGGGTGTCTCCCCGAAGATGTTCGCAGGATAGGCACTGGGGTAATTCGCCAGCGGAACGAGCGGGCGAATGGGCTCCGACAGCGCAACCATCGACAAGAGCGAATCGTTTGGATCGAACGGCGGCGCGACGGTTGCCCGCCCCAACGACAATTTGAGATTGTGATAGGCAGGCGGAATGACGCTGACTGGGACACCGAGGTTTCCCACCGCAAGGCTCTGCCCCGTTCCGATGATCCCCATCCAGTCGAATGGTGGCCGGGCGTCGCCCCTAGGCCCGCCGCCGTCTACCGCCTGGCCATCGGCCACCGTCTCGCCCCCCGATAGCGAGCCGTCGCCCACAACGGTGACGTCGGGCCGCGAGTCATCGACGACGGTAGCGTCGGGCAGCCACTCCGCGGCGTC
>WNFJ01172710.1_pt1 | contig 34488 bp, 32 predicted proteins | sample 5400461 | NCBI WGS metagenome assembly WNFJ01 (sample SAMN13153349, study PRJNA577476) | soil metagenome | isolation source: 115 cm saprolite on Douglas fir-dominated hillslope | place: USA:California | collected 2013-09-17
ACTTCGCCGCCGAACATCTCGATCATTTTGATGAGATTCTTGCGCGCGAAGACGGAATCGTCTACCACGAGGTAGCGAACCGGCTGATTATCTTTTCGAAGTAGAGCGGCGAACTGTTTCATGGCCTTCTCCTTATCCCTGCACTCGCTTTCACGAGCGATGGGAAGAAACGGGGATCCTTTCCTGTTTGTCGTTCTTTTCAAGCTTGTCCGATGGGCTTCGCTCCGCGCCGTAATTGCTTACTAGGTACGCAGCGACTCCCTCGAGAGGAATAATTTTATTGGCATATCCTTTTAGAATTGCCGCGCGCGGCATTCCGCTGACCACGCAGGTATCTTCGCTCTGCGCGATGGTCATTCCGCCAGCGGCCTTGATCGCACCGAGCCCTTCGGCGCCATCATCGCCCATGCCGGTCATCAACACGCCGACGACGGTGAGGCCGAACTCCTGGGCCACGGAATGGAAAAGCACATCCGCGGAGGGGCGATGTCCATTGACGGGCGGCCCATCGGAGAGAACCACCATGCTGCCCCGAGGCATGCGGCGAACCATGATGTGGCGATTTCCCGGGCAGATCAGAACACGGCCCGCGAGCAAAAGGTCGCCGGAGCGCGCTTCCTGAACTTCAAGGGCGCAACATTCGTCGAGGCGCTTGGCAAACATTTCTGTAAAACCCTCAGGCATGTGCTGGACAACAACAATTGAGGATTGAAAATCCGCCGGGATTTGCGACAAGACAAATTGCAAAGCGTTTGGACCACCGGTGGAAATACCAATGGCGATGACGCGGCGCGGCGGCAGGGCGGTGCGAGCGCCTTTTTTCGGCGCAGCCGGCTCTTCACCGACGACTGCGGGTGGAAGCTTGCGGCCAGCGGCGCGTTTGGCGACTTTAATTTTAGCGATAAGCTGATCGGCAATTTCCTCGAGGCGCCCGATAGCCGCATCCTTGGGCTTGGCGAGAAAATCGACGGCGCCCAAAGCGAGGGCTTTGAAAGTGGCGTAACCGCCCTCTTTCGAATGAGTGCTGAAGAGAATGACGGGCAGCGGAGCACGCTTCATGATCGTGCGGAGCGTTTCCATTCCGTCCATGCGCGGCATTTCCAGATCAAGGGTCACGACATCCGGCCGGAGTTCCTCGATTTTTTTCAAAGCAAACGCGCCGTCCATGGCGGTGCCAACCACCTCGATGGAGGGTTCGCGAGCAAGGATGGCAGGGATCAGTTTCCGCATGAGCGCGGAATCATCGACGACGAGAACACGTATGCGTTCGTTCATGCAATCGCTCCAATCGGCGCGGAGCGAGAGAGACGAGAAAGGACCGCGGGAACATTCAAAATAAGAACAACGGTGCCGTCACCGAGAATGGAAGCGCCGCTGACCAGGTCGCTGGAGATGATTTCGGCGGGGAGGGCCTTGATCACCAGCTCTTCTTCACCAACCAGGCTGTCCACAACAAGGCCAAAACGCTTTTCGGAAGCGCCAATAACGATGACGAAATGCTTCTTTCGAAGCGGCTGACTGTCGATACTGTGCAAACGGCTGAGATGATCCAAGCGAACGAGGGTGAGAATCTGCTCGCGAAGACGCAGCACTTCACGCTGGTCGACGCGATGAATATCGGGGTCCATGATGCGCGTGATTTCCACAACGGAAGAGAGCGGGACAGCGAACAAGCGGCCGCCGACGCGGAAAAGCAAGGTCTGAATACTGGCAAGAGTGAGCGGCACGCGGAGCTGAATCGTGGTACCACGGCCTATTTTCGAAAAGACTTGAACGGTTCCCTTGAGGCGATCGAGGACGGTTCGAACGACATCCATGCCAATGCCACGACCAGAGACTTCGGTGACTGCGGAAGCGGTGCTCAAGCCTGACTCGAAAATAAGATTAAGAGTCTCCTGCTCCGTGAGACGCTGCGCCTCAGCAGGTTTTAGAATCCCGCGTTCAACGGCCTGGGCGCGCAAACGGGCAGCATCGATGCCCCGGCCATCGTCGCGGACTTCCACGACGACCTGGGTGCCCTGATGAAAAGCGTTGAGATAGACAGTGCCGCGCGCAGGCTTGCTGGCACTCAAGCGCTCGTCCGCCGGTTCGATACCATGGTCAACAGAGTTGCGGACGAGATGCATGAGCGGTTCGGAAAGAGAGTCCAGAATGCCCTTGTCGAGGTCGGTGTTCTGACCAGAGAGTTCCAGGGCCACATCCTTGCCGCATTGCTTGGCAACGTCGCGAACGACGCGCGGGAAGCGGCGGTAGAGTTGCTCAACGGGCACCATGCGGATTTTCAGGACGCACTTGTGAAGCTCATCAAGAATGCGGGCCTGGAATGCCATGGCGTCCGCAAGTTTGGCACGCAGGGGATCCCGGGCGTGCTTCTGGTCAAATTCAGTGAGAGTGCGATTGAGCATGGACTTTCCGATGATCAATTCGCCGACGAGGTTCATGACCGCGTCGATGCGGGTAGCGTCGACGCGAAGGGTGCTTTCGGCAACGACGTTTGCGGCAGAGCCGGAGATGGCAGGCTTGGCAGCCATTCCGATTTCCCCCGGCTCGGCGGCAGCCATAGAACTCGCGGCTTGCGCCTCCAACACATCACCGAGTAATTCATGCTCGGGTGTCTCCGCAGTGGCCGCACGTTCAATACGCACATCAGAAACGATCGAAGGAATCCGGCAACGCTGGAGAAGCATCTCCTCAGGCTGGGAGCTGGCGAGGGCGGCCTCGACAATTTCCACGGTGGCGGCGGCCACATTGTCTTCCGGGCGCAAAGCGATGACGGTGCCACTTCCATGAAGAACATTTCGAATGAGCTGGAAAGCGGCGGCGCGCATCAAGCTGTCGGGATCCATACGGAGGGCGACGTTGTAGACGGTCTCGCCGCGATGCATGGCCTCGGAAATCATGAGCTGCTCGTATTCTGTCCAGGCAAACTGCGCGTGCAATTGAGGAGGCGCAGAGGGATCGTGGTTCGAGGAAGAGGGTTCGTCCAGTAACTTGCGAATCATGACATGGAGCGCATCGACCGGAGGCGGGTCGGCGTTGCGTTGATAGGCAGCGAGCATTGTGCCAAAACTATCCGCAGCGGCGAGGACAAGCACAGCGAGATCGGCTCCACGCGCCTGCGCGACCTGCGGCGTGAGTACATCTTCAAGTACATGCGCGAGCTCACTTAACTTGTGAAATCCACATGCGGCGGAATCGCCCTTCAAGGTATGCACGGCGCGGCGTACACGACGAAGGACTTCTTCGTCAGCCGGGCGCGCCTCGAGATCGAGCCCTGCTTCGTTGAGCGATTGAAGCAGTTCGCTGGCGCTCTCAAAGAAGAGAGCGCGCAACTCGCCGCCGCGATCCTCGGGGAGACGGCTCACGTGTTGACCTCGTTGCGCTGGTAGGCGGTGCCGTTGTTCTCATGAATCATGCGGAATTTCTGACTCAGACCGAACAAGCTTTCGGCATGCCCGACAAAAAGATATCCCGCGGGATTCAAGCAGTGCCAGAACTTTTCGATCAAACGCTTCTGTTCGGCTTCGTCGAAGTAGATCATGACGTTGCGACAGAGAATGATGTCGTTGCGGCGAGGCAAGAATTCGGTCTTCAAGTTGTGAAAGTCGAACTGCACGAGTTCCTTCAATTGCGGCTTAATCTTGTACTTGTCGCCGGCTTTTTCGAAATAACGGAGACGACAGGTGTAGTCCACTGGTTCCATCTGCTGCGCAGTGTAGAGGCCTTCCTGTCCCGCGCGAAGGCTGGCATAGCTGATATCAGAGGCAACGATCTCGACTTTCCAAGGCGGCGGAATGAGCGGCTTCGGCGAAGGCATTTCGAAAGGGAGGGGATTCCGCAAGTAGTAGTAGGCGAGCGCATCGCATATCAAGATAGCGACGGTGTAAGGCTCTTGGCCGGAGGAGCAACCGGCGCTCCATACCCGGAGGGTATAATCGCGGCGCTCCTGCTTGCGACGAAGGATCTCTTCGAGGACGGACTTTTGAAGGAGATCGAGTTGCGGACGATTTCGAAAGAAGCTGGTTTCGTTGACGGTCAGGTTTTCCAGCAGGAGGGCAAGTTCAGCGCGTCCTTCCCTGCTGGTCAGCAATCGGTAATAAGCATAGAAAGAGTCGAGCTGGCAGGCTTTGAGGCGGCGCTGCAGGCGATCCTTCAGGAAGTGCGAGCGGCGTTCGTCGAAAAACATGCCACATTCCTGGTACACCAGCGTCTGAAGAAGCTTCAGTTCCGCTTCGGTAAGTTGGATCTGGGCAGTGATCGTTCCCATTTTTGTAGGTGAGGCGGACCCGCAATACGGCTGCATCGATTGCCAGCCGGAAGAAACGTTACCTTGCGGTAGCGACGGGTTCCGCAGCCTCCTCGAGTCGTTTGAACTCCGGGCGATGCAAGAGTTTAGAAATGTCCAGCAGAATGATGAGACGGCCCTTGAGTTTGCCTACGCCAGTGACGTATCCGGATTCGCCTTCCGCAAAGACACTGCCAGGGGCTTCGATCTCGGAGGGAGGAATCTTGAGCACTTCCGAAGCGGCATTGACGATGAGGCCGATCAACTTATTGTTCAACTCGACGACGAGAATGCGATTCTTTTTATCGGATTGAATCTCTGTTTGGCCAAATCGTTTGCGCAGGTCCATGACCGGAATGATTTTCCCCCGGAGATTGATGACGCCTTCAATCAGATCAGGGGCGCTGGGAACCGCGGTAATTTCCGGAACACGGACAATTTCACGCACGGCAGCGATACGCACGCCGTAGGTTTCATTGCCAATACGAAAGCCGACGACTTGAAGGTCTTTTTCCATCGAGAGGTCTCCGGCCCTCTAGGAACGCGTCATTTCCGCGTATTCGAGTTCCTGCGCGCGGTCCGACTCCGAACCGCGGCGACGGGTGCCGTAGGATTCCCCTCGGCGCGGTTGCTTCTGGTTGGAGCGGTCCAGAACAAATTTGTCCATGCCGTCGAGCAAGTTGCGCGAGAGCTTGAGCATCTGCTCGGCGGCGGCGGAAAGTTCAGTGGAACTGGAAGCGGATTGCTGTACCAGTTCACGCATCTTGTCCATGGCGCGGACAACAGCTTGTGCGCCAGAAGCCTGCTCCTCGACGGCGGAATTGATTTCCTGAGTGATTTCGGTAAGGCGGCTGGTGGCTTTGGCGATCTGTGAAGAGCCGACAGACTGTTCGTTGGTGGCAGCGCCAATCTCCTGGGAGAATTTGTAGACCTCAGTGACCACGTTGGAAATCTTGTGCAGCGCGGAACCGAGGTCGTTTCCGAGGGTCAAACCTTCCTCGACGATGCGGGTGCTCTTCTCCATGTTTTCGACAGCCTGGCGAGCTTCGCGCTGAATACTCTGAATCAGGTCGGCGATTTCCTTGGTGGACTGAGTGGACTTCTCGGCGAGTTTGCGAACTTCATCGGCTACAACGGCAAACCCAAGGCCGTGTTCACCGGCACGAGCCGCTTCAATGGCAGCGTTCAACGCGAGCAAGTTGGTCTGTTCGGCTAGGTCATCGATGACCTCGATGATCTTTCCGATGTCGTCAGCACGGTGACCGAGAATGTTGATGATTTCCGCGGAAGACTGAATGGCCTGATTGGTGCGGTTGAGACCATCGGTGGCTTTCTCCATGGTCTGGATGCCGGTAACGACTTCCTCGCGTGAGCGGTTGGCGATGTCGAGCAAGACCTTGGCGGTATCGGCCACGCGCTGAATGGAAGTCACCATCTGATCGATGGAAGCAGAAGTTTCCGCAACGCTGGAAGCCTGGACTTGCGTATTCTTTACGACGTTCTGGACGTTGATGCTCATCTCGTGCATGGTGCTGGTGACTTCCTCGATGGCGGAAGAGGCCTGGACGCTAACCTTGGCGGATTCGTCAGCAGCACCAGCGACTTGATTGGAGCCAGATGAAACCTGGCCTGCGGAATCGCGAGTGGTGCGGACAAGCTCCTGCAAGCCGTGGGACATACGAAGGAAAGCATTGCCGAGAGTGTCGCGCTTGGACCGCGGAACAACTTCGACGGTCAGGTCGCCTTCAGCCACGGCCATGGAGACGCTGGCCATTTCCTTCAGATAAGCGACCATGTTGTTAAAAGTGGTAGCCAGGGCGCCGATCTCATCGTTGCGGTGAATGTCTATGTTCTGATCGAGATCGCCGGAGTCACCAATTTCCCGTGCGACGGTGATGAGATGGGTCAGAGGTTGGGTGATAGACTTGGCCGTGTACAGAGCGATGAAACCGCCCGCGAGAAGAGCGAGAAGGGTTCCGCCGGTAGTTACCCAAATACTGACGGTGCTACTGAGTGCCGCCGATTTTGTGGTGGCCTCAAGAAACTTGGTGATATCCGTATTGCTTTGATCCAGAACGACCGATGACTTGGTGAGCCAGGAAGAGGGGTCCTTCTGCAAGTAAAAAATTTGCAAGTCGGAGACGGTGGCGTCGCCCGAATCGACTTGATGGCGCTTGGCGATGAGCGGTTTGGCGAAATTGTCGGCCCAGCTTGCTTCCGTGCTCTCGACCTGGATCAGCGCCGTGCGAACTGTGTCGTTGGGGGACTGCGACTCGCCGCGCTTCACCAGGTCGCTGATATCCGTTAGACCCTTGTTCACTTTCTCCTCATCGCGCGGATCTCCGCTGAGGAGAAAATTATTCATATTGAGGCGATTCAGCATGATCTGGTAGCGAACAGATTCGACGGTGCGAACGCTTTCGAGAGCGGCGCTTGCATCCCTGCGGGCCGAACTTTCCTTCCACCCGGCGATGATATTCACGACGAACAACAACAACAGGATGGCCAGGATCAGGCCGAAACCCGCGTACAGCTTTTTTCCGATCGTCATTGCAAAATTCCTCCGCTCACCGCGGCAGCGCCCTGTGAAGCACAATGCCTCTGCCGGAACAACCCTGCGTCATGCGTTTCCCTTAATTGACGTGGAACTCAAATTCAACAACCTGCGTGGTCTCCTCCGGCGCAGGCATAAACTTCCATTCCTTGACGGCGTCTTGGCATGCCTGAACAAGTAAGGGATGTCCCCCGACGACGCGCGTGCTCTTGACATGACCGTCCGGGGTGACGACGACTTCAATTTTGACTTTGCCGCCTACGTTCATGCGCTTTGCAAGGTCGGGGTAGATCGGGGCCGTTTTGGTTTTAACCTTGCGCTTCGATTCGTCCGTCGAACCAGCTTGTGCGAAGCAAGAAATCCCCGATAAAACGACTGCAACGGCCGCAGCAATAGCGAATTTCCTCCATTGACTGATTCTCATGGACACCACTCCTCCTCGGAACGACAGAAGCCCCGGAGAGAGAAGGCACGTGGGATGCCATGCTTGACGGGTGTGGGAATTCTCAATTCGTGGCATGACAGCTGGCCGTAAGTAGTAGAAGAGCAGAACGTTAAGGGAGATTTGTGCAAGAGGGGGAGCCGGGCTTTGAAGAACCCACCGTCTCAGGTGGAGGGGACTCCGCAGGCGAGGGTCTCAGTCTGAGACGTGGACCGAAAGCGTAGCGAAGCCAAGCATATGCGATTTCGCAACACGCGATTGGCTGACAATTGACTCAAATTGAGATTCCCCGGTAGGGTGGGAGGTACAGCGTCTCACAATAAGTGGCGGTGGATGCTTTCCTTTCATCGATGCGGACAATGAAAACGAGAACGTCACGTCAACCCACGCCAAAGCGCAGAAGTGCGGAGCTTTCCCTGGCATTGTCGAAACACGCTGAAGAACTAATGGAGCTTGCAGTGGAGGCCGCGCGGTCGCGCCATTTGCCGGATTTTCTGGAACGATTCGCGCTGCGTTCAACCCGCATGCTAGGCGCTATTTGGGGAGGGGTGGCAGTTTACCGCGGACGCGAAACGGAACTTCACAGCATGCCAGGAAACACCGGCACCCCTGCTGAGGCGGGCGTAGACTGGCTTGTTTCTTGCGCGAGAGAGAGCCGGAAAGATGTGGAGACCCGCAGCATACCCAGGGAGATTGCAGCGGGGTGGTCTCCGGGAGAGCCAGAAGCGGCTGTCTTCGTGAGGGTTGCCGCGAGCGACAATGAGAGGCTGGGAACACTGTGCCTTTTCCGGCGCCGAAAAACGCTCGGAGCGAATGAGAAGCGATTGCTGCATGCGCTCGCGAGTCATGCCGCGCTTTCACTGGAGAATTTCCGGCGATTCTCGCAACTGGAGCGGTCCAAGCGCCAGTGGGTGGAAGACATCGATGCGATCAGCGATTACATCGTGGTGCACGATCGCGCGTGGAATATCGTTCGAACGAACCGCTCGCTAGCGTCCCATCTTGGCGTTCCACCGGTGGCGCTAGTCGGCGAGGCCATGAGCAGCTTGCGGCAAATCGCGGAAACGGGGAGCGATCTGCCGTGTCCTTTCTGCCGCGACACGCAGCGATCGAAGGAAGAGTACGTGGCAGCGTCGGCAGAGCGAATATTTCTCGTGTCGACTTCGCGCGCACCGGGCGTCTCGGACGACGATACGCGAACCATCCACGTTCTGAAAGATATTACCGACCGGCGAGAGGCGGAACGGCGCTATCGCGAGCTGTTTGACAGCATCCAGGAAGGATTGTTTTTCGCGACGCCCGACGGGAGATTCCTGGACGTAAATGACGCGATGGTGCGGATGCTGGGGTACGCGTCACGGGAGGAACTGCTGCGCGCGGATGTAAGTCCCCATCTGTATCCCGTGCCGGAAGCGCGGGAGAAGTTCCTGCAGGCGCTTTCAGAGAAGGGCGTCCTGCGAAATTACGAGGAGACATTGAGGCGGAAGGATGGGACATTGCTCCATACGCTGCAGAATATCACTGCGGTGCGCGATGCCCGCGGGCACATCGGACAGATCCGCGGGCTAATGCTGGACGTTACGGAGCAAAAGACGTTTCAGTCACAGCTGCAGCGGGAACGCGATTTCAATCAGAAGATTCTGAATACAACACAGAGCATGATCCTGGTGCTGGATACGGCAGGACTGATCAGCTACGCGAACCGTCGTTGCTACGAAGCCGGGTACCAGGAAAATGAATTGATCGGGAACCGCCTGATGGACTGGGTGGAGGCTTCACACCAGGAAGATTTTGATGCCGCGCTGGAAACGACGGCGCACGGGCATCAGGTGGAGAATCTGGAGCTGCGGGTGCGGCGAGGCGACGGATCCATGGGACATTTCTCGATCAGCTTGAGCCCGATGAGAGACGACCAGAACGCAGTGAACAGCGTAGTGGTGGTGATGACGGACATCACGGACGCAGCGTTGTTGCAAGCCAAGCTGGCGCACAGTGAAAAGATGGCGACGATCGGGCGCTTGGTTTCCGGAGTCGCACATGAAGTCAACAACCCCCTGGCGGCGATACTGGGTTTCACGGATTTGCTGATGGAGAATCCCGAGGTGCCGGTATCAGCGCGGGAAGACTTGCAGATCATCCTGCAAGAGACGCAGCGGACAAAAGACATTGTGCAGGATTTGCTGAGCTTCGCGCGGCAGAGGCCAGTACAGCGGGAAGTGGTGCAGGTGAATAGTGTTTTGAGGCAAACGATCAAACTGCGGAGCTATGATTTTGCAAGCCATGGGGTTGAAGTGGTTGAAGATTTTGAAGAGGCGCTTGCGGCGGCGCTGGGAGATTCGCAGCAACTGCAGCAGGTTTTCCTGAATATTCTCAATAATGCGTACGATGCGGTCCAGGAAGCAGGACACCGCGGGTGGATCAGAATTCACACTCGGCGGCAGGCGGAGATGATCGAAGTAGCCATCAGCGACAACGGCACGGGGATTACCGACCCGCAGCGGATATTTGATCCTTTTTATACGACCAAGCAAGTAGGGAAAGGCACGGGGCTGGGCTTGAGCATTTGTTACGGAATCGTGCGCGCGCATGGCGGGGAAATTCAATGCTGGAGTAACGAAGCTGGGGCGGGAAGCACATTTGTCGTGCGGATTCCGGTGGCGACAGAAGCCGCGCTGGCCGCCGCCACGGCGAAAGAAGCGGGACGATGAACGGCCAAGCGGCGCAGTGGACGGCAGGGCCGATCTTGCTCATCGAAGATGAACCCATCGGTCATCGCGTTCCTGCGCGCGGCGCTTGAGCGCAAAGGATACGTCGTGGAGAACGCTTCGTCGGGCGCGGAAGGACTGGAGCGGCTTTCGAACGGCCGTTACGCGGGTGTGATTTCCGACATTCGAATGCCGGGAGCGGTGAATGGGGCGGAGGTGCACGGATGGATTCAACAGAACCGCCCGGAATTGCGAGCGCGCATCATTCTGATCAGTGGTGACACGGCAAACAGCGATACGCAAGCGTTCCTGGCGCAAAGTGGAACGCCTTGTATCGAAAAACCATTTCGGGTGCAGCAATTGATATCAATGGTGGAGAAGACATTCGGGAAACCATGAGCGCTCAGATGAAGACACGACTGTTGGTGGTAGATGATGAACAGAGCATCCGCCGCCTGTGCATGACAATTGGCAACACGCTGGGATACGTCTGTGCGGAAGCGGAGAGCGCCGAGGCAGCGCTCGCACGACTGGATTCCGATACTCCTGACCTTCTTCTCACGGACCTGAAATTGCCTAATATGTCCGGGGTCGAACTGCTGAAGCAGACGAAATTAGTGCTCCCGCATACAGAAGTGGCCATCATGACGGGGCATGGTTCGATCGAATCGGCTGTGGACGCCATGAAATTGGGGGCGTACGACTACATCGAAAAGCCGTTTCGCGTGGAAAAGATGCGGCTGCTCTTGCAGCGTATGGCCGAGAAAGTGCGGCTGGTCACGGAAAATGAATTTTTGCGAGAGCGGGTCACGACGGAAGAAAACCTGGATGGCATTATTGGCAGCTCGGCGAATATCCAAGATGTCCTCCGCATGATCTCCCGGCTGAAAGACACACGGACGCCGGTGTTGATCTCCGGAGAAAGCGGCACGGGAAAGGAGCTGGCAGCGCGTGCGATTCACTTTCGCGGTTCCATGGCGCAAACTCCTTTCGTAGCGGTCGATTGCGGTTCGCTGGTGCCAACTCTCATGGAAAGCGAACTCTTTGGATACGAAAGAGGCGCGTTTACAGGAGCGACAAAATCGAAGGCCGGTCTGTTCAAAGCGGCGGATGGCGGAACGATCTTTTTGGACGAGATTGGCGAGCTTCCCTTGGAGATGCAGGCCAAACTCCTCCGCGTATTGCAAGAAAAAGAAGTACGCCCTGTGGGCAGCAATGAGAAGGTAAACGTCGACGTTCGCGTGATTGCGGCGACGAATCGCGATCTGGAAGCTGCCTACCGCGACGGAACCTTCCGAAAAGACCTGTATTTTCGGCTGAATGTAGTAACCGTGCATCTCCCCCCGCTGCGCGAACGGCGGTCGGATATACCGGTTCTGGTGCATCATTTCCTGGATCGCTACGCCAAGGGCTCGCGTATTCAGGTGACAGCGGCGGCGATGAAGAGCCTGTTGCACTATGACTGGCCAGGGAACGTCCGGGAACTGGAAAACTGCATCGCGCGCGCAGTAACGCTGGGTGACGGGAAAATCATAGATGTCGCCGATTTGCCGCCCGCGATTCGCAGCGAGCAGGGAGATTTGGGAATGGTAGCGTCCCAGGATGCGACGACTTTGTCGACGACGGCTTTAGCGGAAATGGAACGCATGACAATTCTTCGCGTATTTGAACAAGCAAATGGAGATAAGGCCCTGGCTGGAAAGATGCTGGGGATCAGTCGCGCGACCCTGTATCGCAAATTGAAGCGGTACAACATTGCCGTAAAGGCGGGATCTGCGGGCAGTGAAATCGACCCACAAACGGCTTCTGGCTAACACAACCAACTCTCACGCGCTCGAGTCGAGGAACTCAGGATCGATCATATCGTGAGACGGAAGCGTTTCACCGTGAGACTACTGAGCCAGCCAAGTGCGATGAGAAAATCGTAAGTTACACTCTTTCTGCAACTTGCGACAATCGAACCTTCTCCACCCTTTGGCGTCCAGCGTGCATCTCTGTTCTCGGAAGTCTGTGTCTCTTGCGGTGCGAAGTGTGTCTCACCGTAAGGGAATGCGTCGATCCTGGCCGGCCAAGGCGAGAGGCAACGTGGGAAGATCCAGCAGTTTGGCAGTCACAGGGAACGAGCAAGACTGCGCGGAGCAACTGGCTCGATTTTTTCCGCAGGCCAGGCCAGTACGAATCCCCGTGCAAGTGACCGCATCGCGTGGAGGCAGGACGCGTCTTCGTGAGGCTGCGATCGTGGAGTTTGGCGGTCCGGATCACGCTATTTTTCTCTCCAGCTTGCCACTGGAGTTTGACGATCGCGTGCAGATAGAAGCTGCGGGGAAAGGACGACCGGCGAACGCTACCGTCGTCGGCGTGCAGTATCACGAAGGACGCAAAGCGGTGGCCGTCCGATTCTTGCAGGGCCCCTGCGACTGGGTGGTGACAAAGCCGTGAACAAGACGATGGCAACGTTGAACATCCCGGCCCCAGCTCGAACGGAAAGCCCGCGCCAAGCGGAATGGAAAGAAGCGCGCTCGGTTTTCCCTATTTATCTGGCGCTGGCCAAGCAACTGGAAATCGGAATCCCTTTCGCGCAGGCAAAGCGGAATCTCCCTGAGAAGCCGGACCCGGAGACCTTCAGCCAGGTGCACGAGTGGCTGGATGCGATGGACCAGCGCGTGTTGGTGCATCAGCTCCGGCACCTCCTGCAAATGACCACGCTCAACGCCAGCGAACCCGGACTGCGCGGGCTGATTCAGCGGCACCTCCGTAAGGCCAAGAAGTCCAATATCGATCGAGACAAGATCGACTTCTTGCTTGTACAGTATTTTGCGCTTTGCGCTCCCGCGAAGACTTATCACAAGCAGATCGAAGCGGCGGATGTGGCCCAGGTCATGCAGCCAGTGCTCGGAGATGTGGACCCGGCGCCTCTCGCATGGTGTGCACCATTAGAAGAGATGATCGAATCGTTGCGCGGGTTCCGAAGCCTACGAGAGATCCTGAAGACAAACTTCATCGTGCAGGGGCGGAAGGTGAAGGAAACAGCCGGCGGAATGTTCTATGATCCCGCAGCGCTGGTTGCCTTTATCCGGTTTAATTTCCTACTGCGCCGGACATTGATTGAGCTGATGCACGCAGACTTAATTGCAATACGCGCCGGATTGGCCCAGTTGCAGTCTGCGGATGTACGAATTATCGACTGCCACCATTTCGGGCTCTCGGCGACTGAACCAATCGCGAAAATTTGCGGGATAGCTGGCGAGTGGAAACAACCCTTCCAGAGGGAATACACCGAACGGACGGTAAGCCAGGCGTTCGACAATCTATTAGGGCTGCGCACTGACGTAGAGCAAGCGATTGAAAAAGCACTTGGAAAATCCGGCGCAACCGTTGGTCAACAATCGACTGCCAAGCTGGCCCCACCCGCGAAGAAACCCGCCTCGGAATCGACACCTTTCAATGCCAGCACGAAAGCGAATGAGCGCCCCACCGCACACGCTGCTGGCAAACCAGAGGATACGGTGGTCCTGGATTTTGAAAACTGCATGGAGAACATCTGGGAGCAATTGATCGCGACACCTCCCACACGCGGAAGGTCCATGACTACCGTGAAGATCGGCGGGGCGAGAATTTTGATGTCTTCGTGGGAAGTAACCGCATTCGTCAGCGAAGACGGACCATCGGCAGAGGATTTGCGTCGAGCGGTAGTTGCTCGAGTGCTGGTTACCGCGGCAATGGAATCCGCCAAAGTGACGGGGAATGCCACCTCGCTCGACAAGGCGATGAACATGGCAAGGGTGGAAGTCACGCGATTACAGGAACGGGTGGACGTGGCCAAGCAAGCTAAGGACACGGAAGCAGCGGTAAACCTCGGGATCAGCACGAAGCGGTTACTCTCGGCGCTGGACGAAGCAGAAAAGCTCTAACACGCAGCTTAGATGGTTTGGCGAGGCCGGCAGAGACTTCAGGGAGCAGGTTTTCATTGCGAAACGCCAACGTAATTATCCTCACCGATGAAACCGAGTTTGGCCGACTGTTGACGGCTTGCTGGCACGCGGAACGCCAAGCTCCGAACATCACCGTACTCAACAGCGATTTGTGGCGGGAACAAGACGCGCCGGCCCACGACCTGGTAGTCTTGGGGCCGGTACGCGACGGAAAACTGACCAGCGTGCTGAGTTCGCTCGATCCTGTGACCGCAGTCATTCTTTGCATTCCCGCAGATTCCAAAGAATTCGGGCAGTTGCGCAGTAAGTATCCTAGGCTTGTGCACATCCCTCTGCGCGAAGATTGGGCGCAAACCCTACTGCTCGTCGCGGGAGAATCGTTACGGCGGGCGGAAGCGCTTCGCATTGCGCGGCAGGCGGAACGAAACGCCGCCAAGAATGAAAACCACGCTACACTCGGTCGGTACATGCTGGACATGAAGCACAGCGTCAACAACGCGTTAACATCCATGCTGGGAAATGCGGAATTGCTCTTGCTGGAGCCTGGACAGCTCTCCTCGCAGTCGCTGGCGCAGATCAAGACCATGCACAGCATGGCGCTGCGAATCAACGAAATCATGCAGCGTTTCTCATCGTTGGCCAGCGAGATGCGAGAAGCTGAGAATGCATCTCAAGCTGAGACTGAAGAGACAGAAACCTCCGCTTCTCGATGCCGCTAAACTCCACTTGCATCGCTGTAACTCGCTCATTTAAAGATATTTAACCTAAACCGACACAGGCCCACTCAGAATCCAAAACCTGGCTGCTGACGTGCACCTCTGTTCGCTGGACAAGTATGGGGAGAGCACGGCTGTGCACAAAAAAGTCCTGATTATTGACGACTCGCCAGCCGAAATAAAGCTGATGCAAGGCTTGCTGGAGAAGGAAGGCTATTGGCCCATCGGGCTGAACGACCCGAAGCGGGTTGAGGAAACTATTACGAACGAGCGGCCCAGCGTGATCTTGCTGGATGTGGTGATGCCGGTTCGAAATGGATTTCAGATTTGCCGGGACCTGAAGGGAAGCGCCGAGTTCAACATGATTCCTGTGATTATGGTGACCTCCAAGGATTCCGTGAGCGATAGGTATTGGGGCCAGCAGCAAGGCGCAGATGGATACGTTACGAAGCCCTTTACCCGGGAAGACTTGCTTCGCGCAGTGCGGCGGTTTGCATGAGAGCCTCTGGGGAAATGAACAGGCGATGAGCGAAGACTTCCATCTCGAACCTCTTCCGGCCGACGCAGATACGGGCGATTTGCTCGAAGCACTTGGACCGATCGAAGAGCGGCCGCCGGAATCGCAATTTTGCGTGTTCCGCAGCGGACGTGAAAGGTTCTGCCTGCCGGTTCTGGATGTCGAGGAAGTGCTGGAGTGGCCACTATTGACGAAGCTTCCGCTTGGACCAGCATACCTGGTGGGAATTTTCAATTTGCGCGGCGCCATCGTGCCTCTGATTGACATCGCCATCACGGAAGGCCGCCGGCCAGGATTGCTGCCGAAGCATGTGGTGGTGGCTTCCACGCGCAGCGAGAATCATCACGAAGACATTCGAATCGGCATTGCCGCCGACGAAGTCATCGGGACGTATTCGGTGAATACCGAGGATTTGCTCGAGCAAGCTCCGGAAAACGTGCCGCATTGCATCGGTATGTTGCGGCACGACGATCGATTAGCGCTAGTAATCGATCTGCGACGGCTGCTCGAGGTTTTTCCGGGACCCAGTATTTGAGTTTTGTGGAGACGACGCCGCAAGATGGCGCGGGCTCCGCGGAAGAGATTTGGAGGGTGGCATGAAATCGCGACTGAGTTCCACAATCTGGACGCTAGTCCTGCTCAACGGCGTGGTCGGTTTCGTCGTTCTCGGGCTGGCATTCAGCGCCGGGAAAAAGGCCGGTGAGGCTTCACTGTTTGACTTTGGGTCGCCGGGCGGCGGGACTGTGCTCCTCGCTATCGTTCTTGCGCTGGCGACGGCAGTAATCCTGGCATGGCGATTTGGCGCTTTGCTCGGGCCGGTGCAGGCTCTCGCGGAATTCTCCGAGCGGCTGGCGGCGGGCGATCCACGCGCACGCGCGGAAGTAAGTTCGAACGATGAACTCGGCTACATCGCGGACAACCTAAACCGCGCGGTGGCTAAGGTCTCCAAGGCGACGAGCAATCAGGACGCCAATGACGCGCTGCAACGCAGCATTACAGAGTTGCTGAGCGTCATCAACCAGGTTGCGCGTGGTGATTTGTCCCAGCGCGGCAAGGTGACCAACGACGCGCTTGGAAACGTGACGGATTCGATCAACTACATGCTTGACAACTTCACCAAAGTTCTCGAGCGCGTTCGCAAAGCGGCCATGGAAGTGACCGCGTGCTCGAACAATATTCTGGTGGCAGCGGATGAAATGCAGGCGGGCGCCACCCAGCAGGACCAGGAAATTACCAACACTTCGAGCGCCGTGGAAGAACTGACGGTCTCGATGAAACAGGTTTCGAACAACGCTGAAGCGAGCGCCGAAGCCGCACGCCGCGCGCTGGATGCCGCTGAACAGGGCAACCGCGCCGTGCGCGACACACTCGAGGGCATGCAGCGGATCCGCGCTTCGGTGCAAGCGACCGCCAAGAAAATTAAATCTCTCGGCGACCGCTCCTTGGAAATCTCCGAAATCATCAACGTGATTAACGACATCACGGAGCAGACGAACCTGTTGGCTCTGAACGCCGCCATCGAGGCGGCGCGCGCGGGTGAGGCGGGCCGTGGCTTCGCGGTCGTCGCCGACGAAGTACGCAAGCTGGCCGAACATAGCCGCAGCGCCACGAAGGATATCGCGGCGCTTATCAAAGCGATTCAGGCGGAGACCAACGAAGCCGTAGTGGTCATGGAAGAGGGCACGAAGGAAGTGGAAGGCGGCGCACAACTTGCCGATCAAGCAGGCCGCGCGCTGGACGCGATTTCCAACGTGGTCCGCCAATCGGCTGAACTCGTCCAGGAAATCTCGCTGGCCTCAAAACAACAAGTGCGCGGAACGGAAGGCGTTGCCCACGCCATGCAGATCATTTCCAGTATTACGCGCCAAACGTCGCAAGGCACGCGCGGAACGGTGGCAACTGTTAGCCAGCTCGTCAAACTGTCGGATCAATTGAACGAAGGCTTGGCGCAGTTCCGAGCGGCATCCAAAGCTGCAGCTGCGCATGAAGAATCCCCGCGGCCCGTCCCGGTAGGCGCTGCTCGTTAAGCACTAACGCTCTTCTTCGCCAAGTGGCGGAAGCAAGAGAGAAGCCTAAAACGGGAGCACGATGAGCGAACGCCACGGACAGGTGCAGGGGCCCAGCGAGCACGAGTTGAGCGAGATTCGCATGTTGATCGAAGAGCGAACTGGAATTTGCTTCGATGAATCGCGCGAGCGCTTTTTCTCCACGCGTGTGCGCGAACACCTGCGCGCAAAAGGGATGGACCGCGGCACGGACCTGCTGCGCGCCATGCGCAAGTCCAACGTCGAATACGAGGGCTTGCTGGAACGACTGCTGACGCAGGAAACGAGCTTCTTCCGATATCCCGGAGTTTACGAAGCATTCGAAAAGCGCGTGCTGCCTGAGTTGCACACAAAAAAATTCTGGAACAATCCACGCACACTGAGGATTTGGAGCGCCGGCTGTTCCACAGGGGAAGAGCCATATTCCATCGGCATCACGATCGCTGATTCGCTTTCGTTTGCGGACTCCTGGAACGTAGAAATCCTGGCAAGCGATGTCGGGCGGCACGCCTTGAAACATGCCGAACGGGGGATTTACAAAGGGCGCAGCATCGCGAGCGTAAACGAAAGACAATTAGCAAACCACTTTTCCGAGATGACCGGAGGTTATCAGGTAAAAGCGCGTCTTCGAAAGATGATTTCGTTTACACAGATGAACCTGGCGTCCGCGGTGTACGTCGGCCGCATGGACGCGATTTTTTGCATGAACGTCCTGATCTACTTCTCGGAAGAGCGCAGGCGTGCATTGGTACAGCGGTTTTACGACACGCTGGAACCGGGCGGTTATCTGTTCTTGGGGCACTCGGAGTCGATTTCCAAGATGCCGGTAAAGTTTCAGGCGATCGTGCTGAACGATTGCATTCTCTACAGGAAACCAACAGCCGAGGAATTGCAGAAGCCGGAACTCGTGGCGGAGGGACGAGCGTGAGCACTCTGGACCGCGAAGCCGTCGAGATATTTCTCCAAGAAGCTTCGGAGCACCTGCAGTACTTGCGGGAATACGTGAGCGTGCTCCAGGATGTGGAACCACGTCACGAAGACCTTGATCGCCTTTACATTTCGGCGCACACGTTAAGCGGGACTTCCGCCAGCTATGGATTCCCCAGGTTTTCTGAAATTGCTGGAAAACTGGCGCACGTCTTTCAATACGCACTGAATGCGCCTCTCGGCAGCGACCTTCATGGGCCGCTGACGGAATTCCTTTCGGATGGGATTTCTCTGCTGGAAGCCGACCTCCTGGAAATCAGTGATACCGGCAAAGAGAGTCTGGACGACATCGCCGTTTTCAAGGAACGCTATCGCTTTGCATTTCCAACAGAACCGCCACCTCTGAATCTTTCACAGCCGGAATCGCGAGAGCGATTTGCCGCCGAAGCGCTGGAGGAAGGTGTACTAGCTGCCGCGACAGGATCTTACTTTGATGCCCTGCCCATGGATGATGTGGTGCCGGAGGAAATTCTTGAGTTTTTCCAGCCAGAGGCGGAAGAGCATCTGCAGGTGGTCAGCGATTGCCTCATTTCTCTGGAAGGCAACAACAATCCGGAGGAGATTAACAAACTGTTTCGCGCTATTCACACGGTTAAAGGCTCCGCGGCGCAGGTGGGGCTTAAGAGGCTGGGAGGAATTGCTCACCGCATCGAGGATCTGATCGGCCGTTTGCGCGATGGAGAAATGGAGCCGTCGCCGGCTGTGGTGGATTTGTGCCTGGAGTCAGTCGATGTCTTGAAGAAGACTCTGCACCGGCAGTGGGCCTACGAAGCGGAGATGAGGACTGGGGTCGATTCCCTGCTCGGCCGCATCGCAGAGTTTGCACCGCAGGAACCGGAAGAGCTGCAAGCCGCTACCGAGTCCGCTGGCGCCGTCGAAGCTCAACCTCAAAGCCAAACAGAAGGCTCGGCGAAGACGGCCGTCCCCGGAAAGCAAGCCGCGAAGCGGTCCGCAAGCAGCCCCTCCACTGTCAAATCGGTTCGAATTGCGCTGGCCCGGCTAGACCGCATGATGAATACGGTCGGAGAATTGGTCATTAACCGCACGCGCATGGTGGGTCGTGTGGCGGAACTCGAGAAGCTTGTCGATACGCTGAGCTTCTCGAAAGAGCGATTGCAAGGCAAGGTGACGGAATTCCAGGAAAAGTACGAATTCAATCGCATCAGCAACAACCGCGCTGCTCAAGGATCGTGGAACTCCACGCCCACGCCGCAAATGCTTACGAGCGTGGCGGCAGGCGATACTTCATTCTGGTCTGAATTCAGCGAATTGGAAATGGACCGGTACGACGATTTCAACATTTTGTCCCGGTCGATGGCCGAGATTTCTGCAGACGTTAACGAAGTACTCTCGCAACTGGAAGGGTTCATCGGGCGGGTCGAAGGCGATATTGACGAATTCACCAAACTCGCACATCACCTGCAGGACGAAATTACGGCCGCACGGATGGTTCCGATAGGCACGCTTTATTCGCGGCTTTCACGCGCGGTGCGCGATGCAGCAAACTCGACCGGCAAGCACGTCGAGCTCGATCTCTCCGGAAGTGAAACAGAGCTCGATAACAATATCATTCAGCAGATTTCTGATCCGCTGGTGCACTTGGTGCGCAATTCCGTGGCGCACGGCATCGAGCAGAGCGGCGATCGCACCGCCGCGGGCAAATCGTCCAGCGGAAACATCATGCTGCGCGCCTATCACCGCGGCAATCACATTTACATCGAAGTCGAGGATGACGGCCGCGGAATCGATTACGAACGGGTGAAGCAAAGCGCGATCGAACGCGGACTCGTTTCCCAGGAAACCGCCGACAGGCTTACGGAACGCGACCTTCGCGAGATGCTTTTCCATCCGGGATTCTCAACTGCTCCCATCAAAACCGAACTGGCTGGGCGCGGAGTCGGACTCGACGTGGTGCGCGCAAACCTAAACGCCCTTAATGGCGAAATCGATATCCAGAGCGTGAGCGGCCAGGGCACGAAGTTCACGCTGAAGGTGCCCCTCACACTGATTATCTCCCCGGCGCTTTTCGTACGTTGCGGTTCGACGAATTTCGCTTTGCCTTTGGCAGTGGTCGAGGAAATCCGCCGGCTGCGCGCCGACGAAATCGAGGACGTCGGCGGAAAGCTGCTCACCAAGGTACGCGACGTGGTCACCGAAGTCGTGAGGCTGGACACTTATCTGGGATTGCCGCCTCTCGAACCAATCAACGGATATTTCCGCATGGTGGTCGCAAATGCCGGGAGCCGGCAGATTGGCCTCGTGGTAGAGGAAGTTCTCGGCAAGGACGAAATCGTTATCAAGAACCTGGGCGAGTACATGCGCCGGGTGAAGCTATTCCCGGGCACTACGATTGCGCCCGACGGCAGCTTAATCCTGCTGATCGATCTGAACCGCATGGTGGCGACAGAGCCTAGCGAGCGCCGGCCACTTCAGGCCAGTGCCAGCGCCGCCCGAATCTTCGCGCCAGGCTCGGCAGCGATTGCCCGGGGAACGATTCCTTCCGAGGCCATCGACCGCGTCGAGCAAGAACGCGTGATTGTGGTCGCGGACGACTCCATAAGCGTGCGCAAGTTCGTCGGCCGCATGCTGGAGAAGAACGGATACCGCGTGAAACTGGCGGCTGACGGACTGGAAGCTGCCGAGCTAGTGACACAACACGGCTGCCATCTGGTCATCACCGACCTCGAAATGCCGCGCATGACTGGTTACGAATTGATGGTCCAACTGCGGCAGAGCCCATCGACACGACGAATTCCTGTGATGGTCGTTACCTCGCGCGCTGGTGCGAAGCACCGCGACCGGGCGATGAAGGAGGGGGCGGCTGCATTTCTGACCAAGCCAGTCCAGGAGGATCAACTTATCGCAGCGGTCGAACAACTCATGGGAACGGAGGCGCCACGCCCGGTCGCTCCGATGGCGTAAACGAACATGGCAACCACCTCCAAAAAACATCGCGTGCTGATCGTGGATGATTCCACTTTCATGAGGAAGGTCCTTGAAGGAATTTTCAACGCTGACGAGATGCTGCAGGTCGTCGGGAACGCCAAGGATGGCCGCGAAGCCGTGGCCATGGCGGAATCACTCAAGCCCGACGTTATCACCATGGACATCAATATGCCGCATGTGGACGGACTACAGGCTACTGCGGAAATTATGACCAGGAATCCACGACCGATCGTCATCGTTAGCTCTGAATCTCGCGAAGGCGCAGCAAGCACTCTTCGTGCGCTAGAACTCGGAGCCATCGAATTTGTTGCCAAGCCATCCGGCGGCATCGACCTCGATATGCAGAGCGTAAAGGAAGAACTCCTTCGAAAGGTGCGCATGGCAGCGAAAGTGCGCGTTGTGCGCACGGCGTCACGAATTGCTTCGACGATCCAGAATGCAAACGGGTCCAAAATGCCGGCCCACGCTCCGGTCACCCATCGACCGGCACCTACTTCTGGACTCGATCAACGCTTCCCAGTAGTTGTGCTGGCTGCGTCGACCGGTGGGCCAGCTACAGTCATGCGCATCGCCCCGGGCTTTACAGCAGACTTCCCTGCCGCAGTAATTCTGGTACAGCACATGCCCGCCGCGTTTACGACGCAATACGCGGCCCAGCTTGCGGAATTTACGGAAATCCGCGTGAAAGAAGCGGAGGCCAACGAGTCGCTTCAGCCGGGAACACTCTATATCTGCCCGGGCGGTCAGCATCTTCGCGTCACTCCGACGGGCCGAATTCAACTCGATGGAACCAGCGGTCGCATCAGCGGTTATTTGCCCAACATAGATGTCACCTTGGAATCCGTTGCCGCGTTCGCCGGCCCGTTGAGCATCGCGGGCGTACTTACAGGTATGGGAAACGATGGAGCCAATGGAGCGATGGCCATCAAGGCAGCGGGGGGCCTGGTGCTAGCCCAGGACGAAGCCACTTGCGTGATTTTCGGAATGCCCGCCGAGGCCATCAAAGCCGGCGCAGTCGATCAGGTGCTCGGGATTGACGACATTTATGCCGCTATCGAGAAACGCGTCCTGGGAATCTGCCGCACGCCTGGCAACTCCAATTAAGGCAAGTCCGGCAAAGACGGAACAGATCATTCTCTTCCGCGTCAGCGGCCAATTGTTCGCCGTATCGTCCGCTTCGGTACAGGAAGTCCGTAGCGCGGATAGCATGTCAGGTGCCGCGACAGAAATCAGTGCGCCGGGCATTCGAAAGGTACGTCACGTCGTGCGGCGCGGAGACCGATCCCTTTTTATCGTAAGTGGCGCGATGCATTTTGGGCTCCACCCTGCATCAGCCCCGCTACTTTTCGTCCTGCGCAAAACTCGGACTGCTCTTTTGATCGATGGCATCGAGAAAATGACAACCATGACGCGTCTGCAGGCCCTTCCGCTCTCCTTCTGTCACGAAGAGCGCGGTTGGTACCGCGGATTGACGGCACTCGACCAGACCGTTATTCCAGTAGTCCGCCCGGACGGGTTTTTGTCATCGGAAGAATTGGCCTTGCTCGATGCGGCTCTCCCGCCCGAGGAGAATTTCTCTGGAGAAGGACTCGACGTGGCAGGTTCCGAACAATGAAGGTATCGACTGAACCTGATTTGCAATCGTTCGTCCTGTTGCGCCTTGGGGAACGCCGGTTTGCTGTTTCCGCGTGTCAAATTGCCGAACTTGTTGCCCCGAGCCGCATTTTTCGCTTTCCCCACCGAACACCGAAAATGGAAGGCGTGATCCTACGGCGAGGCCGGATTGTTCCGGTATGCGACGTCTCGGAAGCACTGCTCGGGAAACGCCTGAGTTCGCGCCGATTCTACTTGATCACGGCGCGGCAGTACGGCACGCAGAGGGAATGGGTGGCGATGCCAGTTTCGGGCGAATGCGAGCTGATTAATGCGGAAATGATGGCAGCTGGAGAGTCCGATGCACCGCACGTGGCGGGCTGGCTGTCGCACGACGGTGACGTCATTGAAGTCTTAAATCTCGACACTTTGACACCAGGCCCACAAGAAACGTTCGCGGAAGTCGTGGCACCTTCGAGCCCGGAGGCGCGGCCATGAACTCCCAGGGACATCCAGTCAAGGTTCTGCTCATCGACAGCAATGTCTATTTTGCGAAGCGCCTTGGCGACGCGTTGAAACGTGAAGGATTTGAGGTGATGTCCAGCACGCAAGCAGCTTTTGCGCTGACCGCGCTCGAATATGACACGCCAAGTGCCATTCTGTGCTCGACAAAAATGCGCGAGATGGGCGCCCTGGAAATGGCGAAGATCATTCACGCGGATTCGAAGCACGCCAACCTTACGATTATCGCGCTCGGAGATGGAAGCCAGCGAGCGCTGATGGAAGCATTCCAAGCCGGGTGCGACGATTACATCGACCGCGACCAGCAACCCGCAGTCATTGCCGCCCACGTGAAACAGATCCTGGTCAGCAAAGCGGAGGGCTTTCAGCCTACGCAAATGCTGCCGCAGTCCGACACCAGCCTCAGCGGCAACCTGACGCATCACGACCTCACTGGAGTAATGCAGATGCTTGGCCACGCGCACCAGACCGGCGCGTTGCACATCAACTCCGGCGAAACGGACGGTGTCCTGTTCTACGACGCCGGAGAAATCTCACACGCGGAATGCGGCAATCTGTTCGGCGACGAAGCCGTGATCCACATTTTGAAGAGTTGCGGAAACAGTACCGAAGGCGTGTACAAATTCACCTATGGAACCACCTCGACGCAGCGCACTGTACTGCGCTCGGCCACCGATCTAATGCTTGATGCCATGCGCGAATTTGACGAAGGAACGCGTGACATGGCTGACAAGGAAGCGCTATGAGCGAAGCGATGACCATTCCTCCGCTAGGCGAAGCGCCCACCAAGCGGACCCCCACCGTGTATTTCATCGATGATAGCGCTACCATGCGCGAAGTCATCAAGATTGCTTTTCGCCGCGAGAACATCAACGTGATCACCTGTGCCGACGCCGCCTCTGCGCTCGCGCAGTTCGAACAAAACCGTCCCGACGTGGTAATCACCGACGTGATCATGCCAGATCAGGACGGCTACTCCGTCTGCAGTCAGATCAAACAGCATCCGGAATTCAGCGATACGCCGGTCGTGCTGATGTCCGGGGTGGTCAATAAGAGCGTCGCCGACAAAGCAGTCTCCGTGAAAGCGGATGAACTAATTCGCAAGCCCTTTCAGCCGCAGGAACTGATTGGGCGAGTGAAGAGTCTCCTGGAGCCCAAGAGTGCAACACCCGAGCCGGTGGCTGAGCGGGTGGTTCCTTCGAATGCGCTCAGCAATCTTTTTGCACCACCTCCGGTTCCGGCGCCACCCCGTGCCGTTGCAACTCCTCCGCCAGCGGTCTCCCCTCCCGATTCTGCCTGGCCACGAGCGCTTGCGGAAGCCTTTACGCCGCGACAGCCTCTCGCCGCACCCCAAGATTCTCAACGTGTGTCTGTCGCGCCGGCTCGGCCAGCTCCTACCGCAGCCGACGTCCAGAAGCTGCGTGTAGAGATTGCCCATTTGGATCTGCTCGTGAAGAAGCTGCAAACGGAACTTCAGATCGAGAGACAGTACAACCAAGCCCTGGAAACGCAGATTCGCGCCCTCACGGAAGTGTAGTTAGTCCCAGGCGTGTGCCGCTGTTTCCTCATCGCTATAACCGCGCCGCCGCGGCCAGTTGACGCTCGAACCCGGATTCAGTAGCCTGACTCTGCGCCATTCTCTGATTGTTCTTCACTTCCTTTGATCACGAGGAGACCCTCGATGGGTAGCAAGAATGATTCGACCATTTCTCGGCGTGAATTTACGCGGCGAGCCGTCTTTGCTTCCGCGGCTGCATCATTCCCACCCTCAAATCTTCTGAGCACGCAGCCTGTCGCGGTATTACCACAGGCCCAGCAGCCTGCGAATGCCCCAAAGCTTTCACCAGAAGGCCAGGTCGAAGTCGAATCGCGTATTCAGACCATCTTCGCTCAATACGGCAGCAGGTTCTCTGACGTTCAAAAGGTCGATATCCGGAGGCTGGCAACCGAAGCTCAGCCGCCCCTGGAGCGTTTGCGCGCATTTGCTACGGATAACGGAGATGGGCCGGGGCTATACCTGAAGCCTTTGATGGAGCGAGAAAAGAAGGCCTCGCCGATGCCCACGGCGCCCAAACCCGGGGCCGCGCCAAAGAACTCCTGAGGAGCTTACCGAATGCCTGGTGAAGAGGTTTTCTATCTCTCTGTAAGCGAACTCGCAAAACGCATCGAGTCAAAGAGACTTTCTCCCGTTGAGTTGACCCAGGCGTTCCTCGACCGCAGCGAGAAGCTCGGACCGCGTTTTAACGCCTATGCCCGGTTGACGCCAGAGATTGCCCTGGAACAAGCCAGGGTAGCGGAAAAGGAAATTCAACGCGGCCACTACCGCGGTCCGCTTCATGGAATTCCTTATGCCGCGAAGGACCTCCTGGCGGTAAAAGGACTTCCGACGACATGGGGAGCCAAGCCCTATGCAAACCAGGTGTTCGATTACAACGCAACGGTGATCGAACATCTGAAGCGCGTGGGCGCGGTGATGATCGGCAAAGCAGCAATGATCGAACTCGCCGGGGGCATGGGCTATCGCTTCGCCTCAGCATCCCTGCAAGGCGAAGCCAAGAACCCCTGGGATACCACCTGCTGGACGTGTGGTTCATCCTCGGGCTCGGGGGCGATCGTCGCGGCGGGTCTGGCGGCTTTTGCAATCGGCACGGAGACTTGGGGTTCAATCATCTGCCCTTCGGCCTTTTGCGGCGTGAGCGGTTTGCGGCCAACCTATGGCCGCGTCAGCCGATATGGTGCGATGGCCCTTGCGCCTTCGATGGATAAGATCGGCCCGATAGCGCGGAGCGCGGAAGACTGCGCGCGAGTTTTTTCCGCCATCGCGGGGCATGACCCAAAGGATCGCGGAACGGTCCCGATCGACAAAGGCGCTTTCACCTATTCGCCTTCTATGGAATTGCACTCGCGGCCCCTAAGAGTTGGCTGGCTCACGAATGCCTGGAAATCCCTTGAACCGGGAGTTGCTAGGCCCATCGAAGCCGCCAAGAGGACCCTCAAAAAGTATTATTCGAGCGTGAAGGATGTTGCTTTGCCCGTAGGTCCTTGGGAAGAGGCTGGCGGCATCATCGTTGGCGTGGAATGTGCTGCTTCCTTCCGCTCCTTGATACGCTCCGGTCGAGTGAGCGAATTAACGGATCCGCTGGGACACATTGCCGGTTACGTAAATGAGCAGTACTCCGCTGCGGACTATTTGCAAGCTCTTAAGGTGAGGGAAATCGCTCAGAAGAAGATGGATGCTTTATTTGAGACGTTCGACGTCATCGCGACGGCCGCGCAGCCAGTCGGCGCGACACCTCTGAGCTTAAATCTCGAGACCGACCTGTCTTTTCCCGATCCCCTCGGAGGCATCGGCAATATCTGCGGGCTGCCGGCGATGTCCGTTCCCTGTGGATTCACCGAAAAGAACCTTCCGGTTGGACTGCAATTTGTCGGCAGAGCGGGAGACGATTTTGCGGTGATACAAGCGGGGCGGACCTTCCAGCTGCACACCGACTGGCATAAGAGGCGTCCGAAAATTCGCTAGCAGTTAACCACAATCTGAATGAGCGGAAAAAATGCCACCCCTCTAACTCTGTCTCAGGATGTCGTGAACGGCCCGAAGAAGTGCCCAGCGGCTGAAGGGCTTCGTCAGTAATCGCATTGAGGAATCGCCATGAGCGGAGTCCGCGGCCGCTCTTTCGCTATAGCCGGACATGTATAAAACGCGAAGATCCGGGCGATTCCGCAGCAATCGCGAGCCAAGCTCTTGGCCGGTCATTCCAGGCATGACCATGTCTGTGACGAGCAAGTCGATTACCCCTTCGTGTTTCTCGACTCTCCTCATAGCTTCCGCTCCATCGTGCGCTTCGATTACCGTGTAGCCACCGGATTCGAGAAACTCGCGCGCGACCTCACGCACGTCCTGCTCGTCCTCAGCAAGCAGGATGGTTTCCGTTCCTCGCGGAGCCTCCGCAGTCACGCGCGCCGGTCCGATTCGCTCAACGGGCTGGTCCACTCGCGGCAGATAAATCTTGAAAGAAGTTCCTCTTCCCAGTTCACTGTACACCCAGATAAATCCACCGCTCTGCTTCACTACCCCATAAACCGTCGCCAGCCCCAGACCCGTGCCCTTTCCCTGAGGTTTTGTAGTGAAGAAAGGCTCAAAAATATGCGCCTGGGTTTCCGCATCCATTCCTGTACCCGTGTCCGAGACAGCCAGGAGAACGTAGCGCCCCTGGCGGACGATCGGATGCACGGCACTGTACGCACTGTCCAGTTCAACATTCGAAGTCTCAATAAGTAGCCGCCCACCACCGGGCATCGCGTCCCGCGCGTTGACCGCCAGATTCATAATCACTTGTTCCATCTGGCTGGCGTCGGCGCGAATCGCACCCAGATCCTCGGAGCCTTTGATGACAAGCTCGATGTCTTCGCCAATCAGCCGGGGAAGCAGCCTGCCCATCTCTTCGACCACGTCGTTCAGGTTCATGACGTGGGGTTGCAAGACTTGCATGCGGCTAAAAGCGAGAAGCTGACGGGTCAAGGAAGAGGCACGATCAGCGGCGCGGTCGATCTGTTCAATCTTTCTCGAATAGTGTCCTGAGGGAGGAAGCACGTTAAGGAGCAGCTCCGTATGTCCTTTAATTACCATCAGTAGATTGTTGAAATCATGAGCGACGCCGCCTGCCAGGCGACCGACGGCCTCCATCTTTTGCGATTGGCGGAGCTGCTGTTCGAGAAGATGGCGTTCGCTGATGTCCTGGGCGACCACCAGGCGGACTTGCTTCCCCGCGTATTCCAGTTGGTGGGATGTGATTTCGACTTCGAAGATCTTTCCGTCTTTCTTTCTGTGCTTCCAATTGCCCTGATAACGCCCGGCCCCGCGCCATTGCTCGGAATGTTCAAGAAATTTGACTTTTTCTTCGTCGCTGCGAATGTCCAGGACCGTCATGCTTTTGAATTCATCCTGGGAATAACCGTACTGCCGGACCGCTGCATCGTTCACTTCGAGGAACCGCATCGTTTCATTGTCCTGAACCCAGGTAGGAAGAGGGTTGTAGCTGAACAGCAGCCGGAACATCTCTTCGTTCTTGCGAAGCGCCTCTTCGGAGCGCCGTCTCTCGATCGCCAGCGCGATGTGCCCGCCTACGGAACTGAGAAATTCCATGTCGCGAATGTCGTAGGCATCTTCGCTTTGATAATGCTGAACGACCAGGACACCGATGGTGGCTGTGGGTGTTTTGAGAGGAACACCCAGCCACGAAGGTGACGGCGAACCTACGAGTTCAACTTCACCCTCCGCCGCAAGCCGGTCAAATTCCTTTTGCGGAATCAAGACAGGTGATCCCCTGCGGAAAACGTACGCGGTGCAGCTGCGGCCCACCTTTTGCGGAGCCGGCGCCACATCGATCTGGTCAGCGAAAAATGGGAAGCTAAAAGTATCCGCCCCCGGATCATGAAGAGCCACAAAGCAATTTTCTGCGTAGACGACCTTCTTCAGCGCGCGATGAATGCCCTGCAGCAGTTCGTCCAGGTTCGCGGTTTGGTTGAGGGCGTGCACGATCTCGGAGATGACCTGGCGCTCCGATTCCATTCGGTGAAGATCCGTGACGTCCTGAAAACTAACAACAATGCCTTCGATTGCGGGCACGTTGGTCTTATCGCGGGCCAACACATCGAACCAGCGCCAGCTCCCGTCTTTGCATTGCAACCGGCAGCGGCGGCCAATTGTCTCCCCTCCGCTAGCCAGCAGCTCGCCTAAGCATTCGCGCACTCCATTGACATCATTTGCGTGGAGAAGGGCGGTGATTGATTTTCCAACAAGGTCTTCGGTTCGGTGGCCTAGGAGGCGGGTAAAACCAGCATTTGCAAACAGAATGACTCCCTGCTGGCTTAGAATGGCGATGAGTTCTCTAGCGGAGTCCAGTAACAAAGAGAGTTGCTCCGGGACGATGTCGATGCTCTGTCCAGAAAAAGAACGCTGTGCCATGTGGTCGCTGCTCGCGACACCAGCCCGCGCGTAGAGCACCGCGGGCACGGTGAGACTGCATCCTCCGTTAGGAATTCGCCTTCTGAAATAACCCTGAAAGCAAGGAGCTAGCTAATTTCACGATTTTACTAGATCGTCCCTTTCCAGGGACTCGCTATCCGGAAGGGTGTTGCGAAATAATGACTGTGCAGCAGGACAGGGAATACAGCGATGAACGGTTGGCTTTTCCTCATACTCTGCGCGTGTTACGCTCCCCCGGTTTTCGGACAACGATCGCGGGTATCCTTGGAATTACGCACATAACTGCCTGAAGGAGGCCATCGCCCGATGCACGACACTTGGAAAGATATGTTTGTTATAGGACTTCCGCTTCTGGAGAAGATCCTCCGTCCGATCATCGTTTACGCGTTTCTAGTCGTCAGTCTTCGGCTCTCCGGGAAACGCGAACTCGTCCAGCTTAATCCATTTGACTTGGTTGTCCTGCTGACCCTTTCAAATACCGTTCAAAACGCCATCATCGGCGAAGACAACAGCGTCCTGGGCGGTCTCATCGGCGCCACTTCCCTGCTCGTCACCAACTACCTTGTCGTTCGATTCCTTTACGATCACAGCAAGCTCGACCAGTTGGTCGAAGGCAAAGCTGACGTGTTGATCGAGAACGGCAAAGTCCGCACACAGCATCTGAAGCAAGAGCTCATTACCATGGCGCAGCTTGAAGCCGCGGCGCGAAAGCAAGGGTTTGGCTCGCTTGCCGAAGTCGAGCAATGTGTGCTCGAGCCTGGCGGGACGCTTGCATTTATTGGAAAGAAGCCGGCCACCGAGGACGTCCGCCATCAGGAATTGCTTGGGAAGCTAGACCGCCTTGCGAAGGAAATCACTCTCTTGCGGGGTTCACAACCACCAGCGCGCGCTTAGCTTAGTGAAGGAAGAAACCTGTCAGGGCAAGGCCGACGCCAACCGCGCCGATGAGCGCCCCGCCGAACCAAAATAATTTTCGTTTGGTCAGCATCGTGATCGAACAAATGACCAGCCCTATTTCCAGAAGTGCTTCCCCGCTATCAAAGCGGTCCGCTCTGCGCCCGGCCAAGTCGCGTTCTTCTTCCAGGTCTTTTGCCTCTTTGCTTATGTCTTGCTTGTCGCTCTGGTAGTGTTCGACTTCTTTCATGTACTTCTCTCGCAGCGCCGCACCCTTCTCCTTATCCAGTGAGGCAACAATATTCACTATGTCGGAGAATCCCTGCGTTTCGTGCAGCCGGACACTCTTGGCCTGGTATTGTGCCCACCGGTCAGCCGCCTGACTTTGCCGCAGCAGCTCTTCCGTATGCGCGCGATGGCCCATCAAGGTCGCCGCCGCCACAAGAACCGCCATGATGGAGATTGTGATCGAGACAGGCAGGACCAGCGGATCATCCTCCCCACCGTGATGTCTCTCGGGAAGTTCGAAGCCTTCGCTCATTCCTTCTTTCTCCCTATGAGTGGTCAAACAGCAGAATCAGAAGCGATTGCCAGTAGCGATTCGCGCGCCGCCGCTAGCGTTCGGTCAATATCCGTCGAGGTGTGTGCCATAGAAACAAATGCAGCCTCGAACTGCGACGGCGCCAAGAATATGCCCCGATCGAGCATCTCACGGAAAAACTTGCCATATCGCTTGGTGTCCGAGCGCTTGGCGTCCGCGTAATTTCTCACCGGCTCCGGCGTGAAGAAAACCGTCGAGAGCGAACCGAAATCGTTGATCTGTGCGGGAATTCCAGCGCCGCTTAATTCAGCGCGAAGGCCAGAAACCAGCCGCCCCGCCAGTTGCCCTATCTGCTCGTACAAGCCGGACTTTGTGAGTTGTCTGAGCGCCGCTATACCCGCTCGCATAGCCAACGGGTTTCCTGCAAGCGTTCCCGCTTGATACACCGCGCCAAGTGGCGCGACATTGTTCATCAACTCTGCACGCCCACCGTAGGCCGCCACGGGTACACCGCCGCCGATGATTTTTGAGCGTCGTGAGGTCGGCTTCAATCCCAAAAAATTCCTGCACGGAGCCATTCCGCAGGCGGAATCCCGTGATGACTTCGTCGACGATCAGCAACGCGCCGTTCTTTTTGGTAATTTCGCTCAATCCCTTTAAGAATCCTTTTTTCGGCGGAACCACTCCCATATTTGCCGCGATGGGTTCAACGATGATGGCCGCAATCCTGTCGCGATGCTGCTGGAAAATTTGGTCGACAGCGTTCAGATCGTTAAACGGCGCGTTTAGCGTCAATGCGGCGAGCGCTTGGGGAACGCCAGGACATTCAGCAATTCCAAGCGTCGCGAGACCCGAACCCGCTTGCGACAGGAAACTGTCAGCATGCCCATGGTAGCAGCCCTCGAATTTAACGATGAGGTCGCGCTTCGTCACTCCGCGCGCCAAACGCACCGCACTCATCGTTGCTTCTGTGCCACTGGAGACGAAGCGAATCTTTTCAATAAATGGAATCGCGCGCGTAATCAGCGTGGCCAGTTCCAGCTCTAGCTCTGTGGTCACGCCAAAACTTGTGCCGCGACGCGCTTGGTCGGCAATCGCTTCGCTGATGGCCGGATTCGCGTGCCCCAGGATCATCGCGCCCCAGGAGCACACGAAATCAAGCAGCTCGTTTCCGTCCGCGTCGTAAAGGTATTGATCGCTGCCGCGCTCGATGATCAACGGCTCTCCCCCGACAGACCGAAATGCCCGGACTGGGCTGTTCACACCGCCAACCAGCACCTTCTCGGCGCGCTCGAAAATTTCGCGCGAACGTTTGCGCTCACGCTTCAATCGGGTTTGCGCTGTGCTCATGTTTTCTCGATAAAACTCAGCACGCCTTCAGCCACCGTGCGACATCCTTGGCGTGGTAGGTCAGAATGATTTCCGCTCCGGCGCGTTGAACTCCTGTCAGGATTTCCAGAACTACTCTTTTTTCATCCAGCCAGCCCTTCTGCGCAGCGGCTTTCACCATCGCGTATTCGCCGCTCACATTGTAGGCACCGACCGGAACGTTGAACGTGTCGCGCACACGGCGAATCACATCCAGGTATGCCAGCGCGGGCTTGACCATCACCATGTCCGCGCCTTCTTCCAGATCGAGTTGCACTTCCTTCAACGCTTCCCGGACGTTGCCGGGATCCATCTGATAGCTGCGCCGGTCGCCAAATTGAGGTGCAGATTGCGCCGCCTCACGGAATGGTCCGTAAAAGCCCGAGCAATATTTGGCGGCATAAGAAAGAATCGCAATATCTTCGAACTTGTGTTCATCCAGCGTCTCGCGAATGGCCGCGACCCTTCCGTCCATCATGTCCGAGGGGGCGACAATATCGGCCCCAGCGCGAGCATGTGAGAGCGCCTGCTGAGCAAGAATCGCCACCGTGGCGTCGTTGGCCACTTCGCCCTTTTCGACCACGCCGCAATGGCCGTGGTCCGTGTACTCGCATAAGCACACGTCCGTAATGACCAGAAGGTTCAGTTTGGCTTTGCGAATCGCTTCAATGGCGCGCTGCACCACGCCCTGGTCGCTCAGCGAACTGGCACCGCGCGGGTCCTTGGATTCGGGCAATCCAAAAAGAATGATCCCGGGGATTCCCAGGGATTCCACCTCGCGGCACTCCTCCACGATCTGATCGACCGACTGCTGATAGACGCCGGGCATGGAGCTGACTTCCTGCCGCACATTTGCGCCTGGACATACGAACATAGGATAAATGAGCCCCGACGTGGTAAGGCGCGTCTCGCGAACCAGGCTACGCAGCGCTTCGCTCCGCCGCAAACGCCGCGGTCGATGGATCGGAAAGCTCATGCCCGCTTTGCTCCTGCCGGTGCCTGCTTAACTGCATTCATAAAATGCAATTCTAACGCCTCGACGACCGCCGCCGCAGTGGTGTCTCCTGCCATCACGACGCGCGCGATACCCGCTTCGTACAGTACCTTTGCGGTTATGAGTCCAACCGCCATAATGCTCAGTTTATCTTGCATGACGCGTAATTGCTCGCCGCCAAACAACTCAGCGAAATGTTGCACTGCCGACGGGCTGAAAAACAAAACCGCATCCGCCTCACCGTCAGCGACCTGCCTCAAATTTCGTTGATCGACTTCCGTTGGCCGCAGCGTGCGGTAGGCAATCACTTCCGTAACTGCTGCTCCATAGCGCTTCAGCGCCGCCGGCAAGTCGGGATTCGCACGATCACTTCGCGGCAAGAATACTTGCGTCCCTTCAAGCCGTTTCCCCAACTCCTCAGCAAGTGCCGCTCCCGTGTGCGTCTCCGCAACGAACTGCACCGGAAATCCCACGTCGCGCGCAACCTGAGCGGTTACAGGACCAACAACAGCGATTTGCAACTTGTCGCAAGCTGGAATCAATCCTCGCTCCAGCGCTTTTCTGCGCTTCACCACAGCACGGACTGCTTGCGCACTCGTAAAGATGATCCAGTCAAACTGCTCGATTTGCGCGATCGCGGCATCCAGCGGCGCGAAGTCTTCCGGGTCCGCGAAGGCCACCAGCGGAAGCATCACGGGAATGGCGCCACGTGCAGAAAGCTCTCTTCCTATCGCCTCGCTCTGCGCCGCCGCCCGCGTAATCACAATTCGTTTGCCTACAAGCGAATTTGAAGCTGTTTCAGCCACGCTGCCTGCTCACTTCTTCCAGGATGGACTGCGCGCCCGCTTCAACGAGCACCTGCGCCATGTGTTCGCCCAGTTGCGCCGCCTGATCTGGATGCGCAATGGCGCGCTGCTTTACATATTGCGAGCCATCCACGGAGCATACGCAAGCGTCGAGGACAAGTTCGCCACGCTCGATCCGCGCCCACGCGCCCAAAGGCACCTGGCAACCCCCATGCAACGCGGACAGGAGTGCGCGCTCCGCAATGATCGCCGAGCGGGTCTCTGCATCATCCAGAGGCGCGAGAAGGTCTGCCGCGTCCGTGTCCTTCAACCGGCATTCCACGGCGATGGCCCCTTGTCCCACGGCGGGCATACAAACATCCGGCGAGAGAATCTCCGAAATCCGCTGGCTCAAGCCCAGGCGATCCAGGCCCGCTTTGGCAACCATCACCGCCTCGTATTCCCCACTCTCCACTTTTCGCAGTCGCGTGTCCACGTTTCCTCGCAGGTCGCGGAAATCGAGGTCGGGCCGGACGTGTCTCAACTGTGCTTGCCGGCGCAGACTGCTGGTCCCCACGCGCGCTCCATGCCGCAGACTCGCAAGCGTGGAACCCACCAGGCAATCTCGCACGTCATCGCGTCTGCATACCGCCGGAAACATGAGCCGCGAAGG
>WNFJ01507135.1_pt1 | contig 34480 bp, 24 predicted proteins | sample 5400461 | NCBI WGS metagenome assembly WNFJ01 (sample SAMN13153349, study PRJNA577476) | soil metagenome | isolation source: 115 cm saprolite on Douglas fir-dominated hillslope | place: USA:California | collected 2013-09-17
CGTTTGTTCGTTTTCTCAACTTCCCCTGGGGGTTGGCAAGTTGGGCGGTGGTCCAGCGATGCAAGGTTCTTGTTTTGTACGACTGGCTGCGGGGAACGGCCGGATTGTTTCGTCGTTTGCGACGCGAGTTACTTGGCGCTGGGCAATCGATTAATTTTCGCCGCCAAAAAATCCCTCAGATACGCCGAGTTTTTCAATGACGGTGACCGGCAGCGATTCTGCTGTTCGAATGCGGCTGCTGTTGACATTGCCCCCTGCCTGACCCAACAGGGAACATTCCACTATCACGATGTCTTGACCGGCAGTCTAGCGGCACGACCCTAAAACTCAACAAGAGAGACGACCAAGGCCATGTGTAGCATTTGTGGGATCCTCGACCTGAGCGGTCGCAGCGTGCCGGAAAGAGATCTGACGGCAATGTCGCGTGTTCTCCGTCACCGCGGACCTGACGATCAGGGCGTTCTGTCTTCTGGACCTCTGGCGATGGCGTTCCGCCGGCTCAGTATCGTTGATGTCGCTGGAGGACATCAGCCGATGGCTAATGAGGACGGCAGTATCTGGATTGTGTTTAACGGTGAAATCTACAACGATCCTGATCTCCGCCCGTTGTTGGCACGGCAGGGCCATTGTTATGCCACCAACAGCGATACAGAAACCATTCTGCATTTGTATGAAGAGTACGGCGAAGACTGCGTTCATCATCTTCGTGGCATGTTCGCGTTTGCAATCTGGGATTCACGCGCCAGAAAGCTTTTCTGCGCGCGCGATCGTCTGGGAATAAAACCGTTCTATTACAGTCTGGTGGACGATCGCTTTGCCTTTGCTTCAGAAATCAAGGGCCTGCTTGAACTTCCCGGTTTTCACGCACGCCTTAATCGTCGCGCTCTGCCGGAATTCTTCGCTCTTGGTTATCTCTCTTCGGAAGCGACGATGTTTGAAGGCATCTACAAGCTGCCTCCGGGATACTGCTTGCTGTTCGATTTGTCTCAAGGAGATAAAGCGCCACGGGTCACGCAATACTGGGACCTCGATGTTTCATCGCCCGATCTCGAACTTAAGGAAGCGGACTACATAGCCCAATTCTCAGAGCTTTTCGCAGAAGCAGTCCGAACCCATCTCCGGAGCGATGTTCCCCTTGGTGTGTTCTTGAGTGGTGGTCTGGACTCGAGTGCCATCGCGGCAGTCCTAGCGGAACTTCGCGATGAGCCAATTCAAACATTTTCGGTGGGTTATCAGGAAGACCAATACAGCGAGCTCCCTTACGCTCGCCAGGTCGCCGCGCACATTGGCGCTGAGCACAACGAAATAATTCTTGGGCCGGAGGAGTTCCTCGCGAGTCTACCGCAGATGATTTGGCACGAAGACGAACCACTTGTCTGGCCGTCCAGCGTTGCCCTTGGTCAGGTGGCTCGCCTTGCCGGAGAAAAAGTAAAGGTGGTGCTCACCGGCGAAGGCGCAGACGAAGTCTTGGCCGGATATCTTAAATATCGAGCTACGCTCTGGAACCTGCGTTTTGGCCCTGCTTACCGTAAGCTCGTTCCGCCGTCTTTCCAGCAAATCGTGCGGCGCGCCTTGTCGTCGAGGTTCTTGCCGGATTGGCCGCAACGCAAACTGCGCCACTCCTTTCTTTATTATCCGGAAGCTTTTGAGCAAATCTATTTCGACAATTTCTATTCGGTTTTTCCACACGAGCAACAATCACGGTTATTGTCTCGAGGGCTCAGGGAGGAAGTCCAGGAAATTGATCCGTATGCGAATTCGACGCAGTTCTTCTCCCTCGGCACGGAGAGCAAGAATCTCCTCAACAGGCTTCTCTATCTCGACATCAAGACGTATCTGGTTGAACTCTTGATGAAGCAGGATCAGATGAGCATGGCTGCGTCGGTAGAGAGCCGGGTACCCTTCTTGGACCACAAACTGGTCGAGTTTACGGCCCGCGTACCGGCCCGTTACAAGATACGGGGCTTCAGGGGGAAGTACCTGCTGCGTCGGGCCATGACGGGCAGATTGCCGGCGGCGGTTCTTCGCCGCAACAAGAAGGGGTTTCCAACCCCGATTCGACCCTGGTTGCAGAATCAATTGTTCGACAGGCTCCACACCGCCTTGACTGATGGTCGATTGGCGGAACGAGAACTCGTCAATCCCGAATACGTGTTGACTCTTCTCTCTGCGCTTCGTGAGGGCTCTTCTCAGGCAGCGGAAGGCTGCTGGCGCCTATGGAACCTTGAGCTCTGGAGTCGCATCTTTCTGGATCGGGACACCAACCAGCTTAATTACCCAACGGTGCAGAATGACCTGGCTGTCCTGCGCGCCTGATCTATACGGTCCTTTATTACCTGATCTATACGGTCCTTTATTAATGGGTCCAATTCAAGAACCAAGCCATGAGGATTTTGCTTACACTCCCCGGCCCGCTCTTTCCCGCTGATACCGGCGGCAAGATACGGTCTTTCAATATCTTTTCCCGGCTCGCAAAGAGAGCCGAGATTCACGCTGTCTCTTTTGCGGACGACAGGCGCGACACTGCGGCCGTATCTGATATGAAAGCCATCTTTGCGAGCTACAAGCCGGTATTCAGGCGCGAAGCGCGGAAGTACTCGGCCACCTTTTACTCGGAACTGTTGACGAACCAATTCAGCGCCTGGCCGTATTTCCTCTCTAAGTGCAACAGGCCGGACTTTCGCCAAGCGGTTGGAGAGTTGGCGAGCCGTAAACGGTTTGACCTCATCTTCTGTGATTTCCTGCAAACAGCTGCCCCTCTGCGCCAATTGATCACGCGGCCAAAAGTCGTATTCGAACACAATGTTGAATTCTCGTTACGTAAGCGTAAGTGGGAAGCTGAGGAGGAACCGTTGCGCCGCCTGGTTTACGCGGCCGAATGGAAAAAGACACGCGCCATCGAAGCGGCCGTCTGCCGGTCATTTGATCACGTGGTCTCGGTCTCCGAAGACGACCGGCGAACTTTGGAAAGGGAATTCGGGGTTAGACACACGTCGACGATTCCAACTGGTGTGGACACCGCCTTCTTTCATCCAATGGATGATCCGCCGCAGCCCGGACGCATGGTTTTCGTTGGCTCAATGGATTGGGATCCCAATGAAGATGGCATCGTATGGTTCTTGCGAGAAGTCTACCCCCGCATTCGCCAGACGATCCCGGACGCAAGCTTCTCAATTGTCGGACGCGCGCCTTCATCGAGACTGCGTGCGATTGCGGAGAAGGAGGCCAGTGTAGAGATCACGGGCTGGGTGCCTGACGTTCGTCCCTATCTGGCAAAGGCTGAGGTCGTTGTAGTTCCGCTGCGCGTCGGAGGAGGAACGCGCGTCAAGATCCCAGAGGCGATGGCGATGGCGAAGGCCGTTGTCTCAACACCGATTGGAGCAGAGGGGCTGCCTTTCCACGATGGGCGTGAAATCCGAATCGCCGAACAACCCGAACAATTTGGACAGGCAGTCGTCGAACTTCTGACAAATATCACGCTCCGGAATTCGATCGCCGCCGCGGCCCGTGATGAAGTCGCGAACAACCATGGGTGGGATGCCGTAGTAGGGAGGGTCGAGCAGATTTTGGAGGGTGTGGTGCGGCGGCATAAGCAGCCGAGCGTCGCCTAGGCAGGCTTTCTTAATGTTCGAAGATGTGGCCAAAACAAATCTAGTCCTTTCGGATAAAGCAGCGACCGAACCGTCGTTGGCGGCAGGTCGCAAGCGCACCGCTAGGCTAAGTTTCTTTTTCCTTTGGCTCTTCACGGTTGCCATCTATGCCCGGCCGGAAGACATGTTTCAGTCTCTTGCCCCACTCCATCTAACTCTTATTCTGGGCATTTGCAGCGGATTGACATACGTCGGGGCTCTGTTGTCCGGCCAAGTTCGTCTGTTATGGAGCCGGGAGCTTCGAATCGTTTTCCTGCTCACCGCGTGGTATGCACTGTGTGTGCCGTTTTCGCTATGGAGGGGAGGAAGCCTCGAGGTCCTGATCCAGGTATGGCTCAAGACCCTCCTTATATTCTTTCTTCTGACACAAACACTCGTCACGGTCCAACGCATTCAGGCATTGTTGTGGGCGGTCGTACTTAGCGAACTTGTTGTCACGACGTTCTCCATCATTGAATCATCTCACGTCATCTGGGTCGGAGGGCGGCTACTCGGAGTCAACATGGGGATTCTCGGGTGGAACTTTCTGGGCATTGCGGCCGCAATCACAATTCCATATATCGCAGCGATGTTCGTTTCTCAGCGCTCGCTCTTGCGGACGAGTCTGCTGGCCGCCACATCTCTCTCGATGCTGTGGATGGTGGTGCTGACTGCATCGCGAGGGGGACTGTTGAACGTCCTGTGGTCAACAGGGTTGACGTTCCTTCTGGTCTTACGCGGAAAATCGCGGGGGCGGCTCGTCGGAATCGGGATCGTCGTGACCTTGTTCGTGGCCGTCAGCCTCGCTCCACAAGTGTTCTGGCAGCGGTTGGGGACGGTCTGGAACAGCTCTGAGGCTTACATAGACGCGGTCCAAGCGTCGGCCGAAGAGTCAACGCAGGATCGTCTGGCGGTGCTGGATCGCTCAGTCGAGTACACCCTGGAGCATCCGATCTTTGGCTTGGGGCTAGGAAATTTTGAGGTCGCCAGTGGATTGCAGCTTGGCCAGCCCGGCGCATGGATGGGTACGCATAATACTTTTACTCAAGTCTCGTCCGAAGCAGGCGTGCCCGCGCTCGTGTTGTTCCTGGGATTGCTTGTGACTGCCGTCCTCAACATGAGGAGGATAGCCAGTGCTTCGGTCATCGATCAGGACGCTTCAGACGTCTGCCTCATGGCGCGAGCTACGCTGGCGAGTCTCCTGGCTTTCGCATTCGGAGCCTTTTTCGCGCACATAGGGTACGAGTACTACCTTTTTTATCCGGTCGCAATTGCCGTCGGTGTTCAATACATCGCTCGGGCCGATCGGCCCCAGCCGCAAGTCCAGTCTTCCTCGCCGCGGCGGATGGTTGCGGTGAATACAGCCGCCGAGGAGCTTGTATGCCCGAACTGATCTTTTGGCTCTGCATCGGCGCGGTTGCGTACAACTATGTTGGGTACCCGCTGTTGCTCTTTGTTTTGTCTGTGCTTGTCCAGGCGAAGTCAGACTTCCTGTACTTGCTTCGCCGGCGCAGCCGCCGGCCGTCGTTCACAACGGAAGATGTCCCTAAGGTTGCCGTTTTGATCTCTGTATACAACGAACAGACAGTAATCGAGGCCAAGGCCCGAAACTGTTTGGAGATCGACTATCCTGCCGATCACTTGGAATTCCTTCTCGGGTTGGATGCGCCGACGGATTCTACGGCGGATCTTCTGAGCCGAATCCCGTCCGATCAATTTCGCGTCTTTCATTTTGCCACACGCCGAGGCAAGTTGGCCGTCTTAAGAGATTTGGCTCGACTGACCTCTGCTGAAATCCTGGTGCTCACCGATGCCAACACCATGCTTGAACGAAACGCGATCCGCTGTCTCGTGCGTCACTTTGCCGATCCACGGGTGGGGGCAGTGAGTGGTGAGGAAGTTCGTGTGTCCGCTCCTGGCACGGAGGTGGGGGCAGAGGGTCTCTATTGGCGATACGAGTCGGCCTTGAAAATACTCGAGAGCCGGCTGAATTGTTCACTGGGAGGCAACGGCGCAGCACTGGCAGTACGGCGTTCGTTGTTCAATCCACGGGAGCACTCCATCGTCGAAGATTTCCAGGTTCCGCTTGAGATTCGCTTTCAGGGCCATCGAGTGGTCTACGATCCCGAGGCGATTGCGGTGGAGGAAATAGCGCCAACATGGTCCGCTCAGTTTGGACGGCGAGTGCGCATCGGCGCGGGCAATTATCAGACGCTGTTTGCCCATCCGGAATATCTCAATCCGCGCAGAGGGTTTCTTGCGTTCTCCTTCTGGTCTCATCGAGTTCTCCGTTGGCTAGCTCCGCTCTTGCAGCCGCTTGGGTTTGTCTGCAGCTTGTCGCTGGCAGCGCGGCCTGCATTTGCTCTTTTTTCAATAGCACAAGGACTTTTCTACCTGCTGGCTGCCGTTGGGTATTGGCTCAAAAAACAAGCGAAACCGCTGCGATGGTGCTCCGGACCATTTCACTTTTGTTCGATGAACCTCGCTTTACTTCTAGGGCTAATGCGATTTCTAAGAGGCCAGCAAGCCCTTGCCTGGAAACCTACACCTCGGCGCCTGGGGGACGCGGCCCTCTTGGACAAAGTGGGCGGTCATCGCTGAGCTGATTTCCACGGCGACAGTGATCCGACGATGACACCTGATGTTGCCATCGGATCAGACCGCCGCACCCGCATACACAAGATCCATTCAAGGGAGACGCGTAAAGATGACAAGGCTGAAAACGATGCCGCCAATTGTGGAATTGCCTCAGATGGACGAGCCAATTACCAACTTGCGAAGCTATTTCGCTAAGTCCAACAGAGCCGTCAAGGAACTTCCGTTCGAGGTGATCGAACGAGCTGCGGAGGCGCTCTATCAAGCGTATGAGAAAGGCCACAGAGTATTCCTGTTCGGGAACGGGGGTAGCGCGGCGCTGGCATCGCATTTCGCCTGTGATCTGGCAAAGGGAACCGCATCTCCAGACAAAATGTCGAAGCGCCTCCGAGCATTATCTCTTGCGGACAACCTGGCGCTCATCACTGCATGGGCCAACGATACTTCATACGAGCAGGTATTTGCTGAACAAATGCGTAACTTTATTCAAAAGGATGACGTTGCTTTTGGCATCAGCGGCAGCGGACGCTCGCCGAATGTGTTGCTGGCCCTTCAGTTAGCGCGTGAGTCCGGCGCAACTACCGTGGGCCTGGGTGGATTCAAGGGTGGGAAGCTACCTGAGCTATGTGATATCTGCATGGTCATACCATCCGACAACATGCAGATCATCGAAGACTTGCAATTAGCGGTCGCGCACGCGCTGTTTACTGTGACGCGCCATCGAATCAGAGCCGCGATCGCAACCGACGTTCGCGAAACAAAGCGCTCAGCAGCTGTAGCATCAGCCAGCTGAAGGGAGAGTGGAGCCGTCATGAACCGGAAGCTGCAGTACGCAATTTTGGGCGCCGATCTGTTGTGGATTGGCGGCACCTTCACGGTTGCAGATCTATTGAGCAACCGGTCGATCATCGGGAGGCCAGGTTCAGCCGTAACGCCTTTCCATTTTTCCGCGGTTCTGGTCGCACTTTCAGTTTGGATCGTTCTCTACTTCAGCAAGAAACTCGAAGGTTTTTGCCGAGGCTGGCATCTGCCGAGCGTTTTTGCCCAGGTGACCGTGGGGGTGTGCTACCTGATGGGCGCTGTTTTTGTGCTGGCACTTTGTGGTAAGCACGACCGTTCAACGGCGGAGTTGCTCTGTGTAGGGGGGCTGCTTCCGCTGGGATTCATAGCCGTTCGATGCTCTGCGTGGGGGTTTGTGACATTGCGGGCTGACCGGCGGAGCAAGCGGAGGGTGGTTATTCTCGGCGCCGGCCGCATGGCCCGGGAACTGGCACACAAAATTACCCTCCATCCCGAGATGTCAATGGAGGTCGCTGGCGTGCTGTTCCCCTCAGATGCCGACCCGGCGAGTCAGAACGCGATCCCAGCGCCAAGCTCCATCTCACTTCGCAGTTTGAACATTCTGAACCTGCTACGGGAGAACAATGTTCAGGAGCTAATCATCGTGGAGCCGGTCCCGCCGGGACCGGAAACGGAAAGGCTGATCTCCAGCTGCCGAGAGGCCGGCTTGCGACTTCACGTCGTGCCTCACCACTATGAACTTTATCTTTCCAAAGCAGAGTTGAATGAAATCGAGGATGTTCCGCTGCTTTCCCTCGAAGAACGCAAGCTACCGAACGTGGGCCTAAGAATGAAGCGCTGCGTGGATATCGTCGGCGGGCTCATGCTGCTCGTCCTCAGCACTCCGTTGCTGATATTGTCTGCAGCTGCGCTCTACGCTACGAAGGAGAAGGCTTTCAGAAAAGAACTTCGCTGCGGAAAAAATGGAACGCCGTTCTGGATGTACCGGCTGAACATTGATCGCGATGCGGAACACTTGCACGGGTATGCGCGAATCCTCGCGCAATTCAGTTTGACTGAACTGCCACAGCTCTGGAATGTGTTGAAAGGTGAGATGAGCCTGGTAGGTCCACGGCCGGAATCGCGCGATCGGGTGAGACATTACTCAGTTTGGCAGCGGCAGCGGTTGAGCATCCGGCCGGGAATCACAGGCCTGGCCCAGGTTCGCGGTTTGCGCGAAGAACATTCTTCGGATGAAAAGGCACGATTTGACCTTCAGTACATCGGGCAATGGTCTCTATTTTTTGATCTCTCGCTTTTGCTGCAGACGGCTTGCGCATTGTTCGTGCGTCTTATGAAGCAAGACCGTTTCAAGATGGTACCAGCGCTGCAATCCAAGCCTGCCCGCGAATTCAGTGTCCGGAGGATGATGCATGCTGATAGTGCGCAGTCCGGTGCGGATTAGCTTCGGTGGTGGGGGCACGGACCTGCCTGGGTACTACGGAACGTTCGGCGGAGCGGTCCTGAGCACCTCCATTAACAAGTATTTCTACACGATCCTACAAAAGAGGACCGATGGAAAAATCCAGGTGATTTCCTCTGACTTACGCGTGATGGAGACCTGGCAGGACATCTCTCGCATGGAGATCAAACGCACCGAGCTGGCGATTCCTCTTGCAGCTATCCAAGACATCGGGTACAGCATCTCCGTCGATCTTTTTCTTGCTTCGGAGATTGCCGCTGGAACAGGCCTCGGATCTTCAGCCAGCGTGTGCGTCGGAGTTCTAAAGACATTGGCGACCTATCTTGACCTCCCGTTCTCCAAATATGACCTTGCGGAGCAGGCATTCCATATTGCTCGAAATATCCTTGGTAAACCGGTCGGGAAGCAGGACGAATACGCAGCAGCTTTCGGCGGCCTGAACTTCATTCGTTTCAATCCAGATGGAAGCACCTGGGTTGAGCCACTCGACTTGCCTCTTGGCGAGCTCCGTGAGTTCGAAAGCAAACTGATGTTGTTCTTTACCGGCGTGGCTCACGATTCCTGGAGCCTTCTTCACCAGCAGGAACAGTCCACAAAAAACGGCGCAGGTCCCGCGGTTGAGTCGCTGCATGAGGTCCGGGAGCTTGCCGGGCATATGCGTTGGGCGTTGCTGAAACGTAACTTCCGGGATTTCGGGGCCCTGTTGCACGATGGATGGGAAGCCAAGAAGCGTGTCTCCTCTCAGATTTCTACGCCCCTGATCGATGAGGTCTACGCGTTGGCCCGCGAAAATGGAGCTCTTGGCGGCAAGATCGCCGGGGCCGGCGGCGGTGGGTTTCTGCTGTTGTTCTGTGAACAGGAGCACCAGACCAAAGTACGCGAGGCCATCGCAAAGGTAGGACTCCGGGAGATGGCATTTGGCCTGGATTTCCAAGGGGCAGCGGTAGTGACGAACGACCCGTTTATCGATAGCGATGAAAAATGCGGCATGCGCTGGACATTTGCCCCGGCGTTGAGCTACTGACAATCTGCAAGACGAACCCGGCGCGCACGGCGGCCTGCAATCAGTCCTGTGCACGCCGCAGATTCTGGTCAGCAGTTCTCATTTGCAGGTTACTTACCACTCATTGTTGACAATCTTTTCGCTCGCGTACCTTACCCCGACACGTGGAAACGACAGCAGTTGAGAACGAATTGAGGATGACGATCAAGCAGGCTTCGAGGTCCGGCAATGACAGTCTTTTGCTGGACAAGAACGCGTTCTTGTCAGTCCTATCGGCAGCAGACCAACAAAGCCGCCCGCTCCATCCCGAGGAACGCAAAGAAATTTCCCCGAGCGCCTGTCCCAAGAAAGCGACCGAGTTTTCTTTGGGACGAACGGCCGTTCATTGTGCGTTGCGAGATTTAGGCAAGGGTTCCTTCCCGGTATTGCGTGGCGGCCACGGTGAGCCTCTGTGGCCGGAAGGATTCGTTGGCTCTATCACCCACTGCTGGCCTTGGGCCGTCGCGTTAGTAATCAGATCGGGGAAGCCGTTGGCAATCGGCATCGATTTGGAGAATCTGGAAAAAGTAAAAACGGTTGACATTAGTAGTGTTATTTGCACTGGCCGGGAACTGGACTGGGTTCACAGTGGCTTCAATTTCCATGAGCGGCTGGCGATGATCTTTTCCGCGAAGGAGACGGTCTACAAAGGCTTCTACCGATTCTGCCGGCGTTACATTGATTTCAAAGAGGTCGAGCTCTCGTGGCTTCAGGAACAACAGTCGTTCAGCGTGGCAATTGTAGGCGACACAAAAGACGAATTTCCTTTGGTGAATGGATGCGAAGTCCATTGTCGCCGTTTCAATGGCTTCGTGTTCAGCTGTTTGGTGCATGAACCAGCGAAACTGGCGGCCTAACTGCAGGTTGGCACTCGGCTCGTAGTTAAGGTATTCGGAAAAGGAGAAGTAAAATGTCGCAAACCTCGGCCAATCCATTGCTGAATGAATTGTCGATTTCAATTTCGGATCTAAGCCCTCAGAATGGCCCCCAAATCGGCCTTGTCCCTGAGCTGGTGGCAGCGCAGGCGACTATACGGCCGGACGCGATTGCCGCAGTGCATGGGAAGGCTTTGCTGACCTACAAGGAGCTTAATCAACGTGCTGACCTGTTGGCGCGCTTCCTTCAATCCGTTGGCGTTGGTCCTGACGTTGTCGTCGGAGTTCACATGAATCGTTCTCTGGCAATGGTCGTGGCGGCTCTTGGCATCATGAAAGCCGGCGGTGCATATCTTCCGTTGGACCCGAACTATCCTACCGAACGATTGACATTCATGCTCAACGATGCTCAAGCTCCAGTACTCGTGACTGCGGAATGTTTGCGCAACGCGCTGCCGGCGCGTCCGGAGCAGAGCGTTATCCTCGATTCAGAGGGGAGACTCAGGGGCGACGCGAAGTCGAGGACGGTGACTGCCAATGCGGGAGCCGACAATCTAGCCTACCTCATCTACACCTCTGGCTCGACGGGTCAGCCCAAGGGCGTGGAAGTTACGCACCGCGGGCTTAGCAATCTCGTGTCGTGGCACCTGCGTGCGTTCAAAGTCGGCGCGGGCGATCGCGCGAGCCAGCTCGCGGCTTTGGGCTTCGATGCTGCGGTTTGGGAAATCTGGCCTTATCTCACTGCGGGAGCGAGGATCCATTTGGCTGACTCCGTGGCAGTCAACGATTCGGCAGCAGTCCGCGATTGGCTCTTGTCTGAAGGAATCACGATCAGTTTTCTTCCGACTCCTTTGGCTGAGCAGATGATGACACTGGAATGGCCGGCGAAGAGCAGTCTTCGTGTGCTGCTCACTGGCGCTGACACGCTCCACCACTATCCACCGCGAAAGCTGCCTTTTGTGGTGGTCAACAACTACGGGCCGACAGAATGCGCTGTGGTTGCGACTTCAGGAACTGTGCTTCCCGACGAGCGCCCTGATCGACTGCCATCGATCGGCCGGCCCATCGATAACGTCGAGATCTTCATTCTCAACGAACAGATGCAGCCAGTGCCGATGGGAGAGTCAGGCGAAATCTGCATCGCGGGCGCAGGGGTGGCACGAGGCTACCGGAACCGGCCAGACCTAACAGCGGAAAGGTTCGTTCGCAACACCTGCAGTGTCGATCCAGAAGCGCGACTCTACAAGACAGGCGACCTGGGACGCTATCTCGCAAACGGGCAGATTGAGTTTCTTGGTCGTGCGGACGAGCAAATCAAAATCAGAGGATTTCGGATCGAGCCGGCCGAAATTGTCAAAGTGCTCGACCAACATCCCGGCGTGCGAGCCAGCATCGTGGTGGCCCGCGAAGTTGCTCCGGGAGACAAACGGCTGATCGCTTATTTTGTGCCGGCTGTAAACACACTTCCCACGCATTCGGAGCTGCGGAATGCCATCGCCGCCAGGTTGCCTGAGTACATGGTTCCCGGGACCTTCGTGAAGCTCGAAGCCTTGCCCTTGAACGCGAGTGGCAAGGTTGATCGCGCCGCTCTGCCTACCCCGACGACTGAGAACACACTGCGCGATGACACCTTTATAGCAGCTCGTACTCCTATCGAAGAGCGGTTGGCCTCTATGCTCGCGCCATTGCTGGGCTTAGAGAAGGTTAGCGTAGAGGACAATTTCTTTCTCCTCGGCGGGCATTCTTTGCTAGGCACACAACTGATCGCGAGGGTGCGTGACGCATTTGGTGTCGAGCTCACATTGCGTGCGCTGTTTGACGCCCCGACTATTTCAAAGCTCTCAGCCCAGGTGGAAGCGCTCCTGCTTGCCAGACTGGAAGCCATGAGCGAAGCCGAAGCCGAGCGCCTGCTCGCAATGACTGCGCCGGTTCGCGCATAAAGGAAGGGCGGAATGTCAGTTCAAACTAATATAGATGTTGCAACCAACGAGTCGGCCAGTAATCTGAGCCTCTACCATTTGCTAGACCCCGAGGTTCTGGCGAATCCTTATCCGCTTTTCCATCGACTCCGGACCGAGGACCCGGTGCATTGGGATCCTTTTCTGCACGCATGGGTTGTCACCCGCTATCAGGACGTAGTGACGGTGCTTCATCGTTATTCGGCGCAGCGCACGCCAACGCCGGAGCAGCTTAGTGAGATGGGGCTTTCTTCGCTCAACCCCATCGCTCAGCTCATGGTCAAGCAGATGCTTTTCATGGACGCTCCAGCGCATACGCGATTGCGCAGTCTCGCGTCGTACGCATTCAGCCCGCAACGGGTACAAGTGCTGCGCGGGCATATTTCAGACATTACCAATCGGCTGCTGGACAAGGTGCAGGGCAATGGCCGGATGGACGTGATCGCCGACTTGGCCGAGCCGCTGCCGTGCATCGTCACCGCAGAGATGCTCGGAGTCCCCGTCGAAGACTATCAGCAACTGAAACTGTGGTCGCAGGACTTTGCCGAGATGCTGGGCAACTTCCAACATAACCCTGAGCGGGTTCCGCGAATTCTGAAGAGCGTCAGCGAGATGACCGCATACTTCCGTTCCGCCATGCAGCAACAACGGGAGTTTCCTCGCGATGGCTTGGTGAGATCCTTGATGAACGCTGAAGTCCAAGGCGACCGGCTGAGCGAAGAAGAAGTCATCGCCAATTGCGTTGTCACAATGGTTGGGGGCCAAGAAACAACCACAAATCTTATCGGCAATGGCGTCCTCTCTTTGTTGCGCAATCCCAGTGAACTCACAAAGCTGCGTTCCGATCTTTCACTTGTTCCTTCGGCAGTCGAGGAACTCTTGCGCTACGAGAGTCCCAGCCAACATACGGCGCGCTTGGCTCCGGAAGATACCGTGCTTGGCGAAAAACGAATTCGCAAACGCCAAGCTGTGATTGCGGTGATGGCAGCGGGGAACCGCGATCCGGAGAGATTCCCCGAACCCGATCGCCTCGACATCACGCGCACCGACAACCGGCACCTCGCGTTCGGCTGGGCTGCACACTTCTGCTTTGGCGCCGCACTGGCTCGAATTGAAGGGCAAACTGCATTCGAACTCATGCTACGCCGTCTGGGCGATTGGACGCTTGAACCTGGCCCGCTCGTTTGGCGAACCAACTTGGGATTGCGTGGTTTAACTAAACTGCCGATCCGGTTCAAGGCCGAATCCAGATTTACGAATCCATCCACGAGCAATTGATTCCGAGAAACGACCTCTGTCGTCAAGACTGAGATTCTCAACATGGTAGATGCCGCGCCTCTGTCCGACACCAAGCGCAGACTGCTGCAGACGTACCTGCGCGGAGGTGATAGGACAACTGCCGCTCCTATTTCGTCAATTGCGCCCAGGCCTCTTGATGCTCCGGCGCCGGTTTCGTTCTCCCAGGAGCAACTCTTGCGTCGCGAACAACGCAACCAGGGAGGACCTCTGCTTTACAACGAGTGCATCAGGCTCGGGATGCACGGACCGCTGGATGTAGGGGCGTTGAGCAGAAGCCTCTGTGAGATCATTCGACGCCATGAAATATGGCGCACCAGCTACGACATCAAGAACGGCCAGCTCGTCCAAGTGATACACGCTGCGCCAGAAAATGTTGAGCTGCCGGTCGTTGACTTGAGAGGTTTACCGCTATCCGAGCTGCAGCGCGCGGCCGGCGAAACGGTTCAGCAGCCCTTTGATTTGAAAGAGGGCCCGTTACTGCGAGCACGAATGTTCAGGACCGCTGATCAAGAACACTCCCTTTTCCTTGGCGCCCATCTGAGCATCGTGGACGGAGTCTCCGTCTACCAGATATTTCCGTTTGAGCTGGCGACCTTGTACCGCGCGTATTCTTCTGGTCAGGCTAGCCCGTTGCCGGATTTGGCAGTTCAGTTTGCGGACTATGCGCATTGGCAAAGGCAATGGTTGCAAGGCGAGGAAATGGCTAGGCAAGTCGCCTACTGGCAGAAACAGTTAGCGGGACCGATTCCCACGCTCGATTGGCCGATGGATCAAGCGCGTGCGGTGAAAGAAACCTTCCGCGGTGTGATCAGATCCTTTGCCTTCCCCAAGGAACTGGTGGTGGCGCTAGAAGCACTGAGCCGGAAGGATGGCGTCAGTCTGTTTACGGGACTGCTCGCGGGTTTTGTCAGCCTGCTACATCTCTACACGCAGCAGGACGACATTATCGTGGGCACACCTTCTCCCGCAGGCCGCAAACGATCCGAGGTGCAGAGAGTGCTGGGCTACTTCCTCAACCCGGTCGCGCTTCGTTTCGACATGACCGGCGAGCCAACGTTCCGCACACTGTTGCGGCAAGCCCAGCGCTTAACCCTGGAAGCCCTTTCCAACGATGACGTGCCGCTAGAACACCTGGCGCAAGAGCTAAGGCTGAATCCAGATCCCAGCCGCAATCCTTTATTTACCGTCGCAATTTCTCTTCAACCTCCAATGCCGCAATTGGACATGGACTGGAGCGTGACTTCGATGGATATTGAGAGCGGTGGCGCACCCTGGGATTTGTATCTGGCATTCATCCACAGGCCAGCGGAGACAATAGTCCGCGCTCAATACAATCCAGACTTGTTCGACTCAGCTACGATCACGCGAATGATAGCCGACTACCAGGCGTTGTTGCGCGCCCTAACTGATAACCCTGCTGGACGCATTTCCGAAATCGACCTCAGTTCGCAGCACCAGCAACTACCCGTCCACTAAAGAGCGTAGGTTACGGTTTGTCCTGCCTGAGAGGCGCACCGCACTCTCGGAAGAGTGCGGCGACGAGAAGACCCGATTTTACGAGGAGTAACCTTGAGCGAGGCATCAATCATTCAACGCGATGAACCCGTCGACTTTCGGGACGCAAAACTCTCCGACGCTAAGCGCCGGCTTCTTGAGCGGTACCTGGCCGGTGTGGCGGCAAAGAGTACGCTGGAACGGAGCCCGAACCGCAGGCCGCACGAGCCGTTACCGCTATCGTTCGCACAACAGCAGGTTTGGCTCCACGGACACATGGCTGGTGATGTCCCTTTCTACAACGAAACGATCACGGTTTACAGGCATGGCCCGCTGGACCTAGAAGTGTTGGAACGGTGCCTGGCCGAAATCATCAGGCGCCATGAGATCTGGCGGACCTCCTTTGATATGGTCGCAGGTGAGCCGGTGCAGATCGTTCAGCCGCCTGCAAGAACCTTTCCGATTCATGCAGTTGACTTGCGCGATCTTCCGGAAGCAAAACGCGAGGCCGAAGCAGTGCGGCTGGCCACTGACGATGCTCGTCGCCCGTTTGACTTGAAAACACGTCCCTTGCTTCGAGTCTTGGTCGTACGCATGGAAGAAGAACAGTATCGTCTTTATGCGACGGTTCACCAGATCATTTTTGATGCAGTAACAGCTTATCGTGTGTTTCTTCCGGAACTGACAGCACTCTATGACGCCCTTGAGTCGGGCAAGACCTCGCCCCTGCCCGAGCTGACCATCCAGTATGGAGATTTCGCGCACTGGCAACGCAAGAAAGTCTTATCCCCCGATTGGTCTGAGCATGCTGCTTATTGGAGGCGGCAACTGGCGGAGGCCCCCACGCTGCAATGGCCCAACGAACGGCCGCGGCCGGCGATTGAGACCCATCACGGGGCAGTTGAGAGATACACCTTTCCCGCGACTTTGGTGCGACGGCTCAGAACGCTCGGCCAGCGCAATGAAGTCTCGCTTTATATGATCTTGCTCGCTGCATTTGCAGCGCTGCTCCGTCGTTACAGCGGCCAGAATGACGATGACCTCGTCATCGGCGCCTTTACCGCGGGTCGCAAGCTGGCTGAACTTGAGACGCTGCTGGGATATTTCGTGAATCCGCTCGCCTTGCGCATCGACCTTTCCGGCAATCCCATGTTTTTGGAGTTGCTATCGAGAGTACGGACAGTGGTGCTGGACGCATTGAAACATGAAGATCTCCCATTCTCTGAGGTGGTGCGAGAGAGTCGCTGGAAATCGGATCCCAGCCGCAATCCCCTGTTCCAGGTGGTGCTCTCGCAGCAACCTAAGCTAGCGGCCATCGCTCCAGGTTGGGGCTTGGCCACTGAGGAAATCTCTAATGGTGGCTCGAAGCTGGATTTGATGATCGTGCTCGACGACCGTGGAGAGAGCATCAGCGGCCCAATCACCTACAATCCCGATCTATTCGACTCGTCAACCATTAGGCGAATGATCGACCACTGGCAGACGTTGCTGAGCGCGGCCGCGGCAAACCCACAATTGCGCATCGCGGATCTCCCGATGCTAACCGACCAGGAGAGAAGCAAAGTGGTGGTTGAGTGGAATGACACGGCGATGGAATTTCCCTCGAATGCCTGCCTCCATCAACTGATCGAAACTCAAGTGGAGCGCACTCCTGATTCTGTTGCCGTGATGGACGAACAGGGGAATCGCCTCACTTATCGAGAACTCAATCGTCGTGCCAATCAGCTGGCAAATCACCTCCGGAAACTCGGTATAGGGCCCGACGTTCGCGTCGGCATCTGCCTCGAGAGATCGGTGCAAACGATGATCGGGCTGCTGGGCATTCTGAAAGCCGGGGGAGCCTACGTGCCGCTCGACCCGGAATATCCGAGAGAGCGACTCGCATTCATGGTCCAAGATTCCGGCGTTGAGTGTCTGATTACTCAGGCATCTCTGGATCAGCGATTGGCTGATCAAGGCGGGAAGCTCATCTATATTGATCGTGACTGGTCGCTCATCTCCCGAGAGACCGGCGAGAATCCCTCGGCTCCCTCCACGCCCGGGAATCTGGCGTACATGATCTATACCTCGGGTTCAACCGGTAAGCCCAAGGGGGTGCAGGTCTGCCACCGCTCTCTCGTCAACCTGTTGAGCTCAATGCAAATGAGCCCTGGTCTCACACAAAACGACCGGCTGCTTGCGGTTACGACGATCTCCTTTGACATCGCCGCTCTGGAGCTGTATCTGCCGCTCCTGGTAGGTGCGTGTTGCGTAATCGCAGGCCGAGAAACCTCCAGGGAAGGTAGCCAACTGTGGGGCATGTTGCAAGATCACGACATCACCGTGATGCAAGCAACGCCATCCGCGTGGAAGTTGTTAGTAGATGCAGGGTGGCCGGGTAAGCGAGACTTGAAAATCCTCTGCGGTGGCGAAGCGATGTCCCGAGACCTAGCCAGAGAGCTGATCCCAAGAGCGTCGTCGGTTTGGAATATGTACGGACCTACGGAGACGACGGTGTGGTCCGCTATCCACCCCGTCACGTCCGCAGACGATGCCATCCCGATTGGACGTCCCATCGCAAACACGACCATGTATGTGCTCGATGGGAATCTCCAGCCGGTCCCGGTCGGGGTGATTGGGGAGCTATATATAGGAGGCGCAGGCTTGGCACGGGGCTACCTGAACCGTCCTGAATTGGACTCCGAGAAATTCATTCCCTCTCCGTTTTCTTCGGAAACAGGTGTCGGCCTCTACAAAACCGGTGACTTGGCGCGTTATCGCGCTAACGGAAACATCGAATGCCTGGGCCGAAATGACACTCAAGTAAAGGTCCGCGGTTTTCGAGTCGAACTGGAAGAAATCGAGTCTACCCTGCGCCAACATCCCGCTGTGGCCGATGCGTGCGCAACGGTTCGCGAAGATATCCCTGGTGATCGGCAGTTGGTGGCCTATGTTACGCCCTTGCAGCAGCCGGCTGCCCTTAGCGAAATCCGGAGCTTCTTGAAGGAGCGCTTGCCAATTCATATGATCCCGGTACTATCGTCGCTCGACACGTTTCCACTGACTCCGAATGGCAAATTGAATCGGCGCGCCCTTCCTCCTCTCAATGAAACGACCGCGGATGAGGCAAGGCCCGTAGACGAGGAAAGCAGTGATCCCATCGAACAGCTACTGGCCCGAATGTGGAGGGAGACGCTCAACGTGCCGCGCGTCAGTGTCTATGACAACTTCTTTGACTTGGGAGGCCACTCGCTGCTAGCGACGCAAATGGTTGCAAAGCTGGAACAGGCCCTCGGCCTGCGCGTGAAAGCCAAGGAACTTGCTTTTCAGAGTCTGGGCCAGTTCGCTGCAAGCTGCCGGGAGAAGCTGCAATCCAAATGAGGCCACCGACGCGGGTCGTAGCTTTTTATTTCGGCAGACAAGGCAGGAATCTCTTTGGTTGCTTTCATGAACCGCTGCAGAGGAGCATCCGGAGATGCGCAGTTCTTATCTGCCAGCCGATCGGGCATGAGTACATCAACAGCCATCGCGCCCTTCGCCAATTGGCGGCGCGACTCGCGGAAGCAGGATTCCCAGTCCTGCGATTCGATTACTACGGCTGCGGTGATTCTTCAGGTCACTCGGAAGAGGGCAGCATTTCCCTGTGGATGGAGGATATCTCGACCGCCCTAGCCGAATTGAGAACTAGAGCCGGCTTGTCTAAGGTCTACATTGTCGGACTCAGATTAGGCGGGACCTTGGCAGCAATTGCCGGAACTCAGAGCAACGACGTTGAGGGCTTGGTTCTATGGGATCCAGTCGTGAATGGAAAGAACCATTTCCAAGAAATGCTTTCTCTGCAGAAAGAGATGCTCTGTTTCAGACCCAAACCAAGGCGTTCGTTTGTGGCAATTGCCCGCTTGCTGCGGAAATACAGCGATCGGCGAAGCGCTCTCGCCCAACGGACCCTCCCATATTTCTCTCACAATTCACGTTTGTTGTTTTCCCGCCGGCTCTCCGGACTCTTCCTCCAACGTGTGCGGGCAACCACAATAGCCAAGCTTGTGCGGCAGGTCTCCGGACTCTCGACCGTAGCTGCCTGCCCACCCGGCTTGGCCCGTGCTCAAATGCCCGATGGCTGGCACATTGACCCGCCTCGTTGCACGCATTCCCAAAGACACAAGGAAGTGCTCGGCTTTCCAGTATCGCGCAGCTTGCAAAGCGAGCTTGAACAATTAGATCTTCTAACGATTGCAAAATGCCCTGCGGCAAACGTCTTGATTCTGGAGAACCCGCAGCTCGAGAGCGGAGACGCCTTGAAGGACTGCTTGAGTGCGACTTGCGCGCGCGTGGAGCACCAACAACTGGAGGCTCCCCAGATCTGGCTGCCGACGGCAGATGGCAGCTTACTCGTGCCCGCAACTGTGCTGCGCTCTGTGGTTTCTTGGATCTGCGGCGCGGCATCATGAAAGAAGAAGCTGTTCAATTTGGAGAGGCGGGATCCCTAATTGGGATTGTTGCAACCTCTCCGGAAGCGAACGCAAAGAACTCGGCGGTGATCCTGCTGAATCCAGGAATCGTGCACCGGGTTGGGCCAGGGCGTATTTACGTAACAATCGCCCGCGCTCTGGCTGCAAGAGGTTTTGCCGTCCTCCGGTTTGATTTTTCGGGAATCGGCGATAGCGCGGTTCGCCTGGACAACTGTCCTTTCGAAAAGAGCTCTGTCGACGAAACGTGCGCTGCGATGAGCTTTCTGCAGACAACCAGAGGCATCAATCGTTTTATCCTTCTCGGCGGCTGCTCGGGCGCGGCCGTGTCCTTGGAGACTGCTCGTTCTGACCGCCGCGTGATCGGTGCAATCTTGATCAACTACCCGGCGCGTGCTGACGAGGAAGAGCAAACAAGCTCCAGCAGCGATGGTCACTACTATTGGCATTTTGCCGTTTTGAGTCTGAAGAGCTGGCGCAAATTCCTTACGGGACAATCTGATTATCCGAAGATTGGCCGCGCTTTGGCGCATGGGCTGAGGCGCAAGTTTATCGACCGAGGCAGGGTATTGGAACAAGACCAGCGGTTTCGAACAATGCTGCGAGAGCTAGTCGACCGTGGCGCTCACCTGACGTTCGTTTGCTCCAAGGGCGATCCACTGCTGGGAGACCTGCGCGAAGCCGGAGGAAATGATCTTAAGCAGCTGTGCGCTCAAAGCAAAGTGGCATGTGAAGTCATTTCAAGATCCGATCATACTTTCAGTTCGCTCGAGGACCAGGAAAGGCTTGTTGAAGCGATTCTTAAACGCGTCAACGCGGCAGCTATGGTTCTAGAGCGACAGACTCCTGAGATCGCGTCCAGCTCTGTACGCGGTCTCTTCCAAGAACCACGATCAGCCTCCTGAGTTGCATATAAGAACTAGGAAGGGGCAAGCAGGCACCATCCTCGTAGTTACGAAACAAACAATGAGCACACTGAAATACTCCGCGCTCCAAGCGCACGATGTGGTGCGTCCTCCCGATGCGCCTGCCCGCGCGAGCTCCAAGCCTCGTGCGATAGGGCCTATCGAGGCAGAGACGGACTTTTACAATCAGTATCCCTGGGTTCTCAATGCATTTCCCACAATTCGGCAAGTGCTGGTTCATCTCTCTGAAGAACTTAGCAAGCTTGGACATCTAGGCGAAAATTGGCAGCAGCGTGAAGTAATCACGAACATTTTCCTGCTCTCCTGCTCTGTGACGGACACCATCGACGATTACATCGCTGATAACGCCTATGATTTTTCCAAGGTCAGCGAGATATTCCCACCTGCCGCTCTCGTTGTCGGCCTGCTCAACCGTGTCTTTGCAGTAGCCCGCAGGATCCGGGAGGCACGGATGTGGCGGCTGCGAGCATGGCGAGAAGCTTGGCGGTCAACCGTAACCGAGTTCCTGCATTGCGCAATGGTTGGAGAGCCCGAGCGAGCTGTCCTCGTCCGGCAGGGTTCAAGGCTAGCCAGCCTACTGCCTCCGAAGTTCTCAAAGGGAATGTGGAATGCTCGTCCAAAAATTCCAGCGTTTTTTCGCTCGAGAGACTTCGCGCCATCTGACTGCCTTGAACTCGGAAGGAAGTTTATGGACCGCTTCCCGGACTGCGAAAGGCCTGCCATCGCAGTGGGTTTGCGCACGGCCGGCTCATACCTGGCGCCGCTCTTGTGTGCGTATCTCCGCACGCGGCTTCCTGGCGTGGACTGGATCGCTATTCGTCCGAAGAGGGGTCTGGCTTCGTGGGAAGGCGCGGCGCTTCGGCAGGCCGCCGGTATGCACGCTCGCGCGTTGGTCATAGACGAGTCGATCCATTCAGGCCAAACTTTGGTCAGTACAATCGCTTTGCTGCGTCAAGTGGGTTTCAAAGACGACGACGTCGTCGTGTTGAATCCTGCCGAACCAGCTTTCCCTGACTGGAAGAAGTCGCAGGTATTTCAGTCTCTCCCTAAGATCCACACCATCGCCCTGGACCCACGGGAGCGATATAAGCAACGACTACTGGACTCGGCGACAGTGGAGGGTCATCTCAGCGAGTATTTCCGAGCACTCGGCTACGAAAGCGTCTGTGTGATTGTCAGTCCTGAGATCGAAACGATGAATCTCGGTTGGCGCACCACGCCTCCAGAACGAGTGGACATTCGTCTCAAGCGAGTCTACGAGGTTCATCTGCGGGATGCTGGCGGCCAAAACGAGATTCGCTATGTGCTAGCCAAAAGCGTCGGGTGGGGCTGGCTGGGGTACCACGCGTTCCAAACGGGCCAGGCGTTAGCCGAGTTTGTTCCGCCGATGTTGGGCTTGAGAGACGGGATACTCTACACCGAATGGCTGCCACAAGAACGGAACGCATTGGCCGCCTTTCCGGCCCGCACTGCACTTGTGGAAACGCTGGCTTCTTATGTGGCGGCTCGCACCAAGAAGCTGAAATTCGACAGTAATCCCACTCCGGACTTAATTCGAGAAGGTCGTCATAAAGGTCGTCATAAAGGTCTGGAATTGCTAGCGACAGCTCTGAGCAGGGCTTATGGCTCAAGAATTGCGGCTGCGGCAAAGCGGTCCAGAATCGAGGAAAAGCTGTCCCAAAGCTGCACCTCGTGCGTTTTAACGGATAGCAAGATGGACCGTGACGAGTGGATCCGTGTTGGCTCCAGGCTGGCGAAGGCAGACTTCGAACATCACGGGCAGGGCAAGAACGAGCTGGGGATGACGGATCCCACCTACGATCTCGCGGACGCCATATTCCATTTTGAGTTCTCCGAGGAGGAAGCGAGGCAACTCATTGACAAGTACGTTATTGAGAGCGGCGACGTCAAAGTCAAAATCGCCGACCTCCAGTTCGAAGACCGGCTCTTCCTGAACAAGCTGCTGGCCGGCCTGTGGGCCCAAAACCTTGCGACGCTGGGCCTACAAAATCCCCGTCTAGTGTCGCGACGACATGAGTTTCATGAGCAATATACTTCGGCGTGGAACTTTCTGGTCCGCCAAACGGTTCGGGAGTGCGGCAAGCTGTGCCAAACGTCGGACAGCGGGAGCTGGCGCAGCCCTCTGGTTGTGCTCGACGTCGACGGCGTCCTAGACAGGATGGTGTTCGGTTTTCCTTCCACGACTGCTGCCGGCATCAAAGCGCTTTCTCTTTTCGCGTGTCACGGGGTTACGGTGGCGCTGAATACGGCACGCACGCTGCGGGAAGTGAAGGAGTATTGCGATGCCTACGGTCTCACGGGCGGAGTGGCCGAGTACGGCGGCGTCGCGTGGGATCGACTGAAAAACAGGCAGCTCGGCTTGGTCGATGCGGAGTCGATGCGGCAGCTCGAAGAGGCGCGGCGAGCGATTCGCAAGATTCCTGGGATCTTTCTAAATGAAGACTACCAATATTCCCTGCGAGCGTTTACTTATCAAGATGGCAGAACGATGCCGCTTCCTCGGTTGATGGCACAAGACCTGGTCGCGGGCTTGCAATTGGATCTACTCCAGATACATCACACCGGGCTCGACACAGCCATTACCTCCAAGAAGACCGATAAGGGCAAAGGCCTGCGAGCACTTCTCTCTCTCTCTGGGCTTGAAAACGCCGACGCCGACGTGACAGCCGTTGGCGATTCGGAACCCGATCTAGCCATGTTCCGCCTTGCCGGTCGTGCGTTCGCTCCGGGGAACATCTCTTGCCGCAGGGAAGCGCAGCTTCTGGGTTGCCATATCGCGGCATCTTCATATCAGCCGGGACTGCTGGAGATTGCGCGAAGGATCTTTCATCCCGAAGGCGGTGACTGCATGCGTTGCCGGGATGTGGATGCAACGTGGCGTCGGGAGAAAAGCCTCTTTGTCTCTCTATTGAATGCCGCTGACAAGAAACCACTATCTTTGTTATTCCGGAATTGTTTTGATCCTGCGCTTTTGAGGGTCTTTCGCACGTAAGGCCACAGCAGCTTTCCGCCGACCGGTTCCCTGTCCAATCCAATTCACACGTCGCTCGATTTTCCACACGTATGGATGACTCCACCAATCTGGATTTTCTACGCGCCAACGCGGTTCTCATGGTGCTGGTCTTCCATGTTCCGGGCTTTTTCGGGATCAGGTGGGTTGGTCCGTTTGATCTGGAAGCGATGGGACATTTGGGTGTCCTGTTGTTCTTCGTTCACACATGCTTTGTGCTGATGCTTTCCCTGGAGCGGCAACTGGCCAAGTTTGGCCGACAACGTTTTTTCCTGATATTTATGGTGCGGCGATGCTTTCGCATCTATCCGCTGAGCCTCCTGACGGTCGCGGTCATAGCGCTATTTAAGCTTCCCCTAGCAGGGCAGCCTTGGAGCATGCATTGGTCGCCCATGAGCGGGCGGGAAATTCTTTCCAACCTTCTGCTGGTCCAGAATGTGACGGGCAGCACGTCGATCCCGGCTCCTCTCTGGAGTCTGCCTTATGAGATGCAGATGTACCTCGTCTTGCCGGCGTTGTTCTTGCTGACGCAGAGACTGAAATCGACTTTCATGCTGGCAGCCGGCTGCCTGCTTGTGACGGCTGTCGTCCTGGTGTGGATGCACTTAGGGCACGCCTACAATCTGCAATATGTTCCATGCTTTTTGCCGGGAATTCTTGCGTACAAACTCTCTCTTCGTCCCGGGTTCGGCTGGCCATTTCTAGCATTGGCGGTGTTGCTGTGGAGCTCCGTCGCCGTGTTCATGATGTTGGGCACGGTGCAAGCTGCTTGGATTGTCTGTTTCACGCTGGGCGCGGCCATACCTCAGTTTGCGGAAATGCACAGCAGCTGGCTGCGCCGCGGCAGCCATCTTATTGCCAGGTACTCATATGGTATTTATTTGACGCATTATTTTTGCATATGGCTGGCGTTCGTGAAATTGCAGTCTCTCCCGAGAGTGGGCCAATGCTTGGTCTTCGTCGCTACGGTATGGCTGGTCCCGGTCTTCCTCTATCACTTTCTTGAGCTGCCCTTGACCAATGCGGGCAAGAAGCTGGTGGAGCAACGTCTGGCTCCATCATGCGTGCAGACTCTCGCCAGCGGAGCTGCTTGACGACCGCCGGCACGGCGGCAATGTGCCTGGCCGAATAAAGGAAATGAATCTCCATTATGCTGCGTCGTGTTTTCAGCGCCGCCAATGCCATCTTCTTCGCGCATTTGATTGTGCGGCTCGGCGCTTTGTTCCTGGTGCCTCTCTACTTGAAATACTGGTCGACGAGTTTGTATGGGGAGTACCTGGCGCTTTCTGCCGCGGTGAGCTATTTCGCAAGCCTGGATACCGGAATGCAACAGGCTGCCATCAACCGCCTGACCAAGGCGTATGCCAGAGGCAATTTCGAGGAATACCGATCTGTCCAGCACACGGCGTTGGCGTTCTATCTTGCCCTGGCCATCGGCGGCACTTGCCTGGCCGCGGCCGTCTTCCAAGTGGCGCCTGTTTCTCAATGGATCGGCTTGAAGCTGACGTCGCCTGCGACTGCACGCCTGGCGCCGGTCTTGCTTGCGGCATACTTTGTGTGGTCGATGCCGATGCGGCTCATTGGGGCCACGTATCAAACCCAGGGCAATCTGGCGCGGTCACAATGGATTGCGAACGCGCAACAGATCCTGGTAGTACTCCTGTCTGCAGCAGTGCTCCTGTTGGGTGGAGGAATGCTGGCCACAGCCTCGGCACAGTTATTGACGGTGGCATTGACTGCTGGGTTTGTGTTGTTTGAGATACGCCATCGGTTCCCCGATTTCTTTCCCGGCGTTACGCAGGCGCGGTTGTCCCTGCTGAAGGAGCTAGCTCATCCCAGCCTCTTGTTTGCGCTCCTTCTGATAAGCAACTTAATCGCGTTTCAGGGAAGCACTCTCCTGATATCGGTGACGATGGGAAGCATTGCTGTCGTCGTGCTCGCCGTCAGCAAGGCCATCATCGACGTGATACGCCAGGCACTGTACAGCATCGCTCTGGCGCTGTGTCCTGAGTTCGCCCGGATGGAAGCTCTCGGCCAGACGGAAAACTTACGCCGGGCCCATCGTCTGATCGTCGCCGCGACTGGCGCGATCACCCTGGCCCTCGCCGCGGACGTGTGGTACGAAGGATCCCAGATCATCACGCTCTGGACGCATGGGCGTGTTGAGCCCGACGTGATGCTGCTACGTTTGTTCCTCGTATTCCTGGCCTTGCAAACCCCGTGGGCTGCCAGTTCGACCGTTGCAACCGCAACCAATCGTCATCGGGTCCAGGCCGTCGGTTACTTTTTCGCTGCGATTGCCGGCGTGGGTCTGATCGCAACGCTGGTGCGGTATTTGGGCACTTGGGCTGTGCCAGTGGGGCTTACTCTCGGCGAAGCGCTCGGGTGCTACCACTTTGTGATTCGAGCCACATGCCGGATGATCGGCGAGCCGTACGCGGCATTTGCCGCGCGTTTCTGGCTGGGTTTTGCCGTCATGGCTGCCGCCGTGCTTGCGACCGCTGGGTTAGTTCATTACGCGATAGAAGGACTGACACTGGTACGCTGGGGCGTCATGGGGTTGCTGACCTTCGTGGTCGGCGCCTTCTGCGCGTGGTGGGTGTGGCTGACTCCCGAGGACCGGGCTGTCCTGCGGCCCCAAATTCGTCCGGTTCTGAGGTTCTCCAGCGCGAAAGCGTAACCAACCCGCGGACACAAACGCCCAATTGAGCTGGTCGCGATGAGCCTGCATTCCTGGAATATGCTGATGAGTGTCATCTTTGATATGGACGGAGTAATCGTCGATAGCCACGCCGCACACATCCGAACCTGGAAGGCGTTCTTTCTGTCCTTGGAAAAGTCCGTAACCGACGCGGATCTCGATTTTGTCCGTCAGGGCAGGAAAAGACAGGAGATCCTGCGGCACTTCTTGGGTAACCTGAAGGACGACGAGATTCAAGCACTTTGTCGAAAGAAAGATGCGTTATTTGCAAACGAAGCGCAAAGCGTCGCGATGATTCCTGGCGTACGCGACTTGCTTGAAGAATTGAAACGAGCTGCCATCCCGACGGCTGTGGCATCGTGCGGTAGCACAGCGAGAGTGCATCAGCTCCTATCTCGGCTGCGACTTCGAAGTTATTTCACGGCTGTGGTGACCGGAGATGAGGTCCTGACCGGGAAGCCCGACCCGGAGATCTTCTACAAAGCCGCGCGCCAGATCAAAGCCCATCCCGCTGAGTCCATCGTTTTCGAGGACTCCGTATCTGGAGTTCAAGGGGCCAAGGCCGCGGGCATGAAGTGCGTGGGTATTGCTGACCGCCAACATACTCCGGTCCTGCTACAGGCAGGGGCTGACCACGTGCTTCCGGATTTCGCCGGCATGTCATGGATCAAGATACAGAAGCTCTTTGCAGTGAGCAGCAACCGCCGCAATGAACCGTTTTCGAATCCTGCTGTTGTCTAGCACACGGCCGTGGCGCGCCTGGAGGATCGCCGAGAGAATCTCGAGTGAGATACCAGACGCGGAAATCTGTGGGGTGGTCCAACACGCCGTGCGGCAACTCCCTCGGACCCAGCGACTGATCGCCGCTGGCAGAATTGATCGAATCGGCCTCCGTGATCATGTGCTCGCGCTGGCGAGTCTATGGTCTCGCAAGGTCCTGGGGGAACTGGTGCACTTGGTCCTCTGGTGTGCTCACGGTTGCCCGAGAGGTATCCATGCCAAGGGAAACTTCACTGTCATAGAGTTGGCCCAACGTTGTCGCCGGGATGGCCGGCCGTTTCTGCACGCGGATCACTGTAGCGACCAGAACGTCGCGGATTTCGTTCGCCGGCAAAATCCCGATCTCGTGATCGTCTTGGGCCAGCCTTCGCTAGGCCGGGTGTTGTTGGAAGTGCCGGCAAATGGTCTGGTTCGGGTCATGACTAACCGCACCACTGAGACGCTTCAACAAGGAATCGAACTCAAGGTAGAACATTTTGCAAGAGGATCAGAAAGCCCTTGCACTCTCGTGTCTTTGACTCTTCCTTCTCAAACTCATAGTGGGGCCCTCGGCGTGACTCTGAAAAACGACCTGATAGCTGATGACTTGCTGGTGCAGGTGGCCAAGAGTTCGGGGGAGGGAAGCCAGACGCAGGCGTCGAAAGAGGTAAGAGAGTGGGCACAAAGGATGCTCTCTCCTTATCTCAATCAATTTGAATTGCCGTCTCAACATTTCCCCGCTGCTCCGGAGAGAATTACGTTTCGCCGACGCTATCGTTCGGTCGTAAAGCTGTGCGTGCAGTCGCTGCTGGGTTTTCCATGGGTGATGGGTCGCAACTGGTATCGCCGCTTGCGTGGTCGATATCCGGTGCTGATTCTGACACATCACCTGGTGTCAGACCGCCCTCACCCTATGGGGATACCCACCGAAGAATTTTGGCTCCGAATCAGATTCTTGCAGAGACATTACCGGATTGTGAGTCTGTCCGAAGCCGCCGCACTATTGCGGTCGGGACGTGTGAGTGTGCCGACCGTGGTACTCACCTTTGACGACGGCTACTGCGACAACTTCATCAGTCTCAGAGCCGTGGCGGAAGAAATGGGTGCGCCGGTCGCATTGTTCATCGCGACGCAGCCGGTTGAAACGCACCAGGAGTTCGACCACGATCTATCCGTCGAAACCAGGGGGTTCTTCCCACTCACCTGGGGCCAAATTCGGTACTGGAGTGTGCGAGGGGCTGAATTCGGCAGCCACACGCGCACTCACTTTGATTGTGGCGCCGCTCGCCGGTCAGGACTGGAACAAGAGCTCGTCGGCTCCAAAAGCGATCTTGAGGTCCGTCTCGGCCGGCGTGCCACTTTCTTCGCGTTTCCCTTTGGTAAGCACGAGAACATTTCTTCGGAGGCGATGCAGATAGCGGCTTCGACTTACTCGATTTTTCTTTCCTCTTTTGGCGGAGAAAACCTGCCGCAAAAGGGGACCGGTCGGCAACATTTGCTCCGCAAAGGTTTTTATTCCGACCCATGGGAGCTGGAGCTGGAAATTCAATCGGTGTTCGATCTTGTGCAACGCAGCAAATTGAGGCTGAAGCGTCCACTCAGCGGCTGGCGCCCAGATCCCGCGACGGCTAAATCATGAACCGATGGCTATGGACCATCTTGTATGCCTGCCTGCTGGTTCTGGCCCGGCTTCCCCGTTTTCGCCGGCTGCTTGATCAGATTTCCAACGAACTATAACTCCAGGACCGCAGGCAAAAAGGATTCTGTTTGTCCAGCACCTGGTTCCTCTATTCGCGGTGAAAGAAACCCACCGGCTAAGACTCCTGACCGACATTTAAGTCTTTTGAACGCAATTACGAAAGGATCACTCTGATGAACCGGAGATTATCAATTGTTGTATTCGCTTGCCTGATGCTTTTCTCGGAGATCCATGTCTTCGGCCAACTTCAAACCCCGACCCAGCCGGTCAACATCATTATTGATTCCGACATGGCCATCTCTGCAGACGACGTTGGCGATCACGCAATGATGTGGGGCCTTGTGAATAAGGGTGAAGTCAAGGTGCTGGCCGAGATCTGTTCGTCCGCCAACGACTTCAGCGCCCCGACGATGTGGGCCATCGCCAATTATTACGGGCATCCAGACGTTTTGATCGGCGCGCACAAGGGGGCCACACCCATCCTGGAGAACTCGGCCACCAGCATGTACACGCAGCAAATCGTTGCGCAATTCGGGAAACCAGGAGACACGCGCGCCAACTATCCTGATCCCGTGCCTGTGTACCGCCAGGCGCTGGCCGGCGCGCCCGATCATACCGTAATCATTGTGGCCAACGGGTACTACCAGCCCTTGCAGGCCCTGCTGCAAAGCCCCGCCGACTCCATCAGCCCCCTGACCGGTGTGCAGCTTGTAGCGCAAAAGGTGATGCGTCTGGTATCGGGGGCCGGCTGGTTCCCCTCGGGTAATGAGCACGACTTCCGCGTGGATGCCGACGCCGCCAGCTTTGTCTTTGCTAACTGGCCGGTCGAGATCGTTTCGTCGGGAATCCAGATGAGCCAGGATGTGATCACTGGACCATCTTTGACTTCGGATGCCACCAAGGACCCAGTGAAGCGTGCGTATGATCTGTTCAATAGCAGCGACCGGATACCGGGCTTCGGCCAGGTATCGCTCCTGTTTGCCGTCCGTGGCCAGGGCACAAACTTCGTGGTACCGGGTTTCAACGGCCAGACCATCGTTCAGGACACCTTGCATCCCCCGGCCGGGCAGAACAACTGGTTCCAAACACCCAACGTGGGACATTCGTATTTGGGCAAGGCGGGAACCGCCGCAGACATGGAAGCCGTAATCAACCCGCTGGTTCAGAGTTCGTCGAACTTGCCCTTGATCAGAAGCATATCTCCGACGAGTGTGGCGGCAGGGAGCTCCGGGCCTGCGATCACTTTGAACGGCAACAACTTTTTTGCGGATTCTCAAGTCCTATTCAATGGCAGCAGCCGGCCTACTACCTTCGTAAGCGGCACCCAGATCATTGTTCAACTCACCAACAGCGATGTGGCCCAGGCGGGCACCGACACGTTGACCGTATCCAATCCCAACGAGGGCGGCTGGCAGTCGAGCCCGGTCAATTTCACGGTAACCGGATCAGCGCCTCCGCCGCCGACGTTGAACACCATCTCGCCGACGAGCGCAGTGGCGGGCAGTGGTCCGGTGAATTTGACGGCCACCGGCTCGAATTTTGTTAACACATCGGTGGTCCAGGTGAACGGCGCGAATCGCGCCACAACGTTCGTCAGCGCCACTCAATTGACAGCCACTTTGACGGCCGGGGACACCAGCACGCCCGGTTCGCTCTCAATCACGGTGAATACACCCGGTGGCGGAACATCAGCGCCAGTCACCTTCACGGTCACGAACCCGGCTCCGTCTCTGACCAGCATCTCGCCTAACAACGCGACTGCCGGCGGGCCCGCCTTCACGCTGACGGCGAACGGCTCGAATTTCGTGAATGGAGCCATCGTCCAAGTCAACGGCTCGAACCGGACGACAACGTTCGTCAGCGGCACGCAACTCACGGCCTCGATTCCTTCGAGCGACATTGCTTCCGCCGGAACTCTTGCCATTGGAGTGGTTAATCCAGATGGTTCGGCGACAGGCACGCTCCCGTTCGCGGTCAATAATCCGGCGCCTTCGTTAACCGGTATTTCGCCATCGACCGCAACCGCCGGCGGCCCTGGATTCACGCTGACCGTAACCGGCAGCAACTTTGTCTCTACGTCTGTGGTGCAAGTCAATGGCGCCGGCCGAACCACTACCTTTATGAGCAACACTCAGCTGACTGCCGCGATACCCGCGTCTGATGTAGCTGCTGCAGGAGCGCTTTCGATCACAGTCTTCAATCCTGCGCCGGGCGGCGGTACGTCCGCGGCGCTTACCTTTACCGTGACAAGCCCGCCGCCGTCACTCGCTAACATCTCGCCAAGCTCAGCCACTGCCGGCGGGCCGGCCTTCACGCTGACGGCCAACGGTTCGAATTTCGTGAATGGAGCCACAGTCCAGGTCAACGGCTCGAACCGGACGACAACGTTCGCCAGCGCGACGCAAGTCACGGCTGCGATTCCTGCCAGCGACATTGCTTCCGCCGGAACGCTCGCCATTGGAGTGGTTAATCCCGATGGTTCGGCGACCGGGACACTTGCGTTCACTGTCAATAATCCGTCGCCATCGCTAACCAGTATTTCGCCATCGACCGCTACCGCCGGCGGCCCCGGATTCACGCTGACCGTCACCGGCGGCAACTTTGTCTCCACATCCGTGGTACAAGTGAATGGCGCCGGCCGAACCACTACCTTTGTGAACTCAACCCAATTGACGGCCGCGATACCTGCGTCTGATATTGCTGCTGCAGGAGCCCTTTCAATCACAGTCTTCAATCCTGCGCCTGGCGGTGGAACCTCCACGCCGCTGGTCTTCGCCGTGACCGTGCCGCCGCCGACGCTCACCAGCGTTTCCCCCAGCGCAGCGACTGCCGGCGGGCCGGCCTTCACGCTGACGGCTAACGGTTCGAATTTCGTGAATGGGTCCGTAGTCCATGTGAATGGCTCGAACCGGACGACAACGTTCGTTAGCGGCACGCAGCTTACCGCTTCGATCCTGGCCAGCGACATTGCCTCCACCGGAACTCGTCCCATCGGGGTAGTCAACCCCGATGGCTCGACTTCGGGCACGGTATCGTTCGCCGTCAATAACCCGTCGCCGTCGTTAAGCAGTATTTCGCCCGCCAGCGCCACTGCCGGCAGTTCTGGATTTACGTTAACGGTTACAGGCGGCAATTTTGTCAGCGGCTCCGTGGTGCAAGTCAACGGGGCGAACCGGGCGACGACTTTTGTCAGCAGCACACGATTGACTGCCGCGATTCCCGCGTCTGATCTGGCGGTCGCGGCCTTGTTATCTGTCACAGTCTTCACCCCGGCTCCCGGCGGAGGTACCTCCGCGGCTGTCACCTTCACCGTCAACAATCCTGTCCCTACGATCTCGAGCATCTCGCCGAATCCCGTGCTAGCGCTGGGTGGCAGCTTCACCTTGACGGTCGATGGCTCCGGATTCGTGAACGGGTCTGTAGTTCAGTTTGATGGCAGTCCGCGTCCGACCACGGTTGTCAGTGCTACTCGAGTGACCGCTCAGATCAGCAGTCACGACATCATTGCTGTCGGGCAGCACGCAATCACCGTCTTCAACCAAGCTCCGGGAGGCGGTACCTCCAATTCGGCGACACTGACCGTGATCTCGCTACTCTGACGCCGAACCGGTCCGGAGATTCCAAAATCTCAAGCGGCTTTGATCCGCTTGATGTGACCTGAATCGAGCGCGAAGGGGCAGACAGGCGAGCGCCCCTTCGCTATACCTTCAACGACTCATTGAGGCGATGCTTGTGAGTAACTCCGGATGTCTTGCGACCCCTCGCTGACCGCCCGGCTTAGCAATCAACAAGGATAGAACTCCGATGGTGTCTGCTGTACGGCGCCAAACGGTGGTGCTTTTCGCGTCTACGACATGGAAGCGCAACGAAGGGCGACGCTATCATGCCGTAGGTCGCGGAAGCACGCGGACGCCGGCCGACACCTCTCAAATTCCCACCAAGGATTGGAATCATGGCTAGGTATCTAATAACTGGGGTTGCCGGCTTCATCGGCTCGAACATAGCTCATGCACTCATCGACCAGGGGGAAGAGGTGCGCGGCATTGACGACTTCTCTCATGGACGCTGGGAAAACATAGGCGACATTGTCCGAAAAATAGATTTTCGGGAGGTAGATATCACGGACAAGCGTGCCATTCGCTCAGCTTGCGACGGCGTGGATTATATTCTGCACCAAGCGGCGCTCGGTTCGGTACCACGTTCCCTGGCTGATCCGATCGCCACCAACGAAGCCAACGTCGCGGGCACCTTGAGAGTCCTGGAGGCAGCCCGCGAGGCTGGAGTGAAGCGAGTCGTTTATGCCAGCTCATCATCGGTCTATGGCAACACTCCCACGCTGCCTAAGCAGGAGCACATGCCCCTCAATCCAATCTCGCCGTACGCAGTATCCAAGTGTGCCGGCGAACTGTACTGTCGCAGCTTCTACAATGTTCTTGGACTTGAGACAGTCTGTTTGCGCTACTTCAACGTCTTCGGTCCGCGCCAGCATCCAACTTCGCAATATGCCGCCGTGATTCCCAAGTTCATCCGGCTCATGCTCAATGGAGAGCGTCCGGCCATTTTTGGCGACGGTCGGCAAAGCCGTGATTTTACCTATGTCGACAATGTTGTCAGTGCCAACCTGCTGGCATGCCATGCTCCTGCTCACAAAGCCTCAGGGCGAAGCTTCAACATCGCCGCCGGCAAGAGTTTCAGCCTGAATGAGCTGTATTCTCTGCTGCAGCAGATTACGGGTTGCACCGCGCCTCCGTTATATGCTCCCGAGCGCAAAGGAGACGTGCGTGACTCGCTTGCCGATACCACCGAAGCCCTGCAGGCCCTTGGCTACAGAACCTTAATCGAGTTCCGAGAAGGGCTGCGAAAGACAGTCGAGTGGTATAAGTGCGAATTCGCGGGGCAAATGAGTCCGGTGCTCGGCTCTGCATAACTGAATAAGGAAGAGGAATGGATTCTTTCGAAGCACTGCATTGCCGCTCACCGATGGCAGGCAAAGCAAGCATTATCGGCGGCTCTGCCTCGTCAACTTCTACAATCCGCAGGCTCTCTTCCCTCAACCCCGCAGTTGCGGGGTTTTGTTTTTTTCGAGTGTTATTGCTTAGCTTTGAAACCAGCAACAGTGCGGCCCGAGCAGCATCCGAGTTTGAGCCCGCCAAGCTCGGTTCAGGATCAAGTTTTCCGGCTCCTTCTAGCACGTTGCCGACAACCATCGGGTAGATATCAGAATCCGTGCGGCTGCTGATCCCACTCAGCTCCCGCGGTCACCGTACCGGATCCCCAAGTATCCGCAAACAACGCGACGCCCAAATCTCGGCCCCCGTAGTGCTCAGATTGCCGGCATCTATGGAGTGAGCTCACTACAATTTCCCAGAGCAGGGACATTGTTTAAACAGCAACTTTTGTCTTGGTGCGAAGGACAATCATTGACGTTTCTGGATCAGTTGACGACACTGGAACGCGCCTCATTATTGGGCTGCTTTTCAAACCCAGGGTGAATCGCAATAACGACATTACGTTCTGGCAACTGCTGGCCTAGCGGGTACAAAGCATTCTAAGATTCTCCCTAAACCCTCATTTAGATGGGGAAGGTCATCAGACAGTAAGTTTCTTGATATGAAGATTTCTGAAAGAACCCACTCAACGGTTCGGATGAGCGCACCGTAGCACCTGGTTCAAGTCAACTGAATCTCGTGATGCGCCAGAGCGTGGTGCCACAGATCGCGAGGATAACGAGGATTACGGCGAACAGAAGGGCGGCGGCGTGGGC
>WNFJ01325783.1_pt1 | contig 34401 bp, 25 predicted proteins | sample 5400461 | NCBI WGS metagenome assembly WNFJ01 (sample SAMN13153349, study PRJNA577476) | soil metagenome | isolation source: 115 cm saprolite on Douglas fir-dominated hillslope | place: USA:California | collected 2013-09-17
CCCGCCCGCGAACCCCGACTGGAGGAGGAAGTCGGCGAGCTGATCGAGCAGGCCTTGAAGGTTGATCGTGTCGGCCAGCTCGGGCAGATACTTCGTGTATGTCGTGTAACGCACGGTCTTATGGTTGCCCGGGGACGGGCACTGGCGCGGCGCTCGTGGTGTCGACCGTGGCCCCCCAACAATAGGCCACGGCGCCCGTCGTGAGGCCGCATGTGTGGAAGCCGCCGGGGCTGACCTGCGCGAACGTGAGGCCACCGCTCACCGGCTGCGGCGTACCGCGAAACTCTTCGATTGTGCCGTCCCCAACCTGGCCGTCCAGATTGTTGCCCCAACAGAAGGCGGCACCGCTCGAGAGCCCGCACGTCAGATTCCACCCCATGGCGATGTGATCGAAGGTGATGCCGCCATGCACGGCGACCGGCGCATCGCGCTGCGTCCGCGTGCTGTCTCCCAGCTCGCCGTACTGGTTGCTGCCCCAGCACCAGGCGGCGCCTGCCGCGGTGAGCGCGCACGTGCCCACGCCGCCCGCGGCGATCGCGATGAACTTGTGGCCGCCCGCCACCGCCGTCGGCGCGTGACGGGCGCTGTCGGCGCCGTCGCCGATTGTTCCGTAGACGCCGCCGCCCCAGCAGTACGCCAGGCTGTCGGCGGTCAGGCCGCAGGTGTGGGCGAATCCGACTGAGATGGTCGTAAAGCGAAGGCTCGTGGCAACCGGAACGGGATGGGCCGCGGACGCTGTTGCCGCCGGCACGCCAAGTTGACCTTCTTCATTCGATCCCCAGCACCAGGCGGCGTGGTCTGCGGCGAGACCGCAGCCGTGAATCGCCCCGGCGCCGATCGTGGCGAATTGGGGCCCGCCCTGGACGATCGTCGGCAGGCCGGCGGCCGAGCTGTCGGTGGCGTACTGTCCGTAGCGCCCGGCGCCCCAGCACAAGGCCGATCCGGCGGTCGTGAGGGCGCAGGCCTGATAGTCCGCGGCGTGCACCGCGGCGATGTGCGAGGCGCCGTAGACACCTGCCGGCGACCTGACCGCCGACAGCGATGAGCCCGTGCCGAACGTGCCGTAGTCGTTGGCACCCCAACAGAACACCCGACCGGTCGTCGCCGTCGCGCAGGTATATCCGGAGTTGTTCGCGCTGATATCGGCGAACACGGGGCGCTCGACAGTCACCACGGTCGAATCGCTGCCCGCCGAGTCGCTGCCGACGACGATCGCGGTGCCGGTATCGACCGCAGTAACAACTCCTGCTGGTGTGACCGTCGCGACGAGCGGCCCGAGCGCGGTCCAGGTTGCGGAGGAGTCCACTCGGTAGCCGCCCGGCGAGCGCAGACGAAGACCTACGATCGGGAGCGAACCGTTCACCACGAGTCTGACGCTGTCCGGGCGCACGACGAAAGCGCGCGGGGGAGTGGCGGGGGCCGTGGATTCGGTGCAGGCCGCCGCCAACGCGATGGCGGCCGCGCAGATCGTGTACACCCTCGAAGTGTTCATCGCCCTACCCGAAACGTAGAGGCGCGGCCAGCTTTCCCGCAATGACCGAACCCGCCGGACGCTCCGGATTGGGCGCGCTCGCCCACCGCAACTTCCGACTCTTCCTTATCGGCCAGGGCATTTCGATGCAGAACATCGGCGAGGGCTGGCTCGTGCTCACCCTCACCAACTCCCCGTTTTACGTCGGTCTCGTCTCGGCGCTCAGCTCCCTGGGCGTGCTGCTGCTCACCATCTACGCCGGCATCGTCGCCGACCGCACCGACAAGCGCCGCACCATCGTCATCGCCCAGGTGCTGTTCATGCTGGAGGCGCTCACGGTCGCCGTCCTCGTGTGGACCGGCGTGGTGAAGGTGTGGCACGTGATGACGCTCGCCACGCTGCTCGGCGTCGCCAGCGCGTTCGACATCCCGACGCGCCAGGCGTTCATCGTCGAGCTGGTGGGCAAAGACGACTTGATGAACGCGATCGCCCTCAACTCATCGCTGTTCAATGCGGCGCGCGTGATCGGTCCGGCCATCGCGGGCGCGCTCATCGGCCTCGTGGGGATCGCGTGGTGCTATTTCTTCAACGGCTTGAGCTACATCGCGGTGATCGCCGGGCTCATGCTCATGCGCCTGCCGCGCTTCGTGCCGCGCGCGCGCACGGGCTCGACGTGGACCGGCTTCCGCGAGATTCTGGGCTTCCTGCGCGCCGACCGGCGCCTGCGCACGCTCGTGATCCTCACAGCGACGCTGTCGGTGTTCGGATTCCCCTACATCACCATGATGCCCGTGTTCGCGCGCGACGTGCTGCACCGCGGCGCCGGCGGCTACGGGATCCTGATTTCCTCGGTGGGCGTCGGGGCGACGATCGGCGCGTTGGGTGTGGCGCTCGGCTCGCGGCGCATCCTGCGACGCGGCCGCCTGATGCTTGTCGGCGGCACGGCCTTCGGCATCCTGCTCGTGTTGTTCTCGACGTCGCGCGCGCTGGGACTCTCGGTGTTGTTGTTGGGGTTGACGGGGTGCGCCATGATCGTCAACAACTCGCTTACCAACACGTTGCTGCAGACGGCCGTCCCGGACGAACTGCGGGGGCGGATCATGGGGTTCTATTCCTTCGTGTTCGTGGGCATGGCGCCCTTCGGCGCGTTCTTTGTGGGACTCGCAGCCGAGCACGTCGGCGCACCGCTGGCGGTGGGGGCGGGGGGGGTGGTCTGCGTGCTCGCGGTGGCCTTGGCGGCGTGGCGGGTGCCCGAGCTGCGAACGGCGTAGGGGCACGGGTTCCGTGCCGCTACTTCCACCCTCGCCGCTTCACCTCCGTCACGATCAGCTTCGCCGCCCCTTCGAACCCCAGCCGCTCCGCGTTGAGCACCAAATCGTAGTTCGCCGGATCGTGCCGCGTGCGGCCGTAGTAGGTCCGCACGTACTGGTCGCGTTGGCGGTCCACGTCGTCCACCACCTTCTCCGCCTTCGCGGGGTCCGCCCCCAGCCGCTCGACTGCCAGCTTCATGCGCCACGGCTTGGAGGCGACGACGTACACGTGCAGCGCGTCGGGCCGCTGCGCCAGCACCGATTGGGCGCCGCGCCCGACCAGCACGACCCGCCCCTGGGCCGCCGCCTCGGCGATCACGCGTTCGGTCATCTTGTGGATCGCGGCTTCCTCGGCCTGCACCTGGGGCGCGCCCGTCGCCGCGATGAACATCTCCGGGCTGGCCGAGGCGAGCGTGCGCGCCAAGCGCTCGAGCAGCCCCGGGGCGCGTTCCTCCTGTTTCGCCACATCGGCGGCGGGCACGCCCGCGAGGCGCGCCACCTCGTCCACGAACTCGTTGTCCACCACCGTCCAGCCCAGATCGAGCGCCACGAGCTGGGCGATGTCGGAGCCGCCCGAGGCGTACTGGCGGGTGATGGTGATCAGCGGGGACGTGGTCATCAGGGCCGCTTCAGGTTTCTCCGCAGGTCGCCGATGTTCAGCACGGGAATCCCGCCTTCGGTGGGCACCAGAATGATCAGGTTATCCCCCCCCTTCATGTCGCGCAGGATTTCGAGGTACTGCATGGTCAGGGCTTCGGGCGTGAGCGTCTGATTGCGCAGGCGCTGCTGCTCGGCCTGCAGCCGCGCCACTTCGACGCGGTGCCGCTCGGTCTCGACCTGTTGCTCCTGCGCGATCTTCTGGTTGATGGCCTGGACCACCGCGGCGGGCGGCTGCAGGTCGCGCAGGAAGAAGGCGGTCACTGTGGCGATGCGGAACTGGCCGTGGCCGCCCCGCGGTGTGGTGACCAGCGCCGAATCAACCAAGTTCTCCATGGTTTGCGCGATCAGCGTGCGCTTGGAGATGTCGTTGATCGAGTACTGCACCATGCCGTCGCGCACGCCCTTGCGGATGGCATTGAGCACGGCGCCGCGGATTTGGTCTTCGTTGCCGATCTCGGTGTAAATGCGCGGCGCCTGCTGCGGGTCGATCTGCCAGCGGATCGACACTTCGATGTGCATCCCCATCTGCTCGGAGGACAGCGCTTCGATCTCCTCCACCTGCGCGCCGGCCTGAGGCCACTGCTCCTCACGCGCTGAGTACCGCTCGACCGACGCCCACGGCGGCACCACGTGGATGCCGGCCAGCAGGGGCTGGGTCGCGACCGAGCCGAAGGCGTGCTGGACGCCGACCTCACCGGGGTTGATCACGACCGCGGTGGCGCCGAGGATGACGATCACGCCAACGACCGCGAGGCCGAGCGACGCGATCTTCACGATACCGCCGACGGGCCGGCCCGAATCCGTCTTGACGAAGGAGGCAGCGAGGCGCACGAAGAACGCCGCGACCAGCAGGATGATGCCGAAGATCAACTCGCCCATACGCGCTCCGGAGAGGGACGGGCGGAAGGTACGCGGGCGGAGAACCCGCGGCTATGAGAAGAGGTTCGGCCCTCCCACTCCCGGCTTCCCGTAGCCCGACGGACCCTTCGGCTCGGGGCGCGCCCGCGTGTAGCCCAGCTCCTCGGAGCGCGAGATCTTCTTCTCCGCCACCAACCCCTCAAGCACCAGCTCGCACGCCGAGACCATGGTGGCCGGGTCCTTCGGCGGCGCGAGTCCCACCTGCGTCACCAGGTCGAGCAGCCCCGGGACGACGCTGAAGCCCTTGAGACAGGCGTCGGAGCGCTCATCGCTCGAGATCTTCAGCGCGCCGCCCTCGTCGAACCAGTGCACGATGTCGTCCACGTTCGCGCCGCCCACCCGCGCGGCGAACGTCGCGCCCGCCGCGCGCCGGATCAGGTCCTTGGCGATCACCTCGGCGCCCTGCAGCTCGCCCTCGTACTCGAGCTCGAGCTTGCCGGTGATCGCGGGCAGGGCGGCATACACGTCCGACACGCGCGGTACGACGTGCTTCTCCTTGGTGGTCACCGAGCGCCGCTCGGCGTTCGAGACCACGTTCTCGAGCAGGCTGATGGGCAGGCGCTGCGACACCCCGGAGCGCCGGTCCACGCGCTTGTCCTCGCGCGCCTCGAACGCCACGCGCTCCACCATTTCCGCCATGAAGTCGGGCACGCGCACCGCGCGCGCGGCACCGCGCTCGAGCCACGATTCCTGGCGCGTGATCATCGCGCCCAGCTCGACGGTGTGCGGGTAGTGCGTCACGACCTCCGAGCCGATGCGGTCTTTCAGCGGCGTGATGATCTTGCCGCGGGCGGTATAGTCCTCGGGGTTCGCCGTGAACACGAGCGCCACGTCCAGCGGCAGGCGCACCGGATAGCCTTTGATCTGGACGTCGCCTTCCTGCATGATGTTGAAGAGGCCGACCTGGATCTTGCCCGCGAGGTCCGGCAGCTCGTTGATCGCGAAGATGCCGCGGTTGGCGCGGGGCAGGAGGCCGAAGTGCATGGTCAGCTCGTCGGAGAGCAGATGCCCGCCGCGCGCCGCCTTGATGGGGTCCACGTCGCCGATGATGTCGGCTACGGTCACGTCCGGCGTCGCCAGCTTCTCCACGTAGCGGGAATCGCGCGGCAGCCAGGCGATCGGCGTGGCGTCGCCCTGCTCGTTCAGCAGGTCGCGGCCGTATTTGGAAATCGGGGCGAAGGGATTGTCGTTCACCTCGCTGCCCGCGACGATGGGAATCTCTTCGTCGAGCAACGTCACGAGCTGGCGCAGCACGCGGCTCTTCGCCTGGCCGCGCAGGCCGAGCAGAATGAAGTTGTGGCGCGACAAGATCGCGTTGACCAGCTGCGGCAGCACCGTGTCTTCGTAGCCCACGATGCCGGGGAAAATCGGCGCGCCGTTCTCGAGCACGCAGATCAGATTTTCCCGCAGCTCGTCCTTCACGGAGCGCTGCGCCCGCGAGGGCGCCGCCCACTCCGTCTGTTTCAATTCGCCCAACGTCGTCGCTTTGCGCATGACCGGACGTTAACCAGCGCGCTCGCGGGGTGTAAAGAGTCGGACCGCCGCGACGCCCCACGCCCGCAGATCGACCCCCGCATGCCGATCCCCGGAGAGTGTGATGGCGTCGCCGTTCATCTCCACCAAGTTGGCGCGCCGCGCCTGCGCGAAGCCGTAGGCGGCGGGCCAGATGCCGACGCTGCGCGATGACCCCGCCACGTCGAGCAGGCGCACGATCGCGCCGTCGCCGTCGTCCGCCGCTTTGGCGGCCACCACCAACGCCCCCTGATCGGGCAGGATCAGCGCGCGGTCCTTGGCGATCAAGGGGCCGCGCGTGGCGTTGTCGTAGCCCGCGCTCACATACAGCGGATCGCACGCGGCCCAGCCGCGCCGCACGGGCTCCGCCGCGTCGCCCGGTCCCAGTAGCGAAATGCGGAAACGACAGCTCCACGTGCCGCCCTGGCTGGCTGCGTAGTTGGTGTGCCAGTAGTTGTTCATCGCGTACGCGAAGACGGTTCCGTCGGGCGTGAGGGTCCGCGGCCAGGCGCCCCTGAATAGGTCGTTCAGCGTGAGCAGCGGCGTATCGGGCGCGCTCCAAAGTACGCCGTCCTGACCCTCGGTGAGCCACACCCAGTGGGTGTGGCAGTACCAGTCGCGCGCGCTCGCGGGCTGTTGATCCTTTTCCACGGCCATGCGGCCCAGCGGCACCTCGAGCTGCACGGTGGGATGCACGAAGGCGAACGGGAAGGCGACGTACAGCGCCTCCTTCTCGAGCACCGGCGTCTTGGTGATCTCGTTCTCGATGTCGACCCACGGCAACGCGTCGTACAACGTGACCGTGGACGTCGCCGAACCGCAGCCCGCCACCGTGCGCGTGGTCACGAGCCGCACGCCGATGCCCGGCAGGCGCTCGCGCCGTGTGAGGGTTGCGGCCGCCTGCGTGATTGCCAGTTGCGGCGGCGTCGCGAGATCGTGGCGGTCACCGGCCGTCCAGAGAGCCGAACGCTCGCCGCCGCGCACGTAGACGAGCTGATTCAGGCCGCTCCAGGAGGACGGCTTGACCCGTTCCTTGCCGTCGGGCCCCATGAGCGACTGGATCGCGCCCGTAGCAGGGTCGAGGCGGACGTGGAAGCCGCCGGCCTGGGCGTCGGTGGCGGCACCTTCATCGCCGAGCGGCGTGGGTGCGCGGTCGCGCTCTGCGAGGGCGACGTAGCCCAGGCCGGGGACGTCGGGCACCACGACCAGGGCGTCGCCGTCGGGCAGATCCACCGCGGGAAGGTCGGTGCCGCTCCACGCCAGCGCTTTGCCGGCGCCGCCCGGCACCCGGGCGACGTCACTGCGGGTCCACGTCGAAGCGTTGAACACGATGCGCCCCCGGCCTTGATCCGTGCCGTGCCCGAGGCGCAGCAGGCCTTCCTTCAGGTGCTGGGCGGCGGCCGCGGCGGCGCCGGCGACGAAGCGCCGCTTGTAGGCCCATTGCTCGACCGTCGCGCGCGCGTCGGGCTGGGATATGCTCTCGGAGGCGCCCCAGGTGTGCTCGCCGAACAACAGGAGGTCGCGCCACATGGCGCGGGCATCGGCCGCTCGCACCGCGGCGCGGTCAGCGGCTTCTGCGTCTTTGGGCTCGAGCCGGTCGGACCACAGCTCGACCAGTTCCGCGGCGCGGGCGGCGAGCTGGACGCGCCGGAACAGCGCCAGCTCGAGGGCGGTGGACGCGGCGCCGTCCTCCCAGTAGAGCCCGGTGTCGCCTTTGCGCACGGGGATCTGCGTTCCCCAGCGCCGCTCCACGTCCCGAAAGAAATCCTCGGCGCGCGCGGGCGCGATCCGGGGGAACGCGTAGCGGCGGTTGAACTCTTCGACGTTGGCGATCATCTGCTCGTCGGTCAGCGCGTTGTCCCACTGCGCGCCGTACAAGAGGGCCACGTCGTACGGCCACGCGGGCGAGAGAAACACGGGGTTCGTGAGCAGCCAATCCGAGAGGCGCCGGCCCATCTCGGCCGGACCCACGTCGAAGCCGAAACGCAGGCCGTCGCCGTAGTGGTAGCTCCGCCAGTGCAGCACGCGGCTGCCGTCGGGCGCCTCCCACCAATAGAGCTGCGGGTACGGGGTCCACGGGCCGGTGAGCCCGTAGGCCTTGCCCTCCGATTCGGGAAGCAGCGGCAGCGCGCGCTCGGGATTGGGGCCGCTGGCGAGGTATTTCACGCCGCTCGCGGCGAGCACCATGGGGAAGGTGAGCGCCTGGCCGGGGACGTCGGTGATCTGCGCGGCAGCGTACGTCAGGCCCCGCTCGCGCGCCAGCAATCCCGCGGGCCAGACCACGCGGGCGAACGTGTCGTGGTCGAGGATCCCCGTCAGCATGTTGGCGAACAGGGCGTGGAAGCCGATCTTGCCCTCGCGGATCGCTTGCAACAGGGCGTCGGCCGCCTGCGGCGGGCGGTTTTCGACGTAGGAGATCACCTGCAACGCGCACTCGGCCGACCAGCGCGCCCCAGGGTGGGTGGCGAGCCGCGCCACGGCCGCATCGAGATTCTGCCGGTGGATCTCGAGACAGCGCTCCTGCACGTCGGTGTAGCCGACGTCGGTGTGGTTGGTGGCGAGCCAGTACAGCGTCCAGCGCCGCGGCGGCGTGAGCCGCACATTCGTGCGCAGCAGCCGCTGCTTGCCAACCTCCAGGTCCACCCGATAAGCGGTGGGCTCCGACAACGGCAGCCACACTTCTCCTTGCAGCACCGACCCCTCACCCGCGGGTAGGAGGCCGGCGCTGCCGGCCAACGCGCCGTGCCGGTCGGTCACTGTCGCCCGGGCGGCCGGGGTATCGAGCCCCGACACCGTGATGCGCACCAGATTCTTGTGGCCGTCGGGCTGCTGGTAGAGTGCGGTGGGTTGCGCCTGCAACAGCGGCGGGGTGCCCGCCGCCATGGCCGCGCGCACGGACGCGGGCAAGCTCGCCAGCCAGCCGAGGAACGAGCGGCGGTCGCTCATGCCGGAAAGCTCACCAGCGCCCTGTGCTTCGGGCAATGCGGGGGTCGCACTTGACTCCCCGGGGCGGGTAGCTAGTTTTTCCCCCGCTTACCGGGTCCCCAACCCTTTCAGGAGCATGCATGAAGCGTCTCGCACTCGTCGTTGCCCTGGTCGCATTCGCGGGCTGCAAGAAGTCAGAGCAGCCGCCGGCCGCGGCAGCGGACACCCACATGATGGCGGGTGACAGCACCAAGATGATGATGTCGGACACGTCGAAGCACATGATGGCCGACACGTCAAAGAAGATGGCGCCGGCGGCCGCGCCCATGAAGGCCCCTGCGCCGACCAAAGCGCCCGCGCCTGCGAAGAAGAAGCCCTAACTCGCGCGGAGTAAATGTTGGACGGCGCCCGGGACTGAACCAGTCCCGGGCGTTTGTGTTTAGCGGGGTCGCTCCACCCACGCCACCGTGCGACGCACTGCTTCGCGCGGCCGCACCACCGCTCGCCAGCCCAACTCGCGGCGCGCGCGCTCGGCCCCGTACGGGTTCTCGCCCGCGAGGAAGCGCACGGCCGAGCCGCCGATGCCGGGATAGCGCCCGGGCCGCACGATCATCTGCCAGCGCGCCCCCACGTCGACAGCGAAACGCGCGACGCCATACGGCAGCCGCACACGGCGCACGCGCACGCCCAACGCCTCGGCGAAGGCGTCCACGAACGTGCGCTGGGTGAAGGCGTCGGGACCATCGTCAGTGGTGTTGTACGCCCGGCCGACGGCCGCGGGCGCATCCAGGGCGAGCACGATCGCTGCCGCGACGTTGCCGGCGTACACGCACGACAGGCGGTTAGTCCCCGGGCCGATCTGCGGCACGATCCCGCCGCGCACGGCCCGCACGACGCGCGGTGAGAACAGGCGGTCGTACTCCCCGTAAATCACGTTGGGGCGGATCACGACGGCCGCCACGCCGCCGCGCGCCACCTCCTCCCACAGCACTTCCTCGGCGCGGCGCTTGCTCTGGGCGTAGTAGTCGCGTTCCCAAATCTTCTGAAACGGAAAGTCTTCGTCCACGGCCCCGCGGCCGGCCCCGTCGCCGGCGGTCCGGCCGTACACGGCGACCGAGGAGACGTGCACCAGCCGCGCACCGCACGCGCGCGCGGCGGTGAGCGCGTGACGCGTGCCTTCCACGTTCACCGCGAGGAAAGCGTCGAGCGGAGCGCTGGGGGCGACAAGCGCGGCGGCATGCACGACGGCGCGTACACCCGTGGCGGCCCGGGCCCAGGCGGCAGGGTCGGTGATGTCCCCCGCGACCGCGGTGGCGCCGAGCGCGGCGACGGCGGCGCGCGCGGCCGGGCGCACCAGGGCGCGCACCGCATCACCCCGCGCGACCAGGGCGGCGATCACGTGGCTGCCGACCATGCCGCTGCCGCCGGTGACGAGAATCGTCACGCCGGTTCGCGGCGGCTCAGTGCGAAGGGGAGTGCGACGACGCGCGCGTCGGTGCCACCGGCGCGCACCATGTCTCCCGGCGCGACTTCGCGCCGCAGGATGCCGAGGCCGATCCAGCGTCCGCCCGGTGACGTGCCGCCGTCGGGCACCCACGCGACACTCGTCACGCGACCTACGTCCTTGTCGCGGTGCACCACAGCGGGCGTGGTCGCGTCGTCGGGCTCGGCATCGAACTCGAGGCCCTTGAGCTCGCGGTTGGGGTGTCCGCGAAAATGCAGGCGGCTGACGGTCTCCTGCCCGGTGTAGCAGCCTTTCGTGTACGACACGCCGCCGAGCTCGTCGTAACGGACTTCCTGGGGCAGGGTCTTGTCGTCCACTTCGGCGCCGAGCCGCGGCCACCCTGCCAGGATGCGGGCCAACTCCAGTCCCGCGGCGCCCGGCCGCAGCGCCCCCGCGGCGGCCAGACGCTCCTCCAGCGCCAGCGCGTGGCCGGGCGCGGCGGCGATCTGCGCGGCGAATGGCGCGGTCTCGCCGGGACGGGCCACTTCCGCCGCCACGCCGTGCACGTTCGCCGCCACCGCGTGACCGGGCAGGGGAAGCGGTACGCCGACGGTTTCGCATAGCGCAGCGACGCCGGCACCAGCGAGTCGCAGGACCGTGACCTCGTCTGAGCCATCCACCGTGCGCGCGAGCCGTGGGGGCACCGATCGGGTGTAGAGCTCGAGCACTCGCTCGCGAGCTTCGGCGGGCACGACGTAGCTGACGCTCGTGCCGTGCCGCGCCGCCCAGCCGTCCACCAGGATCATTCCCTTGGGCGTGAGCAGGGCGCCGTAGACGAAGGCGCCGTCACCCGGTTTCTCGATGTCGTTGGTGAGGAGACCCTGAAAACACGTAATGGCGCCGGGGCCCGTGAGCGTGATCACGGCGACCTCGGCGCGTGCCACGATCGCGCCGACCCGCAGGGCATCGACGACGGCGGGACTGGTCATCGGGTACCCAACGTTTCGTCGAGCCACGCCGCCAGGCGCGGCCAGCAATCCTGCGGCGCGCGCGAGTCGAGCAGCAATCCTTTATGATCGATTCCCGGTGCGGTCACAAACAGCTCCTTCCGCGGAGCGCCCACGGCATCCACCACCTGCTGGCACGCCGCCGGGGGCGCGAACAGCCAATCGCTGGCGCCGGCCACGCTGAGGTACGGCACGCGCACGTGAGCCAGCCCGCTCCAATAATCGAAACCGTCGTCGCCGCGCCAGCTGCCGGCAACGTTCCAGCCCATCCACTGGCCCAACACGCCGGCGCTCTCATCCTCGGGGCCGAAGCCCAGCGCCCGCGAGGGAAACCGTCCCAGCAGACGTGTGAGCCGGACGATGGACCAGGCGGCGCCGCGGCGTAGGGCGCCCATCCGCAGCGGACCCGGCGTGCCGAGCGTCACGCACGCCGCGAGCGGCAGGGCGGCGCCGCTGAGACGCGCCAGCCAGCACAGCCCCACGGCTCCGCCCGACGAATGCCCGATCCAGACCAGGGGCGCGCCGCCGGTTTCCTCCGTCACTCGGGCGACGAGCGTGGGCGTGTCCCTGAGGATCCAATCCTCGAAACGCCAACGGAAGCGCGCCGGCTCCCGGGCGCTCAGGCCGTGGCCGCGCAGGTCCGCCAGCCACACGTCGAAGCCGCGCGCGCCCAGGAAATACGCCAGCCCGCTATCGCGCGCGCGGCCGTTGCGCAGCCACACCGTGTGCCCGGAAAAGGCGCCGTGCACGAGCAGGACCGCCGGGCGGCCGTCGCGGTGCGCGCGCATGCGGTGCAAGGCGATCTCCACACCGTCGGACGCGGTGAGGCGGCGGGCCAAGGTCATGCGTACAACCCGGCGCGGCGATACGACGCGTCGAGCAGCTCGACGGGATGCACGGCGGGAATGGACACCCCGGCGGCGCGCAGGCCCGCCCCGATCTGCATCACGCAGCCGGGATTGCCGGTGGCCACCGCGTCGGGGGCGGCGGCGCGCAGCGCCTCCAGCTTCGGCGCCAGCACGGCGCGCGAGAGCGCCGGCTCGACCAGCGTGTACATGCCGGCGCCGCCGCAGCACTGCGCGGCGTCCGGCAGGGTGAGCACTTCCAGCTCCGGTACCGCCGCCAGCACGCGCAGCGGCGGATCGGCGACGCGCTGCGCGTGCAGCAGGTGGCACGGCGGGTCGTACGCGACGCGTCCGCCGATGGCGGCGCCCGCCACCGGCCCCGCCGCGGCGAGCAGCTCGGTGACGTCGCGCACGCGGCTCACGAATGCGGCGTCCCCATAGGCCTTGAGCTGCGCGCCGCAGCCCGCGCTATTCACGGCGATGGGGGCGTCGCTGTCGCCGAACGCGGCGATGTTGGCACGGGCGAGCGCCCGGGCGTCATCCGCCAGTCCCGCGTGCGCGTGCAGCGCGCCGCAGCAGACTTGAGCCGGTACCTCTTCAGTGGCGTACCCATTCACGGCCAACGTCCTGATGGTGGCGTCGTGCACGTGGGAGAACAGGCCGTCCATGACGCAGCCGCGAAACAGCAACACGGCGGGGGGAGCGCGGAGCGGTTCCTGACGGTGCGTGCCGGCTCCGCGTGGCGCACCGGCCGGTAGCACTCCCCACGCCCCACGCCGCGGTGTCGTCGCTGCCAGCATGCCCATCGCAAACCTCGGCCGGCTCCAGCCCGCGAGCAAGGCAGGGATCCCGGTGGCGCGCAGTCCGCGCGCCAGCGCGTAGATCACGCGAGCCGGTCCCGCGGTGGTGAGCAGTGCCAGCGTCGCGCGCACGAGGGGCGCAACCCCGCGCGCCGCCGCCAGTCGCTCCCGCGCCGCCTCGAGACCGTGTCCGTAGCCGACGCCCGACGGGCAAACCGGCTCGCAGCCGCGGCAGCCGAGGCAGCGGTCGAGGTGGGTGGTCACGGTGGGGTCGTCGGCAGTGAGCGTCCCGCGCTCGAGGCCGCGCATCAGCTCGATGCGGCCGCGCGGTCCGTCGGCCTCGTCGCCCGTGACGAGGAATGTGGGGCAGGCCTGGAGGCAGAATCCGCAGTGCACGCAGCTGTCGAGCGCCGCGAATCCGCCCCGCTCAGCCGTCACCCTCGTCCCCTTCGAGGGCCACGACCAGTTGCGCGTTGGGATCGAACGTCTGGCGCAACCCCGCCACGAGCGGGCCCACGCCTTCGCGGTACGCGCCGAAGTGGCCGACGGCCGCGCGCACGGCCCAGGGCGCGCGCTCGAGCGTGAGCGGCACCTCGAGGCCGGCGAGCGCACGGCGCAACCAGCGCAGCCGGTCGGGTGCCGCCTCGCCCGCCCAGCGCACCGCGCCGAGTCCGGGACTCGCTGACACGCGCTCATCGCCGAGCTGGTGCTGCAGCAGGTCGAGCAGTTCCTCGGTCGAATCGGCCAGCCCGCCGAGGCGGAACGTGATCGGCGCCGTGGCGATGCCTTCGGCCGCGTGGGTCCAGAAGGCGTGCGCCTCTTCGGCGCGCAGCGGCGAAAACACGCCACCCGTCGCGGAGCGCAGCGCGTGCTCGTCGGCCAAGACCAGCGCCGCCGAGCCCGCCAGGCGCACGGCCAGCGTCCAGCGTTCGCGCCGCGCCAGCGTCGGCGATAGCAGCTCGAGCGCGGCCGGCGCGATGCCGGCGGAGAGCACGTCCGAGCCGACGCGGCAGAGGTCGTCGCGCGCGCCCTCGAGCGCGTAGGTGACGTCGGCGCGGGGCAGGGCGCGCAGCCGCAGGTGCACCAGCACGATCACGCCGAAGCCGCCGAATGCGCCCGCCTGCAGGCGCGTGAGGTCATAGCCCGCGACGTTCTTCATCACGCGGCCGCCGCCTTGGACAAAGCGGCCGTCGCCGGTCACGAACGTGACGCCGAGCAGGTGATCGCGCACGGGACCGAAGCCCTGGCGCAGCGGACCCGATGCGGCGGTCGCCACGACCGAGCCCACTGTGCGCCCGCCGATGCCCGGCGGATCGAGGGCCAGCCACACGCCGCGGTCCGCCAGCTGTTGGCGCAGCAGGTCGCAGCCCACGCCTGCTTCCGCGGTGGCCGTCAGGTCCTGCGGCTCGATCGCGGGGATCTTGTCGAGCCGGCGGGTGGTCAGTGCGAGATCGGCGGGCGCATCCGCGGGCATCCAACTGCCCGCGCCCTCGACCCGCACGTGCCAGCCCTCTTCGTGGGCGGTGGCGAGCAGCAGCGCCACGCCGTCGGGCGACGCCGGCGCGATGCGCGGCGGCCCTTCGGGCCCCGGCAGGACGGCGTCGGCGCCGAGCAGGGCGCGCACCCGGGCGAGAATGCTCATGCGGGCACGGCTGCCACCCCGGACTCGCGCCCGCGCTCAGTACGATGGGTCCGGTGCAGACCGGCCCATTCGCGGCACGCGTGGATGGGAATCACCTTGCCCGGGTTGCACTGTTCGTGCGGATCGAACACTTGGCGCACCGCCCGCATCGCGGCGAGTGACTCGCCGTCGAAGACCAGCGGCATGTAGCGCAGCTTGTCGAGCCCCACGCCGTGCTCACCGGTGATGGTGCCGCCCGCGGCGATGCACGCTTCCATGATCTCGGCGCTGGCACGCTCCACCCGCGCGGTGACGGCTGCGTCGGTGGCGTCGAAGGAGATGTTGGGGTGCAGGTTGCCGTCGCCCGCGTGAAACACGTTGCTCACCACTAGGTCGTAGCGGGCGGCGATCGCGCCGATGCGCTCGAGCACGTCCGGCAGGGCGCTGCGCGGCACCACCGCGTCCTGCACCACCAGGTCGCGCGACAGCCGCCCCATGGCGCCGAACGCTTTCTTGCGGCCCTGCCACAACCGCTCCCGCTCGGCGGCGTCCGCGGCGGTGCGCACCGATCGGGCCCCGGCGGCGCGCAGCAGCCGATCCACTTCCTGCGCTTCGTCAGCCACCGCTGCGTCGCGGCGGCCGTCGAGCTCCACGAGCAGTACGGCCGCGGCATCCCGTGGGTAGCCCGCCGCGTACACCGAGTCTTCCACGGCTTGGATGCAAGAGCGGTCCATCATCTCCATCGCGGCGGGGACGATGCCGCCCGAGATCACGGCTGTCACGGCCTCGCCGGCGGCGCGCAGCGACATGAAGTCGGCGAGCAGGGTCCGGATCACCGTGGGCACGGGCGTGAGCCGGACCGTGATGCGCGTGGCGATGCCGAAGTTGCCTTCGGAGCCCACGAAGACGCCCACCAGATCCGGACCCCAGGGCTCGCCGGCCGGGCTGCCGAGTTGCACCGCGCGGCCGTCGGCCAAGACGACCTCGAGTGCCAGGACGTGATTGCTCGTGACGCCGTACTTGAGGCAATGGGGGCCGCCCGCGTTTTCGGCCACGTTGCCGCCGATCGTGCAGGCGCTCTGGCTGGACGGATCGGGTGCGTAATGCAGGCCGAAGCGGGCCGCGGCAGCCGAAAGGCGCACGTTGACCACGCCCGGCTCGACCACCGCGCGGCGGTTGGCCGGGTCCAGCGCCACGATCCGATTGAGTCGAGTGAGGACGACGAGCACGGCGTCCTCCGCCGCCAACGCGCCGCCAGACAGGCCGGTGCCGGCGCCGCGCGGCACGAACGGCACTCCTGAGCGGGCGAGCAATCGCACGACGGCGATCAGCTCGTCACGAGTGCCCGGCAGGACGACCAGGCGCGGCAGGCGGCGGTGGGTGGGGAGGCCGTCGGCGGAATAGGCGAGGCGCTCGCCCGGGCCGGTGCGGACGTGGCTGGCGCCGACGATGCCAGCCAGAGCCCGACTCAGATCGACCGATGCCATGGTGAGAAGTATACAGGCAGACGTCTCGACGCCTAGACGTCCAGCGCGGACAGCAAAAAGTGGCCAGGAAGCACTCTTCCTGACCACTTTGGAGCTCGAAACTGCTAGACGTCTAGACGCTTTGTCTAGGCGGCCCTCCAGAATCCAATGAGGGCCCTTCCGTCCGGCGACTCGCGCAGCTTCTCGAACGCCCGCTCGCGAATCTGGCGAATGCGCTCGCGCGTGACCCCCATCAGGGCGCCGATCTTCTCGAGCGTCATCGCCTCGCTGCCTTCTTCGAGGCCGTAATAGAGGTAGAGGATCTTGCGTTCGCGCGGGGTCAGGTACTTCTGAAAGATGCGGTCGATGAACTCGCGCATCAGCTTGCTGTCGGTCTTCTCTTCGATCTCGCCGCCCTCCTGGCCGGCGAACCGCTCGCCCAGCGTGGCCGCGTCCTTGTCGCTGCGGTCCACCGGCGCATCGAGCGACAGCTCGGCCGCCGTCATGCGGCGCGCCGTGCGCACGTTCTCGACCGAATCCTCGAGCGCCTGCGCGATCTCGTTGTCCGTCGGCTCCCGGCCCAGCTCCTGCGACAGATACGTCTCGGTGCGGCTCATCCGAATGAGCTGGGAATTTTGGTTCAGCGGGATGCGCACGCTGCGGGTCTGCTCGGCCAAGGCCTTGAGCACCGCCTGGCGCACCCACCACACGGCGTATGAGATGAACTTCACGCCTTGATCGGGATCGAACTTTTTGACGGCCTTGAGCAGGCCTTCGTTCCCGATCGCGACCAGCTCGGACAGGTCCAGGCCGTGCCCCTGATACTTCTTCACATAAGAGATCACGAACCGCAGATTCGCCGTCACCAGGCGCTCGGCGGCCTTCTCGTCGCCGCGCCGTACCTTGCGGGCCAGCCGGCGCTCTTCAGCCGGGTCTTTTATGAGGGGGAGTTTCTGGATGTCCTGCAGGTACTGATCGAAGGCGCCCGAGGGCGTAGTACGAAAGAACGGTTTTGCCTTGGCGGTTGACGACCGGGCCATGCACGGCACTCCATGAGTGGGCTGCTCTGGTTGTGCTGGCGGCTAGCTGGCGAGCTGCCGCGGGGCCGACCGAACGGCCGCAAATATATGACTCCGTTGGTCGTGGTGCAAATTTCGGCAGTTTTCCACATCACAAATCATTACTCTCCCCCACAGCTACAGCGTTTGTCCACTATCCACATTGACTGTGGAAAGAACCGTTCGAGCGCGCGATGTCGAAAACGTGTGGAGACGCGGTGGGAAACTACCAAACACGTGTGGCGACTTTACGTTACGTCGCCGCCGCCAGGATATCGGCGATCGCGCCGGGATCGGGGGCCACGGTCCAGGCGTCTCCCGGAGCGCGATGCATCGCGCCGATCCCTTGGGGCAGGGCGAATCGCAGGGCGCCGGCGCGCGCCTTCTTGTCCACCTGCATCGCCGCGAGCAGGTCGTCCGCGCTCGGGCCGCGCGGGAGCGCCGTCGGCAACCCGTAGGCCGCGAGCGCGCGGCGGATCCGCTCGGCCGTGCCCGCCGCCGTGACCCCCAACCGCTCACCCAGACGCGCTTCGCTGACCATGCCGATCGCCACGGCCTCGCCGTGCAGCACCTCGAACTTCGTGGTCGCCTCGATCGCGTGCCCGATGGTGTGGCCGAAGTTCAGCACCGCGCGCACCCCGGCCTCGCGCTCGTCCTGCGCCACGATCTGCGCTTTGATCTCGGTCGACCGGGTGACCACGCGCTCGAGCGCGGCCGGGTCTTTCGCTGTGATCGCGGCGTGGTCGCGCTCCAGGAACGCGAAGTAGTCCCGGTCGGCGATCACCCCGTGCTTCAGCGCCTCGGCCATTCCCGCCGCGAGCTGCACCGGGGGTAAGGTGGTGAGTGTGTCGAGATCGGCGACCACCAGCCGGGGCTGGTGGAACGCGCCGATCAGATTCTTGCCTGCGGGGGCGTCGACGCCGGTCTTGCCGCCGATCGACGAGTCGATCATCGCCAGGAGCGATGTCGGCACTTGTACGCAGGGAATGCCGCGGTGGAACGTCGCCGCGACGAAGCCGCCCACGTCGCCCGCCACGCCGCCGCCCAACGCCACCACCGCGCTGTCGCGCCCGAACTGCGCCGCAAGCATGCGGTCGCTCACGGCGGCCCAGGTCTCCCGCGTCTTGCTCCATTCCCCCGCCGCAAACGCGAACAGGGTGGCTGGCACCTTGCCGTCTCGCAACGCGGTGACCAGCCGGTCGCCATACGCGGGTGCGACGTGCGAATCGGTGATCACGGCATAGCGCGCCGCCGGGCAATGGCGTGCCAACAGCGCCGGCAGCTCCGCGAAGAGTCCCCGGCCGATCACGATGTCGTAGGAGGCGTCCCGCTCTTCGTGGAGCGCGACGCGGACCCTCACCACGCGACGTCGCCCTGGCCCGCCTGGGCGTTCGCGCGGCGCGCCAGCGTGAACAGCAGATCCGACAGGCGGTTCAGGTACTGTATGATAACTGGCGCGATGGTGTCGCTATGGCTCAGGGCGACCACACTGCGCTCGGCGCGGCGACAGACCGTGCGGGCGAGGTGCAAAGCCGCGGCCTTCGGCGCGCCGCCCGGCAAGACGAAGCTCGCGAGCGCCGGGAGGCCTGCTTCCGCCCGGTCGATGGCGCGCTCCAGGGCCGCCACCCGGTCGCTGTCGATCTGCGCTTTCGTCAACGCCTTGGCCACTTTCGCGGGGTCGGGCGCCGCCAGTTGGCCGCCGATGGCGAACAGGTCGCGCTGAATGCTGTCGAAGAGCGGCGTTTCGAAGTCGCGCGGCTCGACCGTGCGGGCGACACCGATGGCGGCGTTGGTTTCGTCCACGTCGCCGTAGGCCGCCACGCGGGCGTGGTCCTTGGGCACGCGGCCGCCGCCCAACAAGCCGGTGTCGCCGGTGTCGCCCGTCTTGGTGTAGATCTTCACGCGGCGGAACCTACCGTCAGGGGCAATGGAGCGCGAGCGGTTGCGTGGCGACGACACGCGTCGAGCGCGGATCCACCACGATGCTGCGCGACCCGCGCGGCGACACGTCGAACACCGCATCGACCAGCAGCAGCGCGCCGCGCTCCGGGGGAAACGCCACCACGCCGCGCAGCACGTAGCGGGGCGCCGCCGGGCGGCCCACGGGTCCGCGCATGAACCCGCCGCGCAGGGGCGTGCGCGTGGGGCCGAGCAGCCAGCGACGCGGCTGGCCATCCCCGTCGAGCAGGGCGACGCCGCTAACGAGCGCGGTGTCGCCGGGGCCCGTGACGACGCGCGCCCGGAGCGCGGCGGCGTAGGAGCCCTCGGAGAGACGCTGCACATCCCCCGCATCGGCCTCGGCGTCGGGATCGGCCGCGAGCGGCGCGACGAGGGGCTCGCTCGGTGCGCCGTGGGGCGCGGTGCGGTGCACGGCGGTGCGGGCGAGGCCCGCCAGGAGCCGCCGCCCGGCGGTATCGGGGGGCGTGGCGGCGGGCCGGCGCTGCTCGGCGAAAAACGCCGGCTCGCGGAAGTATCCCACGACGGTCGTGTGCGGCCGCGGCACCAGCGGCGCCGCGGCCTGCGGGAAGCTGTAGACCAGCTCGACCACCGCGCTCGCGGCGCCGCAACGGCCCGGCTGATGGAGCCGCACCAGCACGAGGTCGGCGGGCGATGCCCCGCCCGGGAACAGGATAGTGGCGTCGTAGTAGCCGGGCATGGTGGGGCGGCTGGCAATGTGATCGGCGCCGAGCGTGAGGATGCCGCGCGGGGCGAAGGCCGAATCCGGCGAGCCCGGGGCCTTGGCGCCGAGCCGGGGGCGGATCAGGCTGTCGTAGATCTGCCGGGTGAAGGCGCTGTCGGCCACGAACAAATGCACTTCGCTGCCGAGGGTCCAACCGAGGGCGGCGCCATCGAGGTGGCCGTCGGCGTGCGCGACGAGCGGTTGCGCGGGGGCGGTGTCGGGCGCGAGACCGGGAGGGCCACCGCCGCAGGCCGCCGCCGCCACCCACGCGATCACGCTTGCTCCCCGCACGTTTCCCCCGTTACCGTTGGCGCCTATGCAGGACGTGAAAGATATCACGATCATCGGCGCCGGCCCGACCGGCTTGTTCGGCGCGTTTTACGCCGGCATGCGGGGGGCGTCCTGTCAGCTGATCGATAACCTCGATCAGTTGGGCGGCCAGCTCACGGCACTCTATCCTGAGAAGTACATCTTCGACGTCGCCGGATTTCCCAAGATCCTCTCCAAGGACCTGGTCAAGGAGATGGCGCAGCAGGCGCTACAATGGAAGGCGCCGGTGCACCTCGGCCAGAAGGTGGTGGGTCTCAGGCGGGAGGAGCAGGACGGCAAGCCGCGCTTCGTGCTCGTCACCGAGCAGGACGAATTCCCTTCCCGCACCGTGATCATCGCGGCGGGGATCGGCGCGTTCACGCCCCGCAAACTGCCCCTGAAGGACGTGGACCAGTGGTACGGCAAGGGCCTGCACGACCGGGTGCTCAATCCCCAGGAATTCGCGGGCCAGCGCGTGCTGATCGTGGGTGGCGGCGACTCGGCGTTCGACTGGGCGGTGAACCTGCATGGCATCGCGCGGTCGATCCTCATGATCCATCGTCGCGACGGCTTCCGCGCCCATCACGCGACCGTGGCGCAGGTGCAGGCGTTCTGCGCTGCCGGTGAGATGGAGCTGCGCACGTTCTGGGAGCTCAAGGCGATCGAGGGCGGTGCGCGCATCGAGCGGGTCACCCTCGTCAACAACAAGACGAAGGAAGAAGAGACGATCGCGATGGACCGCGTGATCCCGCAGCTCGGCTTCCTGTCGTCGCTCGGCGCCATCGCCGAGTGGGGCTTGGAGCTCGAGAAGGGGGACATCAAGGTCGCGTCGACCATGGAGACCAACATCCCGGGGATTTACGCCGCCGGCGACGTCGCCGTGTTTCCGGGCAAGCTCAAACTCATCGCGACGGGCGTGTCCGACGCGTGCATCGCCGTCAACCACGCCGTGCACTTCATCCATCCCGAAGCCAAGGTCGCCCCGGGACACTCGAGCAACATGGCGATTTTCGGGCAGACCGAAGACTAGCGCCTATTTGGTCTTGCCAATCTCCACCACTAATGAATCGATTTGGGCCAGCATGTCCGCATAGCGCACGGCGTGGGCGTTCGCCTGAATGCTGAAGGTGAACGTGCGGCCGTCCTTCCTTTGGATGTAGCCTGACAGGCTGTTGACGCGGTCGATGCTGCCGGTCTTGGCCACGACCTGGCTGTCGAGCGGCGTCCCGACGAAGCGTTTGAGCAGCGATCCCGGCCGCGCGGCGTGCGGCAGCGCGGCCATAAACCCCGCGTTCTTCGGGTGGCGGCGCATATAGTCGAGCAGCTGCACGAAGGCATGCGGCGTGATGAGGTTCCCCGCCGAGAGGCCGCTGCCGTCCTCCAACGAAAATGTGGTCGAATCGACTTTCACCGAATCAATCAGGAAGCGCCGCTCCACGGCCAAGCCCGCCTCCCACGATCCCGCGCCACGGAGTTCACGGCCGAGAATCTTGAGCAGCATCTCGGCGAACCAATTCTGGCTGGTATTGAGGATGGGGAAGAGGATGTCGGCGAGCGGCCGGCCGCGGTAGTCGAACAGCGGATTGCCGCAGCAGCGGGTGGCCCGATAGGCGAGTGAGTCCGTGGTGGACGCGGCGCCGCCTTCGACCGCCACGCCCTTGCGGCCGAGCGCGGCCGCCAGCGCCCGCGCGGCGTAGAGGTTGGGGTCGGGCAAGGCGAAGCTCTCGATCCAGGGCTTGTGCCCCAGGGTCACGGTGCCTGCGGCCCAGATCTCGTAGGCGCCGGGCTGCCGAAAGAAGTTGTCGCCGATCGATGTCCCGGAATCGGGCGGCACGGTGCGCGCGCGGTTCTCGAAGGCGAACATCCCCAGATCGGGCGACCAGGTGATCCCCGGCGGCGCGTCGAGCGCCGGGCCCGGCGTGATCCGGAAGTCCACGCTGTTGTCGTGAAACCCCAGGCCCGACACGGGCGCGGCGTACCACCAGTTCAGGTCCCAGGCGCTCCACCCAGAGGCGACGGTCGTGGGCTCGAACGCGCTGCCATCGCCCACGATCTTGCCGGTGACACGGTGCACGCCGTGCGCGATGATCGAATCGGCGAGCCGGTCGATCTGGGTGAAGGTCGAATCGCAGGCGCCCGGCGCCAGTGTGTCCACGCCGAAGCACCGCGCCGACCACGTCGGGTCGCCGCGGCCGTACAAGATCAGGTCGCCGCGCAGGATGCCCCCGTCCAGCGCGCCGTTCACGTACACGCTGGTGCGGACGCGGTAGTCGGCTGGGAGCAGCGCCGAGGCGGTGGCGGTGACGACGAGCTTGGTGTTGCTCGCGGGGACGAACAGCCGGTCGGCGTTGCGCTGGAACAGCGCGCGGCCGCGGTCGTCCAGCACGAAGACGCCCCAGTGGGCCCGGTTGAAGGGGGGCTGGTCGAGCAGGGTCGTGAGACGCTGCTCCAGCGAGCCGCGCAGCGGCCGGGTGCGCGGCGGGGGCGCCTGAGCGGCAACGGCGCCGCTAATCGTAAGCGATGCGAGGATCAGCTTTCGCATAGACCAGGTCGGTGACGAGGTTGACCAGCACGAACACCACGGACAAGAACAGAATGCTGCCCTGCACGGCGGGCAGGTCACGCTTGGAGATCGCCGTCAAAACGTAGCGCCCCACGCCGGGCCAGGAAAAGATAGTCTCGGTGAGAATTGAGCCCGTGAGGTAGCTGCCGACGTCGAGGCCCAGCACCGTGATGATCGGGATTAGGGCGTTGCGCAGGGCGTGCTTGCCGACCACGGCGAGCTCGCCGAGACCCTTGGCGCGCGCGGTGCGCACGAAATCGCTGCCCAAGACCTCGAGCATCGCACCGCGCGTCATCCGCGCGAGCACCGCGATCGAGCGCATGCCCAGCGTCAGCGCGGGCAGCACGAGGTAGGCGAATCCGCCGTACCCCGACGGCGGGAACCAGCGCAGCGCAATCGCGAAGACGAAGATCAACACCAGGCCCACCCAGTACACCGGGAACGACACGCCGAGGTACGCCCCGAGCATCGCCATCCGGTCGGCCACGCCGCCGGGACGCAGGCTCGCGACCACACCGAGACTGAGGCCGCACAGCGTGGCGAGCGTCATGGCGGCGAGCGCCAGCTCGACCGTCTTGGGAAAGCGTCCCAACAGCTCGCGCATCACCGGCTGGCGCGTGACGTAGGAGCGTCCCAGGTCGCCGCGCAGCACGCCCCACGCATAGTGCCCGAATTGCACCGGCAGCGGATCGTCGAGGTGCAACTCGCCCCGTAGCCGGGCGATCGTGGCCGCATCGGCGCGCTCTCCCACCATCTCGAGGACAGGGTCGCCGGGGGCGACGTTGAGCAGCAGGAAGGCCAGCACCAGCACGCCGGCCAGGGTCGGCAGCGTGAGGGCGAGACGCCGCGCCAGCGCGCGGGTCACGGAGTGGCGACCGCCCGGGCCCAGTGCTGGCCGTTGAAGATCACTGCCAGGTCCCAGCCGGCGACGTAGGGCTGGCGGGCCCACAGGTCCACGGGGAACCAGAGGTACAACCAGGGCGCGGCGCGGTACACGCGCTCGTCGATCCGGCGGTACAGCGCGACGCGCGCGCTGTCGCTGGTGGTGCGGCGGGCCTGCGTGATGAGGGCGTCGGTCTCGGGGTCCGAGTAGAACGCATAGTTGCCGCCCGGCCCGAAGCTGGCCGTGGCGAACAGCGGATAGAGGAAGTTGTCGCCGTCGGGGTAGTCGGCCCACCAATCGAGCAGCGCCATATCGGCCTTGCCGGCGCGGGCCGCCTCGCGCTGGCTCGACGCGTCGCGCGCGACGATCGCGGCGCGAATGCCGCTGCGCGCCAGGTCGGCCTGGATCGCCTCGGCGACGCGCGCCAGCGGCACGTTGGTCGCGGAAATCCACAGCTGCAAATCGAGCCCCGTGCCATACCCCGCGCTCGCGAGCAACGCGCGCGCCCGCGCCGGATCGTAGTCGTAGCCCGCGCGCGTGGTGTCGCCGCCCGGGAGAATGGGCGGGATCGAGCCGCGGGCGCGGATGCCGCGGTCGGCGTACACGCGGTGCAGAATGGCCGCGACGTTCACGCTGTAGTTGATCGCCTGCCGCACCCGCACGTCGCGCAGCGCGCCGCGCCGGTTATTGAGTGCGAGGTAGATCACGCGCAGCGCCGGCTTGCGCACCAGCCACGCAGGATGGAGCGCCTGCCAGCGCGCGGTTTCGCTGAACGGAATCTCGATCACCGACACGCGCCGCGCCTCGAACTCGGCGGCGAGGGTCAGCGGCTCGGGAATGATCCGCACGCGCAGCGTATCGGCCAACGGTGCACCGCCCCAGTACGTGGGATTCTTGGCGAATGTGAGCTGGTCGTCGTGCTGCCACGACACGAACCGCCACGGCCCCGTTCCTACGGGCCGCTGCGCCAGATCCGGGGGGGCGGGGTCGGGCACGATCGAGGCTACGGGCATCGCGAGCAGCTTGGGGACGAGCGCGAGCGGCTCGGCCAGATCGATCGCGACCGCCGTGTCTCCCAGGGCGCGCACGCCCGCGAGCTCGGTGCTCGTGCCGGCGGCGAACGCCGCCGCACCCGCGATCGGCAACAGCGGCCAGGCGCGGCCGCCGGTCGTCTTGGAGTCGAGCACCCGGCGGAAGCTGGCGGCGACGTCACGAGCTTTCAGCGGCCGTCCGTCGTGGAACTTCACCCCTGTTCGCAGGTGAAACACGTAGTGCCGACCCGCGCGGTCGACAATCCAGCCGTCGGCCAGGCCGGGAACGAGGCGCCCGTCTGGGTCGAACGCCGTCAACCCGTCGAACAGGAGCGTCACCATCTCGCCCGTGGGCACGTCGGTGGACAGCGCCGGATCGAGCGAACGGGGATCGTAGGACTCGTAATACACGAGCGTGCGCGCGCTGCCCGCGCCGCCCTGCCCACAGGCGACGCTAACCGAGGCGAGGACAAGGAGAACGCGGTATGAGACGCGCACTGAATGCATGAAGATCACTGTCGAAAAGGTTGACAGTCGGAGGGCGGCGACGCAACATACGGAAGTCGCCGAACCTCGTCAATTGCGCCTCCGCTGGTACGTCCCGCTCGTCGCCCTGCTCGCGGCGGCACCACTCGCCGCCCAGCAGAAGCCGCGGGTGGTGCGGGGTTTGCGCATCGACGGCAACCACGCCCTGGATGATTACACCCTGAAAAGCGCGATCGCGACATCCAATTCGAGCTACCTGGCGCGCGTCTGGCCGTTCCGGCTTCTGGGCCTGGGGGAGAAGCGGGCGTTCGACGAGCTGGAGTTCCGGCGCGATGTGGTGCGGCTGCTGCTGCTCTATCGCCAGAGCGGCTACATGAACGCCGTGGTGGACACGCTCGTGCGCCGCGACTCGACGGGGCACGACGTGTACGTGACGTTCCGCATCACCGAAGGCCAGCCGGTGCGCGTGACGCGCATCGACCTGCCGGGCCTCGACTCGCTGCTCAACGTGCACGACCTGCGCCGCGATCTGCCGCTGCAGGTGGGGGACCCGTTCAACCGGTTCCTGTTCCAGGCCGCGGCCGACACGATCACCGGACGGCTGCGCAATCGCGGCTACCCCTACGCCGACGTGCTGCGAAACTTCGATACCGATGCCGCAACGCTCGCCGCGCAGGTGACGCTCCAGGCCGTCCCCGGGCCGCGCATGCGGATCGGCGCCGTGGAGATCGTGGGCCTGGCGCACGTGGACACGAGCACGGTGCGGCGCACTTTGTCCGTCCACCCCCACGACGTGTACCGGCAGGACGCGTTGTTTCAGAGCCAGCGCGACCTGTACGGGCTGGGCGTGTTCCGATCTGCCCGGGTGGACCTCGCGGACTCGACGGCCTCCCCCGCGGGGGATTCGGCCGTACGCGTCTTGGTGCAGGTGCGCGAAGGCTCGCGCCATGGCGTCCGCCTCGGCGCGGGGTATGGAACCGTGGACTGCTTCCGGGTGCAGACGGGGTGGACCGTGCATGACTTTTACGGCGGCGGCCGGACCTTCGACATCTCGGCGCAGGTTTCGAAACTCGGCGTGGGCTATCCGGCGGACGGCGGACTGCGCACCAATCTCTGCCGTGCGCTCCGCAGCGACCCCACGTCCGACACGCTGAACTACACCCTCACCGCCACCCTGCTGCAGCCGTACTTCTTCTCGCCGCGCCACACGGCGAGCGTGGGCGTGTTCGGAGAACGCCGTTCGGAGATCCAGGCCTATACCCGACAAGCCGTGGGCGCCACCGCGGCGATCACGTTCAACGCGCGCCGCCGCGTGCCCATCGGCCTGAGCTACACGTACTCCCTGGGCCGCACGACGGCGGATCCGGCGAGCTACTGCAGCGTCTTCCGCCTCTGCGACGCTCCGGACCAGGCCTTTCTGCGGGACCGGCGCCGCTTTGCCGCGGTGACGCTCACTGGCGTCCGCAGCAAAGTGAACTCCATCCTGGATCCCTCAACGGGCAGCGTGGTACAGGTGACCCTCGAGCACGCGTCGCGCGTCGTCGGCTCGGACCCGTTCTACGAGTTCAACCGCGGGGAGGCGCAAGTACAGCGCTACTATGCGGTGGCACGTCGCGCCGTGGTAGCCTGGCGCGTGCAGGCCGGGACGATCCTGCCGCAGCGGATCACCCTCTCGGGCCAGGCGGCGCGGTTCGTGCCGCCGGATCAGCGCTTCTACGCGGGCGGCCCCAACTCGGTGCGTGGCTATTCGCGCAACGAACTGGGGCCGCGCGTCTACGTCACCGACAGCATCGAAGCGCAGGGCCCCGACACGACCTACCGCAACCTGCGCGCGTCTCCGACCGGCGGGAACTCGATGGTCGTTGCGAACCTGGAACTGCGGTTTCCGACGCCGCTCTTCCCCGAGCGCATGCGGGCAGCCCTGTTCACCGATGTGGGCCAAGTCTGGGAGCGCGGCGACAAACGCGCGCCGGTGAGCGGCGTACGGATCACGCCCGGCATGGGAGTGCGCTTCGTGACCCCGCTCGGGCCCGTGCGACTGGATGCGGCATATAACGGCTATCCCGCCGAGGCCGGTCCGCTGTACGTCCAGAACAACACCACCAAGAGCCTCACGCTCGTCCCGGGTGTGACCGTCCATCCGACCTTGCCGCGGGGGTTTTTCCGGCGCGTCGTGGTGCAGTTCGCTGTGGGGCAGGCGTTTTAGATGGTACGCCGCTCCCTCGGTGCCGCGCTGTGGTCCCTGGTGGGCCTGTTTGCGTGCTTCCTGGGCGGGCTGTCGGCGCTGGTGGGGACGGGGGCGGGCCGCGGGCTGCTCGGGCGGATCGCGTCGCGCGTGGTCGCTGGGGCGATCGACGGCCGCATCACGGTGGGCAGCGCGAGCGGTGCACTGCTCACCGGCATGACGCTCACCGACGTCAACGTGTACGCCCCGGACTCGGGCGTCTTGGCCGTGCTGCCGCGCGTGGAGCTCGCCTACAATCCGTTCGACTTCGCCGCGGGGCGCGTGGTCCTGCAGGAAGTGCATCTGGTCCGGCCGTCCATCACCCTGGTGCAGCACCGCAACCACCGGCTCAACCTTGAGGAGCTGCTGCGACTCGGGCGCCCTGACACGGGCCCCCACCACCCGCCGGCGCTAGTGCTGCTGCGCAACGTCACCATCGACGACGGCACGGTGGTCGTCGGGCTGCAGTCGGCGCCGACGCCGGGGGATTCGGCGCTGGAGATCGAGCTCGCGGGAGCGGACGGCCGCCGCCGCATCCGTCGCTTCGAGCACCTCGACGCGCGATTCGGGAGTCTCCGCCTGTCGAGCCCTGCCGCGCGAGGCATCCGGGCCGACGTGCAGGCCCTGGCCGTTGCGATCTCGGACCCGCGCGTGCGCATCACCGACCTGGACGGCCGGATCACGGTCGTCGGCGACTCGCTCGACGCGGACGTCAGCCGGCTGCGGCTCCCCGCCTCGGCGGTGAGTGTGCGCGGTCACGTGCGTTGGCCGCACGGGGGCATCCTCTACGCGCTCGACGTGCGCGTCGACTCGGCGACGCTCGGCGACGTCGGCTTCCTCGACCGACGCTTTGCGAAGGCGGCGGTGCTGCGCGGCCGTGTGGGTGTGCGCTCGCACGGTGGTCGCGTGCTCGAAGTGCAAGTTGATCCGCTGGAACTGCGCGACGGCTCGGGGCGGCTCACCGGCCGAGCGACGGCGTTGACCGCCGCCGACTCGGGATTGGTAGGGCTCCGCCAGACGGACCTCACGGCGGAGGACTTCAGCCTGGAGTTCGCGCGGCCGTTCCTCGAAACGCTGCCGTTCGCCGGCCGGCTGTCGGGGCGTACGGTGGCCGACGGCTCACTCGCCGACCTGCAGCTGCAGATCGACTGGACGTTCCGGGATTCGCTCGTGGCGGGGTGGCCCGCCTCGCTGCTGCGGGGTGCCGGCCGAGTCAACACGGCGCCCGGCGCCGGCCTGCGCTTCCAACCGTTCGAGGTGACCGACGGGGCGATCGCGCTCGCCACGGTGCGGCGGGTCGTGCCCGCCGTCACGCTCGTGGGCGAGCTCGACGCCGCGGGTACGCTCACGGGACCGCTGCGTGACGCGCAGTTCTCTGGGACCCTGCGCCATCACGACGGCGCGGGGCCCGAGAGCGTGGTGCGCGGCGGGCTGCGGTTGGACAACCGCGGCGCCACGCTGGGAGTCTTCGCCGACCTCACCGCCGACACGCTCCGCTTCGAGGGCCTGCGCGGGAGTTTCCCGGGGCTGCGGCTCGTGGGCGCCGTGGGGGGTCCGGTGCGGCTGGCCGGCAGCGTGGCGGACCTCGACACCCACGTCGACTGGACGACCGCGGGCGACGGCGGTCACGTGCGCTTCGACGGCCGCTTGGTGCTGTTGCCGGACAAGCGCGGCGCGCGCCAGGCGACCCTCGAGCTGGGCGACGTGAACCTCGGGCGCTGGCTCGTGCACGGCCCGCACTCGCGGCTCAATTTCACGGCATCGGGCGACGTGGTCGCCGACACGACGGGCGGGGCGGAGGGCGCCGTCCAGGCGCGCCTAGCGCCGTCGCTCTTCGCCGGGACGGTCATCGATAGCGGTGCGGCGGCGGCGCGTTTCGGCGACCACCAGCTGTTCCTCGACTCCTTGCGGCTCCGGCAACCGGGGCTCTTCACGACGGCGCGGGGCGAACTGGGGCTCGCGGCGCCGGCGCGCGGCGTGCTCAACCTGGACTTCGACGCCGACAGCCTCAGTTCCGTCGACTCCCTCGCCGCTTGGCTCACGCACAACGCGCCCGCGGCGGGGGGCGAACACGAAGCGCTGCGCGGTGCGGCGCGCGGCCGGCTGACGCTCTCGGGCGCGCTCGACTCGCTCGCCTTCGAGGCGCGCGTGAACGGCGATAACCTGGAGTGGCGCGGCTGGGAGGTGAGCGCCGGCCGGTTGCACCTGGCATGGACGACACGCCCGCACAGCCCGTTTGCCGTGGAGGGCGCGCTCGACTCGCTCAGCCAGGGCCGCCTCGGCTTCGGCGCCGCGAGCTTCGCGGCGCGCGGCGTGACGGACTCGCTGACCTGGTTCGCGCGCTCGCGCCTGGGCGACGTGGGGGCGTTCTTGGCGGGTGGCCGCTACGCGCGCCGCGGCGACACCACCGCGGCCGGAATCGATTCGCTTTCCGTACTGCTGCCGGAGAGCGTATGGCTGCTCGACGCGCCGACGGCGCTGGTGGTGGACGATTCGGCGGCGCGCCTGCCGGGCTTGGCGCTACACAGCGTGACCGGCACGGGGAAGCTCACCGCGCGCATCAACCTGCCGGCGCGGGGCTCCGGGGCGGCGAACTTCCAGCTCGAAGGGTTCCCGCTCGCGGGCGTGTATGCGGTGCTGGAGGCCGACACCACGGGCGTGGCGGGGACCGTCACGGCCACGCTCGGGGTGACGGGGACGCGCGCGGCGCCCCGCTACACGGGGTCGTTCTCCCTCTCCAACGGCGCCATCGGGGCCTTTCGCATCCCGTTCCTCGACGGCTCGGTGAACTACGCCGAACGTCGCCTCGACGCGGCCGCGCACTTGTGGCGTGAGGGGCGGCAGATCCTGAGCGTGGACACGCACCTGCCGCTCGACTTGGCGCTCGTCGCCGTGGGGCACCGCCGGCTCGACGACACCCTGACCGTGCGGGCCAGCGGCGACAGCGTGGACCTGTCCGTCCTCGAGGCGATCTCGCCGGTGCTGCGCGGCGTCAGCGGGACCGCGACTCTGGACGTCGGCATCGGCGGCAAGTGGGATGCGCCGCGGATGCGGGGGCAGGTGGCCGTGGCAAACGGCGCCGCCACCCTCCCCACCCTGGGCGCGCGCTACGAGGGTGTGAGCGGACGCTTCACGTTGTCGGGTGACACCATCCGGATCGACACGCTGGACGCGCGCAGCGACAAAGGCCGGGCTGCCGTGGCGGGGTTCGTGCGGCTCGAGCGACTGACAAGCCCGGTCTTGGGGCTCGCGATCCGCGCGCAGGACTTCAAAGCCCTGGATATTCCTCATTACCTGACGGTGACGGCGACCGGCGATCTCGCCCTCACCGGCCCGGTCTTGGGAGCGACGCTGCGCGGCAGCGCCACGGTGACGAGCGGGGTGCTGCACTTCGCGGACTTGCTCAACAAGCGCATCGTAAACTTCGATGAGCCCTGGGCGGCGTCGTTGATCGATACGTCGCTGGCCCAGGTCATCCGCAGCCAGCAGCTCGGGCCCGCCTTCGAGAACGTGTTCTTCGACAGCCTGCGGATCGACAACCTGCAGCTGGAGATGGGCAGCGACGCGTGGCTGCGCTCGGACGAGGCGAACATCCAGCTGACGGGTGGGGTCACGGTCAGCAAGCGGCGCGCGCTCTATGAGGTGACGGGCACCCTGCAGGCGCCGCGCGGCACCTACCGGCTGGTGGTGCCTCCCCTGTCTCGGGAGTTCGTGGTCACCCGCGGCACGGTCCGTTATTTCGGGACCCCGGACTTGGACGCGGCGCTCGACATCGAGGCGCGCCACGTGGTGCATCCCGTGGCGAGCCAGAGCGACCAGGGGGACATCACCATCATCGCCCGTATCACGGGCACCCTGCTCGTGCCCAAACTCACGCTCGAGGCCGAGCGGCGGGACTTGTCGCAGACGGAAATCATCTCGTATCTGCTGTTCGACAAGCCGAGCTTCGAGCTCTCGGGCGGCGGGGGTGCGCTCGGCGGCCAGACTACGGCGCTCAAGAGCGCGGTCGCCAACATCGTCTCGGGCGAGATCGAGCGCACACTGGTGTCCGACTTGGGCGTGCCGATCGACTACGTCGAGATCAGCCCGGGCGACCCGGCCGATCCCTTGTCGGGCGCGCAAGTGGAAGCCGGGTGGCAGATTGGCCGCAAGACGTTTCTCGTGGTCAACGCCGGCTTCTGTCCCAACCGCCCCGTGGCGATCAGCAATACGCTCGGCGCCACGTTCCAGGTGCGCTTGAGCCCGGAATGGCGTACGGAAGCGAGTGTCGAGCCGGTCCGCACCTGTATCGATCCGCTGCTGCAGCAGTCCTTCGGGCGGCAACTGGGGCTCGACTTGTTCTGGGAGCGGCGATACTGACGTGACGCGCGCTCTGCTCATCACGAATCCCGCGGCCGCGCGCACCGACGCGCGCGCCGTGACCGCCGTGCGCGACACGCTGCGCCGCGGCGGCTGGGATGTGGACGTGCTGGCGACGGCGGGGCCGGGCGATGCGCGCCGCTTCGCCGAGGAACTGAAGGGTGCAGGCTACGACGCCGTGATCTGTTACGGCGGCGACGGCACCGCCATGCAGGTGGCGGCGGGTGTCGCGGGCACGGAGATCCCGCTCGGCATCATCCCGGGCGGCACCGGGAACATCCTGGCCCGCAACCTGCGGCTGCCCGCCGACCCGGCCGCGGCCGCGCGCCTGCTGCTCACCGCCCGGCGGATGCCGATCGATCTGGGGTTGGTGGAGCGCGCCGACGGCCCGCACTACTTCGCGGTGTGCTGCGGCGCGGGATTCGATGCGGAGTTGATGGTCGCCACCGACAGCGTGTCGAAGCGCCGGTGGAAAATGGCGGCGTACGTGGGTGCGGCGTTCGCCGCGCTGCCCGGCGTCACCAGCGTGCGGCACCGCGTGGTGGTGGACGGCGTGGTGCACGACGTGCGCGCCGCCATGGTGCTGATCGCCAACTGCGGCGAGCTGTTCCCACCCTTCGTCAAGATCCACCACGAGGTGCACCCCGACGACGGCTGGCTCGACGTGGTGGCGTTGCGCGCCGACGGGGCGATGGACGGCATCGCCTCGTTCCTGGAGCTGGTGCTGGGGTCGAAAGAGGGCTCGCCGCGGGTCTGGTTCGGGCGTGGTCGCAGCATCCGCGTGGAGGTAGTGGACGGGCCCGGGCGCCCCGTGCAGCTGGACGGTGAGGTCGTGGGCGCGACGCCGCTCGAAGCGCGCCTCTTGCCGCACGCGCTGACCATGCTGGTGGCGCCCGCGACGGCGTCGAACGGGAGGGGCGCCCGTGGCCAATAGCCTGCTGCTGGTCGACGACGATCCCGCGGTGCTGCGCGCCGTGGGCAACTACTTCGAAAGCATCGGCACCGAAGTCTATCGCGCCAGTTCCGCCGCCGCGGCATTGGAGGCGTACGAGCGTGCACGACCCGACGTCGTCATTCTCGACATGGGCCTGCCCGACGCCAACGGATTGGAAGTCCTCGAGCACCTGCGCGGGCAGGGTGGCGCCGTGATCATATTGACCGGGCAGGGCGACATCGAGACCGCGGTGCGCGCCATGCAACTCGGCGCGGAAAATTTCCTCACCAAGCCGATCGACATGCCGCACCTCGCGGCCGCGACCACGCGGGTCGCCGAGAAGGTGCGGCTCAAGCGCCAGAACCAGATGCTGCGCGCGCGCGATCACGCCGGTGAGAGCGTCACGGGGCTGGGCGTCTCGCCCCAGATGGCAGACCTCGGACGGCAGATCGAGATGCTGGCGGCGAGCGAGCGTACCACGGTGCTGCTCACGGGCGAAAGCGGGACCGGGAAGGGGTGGGTGGCGCATCTGGTGCACAATCTCAGCCCGCGCGGCGCCGGGCCGTTCGTGGACGTGAACTGCGCCGGGCTCTCGGCCACGTTTCTCGAGTCGGAGCTGTTCGGCCACGAGAAGGGCGCCTTCACCGACGCCAAGGAGCGCAAGCAGGGCTTGTTCGAGCTGGCCGACGGCGGCACCGTGTTCCTGGACGAGATCGGGGACCTCGCCCTCGAGCTGCAGCCCAAGCTGCTGAAAGTGCTCGAGACCAAGACGTTCCGGCGATTGGGCGGCACGCGCGAGATGAAAGTGGACGTGCGGTTGGTCGCCGCCACCAACCGCGACCTGATCAAGGACGTGGAGGGCGGGCGCTTTCGCGAGGACCTGTACTACCGGCTCAGCGTCATGCCGCTGCACCTGCCCGCCGTGCGCGACCGCTCGCGCGAAGACCGCCACGCGTTGATCGAGCGGATCCTGGGCGAGATCCGGCCGCAGCTGCCGGGCTCCCCGCCCGATACCGATGGGGAGGCGCTCGAGCGGCTGCTGGGCGCCCCGTGGCCCGGGAACATCCGCGAGATGCGCAATGTCCTAGAACGGGCGCTGATTCTCGCGCGCGGCCAGCCGGCCATCGGGCCGGAGCACCTGCCGCCCGATCTGCGCGGGCGGCCCGGCAGCGGCGAGCGCCGCCACCACGCGCAATCGCTCGCCGACGTGGAGCGGACCTACATCGAGCGGGCGCTGCGCTACCATGGCGGCAACCGCACGCGGGCGGCCAAAGAGCTCGGCATTTCGCGCGCGACGCTGATCAATAAGATTAAGGTGTACGGGCTCGACCTCTGAGGGGTGCATGGACAAGCCGGAAAAGCCGGTCCTGAAGGAACACGATGGGATGACGTGCCGCGCCTGCGGCAACGAAGAGCGGGCTTCGGAGGGCTATCCGTGCGCCGACTGCGGGACGCGTGACGTTGTGCAAACCCTGCCAGGAAAAAGCGGACGCCGCCAAGAAAGCCTAGACGCGCCGCCGTTTGATTTCCGCCTCCAAGTCCGGCACCGACTCCCCCAGCTCTGTGGCCAGGCGCTGAATTGCGTCGGCCGCGCCGGGCCAATCGCGCGCCGCGGCCAGCGCGTCCAGCGCGATGACCTCGATGGCCGTGGTGCGCTCCTCCAGATCGCGCGTGCGCACGGCGACTTCGCGCGCCAGCCACTGCTCGAGGTTGCGCCGGTCGAGCTCCAACTGGCGGCGGCGCAGCGCCGTCTGCAGCGACACTTCCAGCTCGTCCAGGTCCACCGGTTTAATCAGGTAATCGTAGGCGCCGAGCTTCAAGCACTCCACTGCGGTGCGCGGCTCGTCGATCGCGGTGAGCATGATGATGGCGAGGTGCGGATCGGCGGCGAGCGC
>WNFJ01668862.1_pt1 | contig 34401 bp, 30 predicted proteins | sample 5400461 | NCBI WGS metagenome assembly WNFJ01 (sample SAMN13153349, study PRJNA577476) | soil metagenome | isolation source: 115 cm saprolite on Douglas fir-dominated hillslope | place: USA:California | collected 2013-09-17
GCCACGACGCCGACTTGATTCTTCGCAACGGGAAAATCATCACCATGGATGCAACGCGCTCTATTGTGACTGCGCTCGCCGTGCGCAATCGGCAAATTCTCGCCGCTGGAAACGACTCTGAAATCGCTGCCTGCTCCAGTCCTCGCACGGAGATCATTGATTTGCACGGCCAAACGGTCCTTCCCGGATTGATCGACGTCCACACGCACGCGCTCAACTGGGCCGAAGGTCTACTTCGCAATGACATTGATCCCGGATATCCAAAGGTTCACTCCATCCCGGAGATTTTGAAACAGATTGGCGAGCGTTCCGCTTCGTATCCCGCGGGTAGATGGATTCTCGGCGCGGGCTGGGATGAATCCAAACTTTCCGAGCATCGTTATATCACACGCAAAGATCTGGACGCAGTATCGCCCAACAATCCAGTTTGGCTCGAACACTTCACCGGCCATTTGGGTGTGGCGAATTCACTCGCGCTGAAACTTGGGCAGGTTTCGCGTGATACCGCAACACCCAGCGGTGGCGTCATTGATAAAGATGATTCGGGTGAACCGACGGGGATACTGAAAGACAACGCGCAGGGTCTGGTGCAATCGGTCCTTCCGCCCGATCCTCCCGATCTGGCACTTCCTGCCACCCGCGTTGTTAGTGAAAAAGCCCTCGAAGCTGGCCTCACTACGATTCACGACATCTGCTTGCTTGCGGCGGGCATTCGCGCCTACCAGGACGCCCACAAAAACGGTTGGCTCAAGCTCCGCGTGCAAATGGCGCCGTTAGTTTCAAACCTCCAAGACGCCGAGGCATTGGCCAAGGGCGGTATCTATAGCGGTTTCGGCGACGATGGGCTGAAGTTCGGCGCCGTGAAAATGTTTGCCGATGGAGGTATGGGTGCCAAGACAATCGCAGTCTATGAACCCGCAGAAGGAGAGCCCGGCAATCTAGGTCTGTTGATCTGGCCCCCAGCGGACATGCAAAGAGCGCATCATATTTTGGCGCGTGCCGGCTGGCAACTCGAAACGCACGCGATCGGCGACCGCGCCATGGACGAAGTCCTCGACTCCTACCAAGCGGTGATCAAAGATCTCGACTTGAAGGAACCGCGGTTTCGCATCGTGCATGCGGGCTTTGCGACGCCGCCTGTTCAAAAGCGCCTTCGTGAGTTGCACGTTCTGGTGGACAGCAATCCCGCATTTGTCTACTGGATTGGTGCGTATTTCTCGAAATATGGTCCGCAGCGGGTCCGTTGGGCCTATCCCGCGAAGTCCTACTTCGACAACGGCATCATAGCCGCCGGGACCTCCGATGTCCCTGTTACTCCCATCAGCCCATGGTGGGGCATCTGGGCCGCAGTTGAACGCCGCGAGTTTCACACTGGCCAGGTGCTGGCTCCCGAAGAACGCATCACAGTTCTACAGGCTCTCGAAATGTACACGCGAAATCCCGCCTACATCGGCTTCGAGGAAAACCAAAAGGGTTCACTAGAGCCCGGCAAGCTGGCGGATTTCATCATCGTGGACCGCGATGTTTTGAGCGTGCCTTCGGCACAATTGAAAGATGTGGAAGTCTTGAAGACTTTCGTGGGCGGGGAGCTGGCTTACGCAAAGCCCGCGGCCCATTAAGCATCGTCGCAGTCCGCACCGAGGTATGGCGAGGACTTGAGCACTACAGCTAGCTAAAACGATGCAACCCACCTAGAAAATCGTTCTCTTGCTAGACTTCACCCCGGAAAAATGCGAGCATTTCAACCTGCAAGTTAGCGCAACCCATACATGAGCAGCACTCCCAATAGCCCTGCTGCCACAGGCAGCCGCGGCAACGGTATTCCGCGCGTCATCGTCGCCACCACAGCCCTCCTGACATTCATTTCCTTCTGGCGGGCGGCGGCCATCGTTTTGAATGACCTCGCTTCCTCGGCGTACTACGCCGGTGGCGAAGCGGAAGGTTATATTGGCAAGACTGCGCCGTGGTTCATCCTCGCCATCATGGTGTTTTCCTATGCCGTGCGCGCGGTTTACGTGGAAAGCTGCAGCATGTTTGTGCGCGGCGGCGTATATCGAGCCGTGAAAATGTCCCTTGGTGGGACGCTCGCGAAATTCAGCGTCTCCGCCCTCATGTTTGACTACGTTCTCACGGGGCCGATCAGCGGCGTCGCGGCGGGCCAGTACCTGGCGGGATTGATCAACGAGCTTCTGCAGTATTTTCACGTGAGCGGCCCGCTTTCTCCAGGAACAGCCAGTTTCATCGCCGCGAGCTTTGCCGTTGTCGTCACGCTTTATTTCTGGTGGCAAAACACCAAGGGCGTCGCGGACTCCAGCGAAAAAGCTCTCCAAATTATGAAGCTGGTCACTGTGATGGTAGTAATGCTCATCGCCTGGTGCATCTACACGGTGGCGGTGCGCCATTCCGCGCTGCCTCCGTGGCCACACCCGCGCAACCTCAGATTAAGCCCCAGTGCCCTGGGCTGGCTCGCGCACAGCAGCCTTCCTCACATGTTTGGGATCATTGCCATCTTCATCGCCCTCGGCCACTCTGTCCTGGCGATGAGCGGCGAGGAATCGCTTGCACAGGTCTACCGCGAAATCGAAAGCCCCAAGCTCCCCAACCTGAAAAAGGCCGGCGCGGTCATTTTTGTTTACAGCCTGGTCTTTACTTCTTTAGTTTCCTTCTTTGCCGTCATGATCATTCCCGATGGTGTCCGCCAGCAGTTCCTGGAAAACCTGATCGGCGGACTGGCCATGAATCTACAAGGTCCATTGTTCGCCCGTCTGATATTCCATGGCTTTGTCGTCGTGGTCGGAACCCTGATCTTGGCAGGCGCGGTGAACACCGCCATTGTAGGCTCGAACGGCGTGCTGAACCGCGTTTCTGAGGACGGCGTGCTCAGCGCATGGTTCCGGCAGCCGCACAAGAAGTTTGGTACGAGCTATCGCATCATCAATATCGTCGTGGCGCTGCAGGTCATTACCATTATCATCAGCCGTGGCAATGTAACCTTTCTCGCGAACCTTTACGCCTTCGGCGTGATCTGGAGCTTCGCGATGAACGGTCTGGCAGTGCTCGTTCTTCGTTACACCAGTCCCGGCCACCGGGACTTTCAGGTCCCGTTCAATCTCACGATTCGAGGCGTGCAAATTCCCGTGGGACTTGGATTGATCACCTTGATGTTGTTCTTGATCGCCGTGGTAAACCTGTTCACCAAGCCCATCGCCACCATGGCGGGTGCCTCCTTTTCCGTCTTGCTCTACATCGTTTTCACGATTTCGGAACGCCGCGGCAGGCACGGCGGCGCAGCCCACGTCGAGATGGACCAGTTCAATCTCGAGTTGGAATCGGAATTGACTCCGGAGGCCGTGGGTGCGCGCCCCGGCAACATTCTCGTCCCAATAAGCAACCACTACGCGCTCTATCATCTTGGAAATGTGCTGGACCGCATTAAGCCCGGGCGCCGCGACGTTGTTGTGCTGCACGTCCGACTCTTGCGCCGATCGGCTTCGGGAGAAAACGAACTCGAGGCCGATCAGCTTTTCGGCAGCATCGAACAGCAACTTTTCTCCCAGGCGCTTTCCATGGCCGAAAAGCGAGGCAAGTCGATCCGCCTCGCCGTGGTTGCGGCAAACGATTTGTGGGATGGCATCCTTCGTGCTGCTTCTTCGCTCCGTTCCAGCACCATTGTCGCGGGGCGTTCAACGAAGGAATCGAACGAAGAGCAAGCGAGGCAGATCGGCGAAGCCTGGGAAAAACTCGGCGATCAGAAACCGCAATTCAACCTGGAAATTCACTTACCTAATGGGGACAAGCTTTACAAAGTCCTCGGGCCGCACGCGCCCAATCTGACCGCCAACGAGGTCAATCTTCTGCATCGGCTATGGCTGCGTTTCAGCGACGCCGTGGCGCCGCTGGAAATTCACCATCACGACGTCGTGCACTTCGCGCTAGAAGAGGTCCAAAAAGAGATGGACGAAGGGCACGAAGACGCTGTGGTCAGCCGTCTGCGCGCGCACCTTGAAGGGATCCAAAAAAAGAAGGCTCCGAAGACCTGAGGCTCAAGTTCTAAGTTTTTGGTTATCGGTTATTGGTGCTACGTGGCGTGGTTCGTTCCTCAAGCGAGCTGCGTCGTGCAGTGCCCGCAACGCTTCGCCGCGAGCGGGATCGGCATGGCGCACTGCGGGCAATCTTTGGTAGTAGGTACCGCCGCTGGCGCCGGTTTTTTCGTAAGGCGATTCATTTGTTGGACTACCAAGAAAACCACGAACGCGACGATCAGAAAATTGATCACATTATTAATGAAGATCCCGTAGTTAAGCGTTGCCCCCGGCGGGGTCGCCGCCTTGGCCGCCGGGAGCGAATCGAAATGCCTGCCGCCCAGATTGATGAACAATCCTGAAAAATCGACCTTGCCAATTAGTTGGCCGATCGGCGGCATAAGTACGTCTTCCACCAGCGACGAGACAATTTTCCCAAAGGTCGCACCAATAATTACGCCCACCGCCAAATCCATGACATTGCCACGCATGGCGAATTCCTTGAACTCTTTCAGCATGGACGTTCTCCTTTATTTATTCGCATGAAGAAATTGACGGCTCCGAGCGAACCTAAACTCTGAGAGAGTCGTCTGTTTCGCGGATTATAGTCGAAGCGGGAGAGAAAGAAAGACGAGAAGGCTCGAAGTCTTTGCCGCGTCCTCGTTCAAGACACTGTTTTATCGCGGACGGAAAACCAGGTACGAGGCAATCACCCCGCGCAGGACAAGGAGTCCGCCCCCAGCTGCAAGCATCGGGCTAACCCAGAGGAACGGCACGCGCGTCATCGCCAGCATGAGCACGCCCAGAAGTGCGAGCGACAATCCACGCGTCCAGTTCTCCCAGCGCAACCACCACTGGCCCGGCTTGTACAGCGCCCGCAACCCCACAAGATCAGGGCCCCGCTGAGAATCAGCCATGACGTGCTATGCCGATCCACATAAATGCGCCGCGCCAATCCCAGCCAGATTACAAGAGAGCCGAGCAAGACGAAGATGAATTCCACCATGAATCGGAATAGTCGCTCGGGCGTGAGCATTGCAATTGCAGCCGCTTAAGCTGCGCGTTCGATGCGAAGCTTTTGGATGGACACCGGAGTCTTAGGACGGTCGTTCGAATCCCGCGGTACGTTTGAGATTTTGTCCGCCACGTCCTGCCCTTCGACGATTTCGCCAAAAATCGTGTGCTTGTTGTCGAGCCAGGGAGTCGCCGCCACAGTAAGGAAGAACTGGCTCCCGTTAGTGCCCGGCCCGGAATTGGCCATGGAGAGTTTTCCAGCTTTCGAATGCGCCAGCGAGGGATGAAACTCGTCCGCAAACTTGAAGCCCGGTCCGCCTATTCCCGAGCCGTGCGGGCAGCCGCCTTGAATCATGAACTTCGGAATCACGCGATGAAAAATCAGCCCATCGTAGAAAGGCCGCTTTTCCTTCTGGCCGGTCTTCTCATTCGTGAACTCTTTCGTGCCTTCGGCGAGCCCGACGAAATTCGCGACCGTCTTCGGCGCTTCTTTTTCAAGCAAGCGCACCACGATATTTCCTTGTGAAGTTTCAAAAACCGCGTAGGTTCCTGCCGCCCGGCTCATGCGATCTCCTTATGTAGGGAATAATCGTACACGAGCCGGAGCTTTGCGCGCCACTGAACCTCCAGCTATTCCGGGATGGGCGAGATGCCTTCCTCGCGTTCTCACCAGCCCTTTTGCTTGCGTAGTTCAATGATATGCGCGGCGTGATGCTTCCCGTGCCATTCGTAGACAAACAGCAGCCAGTCAAGGGTGCGCTCGCCATGCTCGGGATGGACGAGCGTTCTTGCGAAATGTTCCGGCTTCATCGACCGCCATAGCTTGTCCCAGCGGGTGTGCACCGAATCCAGCAGCGTTTGCGAAACTTCGATGGGCGTCGATTTCGAATCGGCTAGTTCTGCCCAGGCTGCTTCGTTGTACGGCTTGATCGTCGGTTTGTCCTCGGTGAGCACGAGCTTCAATCGTACGTAGGCGTTCAGGTGGCTGTCCGGAACGTGATGTACGACCTGTCGCACCGTCCAGCCGCCGTCACGATACGGCGTATCGAGCTGCGAATCGCTTAAACCTCTGACTGCGGCGCGCATTTTCGACGGTGTCGCCGCGATTTCGTCAATCGCCTGTTGCCTCCGCGCGGGCGACACTTGCGCGGGCATGGCAAAATCTCCAATCGGATAGCGCGGATCCATAGTGCTTCTCCTGGGGCAACCTGATCTTTCCTCGAACTATAGCGGCAGCCCTTCGCGCCGGTCAACGCCGCGCGCCGCAAAGGGTTCTCCAATTTGGCCGCCCGCATTCCAATTCACGAGACACGGAATGCTACAATACCGGGCTGATTTGTATCCGGCGGGCACAGCGCTGAATCTAATGGGTGGAGAAAAAGGTCGAATGTACAACGTCCTCATCATCGGCAGCGGCTGCGCCGGTCTCACTGCTGCTATCTACGCCGGGCGCGCGAACTTGAAGCCACTCGTTCTGGACGGGCATGAGCCTGGCGGCCAGCTCTCCCTCACTACCCACGTTGAGAACTATCCGGGTTTCCCCGACGGCATTATGGGACCGGAGCTCATCGAAAACATGCGCAAGCAAGCGCAGAGATTCGGAGCGGAGTTCAAAGCCGGGGCCGTAACCGAAGTCGACGTCAGCAAGCGCCCGTTCAAAATCATCGCTGGAAAGGATACCTACGAAGCGCGGGCTTTGATCGTCGCTGCGGGGGCCTCCGCGCGCCTGCTGGGCCTGAAGGGCGAAAAAGAATTGATTGGGCACGGCGTCTCCACCTGTGCGACCTGCGACGGCTATTTTTTCCGCGGCAAACCCATCGCCGTGGTTGGCGGGGGCGATTCCGCCATGGAAGAGGCCAACTTTCTGTCGCGTTACGCCAGCAAGGTACACCTGATTCACCGGCGGAATGATTTCCGCGCCTCCAAGATCATGATCGACCGCGCCAGGGCCAATGAGAAAGTCGAATTCGTCACGCCTTTCACCGTGGAGCACATTCTCGCTCCCCAGGGCCACGTGGAAGGCGTGAGTCTGCGCAATCAGCAGACCAAGGAAACTAGCGAGATTGCGCTCGACGGTGTTTTCGTCGCCATCGGCCACGATCCGAACACCATCGTGTTCAAGGGTAAACTCGAAATGGATTCCAACGGCTACCTGCTGGCAAAGCACGGCAGCCTCACTACTATTCCCGGCGTGTTCGTTGCCGGCGACGTGCAGGACCACCGCTACCGCCAGGCGGTCACTGCCGCGGGCTCCGGTTGCATGGCCGCCATTGATGCCGAAAAGTTTCTGGAAGAGCACAAAGACTAGTTTCGCCCTGTTTACGCTGCCATAATAATTCCCGCATGCTCCGGTCGACGCTGCTCAAGCTCTCCGAAAACAAGGGCTTCGCCAATTGGGTCACTACCAATGGCACCACGCGCCGCATGGCGCGGCGATTCGTCGCAGGCGAAACGCTTGATGAAGCCATCGTCGCCGCACGCCAATGCAATGACGCGGGTATGCACGCCAGCCTCGATTATCTCGGCGAAAACGTGGCCACCATTTCTGACGCGCAACATTCCCGCGATGCCTATCTTGAGATTTTTGAACGCATCGCCCAGGAACGATTGCACGCCAACGTTTCCGGCAAGCTCACGCAACTCGGCCTGGACATCAACATTGACTTTTGCGAAGGCTTGGTTCGCTCCATCGTCGAGCGTGCCGCGAGCTTCGATAATTTTCTGCGCATCGACATGGAAGGGTCTGTTTACACCCAGCGCACTATCGACCTTGTGAAACGCGTTCGCGCGCGGAATCCCGCCATCGGCACGGTCATTCAATCCTATTTGTACCGCAGTCAAACCGACGTTGCCGATTTGCTGGCCGTCGGCTGCCGCATCCGTCTGTGCAAGGGCGCGTACAAGGAGCCGGAGGATGTGGCCTTTCCGCGTAAAGCCGATGTCGACGCCAATTTCGTCCGGCTGATGCAAACGCTTTTGTCCAGCGGCTTTTATCACGGGATCGCCACGCATGACCCGCGCATGATCGCGGCCACCATTCGACATGCTGCGGCAAAGCAGATTTCCAAGGACGATTTCGAATTTCAGATGTTGTACGGGGTGCGTACCGACCTGCAGCGCCGGCTCGTCAAGGATGGCTACCGCGTTCGCATCTACATCCCCTTTTGCAAGGACTGGTTCCCCTACTTCATGCGCCGTCTCGCCGAGCGTCCCGCGAACCTCGCCTTCCTTGCCCGCAATTTCTTCCGCAAGTAAGGTCCGTCCTCCTTCATCCGTCTGCGGTTCGGCGGTGCGGGATCACGCGAATGCCTTGCTTGGGACGCAGCGTAACCGTGGCGAAGATTTCGATGGGAAGCCTCGAGACGACTTCCAAATGAAATTTCTGCTGAATCATGGCCAGCAGTAGCGTGGCTTCCATCATCGCGAAGGATGCACCCACGCAAACGCGTGGCCCGCCTCCAAAAGGAAAATACGCGAAACGCGGAATTTTGCCCGATCGAATATGGTCTTCCCTCCAACGCTCGGGATCGAATCGCTCCGGGTCAGGGAAAAATCGCGGATCGCGTTGCGTGCGCCACTGCAAAATGAAGACATTTGCGCCTGCCGGTACACGGTATCCTCCAAGCTCGCACTCTTCCACGGCTTTCCGCCCTATGCCCCATACAGCCGGATAGAGACGCATGGCTTCCTTGAGCACCATCTCCGTATAACGTAACCGGGGAAGGTCTTCCGGCGTCGGCACACGGTCGCCTAGAACCGCGCGCAGTTCTTCGGTGAGCTTCATCTCGATGTGCGGGTTTTGTGCAATCAGCCAGCAGGCCCAGGAGAGCGCAATGGCCGTGGTTTCGTGGCCGGCAAGAAAGAGGGTCATCACCTCATCGCGCAGTTGCGCGTCGCTCATGGGGTTCCCATCCCCGTCGCGCGCCCGAAGCAGCATTTCTAGGAGGTCTTCGCGCGGCTGATTGGAGGAGCGCCGCTCTCGGATAATGTTTCCGATGATCGCGTTCAATTCCCGGATGGCCCGCCATTCCCGGGGCGCGAAAAATACGGGAATCTCGAAAGAGAACAGCAGGGCCAGGCTTGAGTTCGCAACGAATTTTCCCGTCACCACTTCCATGGCCTTGCCGACACGCTTAGCGGCATCGCTGACCTCTGCGCTATACAAACATTGGGCAACGATCTCTAAAGTCGCCTGCATCAAGTCTTCATGAATGTTCCGTTCGCTTCCGTCCTTCCACGAGTCCAACATGCGGATCGTCGCGCGGGTCATCACTACCGCGTACGACTGTATGCTTTGGCGGTGAAACGCAGGCTGGATGAGGCTGCGCTGGCGCTTCCAGAAGTCTCCCTCGCTTGTCAACAAGCCCCGTCCGAGGACGCGCGCCAAGGCCCGGTAGTCTGCGGACTTCGTAAAATTTCCCGCGTTTGTGACCAGCACGGTTTCTATGTCGCGAGGATGCACGATCACATAAACAGGAACATGAGCGAGATGCACGCAAACCACATCCCCGTACTCCTCGGCACAACCTTTGTAAAACCCCAGCCAATCGCGTGACAACTCGATCAAACTGCCAATCAGGAATCGCCCCTTCGGTCCGGGAGCACGTCTGGGGAGAGCTTTCGGCGTAGACGCTGTGGTGGTTGCCATAAGTGGCTTTCAGTTCTTGCGGCAGACGGTCACGCCGTCGCGCAGCGGGATCAACACAGGATAGAGTTCCTTCGAAGCGTAAACGAGCCGGTTGAATTCCTGGATACCCTGCGTCTGAATATCATCCGGCGGCGCCGGGCGCGCTGCCTTTCCTGACCACAGCGTATTGTCGGTGATGAATAAGCCGCCGCGGCGCAGCTTGGGCAGCGCTACACGCAGCGAGTCGGGATATTGGTGTTTGTCCACGTCGTTGAAGATCAGGTCGAACTTGCCCGGCGTTTTCTGCAACAGCTCATGCGCGTTGCCAACGCGCACATCAATCCGTTTGGCAACGCCCGCCCGCCGAAAATAATCCTTCGCGCGGCTTGCTTTCTTGGGATCGCCATCGGTATAAATCACTTTCCCTTTCGGCCCCGCCGCGCGCGCCAGCCAGATCGTGGAATACCCGATCGCCGAACCCATCTCGAAAATTCGCTCCGCCCCCGAAACCTGCACGAAGAGCGCCAGCATCCGCGCCACCGCTGGCCCGATGATTGGAACACGATTCTGCGCGGCATAATCTTCTATCTCTCCGACAACGGCATCGCGCTCCGGCAGCAGTTTGTAAATGTATTCCTCGACGTCGTCCTGAATGTAGCCGCTGCGCAGATTCTCGGTGCGAATCATAGTTTCTCCCCTGGCTTCAGCTCGTGAATTTTCAGCCCTTTGATTTTCTTCGTCTCTTTCCGCAATTCTTCCGTCGTACCCCCCGACAGTCCGAACTAGCTTTAATAGTTTCCTGAGGCCAGCAGCTCTCGAATAACCGCCTCATACTTGTCCCGCGTGCGTTCCCCAAGCATATGCTCGGCCTGCCTACCATCTCTCCCGTAAAATATCGTTACGGGAAGCGATCCGGTCCAACCTGGAAGCACGGCTTCTCTGAATTGTCTGAACTCCCCTTCCTCGCCTGGTTTTTTCCGGAAGTTGGGAAATATAGGCTTGTAGCGCGCCAGAAAACGCCGCATCAGGATCAAATCGCCATCGTCATCCAGGCTCACGCCCACGACTTTCAATCCCTGCGGCGCATATTGCTTCGCCAATTCGTTCAGCATGGGATACTCGTCGCGGCAAGGTTCGCACCACGTCGCCCAAAAGTTCACTAGCAGTGGTTTCCCGTGGTATTGCTCTAGCAATGCTTGGTAACCCTGCAAGTCGATCATTTTTGGATCAGGGGGGCGCGCAGTCTTGGGGGCCTGCGGCGCAGCCAAAGCCGTCGCTGCCGCCAGCAAACTAAAGACGACAAGGCCAGTCCGTATTCTCATTGTCCTTCCTTCCGCTCCCATTCTATCCGTACCCCTGCCGGTTGAGAAACTCCTCCCCACCCGCGTACAATGAGCTTAGCTGCTTGTCGCTCCGGCCAGCCGCGTGGTATAAGGATTTTTTGCCGGTCGTGCTGTTTTGCTTGATGGGCGCCGGTGCAGTCCGAACAAAGGAGACCTTTAATGGCTTACGTGATCGCCGAGCCGTGCATCGGCACAAAAGACACCGCGTGCGTGGATGTCTGCCCGGTGGACTGCATACATCCGCGCAAAGACGAACCGGCTTTCGAGGCGGAGACCCAGCTCTACATTCACCCGACCGAATGCATCGATTGTGGCGCCTGCGTTCCCGTTTGCCCCGTAACCGCTATTTTCGCGCTTGAAGATCTTCCCGAAAAGTGGAACAGCTTCACGCCCATCAACGCCGATTGGTATGCGAAACAGGGGAAGTAACTCAGCTTTTTAGCACAGACCTAGTTTGTTGCGGTTTTAGGCGGCATGCTTCGGCGTGCCGCTTTTTCTATTCTCGTCTCGAAATTCCAGTTCCGAATTCGAGGGTGACCTGCGCTCCATTCGTAATCCCGCAGTTCCTTCCTGCGCACGATGCCAACTCTTTTCCGCCGGGAATCATCTACCATCTTGACGTAGCGAGTGGAGGTCTTGTGTGAAGCCTGGAAACTCCTGTCTCACCTGGGCCATTTCTTTTCTCAGCCTCTTCGTTCTTGCGACCGCCTCGGCTCAGACTCCATCCGTTCACAAACCGAATCCACAGCGCGTCTCCTCTATTGCCGGCGACTGGACCGGCTCTCTTCAAGCAGGCGATGCGGTCCTCCACCTCGTTCTGCATGTTTCGAAAGCCGCAGACGGCTCTTTCAAAGCCACCATCGACAGCCTCGATCAAGGCGTCTACGGCATTGAAGTCACCTCTCTCTCCCAGAAGGATTCCACGCTCACTTTCAATGTTTCCTCCGTAAGTGCTTCCTATGAAGGAAAGCTGGCCGCGAATCACGCCACCATAGAAGGTGCCTGGACGCAAGGCAGCATAAGTCTGCCGCTGGTTTTTCATCGCCAGGCTGCGGGAGCCGGCGCAAGGAAGCCCTCCGACGCTATCGCCGCCGCCGAGGGAGTTTGGCAAGGTGCCCTCGAAGGCAACGGCATGCGCCTCCGCCTGCAGTTGCACGTCACTCATGGCGATCAGAAACAGCTCCTCGCTGCGCTCGACAGTCCAGACCAAGGGGTAAATGGTCTGCCTGCCACCAAGGTAAGCCAGAAGGACGCCGCCTTTCATTTTGAAATACCCGTAGTGAACGGCGTTTATGACGGCGCGCTCAACGCCGCAAAGACAACCATCACCGGTGAATGGACGCAAAGCGGCGTCCAGCAGAAACTCGAGTTTCGGCGTTCCGGCCAGCTTCTTGAACTGGTCCGCCCCCAGAATCCCGTAAAGCCTTACCCGTACAAAGAAGAAGAAGTCACGTTCACAAACGCCCAGGCCAGCGTCTCACTTGCGGGCACTCTCACACTTCCTCCTGGGCCGGGTCCCTTTCCCGCCGCCATTCTCCTCAGTGGTTCCGGGCCGCACGATCGCGATGAATCTGTCGCTGGACATCGCCCCTTTCTGGTCCTGGCGGACCATCTCACGCGAAAAGGCATTGCCGTCCTTCGTTTCGATAAACGCGGAAACGGCAAGTCCACTGGCGATTACGCTAAGGCCACGACCGAAGATTTTGCAAGCGACGCCGATGCCGCCCTCGCTTATCTGAAAACTTGCAAGGAAATCGACCCCAAGAAAATCGGTCTCATCGGGCACAGCGATGGCGGCATGATCGCGCCGCTGGTTGCCGCTCATTCCAGCGATGTTGCCTGGATCGTCCTTCTTGCCGGGCCCGGCCTCAAGGGCGAAGACATCCTGTTGCTCCAGTCCGAGCTTATCTTGAAAGCTGCCGGCGTGGGCCCAGGCGAAGTCACAAGAACTCTCGCCTTCGACAAACAGACCTACGTGCTTATTCGGCAGGAAAAAGATCCGGTGGTGCTGGAAGCGAAACTGAACGACCTTGTGCAGTCCACGAGCACAGGTGCGGCGCTTTCGCCGGCAGCAGTACAATCGCAATTGCGCGTGCTGGTCTCGCCGTGGTTTCGCTACTACCTCGATTACGACCCTGTACCCGCATTGCAAAAGACACTTTGTCCGGTCCTCGCCCTCAACGGTGAAAAGGATCTTCAGGTCCCGCCGAAGGAGAATCTCGCCAAAATCCGGAAAGCCCTTCAAGACGGAGGCAACAGGGATTTTCAAACCACCGAATTGCCTGGCTTAAACCACCTCTTCCAGCACTGTCCAACGGGCTCCCCCACCGAGTACGGCGGCATCGAGGAGACCATTGCTTCGGAAGCGTTGAACGACGTGTCCGATTGGGTCCTGAAGCACACTGCTCCGTGATCGCACCGCGCCACGCCCGCCTGGGCGGGCGCTCCGCTTCCCCTTGACGTGCACGCTTCGCGTATCCCCATCACCCGTGGAATTCACAAATTTGCGCGACAGGTTATGATGTTAGCGAGAAAAAACTGTCCCCATGCCGCAGAAATTTCATCTCACCCTGCTCATTCACGCGCACCAGCCCTGCGGAAATTTCGAGCACGTCCTCGAGAAGGCTTACGATACATCGTATCTTCCCTTCATCGAGCACCTCGAAAAGCATCCGGGAGTCCGTCTTGGCGTCCACTATTCCGGGCCGCTGCTCACCTGGATCGAGCAGCATCGGCCTGAGTATTTCGTTCGCTTGAAGAAGCTGGTCCAGTCCGGCCAGGTCGAGCTCGTCGGCGGCGGCTTCTATGAACCGATCCTCGTTTCGATTCCGCCCGAGGATCAGCACGAACAGATCACCCGTCTGGCCTCATATCTCGAGGAACACTTCGGCCGGCTTCCCTCCGGCGCATGGCTTGCCGAGCGCGTTTGGGAGCCGCAGCTCCCCAGCGCTCTTGCCGACGCGAACGTCGCGTACACGCTGGTCGATGACATGCATTTCCTCGCCGCAGGCTTTGAACCGGAAGAACTTTTTGGCGCCTACATCGCCGAAGATCGTGGCAAGAAGGTATGGCTCTATCCCGGGCAGAAAGCTCTGCGCTATCTGGTTCCTTTTGGCAAAGTCGAAGACGTCATCGCCTATCTGCGCGATGCCGCCAGCGTCCACCCGGGCGGCGTGGCCGCCATGGGCGACGACATGGAAAAGTTCGGCGTCTGGCCCGGAACCCACGAACACTGTTACACGGACGGTTGGCTCTCCGATTTTTTTACCGCCCTTGAGGCCAACTCCGATTGGCTGCAACTCTCCACCCCCGGCGACTATCTTGCTACTCACACTCCCCTCGGTCGCGCCGATCTTCCCACCGCTTCCTATACCGAAATGCTGGAATGGGCGCTCCCCACGCGCGTCCGGCAGCGCTATCACGAAGTGCTGAAGGAATTCAGCGCGCGCCCGGAAGTCCTCGCCTTCCTTCGCGGAGGTTCCTGGCGCGGCTTTTTCCGCAAGTATGCCGAATCCAATCTCCTGCACAAGAAAATGCTGCGTGTTTCCGCGCGCATTGCCGCGGCCCCCGTTCATCACGACGGCTCAAAAGCCAACGACGAATTGCTGCAGGCCCGTGATCTGCTCTTGCGCGCCCAGTGCAACGACGCCTATTGGCACGGAATTTTTGGCGGGATCTACGCGCCGCACCTCCGCACAGATCCCTGGCGCAATCTGATTCGCGCCGAAGCCATCGCGGACCGCCAAACTCCCGGCGCGCTCGTCCCGCGTGTCGAACTTTTAGACTACGACGCCGACGGCGCCAACGAGTTGCTCTTTACCTCCCTCGAAGCCCAGGCGCTTTTGAAGCCCAATGACGGCGGCACCATCGCCGCGCTCGATTTCCGCCCTGCGGCGGCTACGCTCGTCAATTCCATTCTCCGTCGTCCCGAGGCCTATCACACGCGCTTGCGCGAAGCCGCCGGAAAGCCCGCCACTGGCGCTGTCGCCAGCATCCACGAACAGACCCGCGTGAAGGAACCTGGCCTGGAGCGCTTTCTTCGTTACGATCGCTGGCCTCGCCATGCTTTCCGCGTCCTGATCTTCGACCCGGATAGAACGCATGCGGATTACGAAGCGCTCGAGCTCCGCGAAGACGCCGGCTTTGCCGGTGGCGTCTTCGCCCTGAAAAACTCCGCGCCTTACGACGCTGAACTTTTCCGCGCGGATAGTGTGACGCTGCTTGGCAAGAATCAGTCCGCTACTTCCAAACTGCTGCTCCTCAAGCAGTATTCGTTTAGCCCCGCGTCGAACGGCTTCGAAGTGGCCTGCGAGATCACCCTAAAATTTAAGGAAACTCTCGAAAAGCCCGTGGCCGTCGGCATGGAATCGGTCATCAACCTCCTTGCACCCACGGAGCCTGACCGCTTTTTTGAAACGCCTCTCGGCAAGAAAAATCTTCGCTTCAGCGGTTCCATGCCCGGCCCCATCCTTCGCATGGAAGACGGCTGGCAACGCGTCCGCATCGCCTTGCACGCGCCCCTCGTCGAGGAGTTCTGGGTTTCCCCCATCGAGACCGTTTCCGAATCCGAGGAAGGTTTCGAACGCGTCTACCAGGGCTCGCAAATTCTCGCTCTGTGGCGCCCTCCACTCACCACCCAAAAAACGTGGTCCGCCCGCCTCGTCTGGCGCATCGAAGCCTTCTGAAAAACCGCCTGCACATTCGATTCGGTTGGGAACTTTTTGCTCAGAGAAGGAGTCGAACGAAGTAGGCTGTTCAATCATGCTGCCCACAGGGACATCCCGAGGCACCCCGGAGACCACACGAAAACTCATCGAAAGAGTTCTCACTGTCTTGACTATCCTTGTGTGCGGCATATACCTGGGTGAATTGAGCTTCATGCGCCACAGGTATTCCAAGGCCACGCAGCTGATCAATTCGGTCCAAGAGCTTAAGATTGGAATCACTTCTTCGGATGAGGTTCGGCAACTCTCGGAACGGTTCGGTGGAACGTTTTATCCAGGCGAGGGAGCCGATGCACATGCTCCCACCAACGGATCTTATTTGCTGCAGGTCTGGAGTCCGTATCTGCTGATTCGGGACAATATCTTCTCCATGAAAGGTCCCGGACTCAAGTTATGGCTGGTAAGTGCCGATCTTCACGTGGTCGATCATCATCTCTCAAGACTATCCCTTAGCCTCGCAACAAAGACACCTAGCAATGTAGATTTAACTTCGGAAGTCACGCTTGCCACTCAGATGCTTAGAGCACCGGACGGGGCGAATTACTACGTAGTTCAGGCGCATGTCACCGGTCCCCCTACAGAGGCCCTCCGCATGGAAATTAGTCCTAAGGCGAGTCTACAGGAACGCAAGAAAGCCTTCGACTTCAACACAAACTGTTTGATGTCATTCTCGGCGTGCCGCCATGTTTGTGAACTTTCTCCCAATGCCTGGAATGACTTAGGCGACCATCGATTGCGCTATGATGACGGCGGCGAAAAGGTCGCCGACGCCGAATGTCGTCAGAGCCTGTCCGGTGCCAGGTGAAGCCATTTCAATCGTAAAGGGACGTGAATGCGCTGTCAGGGGTCACCGACATTTTCCTTTCGAACAGGGCTTCTTGCATCCGCAATTGCTTACAGGTATCCGCTGCTCGGACCGCAAAATACATCTTGACCGGCTATACATCCTGTGCTACTGTACTTGCCAGGTAAGAGTGCGGAGTTTCTTTGAGTGCGCAGCTTGCTGCCGCTTTTTATATTTCCGCGGCCCGGCAAATCTCGATTCAATTCCATGGGCCGCATCGAACCGGAGCACCGGTAGCCATACTTGCTGGCCGAAGCACTTTGCATTAAGTTATTTAGAATCAACACTTGTAGAAACTCACAAAATTTTGCTCCTAACTCCCTTTAGAATCAACACTTATGGAGGTGCCCGCAAGCGTTGATTCTAAACCACTTACAGAAAGACTTAAGTTCTTTAGATGCAACACTTACGAAAAAACAGGGGAGGGCGCGCAGTTATTTTTAACTAGAATCCCTAAGAAGTATAGTGGGACATACAACGCGATTCAAGAATGTCCCAACGCGGGAACCTATCCTATAAGGGTCACGGAACACGAGTCACAGACCAGCCCCGACCCTGTCGAAGTCACTCTGCTATTCCGCAATCAGCAGATTCTGCGCGAAGGGCCACTCGTTGTCGATCCACTGGGCATCGCAGCAAAATCCCGTGCGCGCTGCCATCTCCGGAATTTCTTCAGCCTTGTATTTGTGGGAGCTTTCCGTCCAGATCGTTTCGTTTTCGCCCAACATGATCCGCAGATTGGCGGCTCGAACGTGCACCGTCTGCCGCCGCGTGGAACGCAAATGCATTTCGATTCGCCGTTCCTCGGCGTTCCACCGCGCCTCGTGCCGGAAGCAGCTCAAATCAAAATCCGCGCCCAGTTCCCGGTTGATTCGCGCTAGCAAATTCAAGTTGAACGCCGCCGTTACGCCCGCTGGATCGTCGTAAGCCAGCAATTGCAGCGCGACGCTCTTCTCCAGGTCCGTGCCGAGCAGCAACGCATCCCCCGGTTGGAGAATCGCCCTCATCTCTCGAAGAAATGCATCGCCCGCATCGCGATCAAAATTGCCAATCGTGCTTCCCAGAAAAAGCACGAACAAATGGTCCCGCTCCCCGCGCCCATTGGCAACGGCTCGTAATCCCTCCAGGTACGGTTGTTCATACCCGACTATGCTTACCAGATCGATCTGCCCGAGTTCCTTGGCGCACGCCGCCAGCGCCGAAGGCGAAATCTCAATGGGGTAGTAATACGTCATTTGCCGCCGTGACAGCGCTTCCAGGATCCATCGCGTCTTTTTTCCCGAGCCGCTTCCGAGTTCCGCCACCTGAATCGGTGATGGCAGCCGCCCCACAATTTTGGCAGCGTATTTTTCCAGCAGCCGTGCATCTGCCCGAGTCAGCCCATACTCCGGCAACACGCATATCGTCTCGAACAGCGCCGAGCCTACTTCGTCGTACAAATATTTTGAAGGAAGTTCTCTCTGTCCAGGTTTCGTGAGGCTCTCGCGCACATCGGCCGCGAATTCAGCCACGTCCCGTACGGGAAGGGTAGAGGTCAGCATGGAGTCTCCCTGGCTTGGAGTTGGTTAGTCCTCGACGCAACGGAATGTTGCGTAGACATACGGGTAGTGCGGCTGAAACCAGTTGCGGAACGACCGCCGCAGCATACACGCTGCGGTGCGCGGCGAGCCACCTTTCATTACATAGTGCTTGCCATCGAAGAAACTTGCGGAGTAACCCGGATAGAAGGGCATTGGTGTGAATCCCGGAAACGGTTCGAACTCCGTCCGTGTCCACTCCCAACCGTTCCCGACAAGGTCGTGCACGCCGAAGGCGCTGGCACCCGCGGGATGCGCGCCGACCGGTGAAGGATCCCACGATTGGAAATCGAAATTTCCCCTCGACTCATTCGGCTTTTCCTCGCCCCAGGGATAGCTGCGCTCCTTCGGGCCGTCGAGCGTTCCATAGGCTGCGCGGTGAAACTGCGCTTCTGTCGGCAGTTTGCGCCCCAGCCATTTCGCGTACGCGGTGGCCTCCGCGTGGCTCACGTAAACCGGCCATTCCAATGGCAAACGAATATCGCCAAACATCGTGCGGTACATCCACAGGTTGCCTTCGCGCCCCCAGAACATCGGATGCTCGATGCCTTCTTTGGACTTCCATGCCCACGCTTCGTCACTCCACAGGGAGCGGTTCTGGTATCCCCCCGCCTGCATGAACCTGAGAAAATCGTGATTGGTCACGTTGTGGCTGTCGATCGCGAATTCGTCCACGGCGATTTTATGCGCGCCAAATTCATTGTCCCACCCGAATTCGTCTCCGTGAACTTGGTCCAGACCGAGCGTCGCGCTCCCAGCGGGAATATCGACCAAATGCGATTTAACCCCGCGCGCCTTCCACGCCGCGCGCTCCACCCCGCTGATCTTTCTGTCGCTCGGCATCCGATGCAGCATGTACGCCAATGTCTCCGCATGCATCAGCCGATGCTCAATCGCCACTTCCAGCATCGAGATCAATTGCGGGTGCCCTTCCTCTGGCCGCTCGAGCGCATGCTCGACCGCATGGTCGAGTTCTTCGCGCAGTCGCCGGTTGTAGCGATCTACTTCTTCGCATGCCGGCCAATCCGCCGGTTTATCCGACGGCAATCCTCCATCTACCGGGTCAATGCCAAACGCAAATAGCTGATCGAAGGTACGATGAGTAGAACGCAATCCAAACGCGCGTAGCGCCAGCAGGTTCCAATCAAACGCCTCTACGTGCCCCACATAGAAGATAATGCGGTGTCTCTCGGGGATCGGCCGGTCGTAAAGTGCCTCTTCGCGAACCACGTGAAATAATTCGTCGGTTCGCGCACGGGCGTTGAGCAGTCTGGTGTGAAGGTCGTGTCGGATGCGGACAGCTGTTGCGAGAGCTCCCATGGCGTTTTTCCCCTTCTCTTGGATGCAACTTCCGCGCGAAGGATGCGCCAAAATTCGGCGTCCGGGAGGGTCAGGTGCATTAAGATGGTCGCTCCGGGATTTGTTGCTGTCAATAGGAAATGAATAACAAAACCGTACTTTCCGCCACGAATACCATCGAATTTCGCGATGTGTCGTATCACATTAACGATATTCCTTCTCGTGGCATCGTTTCTGGCATCTCCTTGGAAATTCCTCACGGTGAGACCCTCGTTCTGCTTGGCCGGAGCGGCAGCGGCAAAACCACCCTTCTCAAGCTGATGAATGGCATTCTAATTCCGACGAAAGGTGAAGTCCTCGTCCAGGATCGCTCAACTACTGCTTGGGATCCCATCCGTCTGCGACGCAGCATCGGTTACGTCATCCAGGACGCTGGCCTTTTCCCTCATTTCACGGTTGCGGAAAATGTTGCCCTCGTCCCATCGCTCGAAAAATGGGACCGCCGTCGCACTGCCGTTCGCGTCGTCGAGCTCCTTACCATGGTCGGTCTCGATCCGTCTGAATTTGCGGACCGCCGCCCTCGCGAGCTTTCCGGCGGCCAGCGTCAGCGCGTTGGCGTTGCCCGCGCTCTCGCTGCCGATCCGCCAATTCTGCTGATGGACGAACCCTTCGGCGCGCTCGATCCCGTCACCCGCGCCGAGCTTCAGCGCGAGTTCAGCGCCCTGGCCCGCCGCCTCGGCAAGACCATCGTCTTCGTCACTCACGATCTGCGCGAAGCTCTGTTCCTCGCCTCGCGCATTGTCCTGCTTGAATCCGGCCGCATCGTTGCCAGAGCTACCCCGCAGGAATTCCTTCATCTTGACCATCCCGAAGTCCGCGCCTTCGCTTCTTCTCTTGCCATGACCCCGGGGGCCCCCGCATGAGCCCTGAAATGACCACTTGGTCCTTCTTCGCCGATCATCGCGCTGAAATCCTGGGAGCCACCCTTGATCACCTGACACTCGTTGTGATCGCCATGTTCATTGCTATTCTTATCGGCGTGCCGCTCGGCATGCTAATCGTGCAGCGCTCCGCGTTGCGCACCATCGCTCTCGGCATCGCGAGCGTTTTCCAGACTATCCCCAGCCTCGCGCTGTTTGGTTTTCTGATTCCCATTCCGTTCATCGGCGGCATCGGCAAGCGCACTGCCATTGTGGCTCTCGTCCTTTACGCGCTTCTCCCCATTTTGCGCAACACCTACGTCGGCCTCACCGGAATCGATCCCGCAGTTCTCGAAGCCGCCGAAGCCATGGGCATGACTCGCGCCCAAATTCTCTTCCGCGTGCGCTTCCCGCTTGCCTTAACCGTCATCCTCGCCGGTATTCGCACCGCTACCATCATCACCATCGGCGTGGCCACCATCGCCGCCGCTATCGGCGCCGGCGGTCTTGGCACGTTCATCTTTCGCGGTGTCGCTCTTGTTAGTGACTCTCTCATTCTCGCAGGCGCCATTCCCGCCGCCCTCCTCGCTCTCCTTGCCGACTTCCTCCTCGGTCTCCTCGAGCGCAAGCTGAAGGTCACCTGACATGCGGCGTGCTTCTTTCCGATTCCTTTACATTCTTTATCTCCTGAACCTTATTTGCTTCCTGTCGGCTTGCACGCGTCCTCCGCAATCTAAAATCACCATCGGCTCCAAATTTTTCACCGAGCAAGTCGTCCTCGCGGAGTTCCTGGCGCAGCACATCGAAGCCAAAACCGGCATCCCCGTCAATCGCGAGACCAACCTTGGTGGTACGCTCCTCGTCCACAAAGCTCTGCAAGCTGGCGAGTTAGACCTTTACGTCGAATACACCGGTACGGCCCTGACCGCCGTCCTGAATGAATCTCCGAAAGGCGATTCGACGGCGGTGTACAACCGCGTCAAGCAGCTCTACTCCGAGCGCTTCCACCTCGATGTCACCGAACCCCTTGGTTTTGAAAACACTTTCGCCATGGTGATTCGCGGCGACGACGCAAAAAATCTCCATCTGCAAAAAATCTCCGACATCGTTCCCATGGCCCCCAAATGGCGCGCCGGCGTCGGCTACGAATTCCTCGAGCGCCCCGACGGTTTCCCCGGCCTCACCCAAAACTACGGTCTCCGCTTCGCGGGGTCCCCCAAAGTCATGGATCTCGGCCTCATCTACCGCGCGCTTGTCGATCGGCAAGTCGACATCGTCGCCGGCAACTCCACCGACGGCCTCATCGACGCTCTCGGCCTCGTTACTCTCGAAGACGACCGCCGTTACTTTCCGCCGTACGACGCCGTCCCCATTGTCCGCCAAGCTACGCTCGCTAGATTCCCGCAGCTTCGCGCCGCGTTGGCGGATCTCGCCGGAAAGCTTTCCGCCACCGACATTCGGCGCCTCAACTACGCCGTCGACGCGCAGCACCAAGACGCCGCCGTCGTCGTGCACGCCTTCCGCCAATCCAAAGGTTTGTAAGCCGCGCACTCGCGTCAGTTGACGTTGCGCCAATTCCTAAGCAACATCCTTGCGGAACAATCCACGGGCGCGGCCCATGGAAGGAGCCAGGATGACGGAATTTCCTCGATTCGATCTCACCGGCCAAGTGTCCCTGGTGACGGGTGCGGCGCGCGGATTGGGCCGCGCGATTTCTCTGGCGCTGGCTCACGCTGGTTCCGACGTCGCGCTGGGCTTGCGCGATGCCGCTACCGCCGGCGACTTGGCGCGCGAGATTCAAGGCATGGGCCGCAAGGTCTTGCCCTTGCAAATGGACGTTACGGACCTCACTCAAGTCTCATCGGCCATCCAGAAAACCGCGGAGCATTTTGGCAGGCTCGATGTACTCGTCAACAACGCCGGTGGCGGAACCAGCGCTTTCGCGCTCGACGTCAGTGAAGCGGACTTCGATCTCACCCTCGATCTAAATTTGAAGGGAACCTTCTTTGCCAGTCAGGCGGCTGCAAAACTCATGATGCGCCAAAAAGGTGGACGCATCATCAATATGAGTTCGCAAGCTGGATTCGCAGCCTTGCCCACCGAATCGGTATACTGCGCCAGTAAAGCCGCTGTCTCTCACTTAACGAAATGTCTCGCCGTCGAGTGGGGCGCGCACAACATCACGGTGAACGCCGTAGCCCCCACATTCATTGCAACTCCAGGCACCGACGAGGCCCTCGCCGACGCCGCCTTTCGTGCCGACGTCATCGAACGCATCGCCGGCCTCCACCGCATCGGCGTACCCATGGACGTTGCTGGCGCGGTCGTCTTTCTTGCTTCGCCGGCGGCCTCCCTCATCACCGGCCACACCATTCTGATCGACGGGGGCTGGACCGCCCGCTAGCCGAGCTCCACTGTGTGACGCGTTATCTTTTGCTTTCGAGCAGCTGGCAATCGGAGACGCACTTCACTATTTGTTCGGGAGGAATGGATTGAATAGCGAAACACCGAGGGCTGCGAAATCGCGTTCATTGCGTGTCGCCACGGTTAGCCCATGGACGCGAGCGGTAGCGGCGATCATGGCATCTTCCAGCAGCGTGTCGGATTTCCCGTACATCACACGCGCCCACTCGCGAAAACACGGAGCATCCATCGGCAAGACCTGGATGGAGTCCGCCAGTTGCTCGACCCACGATTCGATTTCCTGTGCCTTTTTCGCGTCTTGCTGACGCGTTCGTTCGATTCGGGCCTGCAATTCACCTATTGTTACGCCGGACAGAAAGAGTTGCTCGTCGCGCACCTGTGTTAGCCATGCGAGGACCGCGCCGTGCGGTTTTGGTTTTCGCAGTTCAGACACCACATTGGTGTCCAGCAGAAACCGTTTCATGCCAGATCCACTGGCTGCCGACGCCGCAGTCTACTGCGCTTCGGTACCAAATCCTCAAATCGCGGTGCCGCTCCCAGAAGAAGATCCTTTAAGCCGGGCCGAGCTGCCCTTTGCAAGCGGCGCCATTCCGCGATAGGAACAAGGACAGCTGTCTCCACACCGCGTCGGGTCACAACTTGCGGGCCCTTCTGGAGGGTAGCGTCAAGAAACTCGCTGAATCGTGCCTTCGCGTCTTGCACCTGCCAGGAAGCCATCGGCCACCTCCGCCTTCAATAGTATGACTAGTCATCTGACTAGTCAAGAGGGGAGTTCGTAAGGGTTCGGCAGAGACGGTCTAGGATTCCAATGTTGAGGGAGCGCTCAGTAAGTAAGGGACCAGCCGACGATGGTCATCGTCAGTACCAGCAGAAGCATGCCGGTGCTGACCAGGCTTAAGGTTCTCCCGTGGCCCAGCAGATAGTCGCGTGATTCGGGGTCGATGCACAGAACGATGGTGACGACCAGCACCACGCCCCAAGCCAGCAGGACGGGAACGCCGGGATGCCTGCCGATCATCGAGAGGAATTCCCCCGGAGGCTGACCCGCGGGAATCCACCAGGGCAGCAGCGGCGCAATGCCCGCCGCGAGCGAAAAGGTCAGCAGCTTGCGCGTGAACCAGCCCTTTACCTTCGGTCGGGCCTCTTTCCAAATGAAATAGTCCCAGGCCAGCAAGCCGAGCGCCAGCGGCACCCAGCCATACAATGCGGCCATCTGGTCGAACCAGTACCATCCTCGGAACAACATGCGTCCGTGGTTCGCCGTCGCCAGTCGTGGCAACAAGAACAACCCTAGAACAGTGTTAAAAAGCACCGCCGCGAAAATGGTCATCAAACTCATGAATTGAAACCAGTAGCGTGTAGGCACTCTTTTGCATCGAGTGCAGACGGACTGTTTGGGCAGGAAATTCAGGCCACAGCGGTCGCAATACACGGTTACTCTCCATCGTCCCAGAGGGCGGGACTGAAGCCAGCGATCGGCATTAGGTTACAGCGCTTGCCGTTCCAAAAACTACTGGTCAGACGGTCAGTTTTGGTGCCGGTATTTTTCCTTGCACAAAAGTTTTGTTGGAGGGATTCGAGCGCCGCGCGCCGCTTTGCCGCCGCTCGAAGCTAGATTTCGTCGCGTATGGGGCTCACTTCACGGACCGCTTAGCGGAACCAGGAAGGAGCTGCTCCCGCTTTACGACCCTCTTCCTGAAGATCGTCTAACTGCTTCGCGAGAGCCGCTTTGCGTTTCTCCAGCGATGCCACCTGGCCGTTCCTGTCGTTGATATACGCGATGTTTTGCTTCATTCCCGTGGTGACGTCAAAACCGCCACTCCCGTATTTCTTGATCTCATCCTTCTTCTGCGCAATTTCCGCGTCTACCGCCGCTATCTGGTCCAGGATTTCGCGCGCTCGTCCGCGCCAGTATTCTTCACTGTTTTGGCCGCCAGCCGCATTTGGATCTAATGGTCGGGAGGGCTGAGTGCCTTTCTTTGGCGCTTCGCCCACCACGGACACGCCAGTTCCTTTCAGGGAAGAGAGATCGTCTTCCGTATACACCTTGCCCTTTGCCGTAGCAGACTTTTTTTCTTTGGCTTTGCGCGCCGCTTCGGCGAGCGAATCTTCTTTTTGGGGCGGCTGCGCAGGAGCTGCGGGCTGAGCTTGGGATGGCGGTTGAGTTTGTGGCGGCGACGACTGAGAGGAAGACTGTTGCGAAGGCGGAGAAGATTGTTGCGAGGAGGGAGACGCTTGTGCGAGAGCTGCGGCGAGCAGGCAAGCCAACGCGAGAAAGCCGCGAAGTGCTTTTTGATAGGGCTTCCTGTTGTAGTAGCGCGCAGGGGCACTGAGTTTGAAGGGAAAGTTCATCTGAACTCCGGTCGTCCGCAGGCGATTAGAAGACGCTACGCCCGGCAATGTGCCGGGTCAAGACGATTGCGTGGCAGAGAGTCTGGTGAGTTACTGCATTGCATCAATGGTGTATTGAACGCGCTGCCAGCAGTTGCTCCTGCTCGGCGGCGTTTGGTACAGTGCCAATTCATGTAATCGAATGTTCGAATCACGCGCGGAGAGACGAATGAAACTGCCCAAATATGCGCTGGACATCCTGGTTTGTCCCGTCTGCAAAACGAAGGTAGAACTACTGAGCGACGAGTCGGGCTTGAAGTGCAGCTCGTGCCGCCGGATCTATCCGGTGCGAGACGAAATTCCTGTGATGTTGCCGGAAGAAGCGAGAATCGCCGAAGACCCTTCGAATGGGTAGCGGAACAGTCGCAGAGATCGCATGCCAGCCAACATTGCCGAAGCGGTTCCGCGGTTAAAACGATTGATCCCGCGCCTTCGCGGGAAGCGCATCGGCGTCCTTGGCGACCTGATGTTGGACCGCTACCTTTGGGGAACGGCTTCGCGCCTTTCGCCGGAAGCAGCCGTTCCCGTTGTCGATTTCGTGGAGCAGAGCGAGTGCCTGGGCGGCGCGGGCAACGTCGCCGCAAACATTGCCGCGCTCGGTGCGCGAGTGGAAGCGTTCGGCGTGACCGGCAATGACGAACCAGGCCGCGCAGTACGGAGATGCCTTCGCGCCGCTGGAATCGAGGATAAGGGAGTCATTGCCGACGCCAAGCGTGTTACCACGGTAAAGACGCGCATCATTGCGCGGCACCAGCAGGTCGTTCGCGTTGACCACGAGCGCCGCGAGGCGCTGCGCGCCGAAACCCAGGAAAAACTCTTGCGGCTGGTTTTTACCGCGCTCAAGAAACTGGATGCGTTGGTGCTTTCCGATTACGACAAGGGGCTAATCACCGACGATTTTGCAGACCGTGTTCTTAGCGCCGCGCATCAATTGCACGTGCCCGTCTTCGTGAGGCCGAAGACCTCGAAGTTGTACGCGTATCGAGGTGCTCGCGCTATCGTGTGCAATACGTCAGAAGCAAGCTTCTATGTTACGCGTTCACTCACGGATGAGAAATCAATTGAAGAAGCAGGCGGCGCGCTTCTTGCACGCTTCGGCTGCAGCGCGGTGGTGATGACGCACGGAGCAAAAGGGATGAGTGTGTTCGAGGAGTCCTCGCCGAAGTATATTCACATTCCGGCAACGAGCTTTGAAGTGACGTACGCGCGCGTGGGCCAAGCCGGAGTGGAACGCGGCGCGACGGGCCGCCAGGTATTCGACGTCACTGGCGCCGGCGACACCGTCCTGAGTGTGCTCGCGCTTGCCGTGGCCGGGGGAGCGTCGATTACCGACGGCGCCATGCTCGCTAATGTTGCTGCTGGCGTCGTCGTCGGCAAACTCGGCACTGCAAGCGTCAGCCCGCAGGAACTTGTCCTCGCGCTGGAGGACCTCAACCGGTAAGTTGGGTGAAACTTGTGTGAACTGGTATTCGGCAACGGCTAGGAGCCGGGAACGGGGAAGCTGAACGATTTGTCCGCCGCTACAATCCAAAGTTCGACGACTTTGGTCTTGCGGCTTTTTTCCGGGTCGGAGTTATCGGGCATGGGCGAGAAGGGGCTGATTTCTACCGAGACGGCAATGGCGTTCGAGTCCCGAGGCGCTCTGGCGCCGATGATTTTGTAGCTCTTCACCGGACCGTAGTAGCCCGTGGGCCCCCAGTCCGCAAGAAAATCCTTCATCGGATAACTTTCGACCGGCTTCCAGAGTTTGTAAGCCTTGTCTGTATCGCCGGCGATGAGGGCATCGAAGAAATGTTGCACTGCCTTTTTCTCCGGGTAATAGCGGAAGGCGTACCACAGCGCGATAATCGCGACCAGCGAAAGCGCCGCGATCGTGAAGGCCATGGCTCGGGATTTGTCGGGTTTATCGGCAGGTGGATCGAGAAGTGACATTCAGTAGTCTCCTGCCCCGCGAGCGTCGAACCAAACTAGCCGTTGCTTCGGCGCCATCCCAGCACCGTGCAGCAACCAAGAGAATCCTAACAAAAACCAAACGATCCGGCAAAAAACAAGCCTTGCACAAATCCTGGCTGAAAATTAGACGGGGGATGCATGCAGCCATGCCGATTCGTCAAAATTTGCCGCCGACAAATTTAAACTTCCTGCTTGACACGCTTTGCACCAATGGTTAGCCTTGCACAATTTTAGTAATGTTTTGGATCGCACTATTTTCACGCCTGGAAAATCATGAATTTGTAAGTGGAGAAGACGCCATGAACCGCACACCACAGCTGGCGGAGCATTTAAATACTTTCGCACACAAAGCCGGCTCAAAGGCCCTGACTCTGGCGCTGGCTTTGCTCGTCGTCCAGTTGATTACGGGTGGCAAGGCGTGGGGCCAAGCAACGACCTCGATCCGCGGAACAGTGACCGACAGTTCCGGAGGATATGTCGCCGGGGCTAGCGTGACGCTGACGAATCCGGAATCCAAGAGCGTGCGGACGGCGGCGACGGGGAATGACGGAGGTTATCAGTTTTTACTCCTTCCTCCGGGGATTTACACACTCGACGTGTCCGCGCCCGGATTCCAGAAATACGAGCAGACGGGATTGCAATTGCTGGTGAACACCCCAGCCACTGTAAACGTGCAATTGAAAGTGGGCGCGACCAAGGATGTTGTCACTGTCACCGCGGAAGAACCCGCGCTGAACCTGGTGGACGCCTCAATCGGAAATTCCTTTGACCAGACACAGGTGCGCGAGATTCCTCTGGAGGGCCGCAATGTTCCCGATTTGTTGAGCCTGCAAGCCGGAGTGACCTACACGGGTAGAAACATAGCGGACCAGGACCGCCAGGATCAAGACACGCGGAATGGAGCTGTCAATGGCGCGCGGAGCGATCAGAGCAATGTCACCCTCGATGGCGTTGATGTGAATGACCAGTCCAGTGGATATGCATTTACCTCCGTACTGCCGGTGACCCAGGACTCCGTTCAGGAGTTTCGGGTGACCACCACCAACTATGGAGCGGATCAAGGACAAGGCTCGGGAGCGCAAGTGGCCCTGGTCACCAAGAGTGGCACGAACAACTTTCACGGTTCGGCCTACGAAAACCTACGCAATACCATCACTAGCGCCAATGACTACCTCGTGAAACAGTCCGAGCTGAACATCGGCGCCCCCAATAAGCCGCCGAAGCTGAACCGCAATATCTTTGGCGCGTCGTTGGGCGGCCCCCTACGCAAGGACCGCCTGTTTTTCTTCACCAATTACGAGGGAACACGCAGGCGAGAGGAGGAGGAGGCGGAGCGTGTTATTCCCACGCCTTCTCTCTGCCAAGGCATGTTCCGGTACCAATATCTCGATCCAACAACCGGAACGGTCAAGGTCCTTTCCTTGAATCCCACCGACATAGCAAACCTCGACCCACGGAGTCGTCCCAATACATATGCCTCAGGGACCCCAGCCGGGATTGATCCCGCCATGCTCGACCTGGCGGGTCATACCGGTTATTTGGATAAGACGTTCTGCACCGGCAAGACGGTGACCAACGATCTTGCTGCGGGTGATAATTTGAACTATGCCGGTTTCGTTTTCCGCGCTCCCACCAGCCTGAACAACGATGTGTTCATCGCGCGCGCGGATTACCGTCTCACCTCCGACGGCAAGCACACACTCTTTTGGCGCGGCGCCGTACAAAACTTGCGGAACCCAAGAGCTCCCTTCCTACCGGGAGACCCGCCCGAGCAAACCATTGCGGACCATAGCAAAGGTTTCGCCCTGGGCTACACCGCCTTCCTCACGTCCACTCTCGCGAATTCCTTTCGTTGGGGATACACGAGGCAGAGCTATGGCTCGGATGGAATAAGTAGTACCGCGGGTGGCAACCAACCGTGGAACACGTTTCTGGGGCTGGATCAAGGCATCCTGTACAGCCACTATTTCCAGGTAGGTACGCATAACCTGCTGGACGATTTCACTTGGACTAAAGGGACGCATTCCTTGCAGTTCGGGGCGGCAATTGCCCTCGCTCGCGATCCCCGCACCAGCTATCTGCACTCGGCGTCTCTGGGCCTAGGGACAACCAACTGGACGTACCCGATCGGATTTGCTGGCACCACCAGTCCGTTGGATCCCATGAACGCCACCTGGCATCCAAATCTCATGGTTGTGGCTGACTGTGCTCAGAACACGCCGTGCGCTTCGGGGACTGCGCCGGAACCACTGAACGCGACGCAATATGACCGACCGCTGTTGGCTTTGTACGGCATGATCTCCGACGTCGTCGCCAACTATAACCTCGACCGCAACGGCGTCGCGCAAGCACAGGGCACCGCCGTAAAACGGAACTATGGGCTCAACTCGTATGAATTCTACGGGCAGGACACCTGGCGAATTAAACCAAACTTAACGCTGACCTATGGAGTGCGCTGGTCGCTCTTCCCTCCGCCCTGGGAGACCAACGGCTTGCAGACCGCTCCGACATTCGGTCTGGGGACGCAGTTCAACAAGAACGTCGCGAACATGAAGCAAGGTTTAGGGTATACGTCAGAGCCGCCGATTGCCTTCAACCGCGGTGGCCCCGTGAACCACGGACCCGGCTTTTACAACCTCGAAAAGACGGATTTCTCGCCGCGAATTTCCATCGCCTATTCGCCTCGCTCCGGGATCGGCTTGCTCAAAAAGATCTTCGGCGACAACGACAAGACTGTGATCCGCGCCGGTTTCAGCCGCGTTTACGACCGCGCGGGATTCGCTCTTCTGAACACCTCCGACTCGGTCGGAGCAGCCGGCTTGACGACAACCTTACAGAATCCTTGCTGCACTTTTAATTCGACGGGCGCCGAAGACCTGCCACGGATCACGGGCATCCACACAATTCCCACAGACAACCTCCCGCCGAATGGCGTGAGCCCTACCCATTTCTTTAGCGGGCCGCCCCTGCCAGCAGGCTTCCCGCAGGTACCAGGCTCCTACGCTCAAGCCAACTTATGGGGTAATGACGACACACTGAAAACTCCGCATGCGTATGCGGTTGACTTTTCGGTGGGCCGGGAGCTTCCGAAACGGTTTTCCTTGCAAGTATCTTACGTTGGCCGCTTTGGCCACCGCTTGCTCACGCAACGCGATCTAGCTCAGCCACTGGATATCGTGGACCCCAAGACCGGGATTGACTACTACTCAGCCGCAGCGGCTTTGTCCAAGCTGGCGAGGAAATTTGCTGCGGCCAATCGTGCCTGTGGACTAGGCGGTACAGCCAATTTTTACCAGGCGGTCATAACCACCACCATGAACAAAACCGCCGCTTGCGGGATGCGCCCGTCCGATATTTCCACCGTTAGTGCTGCGACGCTTGGTCCGACTTATCAGTACTGGGTGGACATGATTGCGCCGCTCCAACCGGGCGCTGCTCAGTATTCGGACCTCTTTACTGGATTCAATCCCGCTCCCGGGACAAATACCACTGATGGCTTGCTTCAGAGCGTATTCGACCTCTACTACAACCCCGCGAATTCGGTCATCGGCGACGAGATTGTAGGGTTGGCATATATTGACGCGTACGGCGGGTTGGGCGACAACACCGGCTCATTTACACCCTACTTCTTCAACGGTCCACCGAGCCAGCTGCAAAACCTGCCCGCTGGATTTCAACAGTCCGGCAAGTACTTGAACAACCAGGCCTTCTCCATGTATGGATGGAGCTCCGTCGGCACTTCGAACTATCACGCGCTCCAAGTGAACCTCAGGAAGCAGCTCAGCCACGGAGTTCAGTTTGACTTCAACTACACCTTCTCCAAGTCCACTGATATTACTTCGGCGGCCTCGCGCGTGGGCTTCTCGGTATATGGTTACCAAAACATCGGCCTCGTTGGCACCCGCCTGGCAAATGACTTTTCCCCGAACCTAGCCCGCGCGGTCTCCGACTTTGACCTCACGCACCAAATGAATCTCAACTGGATTGCCGACTTGCCGTTCGGCAAAGGCCGGGCGCTGGCTCACGACGCCCACGGTATTGTGGAAGGTTTAATCGGCGGCTGGCAGCTTACCGGCGTTGCACGCCGGACCAGCGGATTCCCTTTCAGCGTGGATGGCGGCCAGCGCTGGCCGACGGACTGGTTCCTCACAGCTATCGCTCAGATGACTGCCAGGCCCAAGACGGGCGTTTATAAGCGTAACGGCAGTGTCAACGTTTTTGCTGATCCATCCGCGGCGCAAGCCGACTTTACTCTGCCCCTGCCGGGGGGAGTTGGCTCGCGCAATGTTCTGCGCGGCGATGGCTTTGCGAGCTGGGACATGAGCCTGGGAAAGCGATGGAGATTGCCCAAGGAAAACCACAGCTTGCAGTTTCGCTGGGAGGTGTTCAACGTGCCGAACCTCACGCGCTTTAACGCTCAGGGCCTGGGTTCATCATCGCTGCTCACTTCGCTCACGCAGCAACCGGGCACCTTCGGCACCTACACCAGCCTGCTGACGCAGCCACGCGTCATGCAGTTTGACTTGCGCTACGACTTTTGATGTGGTGCTGAGCTACCCTTCGAGGGCGCCACCGGAGCCGGCAGGTAGCTCGATCTGGTATTTGGTGCGGGCTTTTTCGGCGTGTTGCTCGAGAGCTAGTTCGATTAGTTTATCGATCAACTTGCGAAAGGGGATGCCGCTGGCTTCCCAGAGTTTTGGATACATGCTGATGGAAGTAAAGCCGGGGATGGTGTTCACCTCGTTGAGATAGATCTTGCCGCCCGCCTTTTCCAGAAAAAAGTCAACGCGAGCCATGCCGCTGAGTTCGAGAGCACGAAAAGCATCGACTGCGAACTTCTGGATTTTTTCGACTTGCGCAGGCTTGAGATCGGCGGGAATCAGGAGTTGCGTGCCTTCTTCAAGATATTTCGCGGTGTAGTCGTAAAATTCGCGGTGCGGGATGATTTCTCCGGGGACTGATGCTTGGGGATCGTGATTGCCGAGGACGGACACTTCGATTTCGCGCGCCACCACACATTCCTCAATGAGAATTTTCATCGCGAACTCGCAGGCCAGGTTGAGCGCAGGGGCAAGTTCCTCGCGCGAGTGGACTTTGGTCATGCCCACGGAAGAGCCCAGCGTGGCTGGCTTCACAAAAACCGGATAACCGAATTTCAATTCGATGGCGCCTTGAATTCCTTCGGGATTGCTTTCCCAATCGTGGCGAGGGACGGTGATCCAAGGCACGACGGGAATCTTGGCGACTTGAAGCAACCGCTTGGCGACGTCTTTGTCCATACCGATGGCGGAGCCAAGGACGCCCGCGCCGACGAAGGGTAATCCGGCGAGATCGAGCAGGCCTTGAATCGTGCCGTCTTCGCCGTAGGTGCCGTGCATCACGGGAAAAACGACGTCGATGCGCTGGCCGCCGCCACTTCCGTCTAATTTGACGAGGGCGGCGTCAGTGGGGTCAGCCGTCATCATGACACGCTGTCCGCCCTTCAGGACTTCGGGCAACATTTTTTGCGCGCCTGCGCCGATGAGCCAATGGCCTTCTTTGGTGATGCCGATGGGGACTGCTTCGTACTTGTCGGGATCGAGGCCGCGGATGACAGAGGCGGCAGAGGCCAAGGAGACTTCATGCTCGCCGGAACGCCCGCCGAATAGAATTCCAATTCTGAGTCGCTTCTTGTTGTCAGGGGTCACGAGTCGAATCTCATTCCGCCGGGCAGTGCAGCAGTTCAAAGTTATCAATGAGGATTGGTGGGGCGGTTGTTTTTTGGGAGGTTCTGAACTGACAACTAATAACTGGTCACAGGATTTTCTGGCCGAGGCCAGAGAGGACGAGTTCGACGCCGAGGAGCGCAGTGCGGTTGTGTTCGTCGAGAATCGGATTGATCTCGACGACCTCGAGAGAAACCATGGACTCGGTATCGGCAATCATTTCCATAGCGAGATGAGCTTCGCGGTAGGTGACGCCGCCGCGCACAGGAGTGCCGACGCCGGGCGCATCTGCGGGATCGACGAAGTCCATATCGAGGCTGACGGCGATGCCGGCGGTGTCGTCCATGGCGTACTTCAACGCTTCGGACATGACGTCGCGCATGCCGCGCTCGTCAATATCGCGCATGGTGAAGACGTGGACGCCGGCTTTCTTGACGATCTTGCGCTCTTGGGCGTCGAGATCGCGCGCGCCAACAATGACGATATTACCCGGCTCAGCTTTGGGCTTGAAGCCGAGAAGATCGACAAGTTCAGGGGCGCCGTAGCCCATGATGGCAGCGAGCGGCATCCCGTGGACATTGCCTGAAGGAGAGGACTCTGGAGTGTTCATGTCACCGTGCGCGTCCAGCCAGAGGTAGCCGATTTGCTTCTTGTCTTTGCGGAAGTAGTTGGCTACGCCGGCGGCCACGCCCACCGCGATGGAGTGATCGCCGCCCAAAACGAGTGGAAGAAAACCTTCACTTAAAGATTTTTCTGTGGCGGCGGCAACATCGGCGCAGGTTTCGGCAATTTCCTGTAAATATTTGGCGCGCTTTTCGCCGATGGGCATTTCTTCAGGCTGCTTGACGGAAAGATTGCCGATGTCCTCGACCTGAATGCCGAGCTTCTTGAGGCTGGCCTGAAGGCCAGCGCCACGCAGCGCTGAGGGGCCCATGTCTACGCCGCGGCGGCTTTGGCCGAGGTCCATGGGGACACCGATGATGCGAACTTTCTGCGCCATGAGCTTCTCTAGTTCCGCGATTCGTCTTTTCCGGCGCGAGAGCGCACCAAGATGCTGTGCGCTGGATTTGCGCACCTCGAATCACTCAAATTTGTCGTGCCAGTGCTCAGCAAGGGGCGCCATTGCAGCGCAAACTAACCCGCCCTAAGGATACACGCGGTAAATCATACGAGGGAAGGGGATGACCTCGCGAATGTGTTCGGTGCCGCAAATCCAGGCGACGGTGCGTTCGAGGCCCATGCCGAAGCCGGAGTGAGGCACGCTGCCGTAGCGCCGCAGGTCGAGATACCACTGGAAAGCCTCTTCCGGAAGGTTGTGTTCACGCAGGCGCTTCAGCAGCAAATCGTAATCGTGTATGCGCTGGCTTCCGCCAATAATTTCTCCGTAACCTTCCGGCGCGATCATGTCAAAGGCGAGGGCCAACTCGGGGCGCTGCGCGTCCGGCTGCATGTAAAAAGCCTTCATCGCCGACGGGTAATGATGAATCAGGACGGGGCGGTCGAATTCGTTGGAGATGAGGGTTTCTTCATCGCCGCCAAAATCGTCGCCGAATTTGGC
>WNFJ01480877.1_pt1 | contig 34375 bp, 29 predicted proteins | sample 5400461 | NCBI WGS metagenome assembly WNFJ01 (sample SAMN13153349, study PRJNA577476) | soil metagenome | isolation source: 115 cm saprolite on Douglas fir-dominated hillslope | place: USA:California | collected 2013-09-17
ATCGCCTCCGCGTCCCCCGTCCAGGCGCTCCAACTGCGCGCGGAGCATCCACAAGCCGAGCTCGTTGTCCCGTGAATAATCCGGGCTAGCTCCGCATCCATTTTGCGACGTTCTGCAGCTTTTCGGAGATGTGCTCGGACTGCGCTTGGTTCTCGATCTCGCGCTTCTCCATCTCCGATAAATACCAGCTCAGCGACACGTGGCTCTTAAGCTCGAAGACGGTGGTCAGTAGAAAATTCGGGTCCCCGAATGCGCGTGCCACCATTTGGCTGACCGCGTCGAGCTGCGCGTCGTTGCGAAATCGCATGATGGACTCGCGCGAGTGAGCGAAGCATTCCAAGGGGCTGGTCACCCCCTCGAGTCCGCGCGCCAGGCGAGACCCCCAGCCCCCATTGTCGGTTGTCCCTGGTTCGGGATCGGTGGGGTCGCCAACGTACATGTGGCTGTCGCGGATCTGAATGACGAGGATCTTGGACACATGCCGCGCGAGCCAACCGTGATGATGCTCCAAAGCCTCGCGCAGCCAATTGGTCATCAGGTCCACTCCGTAGTTGTCGTAATAGCCCGCGTCGACGACGCGGCGCCGAGGACGCGTCGGAAGGACCGCCGCGGGGCTCATATACGGGAACGATGCGGAAAGTCGCGCCGCGGTGGCGAGCGTGATCCGATCGGCGCTTTGACCGAACAACTGTTTGGCGTGATGCGCGCTCGTCGAAGCGACTCCGCGCCCGGGGGCGCCGCCGGACGATTTCGCAAGCCACGGGGCCTCGGAATACGTCAGCGTCTTGAGATCGAGATTGCTTAGGAGTAGGCGCGTTCCATCTTCGACGACCGTCGGCGAGAATACGAGTGAGGGCCACCTGCTGCGACGTTCGCCCGGATCGAGGGCGGCGAGAGGTACGTTGAAGTCGACTCCCAACGTTTGCGACAGAGCCTCTTGCCAGGCCCCTTGAAGAGCTCTGCCTCGGTCCGCGAGATTCGGCCGATTGAGGAGCGCCAGCGGTACATCGCGAAAGACGAGCGCCCTTGCCAGCGCCGTCAATGCGTTGGCCGAAACCGCGGCAGACACCTGGGTCTCGGAACGCGGCTCCTGCCCGGCCCTTTGATCCGCGTGATACAAGGCGGCTACCCACGCGGCCGCACCGACCATGCCCCCCGACGCGCCGGTGATCATGACCGCCAGGTTAGGAAAGGGCTGATCCGGCCGATCGGGAAAGGGCTGGAGCGCCTGCAATCGTTCCAGGATGCGACTCGTCCAGGCTGCCGCGCGAATCCCGCCGCCGCTAGCGCAGACCAAGATGAGCGGACGCTGGCGCGGCAACCCGTCGTCCGGCCAATCGGGAACGTCTCTCATCGCGTCAGCGAGTGCATCGACGACGTGCGGCGCCGCACCCGCGGGGGCCGCCCACGGGTGTCCCGGGTACGCCGCAGGGTGCGGGTAGAGCGGCTCGAGCTCGGGAATGCGAATCGCGTACAGCTCTCGGCCGGCCCACATGAGGGCTGCCGCGAGCAAGAGCGACGCAAACCCCGCGCTTTGCAGCCAGAACGTGGCGGCACCATCGGCCGCCGTTACCAGGGATACGAGCATGCAAATTCCGACCGCCGGCGTCGCGAAGCGGGGCAAAACGAGAAACAAGAGAACCTGAATTGCTGTGACGCCCAGCGCGAGAAGGTGCAGGCGGGGATAGGCAACGAGTTGCGGAAGGAGCTTGGTAAGCAGTTGACGGATCGCTTCGTCCATCCATTCTCCCGCCGCGCGGTCGATGCAGAAGAGCGCCACCAGGCAGCCTGCCGCCAGCAAGGTGCCCTGCAAAAAGCCCCACGGCGGCACTTCAAGAGCGACCGAGCCTCCGAGGTGCTTGTCTCGTATTGAGCCGATGGGGGGCATCAGTGTGCGCAGGCGGGCGGCACGAGGCGCATGCCTCGACGCGCGCGCTTCCTTGGCCGGACCGTCGGGCGGGGCCTCCGCCTCGCGCCACGCAGCGGCGCGTCGCCAGACGCTCGCTCCGACGACGGCGCTCCACAGGAGGATTGCGACGGCGACCAGGGGTAGAGGCCGGCGCTGGTCTTTGGACTCGGCCAATGCGATCGCGAAGACGACGTGAGCCGCGAGCAGGGTTGACGCGAAACCGGCGAGTCGCTGTGTATCCTTCTGCTCGTGCCAGAAAAGGAGCGGTACACCGAAGCTTCGACCAGCGCCGACCAAGAGCACGGCTCCGAGGAGCGCCATCGCTAGGACGAGAAGCGGATGCCGCAAAAGGACCAGACAGGGCTCGAAAAGCCACGTGTACGGCCACGTCCAAATCGCTTCCGGCGAGTCCTCCAGATGGGTCGGCATTGCCTCATGCTCGTCGGGCCGCTCACCGAAAGCAATTGAGCTGCGAGCAGCCGGGCGGGGCCGTATGCGCGCCGGCGATGTCGTACGGAGAAGGAGGAATCACGAGCAAAAAAAGAAGCCGTACGGGACCAAACTTGACCGCGACGACGTCCTGCTCTCCACTAATGATTAAACGCGCCCCGAAGAAGCTTCCCCACGCGCTGACGGACCGAATCGCCGGAGGTACCGGCGGGTGCGGGTGCCGCTCTTTTGTCGCCAAGCCGGGATGGAGTTTTTCGCGCGGCATGTCGAGCCCATCGACATCAGCCTTGGTGGCCTTCGGATCCATAGCGACGAAGCGCACCCGATAGGGTCCGCCAGGGTCATGTGGGTCACGCTCTTGGGCAAAGGCGCCCCTGCGCGCTTCGAGGCCGGTCTCGCATTTGTCGAGCTGACTCCCTACGCCCTGAAACTTCTAAAGAGCGCGATCGGTTCCGAGGGGGCAGCGCCGGCTGCCGGCGCGCCGAAGGGGGCATCGGCCCGAGCGCCTGCCCACAGCTCGGTCGAGTTCATCTCGGACGAGCCCGTCACGGAGCTTCACGCCGCCGCTCCCGCGCCACGGACTGCGCGGCCCGCCCCCGATACCCACCCAGTGCGCTCCGATACTCCGGTGGTGCTGGTCAACGCGGAGACGCTACGGGCTGCGCAGCTTGACGGTCGAACCGGGTTCTTGGTTTCGCTCATCGACGGCGCCACCACGGTCGAAAGCCTACTCGACCTGAGCGGGATGCCGGAGCAAGAGACACTTGCGCTCTTGGACGATCTTCGGTCGCGCGGCATCGTTGGCTTCGGGGAAAGCGACCAGGCCAACCCGTGGGTCCCCCCGCGGCTCTCCGTTCCCCCGCGGTTCTCACTCGAGACATGGCCCCCCTCGTCCAATGCGCCTACCGTGCATTCACTCCGGCCCGGATCGCTCGAGCCGGAGGCGCCCGGCGTGCCGGCCGCCGGGGCGGCCAGCGGGTTTCGCAGGACCGGCGCAAAACGCCAATGGCTCCTTGCCGTGGCCGCCCTTTCCCTGGCCGGCGGGATTGCGGTGGGAGCCGTCGTACTGCCGCGTCGCCTGCGCACGCTGCCGGCGCTGGCGACCGCTACCCCGGCGGTCGCGGGCCCTGAACTGCAGGGCCCGACGACTCCTCCGGCCCCGCTGGTTGCGCCGAGCGCCTCGGCCCCGCCGGCTGTGCTGAGCGCTTCGGCCCCGCCGGCTGTGCTGAGCGCCTCGGCCCCGCCGGTTGCGGCGAGCGCCTCGGCCCCGCCGGTTGCGGCGAGCGCCTCGGCCCCGCCGGCTGTGCCGAGCGTCGCAGCTCCTCCTAGTGCTTCGATCCCAACAAGAGCTTCCGTCTCACCGAGCTCCGCCTTGCCCTCGAAGCCAATTGACCCGATGAAGGGTCTGGTCGAGACCACGCAAAGCAAGGGGCACCGCATCTACGTAGACGGGGTCGTGGTCGGCGAGACGCCAGCGCCGGTGCTCGTGAGCTGCGGGATGCACGTCGTGAAAGTGGGCAGCGCGGGAGGGGAACAATTGATCGACGTGCCCTGCGGAGGAGCCGTAACGGTGCTGCCCTGAGGAGCCTCGGGCTCAAAGCACACAGACGGCGCCTTACGGGAGAATTCGGCCGACTTTTCCCGTGTTCGATTCGGTAAACCAGAGGGCGTTGTCAGGACCGACGATGATCGCGTTGGGCTGGCTTTTCGCGGTGGGAATCGTGAACTCGGTCACCGTGCCGCGGGGGTGATGCGGCCAATCCGATTGCCGGTCAACTCGGTAAACCATACGTTGCCGTCGGGTCCCGCCGTAATTGCGCTTGGCTCGCTGTTCGCGGTGGGGACGGGAAATTCTGTGACTACGCCGGCGGTAGTGATTCGGCCAATGCCGTTGGCTGGCTCGGCGAACCACAGATTCCCGTCCGGTCCCGCTGTTATGCCCCGTGCCGCATGCGACGGCGGAACCACCGCCCGGGGAAGGGGAAAGTCGGTGATCGCTCCCGTGGGGGTGATGCGGCCGATGTTGGGGTAGTGCTCGGTAAACCATAGGTTTCCGTCCGGGCCGGCCGCGATGCCCTGGGGTTGACGGCCGGGCGTCACCGGGTACTCGGTCTGGATGCCGTTGGCGGCCACGCGCCGAATCCGGTCCCCAAAGAAATCAGCGACCCAGATGTTCTGGTCGGGACCGAGGGCGATGCCACCTCCGAAAGAGTACGGAATTGGGATGAAAATGACGGTGACTTTGTCTGCAGGATGGAGGCGCGCGGTGCCCGCGGCCACCCAGAGAGTCTGATTGGTTCCAGCGGCGATATCCGACGGGACAGTGCCGGGACCGGTGGATGGTGGCCCTCACCTCGCAAGGATACGGCGGGACTACGTTAGCGGTCTCCGTTGCGTGATGAATGGGACTGGTCAATCGACGAGCAAGCGAAGGTAACCCAGGACCTTTCGTAGGTCGGCGGCAACCAAGCGAAGGAAATCGACAAGCGAGCTTCGCTCCGCGACGACCTTGCGTAGGGTCTTCGCATGCAAGCGTCGGAAGTCGGCGAGCGAGCTTCGCTCGCCGACGACCTTGCGTAGGATCCTCTCGGGCGAGCGCCGGAAATGGACAAGCGAGCTTCGCTCGCCGACGACCTTGCGTAGGGTCTTCGCATGCAAGCGTAGGAAGCGCACGAGCGAGCTTCGCTCCGCGACGACTTTGCGTAGGGTCTTCGCATGCGAGCGTCGGAAGTCGGCGAGCGAGCTTCGCTCGCCGACGACCTTGCGTTGGATGCCAGCCCGCGACCTTAGCGAGTCGAAAAGCGAGCTTCGCTACCCGATTACCTTGGCTAGGGCTTCGGTTGGCGACCGACGGAGGTGGACGAACAAGATTCGCTACCCGAGGCCCCTTTGTCGGGGCCCGGCCCGCGAGCGTAGCGACTTGGCAAGTTGGCTATGCTACTCGAGGCTCTTTCGTAGGGCCTGAGCCCGCGGGCGTAGCAAGTCGACGAGCGAGCCTCGTCATTCGCGGGCCCGTCTCTGGGTCTCGCCAAACGAGCGTAGGGACTCGACGAGCGAGCTTCGGCACCCGAAGCCCTTGGCCAGGGAGGCGGCCAGCAAGCGCTACGAGCGGACAAGCGAGCTTCGTGCGGCGAGTCCCTCGCCTAAGGCCCCGTGCCGCGTGCAAAGAGAATCGACATGCGGGCGTCACGACCCACCTTGCGGGCTACGCCATGCCCCTTTGCGCGCGAGGACGGCGAGTTTTTCTTGTGCTTTGATACGCGTCCAGGGAGGAAAGCGCCCATGACCTGGTTGCTTCCGCTGATGGCCGTCCTGGCGCGGCAAGTCCGCGACGACTGGACGCGTCTCTTGGATACGGGCACGATCTGGCCGAGTACGAGCGCAGGGCCGCGGCCGTCGTGCTCGCCGAAGCGGCTGACATTGGGCCTGCCGAAATACGTTTCGCCCGGAAGTCTCTTGGACTCACCCAAGCCAGGCTTGCCGCACTGATGCAAGTTGCGCCGGAGACGGTATCTCGTTGGGAAAGCTCGAACGACCCGCCCACCGTGTCACGGGTTTCGAGGCTGGCTCTTCTCGCGATCGTACAGGGCTCGCAATCGCTTGCGCGACTCGACGAGCGGCCGGCCCGGACCGCCGAAGTCTTGAAGGTCCACGCTGCTTGAGGCGCGCGCTGACAAGGCTACCCGGGCGCGCGCCTGGTGGCGCTGCGCTTTGCCTACAAGTTGGCTAGCAGCCGCCTGCGGGCGCAGGACCTGATGGGACGCGTGGACCTTCGGCTACCGTAGTGACCAGGTCTCTCTTCGGCTCTACGTCGGAAAGTTCGCTGGCAGGAATGGCGGCGACGAGGACGCCATAAGGTCCTGGTGCAGCGCACAGCAGGTTGGCGCCGGCCCATTGCGTTCTCGCCGCAGCGCACCTGCTCGATCTCAAGTCGCCGGTTGCAGCGCTGGACTCGTCAGTTCTCGACGATGTCGAATCATCCGAAGACGAGTGACGCGACGGTCGCCGTTGCCCACCTGGCTGGTGAGGACCTTATCGATGAGTGGGAGCTGTCCGATCAGCGCGGGACTTGGACCAAAGCCTATGAACGACCTAAAGCACGCTAAGGTAGTCAGGCAGCGCGAAGACATTCCGCTTCCGCAATGATTCCGGAGTCCAACTCAGCGACTCGCGCCGTAGCGCGTTCGATCTCTTGGCTCCCCGCACCAAGAAAACCGGTGCCGGCGCTGTGCCCACTTTCGTCGTCCAATTTGGCGGAGCTTGACCCGCGCGTGACGCCAAAAGTTCAACCAACGATGCGTAGACAGCTTGCGAACGGCGCCCACGAAACTCTGGCGGTGGCGCGCGGTTCCAGTCGAAGCCCTCTCGAGCGGCGTCTTTTACCTGCTGACGCAGCGAAAGATCGTCGCCGCGAAGGGCCGCCAGGACTAGGTCACGAGGATTCATCAAGCATCTCGCAGAGCAACTCCAAATTATGGCGCGCCTGGCCCCGACGGGCCAGCGGCACGAACCCCCCCACGAACGTCCATGTCTTCGACGGTCGTCAACCTCGAGCGGAGCTGTCGAAGGAGGATCTTCGCGTCACCGATGTCCGTGTCGCCTGCGAATCGGGATAGCTTCATCCCGAGCAAGTGCTCAGTGCGGGGGATTTCACGTCATCCGCGCATCATGCGTTGGAAGTCGCTCCTGGCCAAGTTGGCGCACAGCGTTGGCCAGTTCGCTGATTGACCCCAATCGTTTCGCCCACTTGTAAATAATCGACATCGCCCGAGACGATTTTTCAGTCGCGCGCGGCGAATTCCAAATCGGCGCCGGACTGTCTCATTGAGGGAGACAAACGAAAGAAACACTAGGCACACCCTCGCGGGGCACCGCTCCGCAAGGCTCGCCATCCCGGCGAGTGTGCGCCCTCGGAAAGGAGCAAGAAGTATCATGTCTAATACTACGTCGAAGCCCAACAAGGCGACTGCCTTGGCGCGGGTGCAGGCGCTCATCGCCGGCACTCAAAAGCACTTCCCGAGCGAGTCGTTCAAGCTCGGGAATACCGCGTTCACGACGGCGACGTTGATCCAGGCCCTCGAAAGCCTGGCCAGCGCCCTCGTTACTCTGAACGCGGCACACGTGAGCGTCAGGGACGCGGGAATGGCGTTGCGTGGGATCGAAACGCAGGTAGCCCCGATCATTCGGGACTTCAAGCGGCTCATCCTCGCGACGTTCAGCACCGCGGCGCAGCAACTCGCTGACTTTGGCATGCAGCCTCCCAAGGCTCGCACGCCGATGGACAGCGGGAAGCGCGCAGCCGCTGTCGCGAAGCTGAGGGCCACGCGCACCGCGCGTGGGACGACGAGCAAGAAGAAGAAGCTCGCCGTCAAAGGCGACGTGACGGGAGTGAACATCACGCCCATCACGCACGCCGCAGCCTCGTCGCCATCCGCCGCGCCGGCGGAAACCGCTTCGGGTGCCCACGCCTCGGGCAGCACCACGAAGTAACGGCGTACGGAGGGCGCCACTTTCACGCGCGTGCGTGCGAGTGGCGCCCTTCGTTTTGGATGCCACCGCACCGCCGCACGAGCAGACCACGATCGCGAGGACGAGCCGGATCTCGGTCATTTGAACGTGACCGCGTGCGTCGGGTCCTGCTGGGCAATCAGGTCGCCCTTTGAATTCGCGCCGAATTCCAGGACCAGCCCACTCGCCGCCCCCATGGCCTTGTCGAGCGACGCATAAAAATCCACCTGCACCCACGCGTATCCGGTGAGGGTGGGCTTGTAGCTTCCCTTGAGGTCGCGGGCGAGGACGACGCCTTGCAGACTGACCTTGCCCGGGCCAGCGAGATATAGGCCTGCGGGGAAACTCTCCCGAAAGACGCCGTCGCCCGTAACGAAGTCGATTTGTTCTTCGACGTAAACCTGTCCCCCCCCTCCTCCACCATTTCCGCCGAAACTCATCTGGCACGTCACTTTGCCCCCCGCGTAGTGGGGGGTGATGGTCAGCGGGGTGGAAGCTCCGGTTGGATGCGTTAGCGTTGCGCTGTAGGTCGGCTTCAGCGCGTCGAGCACCGCCTGACCGGTCAGACCGGGAACGCCAGCGCAGATCTGGTTGAGCCCGAAGCCACTGTCTTCGCTCGCGTCGGTACTGCCGCTGGTGGGGAGGGGGCCCGCATCGTCACCGCCGTTCGTGGAGACCACGACGGTTCCGGGGTTCGTTGCCGGGCTGCCGCTGCCGGGGGTGGTGGTGACTCCGTGATTCGTCACAGGGCCGCTGCCGCCGTTGGTGCTGGTGCTCCCGGCGGTCGTTGGCGTGCTGCCGCTGCCGCCGCCGGTCGTCGTACCACCACTCGTGCCGCTACCCGAGCTGGCGGATGTCCCGCCGTCGGCATTGGAACCGAGCCCGGTGGTCTGGCCGCCGCACCCCGCTGCGCAACACACAAGCGCAATAGAGAGAATCGTTCCGGCGCAATCTGCGAATCGAAAGGTGGTGCTGAGCATATCGGAGTCTCCAGATCTTCGGCTGGGGGGTGTGGGGGAGAGCCGCCTTGCTCCCCCCCTGCCGTTTGGTGCCGGGCCCCGAAACGACAACCTGGGGGGCGGGTGAATTAACGTAACGGTGCCTTCACCCCACACACCGGGTCTCGCGCGTCTTCGAGCCGTCGTCGCAGATCGGCGATTTCCTTTTCCTGCACCTGCATCGCGGCGACGACCATGCTGACGTAGGCGTAGAGGTCGACGTGTTGGTGCGTACCGTCGACCGCCACGCTTTTCGGATTGTCTTCGATGATGAAGCCCAGATGCTTGATTTCGGGATCGCCGAACTGGCTCTTGTATTTGTACGTGGCCAGCCGCACGCGCATCGTCTCGTCGTGAAGCTTTGCGAGGCCGTTGCCGCTGACATACTCGATGTTGTTCTTGAACTTGGCGCTCGAACCGACAGCGGGGCAGTTCGGAACGTCCACGCACATTTCCCCGGCGACGCACGGATCAAAGGCGGAGCCATTGGAGCCGCCGCACGCCTGGCCGCGAGTCGCGCAAGGCGAGCCAATGGGTGGACACGGTGCTCCTGCGTCGTCGAGCGCGGGGCTCAGCGCTCGGGCGCAGCCCAAGGAGCCGGGGCAGGCGGCATACCAGTGCGGGCCTGGCTCGGCGCACGACCCCAGATGTCGCACGGGCTTCTCATCCTCCTCGGCGCTCAGGCAGACGCTGATATCGGTGCCGTCGCACGCACACCCTTTGACGGAACTCCCGGAACAAGCGGGGGTGCCGTTCGGGAGCACGCATGCACCCGTGGCCGGGCATGCACCGAACGGTGAGAAGAAGTCTCGGTGGAACAAGCACGTCTCAGTCTGTGGGCAGTCCGCGGTCGAGTGGCACGAACGTCCGAAATCGCAGGACACTCTGCCGTCGGCCCCGCAGACGCAGTCGGGGCTGTCGCAGCGTATGCCGCGAGTGCAAGGCGCTCCTGGACCGGGTCCGGGGGCGGGACACAATTGGACGCCGCCATTGGTTGGTGTGTGGCCTCCATCCGGCCCGCCGGCGCCGGGGATCGTCGTGGGGGGACTGGGGTTGGTCCCGGGGTTCGGTGCGGTGGCGCCGCTGGCGCCGCTGCTGCTCGTGCTCCCGGAAGTCGGCGCGGTGCTGCCGCCGCCATTGCCCGAGTTGGGGTGTGTCCCGCCGTCCGCAACGGAACCGACAGAGCCTGTCTGACCGCCGCACCCCGGTCCGCCGGACGCCAACGCGGCGGCAAGCACCGCCCCGGTGCAGGCTGTCAATCGAAGGGTCGTACTTTTCATATTGAATGCCGCCTCGCTGCCTGCTGTTTTGCTCACTGACAGATCGATCCGCCGTCGGCCGCTGCCGACGGGGCGCAGACGCCGCTCGCGCAATCCGCGGGCTTGTTGCACGGAGCGCCGAGAGGCTTGGACGGGTTCCCCGGGTTGACAGTGACTGTACCCCCACCACACGCCGGGCCAATTTCGCAGTAGAAGAACCCATCCGGACCGCAGTAACAGGACTTGGGCGCCGGGTCGGGGCAGGCGCTGCCACAGCCACTCTGGCCGGAGCACGTCGCGAGCTCGCTGCACATGTTGGAAGCGGATCCTGCGGAAGCGGGAACCCAACCGTCGTTCCACGAATCGGGAAGGGTCCAGATGGTTCCCGAACCACCCGCCCGACAGTGCTGAATCGTTCCACCTTGGATCGGGTTCGAGTGGTAGCGGCAGTCGAGCCCAGCCATGCACATCGCGTCCGGCGGCGGACCGAACTGCGATCCAAGGCTCTCGCCCGGTGGCCACGCCGGGCATCCTGGCTGGCAGATGGGTGCCACGACCTTCCATGTCTTCGCGGGCGTGCACCATCCGACCACGCCACCGGCGCCGCAATTTCGCGTCCACTTGCATAAGCGACCGGGAACCGAGCAGGCGCTATCGGCCGCCGGTTCTGCTGCGGGGCAACCTCCCAGCGCGGGGCCGGTTCCGGGCATCGTGTTCGTCGGCTGCGTGATGGGGTTCACGCTCGTCGAAGGGGAACCGGCCTCTATGACGCCGTTGTTCGTGTTCGTGCCGGAGTTCGGAGCGGTGCTAGTGCCGCTGCCGCCGTTGATGGTGGTCCCGGCACTCACTGCGGTGCCACTGCCGCCGCCGTTGGTCGAGCCGCTCGTCGGGGAGCTTGTCGCGGTGCTGCTGCCCGAGTTCGCTTGCGTCCCGCCGTCCGTATCGTAACCGACCGGAATGGACTGACCGCCGCACCCCGACCCGCCCGAAATCAGCGCAGCGGCGAGAGCGGCCCCCGCGCAGGGTGCGAATCGAAAGGTCGGGGTTTTCATGTGCAGTGCTCCATGGCTTCTCATGTTGAACTCTCCGTATCGAGAACTCGTTGGCGGCTGTCGTGTCTCGTTGTCTCGCGTTCCCCGCTCAGCGCTCGTTGGTGCCTTCGGGCGCACCGCCACCGCACGAGGCGCGAACCCGATCGGCCAGAAGCGAGCGAGGTCTCTCCCCTAGGAAACTTGCGCCTTCGGCTTGCGCTTCGGCCGCGCGCCCGAGGGCGCAGAGGGCGAGAATCCGCTCGACTCGGCGCTCTTCGACCAGCGCGCCGCCGGAAAACGAGCGCGCGTGCTCATCGAGCAGAGCTAGGGCGCGCACCGGGCGGCCTGCGCGCAGCTCGAAACTGGCATCCCGCAAAAGGCGCGTCTCGGTCTCGAGCGAGCTCGGGGCGGGCGAACCAACGGGAGCGGACAAGAGCCGCGTCGCAGCTGCAGGGTGCGACGTCGCGGCACCTGCCGCAGCCAAGGGCGCAGGGGGCGAGACGGCGGACGTTGCGGGAGGGGCGGTGGGCAATAAGGTCGGCGACACCGGTGCGACGAGCGCCGGCGCAGTCGCGATATTCGGCGTGCCGCGCGCGGCGACACTCGGCGACCCGTGCACGGCGACGTGCGGCCGTCCCGGCAGTTCGATGTCGGGAAGGCCATGAACGGCGACGGCAATGCCTCCAGCGCCGATCCCGCCGACGAGGGCGACCGTGGCAACAACCTTGGCGGCCGTCGCAAGGGCGAAAGACGTCCCGCCCGCCACTTTTCCTGCCGTGCTGGCGGCACCGATCACGGTCCCAGTCGACACCGCAGCACCGGCCCCCAATTGCGCGACCAGCGCACCACGAATGCGCGCGCGTCGCGCTCCGGTCAGCCCTTCACCGTGTCGAGCCTCGTCGATCAAAGCGCGGGCTTGGGGACTGAGCTCACTCATCTTGACCTCCAGCCATCGCGCGCGCGGTGGCGCGCCAGGGCCGCGTCGAATTTCTCGCGAGCAAGGCGCAGCCGCGAATGCACGGTGCTGGCGTTGACTCCGAGAGCCGCAGCCACTTCGACCACGGGCATCTGCTCGAGCTCGACCAGCACGAAGACCTCGCGCTTGTCCTCGTCGAGCCGGTCGAGCAGCTGGTAGAGCAGTCGCATGGCTTCCGCGTGGGCCGCGCGCTCGTGCGGGCCCTCGGTCGTGGCGTCTTCGAGCGCGTCGAGATCGGCCAGAACCTCCGCCGTGGGCGCCTGGTCGAGAGCTTTGTGCCGCATCGACCGGCGCCGCTCGAACAGCACGCGACGAAGGATGCCAATCAGCCAAGTCTTGACCGACGACCGCCCCTCGAAATCAGCGAGCCGACGGTGGACGGCCAGAAACACCTCTTGAACGGCGTCTTCCGCGGCTTGATGGCGGAGGCCGAGCCGGCAGACCATCCGCCATACGAAGTCGACGTGGGCCTCGTAGACCTCCTCGAACCTCAGAGCGGGCGGGGCGCTTGAATGCGCTGCGTCAACGCGTCGTTGAGGGCCGGACTCGGGAGGAGACTCTCCGGAGGCGAGGACGGAGGTAAGCTCCACACTTCTTGTAGCTGCAGGCAAGGGGTCCTTCCATCAAAAAAAGTGGAGCTCGGCCCCAAGCATGGCCTGGCCCCAGACCGCGCCGGGCTGGTCGACGGCCGTCGACTCAAGGGGCCCCCTGACAATCACGAAGGTCGGACGCGAGAACGGCGCGACGCCCTCGAGCAAGACGCGAACGGCGATTCGGTCACCGATGCCATACGTGGCAATGGCGGATGCCCCGATGGCTGGAATCAGCGCGTCGCCGTTGACGCTGGGTGTCGCGCCGAACCCCGACGCGCGCAGCCAGTTGAGCTCGAAGACCGCGCACGCCCCGAGCGCCAAGCGTGAAGACGAAAGCGAGTAGCACCCGCGCGCAAGGCCCGACAGAAGGCGGAAGTCGGCGCCTTCGTCGGTTCGCGAGGCGAGGGCCACGCGCTGGTGCGACCAATCGCTTCGGCCAGCGATCTCCAGCCGAAGGCGCTCGGTTAGCCATGCGATCGCCACTTCCGCCCCGGGCTGCGCGGCGGGCAGCGCACCGACCGAGACGCCACCCAAAACGCCAATCGCCCAGCGCGGTCTTCGGCCCTCTGATTCAACGTCCCTCTCGCCCGGCGTCGGCCCTGCATGAGGGCCCACGTCGGGCGGGACGACTGGGGACCCTTCATCGCGCGGGACTGGGGCGGACGGCGGTGCAGGCGCAGCCTCGGGGGCCGCGGATGGCGCACTCGCGCTTGCCGCCGGAGGGGTCGCGTTCGCCGTCGTCGCTCGCGAGGGGTCGACCATCAACGCCAGGATCAAAGCCGCGGCGTTGGCCACGGCCTCGCACGATTCGGCATCGAGCGATCGTGTCGCCGAACCGGTCCCCGCGGAGGTCAATGCAGCGTGCCATCGCGTGTCCTCACCGCGCCAAACCTCGGCGCGCGCGGCAATCCGTCTTGGCGTCGGCGGCGCTTGGTCGCCCAGAATGCGCGAAACTTCGCGGATCACGGCCCCGTGGCCCGGGCACTGCCGCGGCGCGACCCATTCGAGATCGACCGGCGGTGCAGTCGAAGCGGCAAGCGCGGGGCCGCCCACAAATAGCCAAGCAGCGCCCGCGATGCCGCTCAGCGGTTGAAAGAGTCGATGGCGCACCCACGCTCCGGGACCGGAAACGGCCAAAGCACAGCTCACGCCGGGCGTGGATCGCAGCGTGATTGCGCCCCCTTGCGGTCCCACTCGGAGCCTCACCATGCTCGCCTTTCGCAATCATCGTGCCTTGATGAAAAGCTCTCCTAGGCGGCTCATCATGGGGCTGGTGTGTGCCACTCTGCGCCAACCCAGGCGTGGCCGTCATGGCGGGAGCCCGGCCTCGGCTTTGCCTGTGGGTCGTCACGAGCGGGGAGCCGGGAAGGTGCGCGCTTGCTACCATCGAACGGACGCTTGCAGGGGGATGGCTGGCCTGCTGCAGCAGCGGTCCATCCAGCGAGCTCACCGCATCGTCCGCCAGTGCCGTCCAAGGCGGAATGCTCGACACGACGCACACCTTCGCTGTCGGCGTGGTTCAAAGGGCCAACCAGATCGGCCTTTGCTCGGGTGCGCTCCTTGCGGCCAACCTCGTGGCGACGGCCCGCCATTGCGTCACCCAGCAGATGGCGTCCAACGCGGTCGACTGCAATTCTACTTTCCTCCCGCAGGCGCCCGCGAACGAGCTTCTGGTCACGACCGACGCTCAGATCGGGCCGTCGGCGCACTACGTGGGGGTCTTGAAAGTCATCACCCCCTCCGGTCCAGACCATACGAAAGTGTGCGGCAACGATATTGCGCTTTTGATCCTCAATCGCAATATCGGGCTCTCTCAGTACGTGACGCCCGCCATCAACCCGCCGATGACCGATCACAAAGCCTACAAGACGATTGTGACGGCCATCGGTTACGGAATCAACACGCCGACCGATACGAACGGGACGAGCGCAGGTTCGCGCCGCATCAAGCAAAACGTCACGCTCGCGTGCATTCCGAACGACACCGGCTTTACGGACTGCTTCGTCGATCCGACCCTTAGGCAAGTCATGATGTCCGACGAGTTCTTGTCCGGCGATTCAAGCACGTGCGAGGGAGACTCGGGGTCGAGCGCATACGATCAAGGCAGTCTCGACCAAGGAAAATTCGTGAGCTTCGGGGTCTTTTCGCGTGGCGGCGTGAGCCCGGACTCCAAGACGTGCATCTTCCCCATCTATTCGCGATTCGATGCGTGGGGCCCGCTCCTGAACGACGCCGCCAATCTGGCGGCCTCTCTGGGCGGGTACAGTCTGCCCGCGTGGGCGACGCCCAACCCAAGCACCGGGCCAGCCGACGCCGCCGCGCCGGCATCACCGGTCGATGGGGCGACCGCGACCTCTCCCGCGGATGCCGCCATGCGGGCCGATGCTGCAGTTTCCGCGGGGGCGCCGGGCAGCATCGACGACGGAGCGGTGTGCGTGACCGATGCGGATTGCAAATCGCAAAACTGCGTATCGGCTGACAGGACGAACTTCGTATGCGCCAGTCCGTGCTCAAACGCGACGTGTCCTCAAGGCTTCAGTTGCATGTACGGCTTCTGCCTGCACGCCGCAGCGGCGGCAAGCAAGCCAGCGCGTGGCTGCAGTGCTGCGTCGATCGGTCGCTCTAACTCCCTCCCGCGACGCTCGCTCATAGCGATTGCGTTTGCCCTAGTTGGCATTGCGATCGCGCGCCAGAGGCGCAAGGCCGAGCGCGGGCTCGATGCCGCCTCGCAGCGACGATCTGGCTGACCTCTGCCGCGTATTGCTCCATCTTGCCGCGAACTTGCCGCAAGAGGTCGGCGGGCTGAGCCAGGGTTAGCGAACGGCCTTTGGGATGCTTAACTTGTGGGCGTCATGATGAACCGGAGAAATAATCCCGCAGCGGCGCAGCGGTTTGCCGAGCGACGCCGGCGTGAGGAAGACGCGCCACGGCTTCGCGAGCAGGTCCCGAATCTCGTCAGCCTCCGACTCGATATCGAGGAGCGAGCGGGCGAGGCGGGGATCAAACACACTCGGCGTGTGGTTGTCGACCGCGCTCCGGCCCTGTTCCTCGTGCCCTGCGGCGACGCGAAATGCGCCGACGGCGAGCACGACCTGACACCGGCCGTCATGCAGGCGCTGCGCGCGCACGAGACGTCGTTCCACGGCAAGGACGAGTGCACTGGGAAAGCGGAGCTGGGTCCTTGTTCGCGCGAGGTGCGCTTCGACGCCGTCGCCCAGTACCGAAGCTAACGAGGCCAATGGCGCCTGCGAATTCGCGCGTACTGGCACTGTGATTGTGACAAGACGGGGAGCAATGGACGACACAAGACGAGGTTCAAGCCAGGAGACCGGGGTAGCGCGGTGGAAGGCGTGGAAGAGCTTTCAGCGCGGAGCGTCGCTCGTCTCCAGTTGGGTCGAAGCATGGGATCTCGGCGGTCAGGGCCCGAAGGCCGGCGCCCCGGGAAGCAGCTTCTTCAGCAATTTGCGGTACTTCGTGCGCTACGACAGCGTGCCACTCGGCGCCGACGCGGCTCAAGTCGCAATCTATAACGCTCTGGTGGCGAGACTAGGCCGGCCGACGTTCCCCGACTCTTAGTCCGAGCCGTTTTTCCGGTGCGAGGCGACTGACTCAGGCTTGGACAGCCGTGCACGGACTATGCTCGCGGCTGCCATGAGGCGGTCAGTCTTTGTCGCTCTTGCGCTGAGCGCCAGCTGCGGTCGCCCGCACGGGAAGACTCCCTCCGGGCTCGAGTCTCGCGCCGGCGTGCCGACCCCGCGGCGCTCAGTCTATGAAGTTCGCTACGATCAAGTTGGCTATTCGCCCGATCCGCAGCTGGAGCGATACGGCGTTATCTTGTCTTCCGGCCGTCCGGCAGCCCACTACCGCATCGTCGAAGCGTCCACGAAACGCGTTGTGGGTGAGGGAGTGGCCGGACCGCGCCTTCTGCAAGTGACCAGCCGTGCGGGAACACCCTTCACCGGCGATCGGCTCGACCTTGGCGAGCTGCCGGCCGGCGCTTACTTCGTCGTGCTCGACGATGGCATGCGCGCGGGGCCAATCCGCGTCGCCCGAGACGCGTACGCACCCGTGCTGCCCCTCTTGGCTCAGTTTCTCGCTGAGCAGCGCTGCGGCCCGACCACGAATTCCGTTTCGCTTCATGGCGCGTGCCATCTGTTTCGATCGCTCCACGATGGGCACTCCGGTGACGGTGTGGCGGAGCCCCGTGGATGCCGAAGGCGGATGGCACGACGCCGGCGATTACCTCAAGTTCGCACAGACCACCTCGTATGTGCTCGCCGTCGAATTGATGGCTCTGCGCGACCACCGGACGGCGCTCGGCAAGGGAGGAGAGATGCTCGCCCGCGAGCTGCGGTGGGGGCTCGACTGGCTGCTCAAGATGGAGTCCGGCGCTGAGCCCTATCATCAAGTGGGCGGCGAAGGCGATCACGATCCGGACTGGCGCTTTCCCGAAGCGGATACGGCTAGCCCCATCCCCGCGTACGATCACCGGCCCGTTTTCCGGATGGCGAGTGGTCGCGGACGAAATATTCTCGGGCGCTCTGCCGCGGCCTTTGCATTTGCATCCCAGGTCTATGAAGGTGATTCCGCCTACGCGAGAAAGCTTCTCCTCGCCGCCAAGGGTACGTATGCCCTCGCAAAGAAACGCCCCGGAGTGCAGAACCCAGACCCGCCCGACTTCTACAACGAAGAGAGCGGCGCGGACGATCTGCTCCTCGGCGCGGCTGCGCTCGCGCGAGCGACCGGCGAGGCGGGCTACGAGGCCGACACACGCAGTCTCGGGGCGCGCCTAGCCCCCGAAACGGGGGCCCCTGTCGGATGGCGCTCGATCGACGCGTTGGCCCTTCTCGAAGCGGGCCGTGTGTTTCCGGCCGGCTCGGCAGCGCGCACCAATCTTGCGCGCAAGCTCGATGCCCTAGCAGCGCCAATCGCCGCAACGGCCCGGAAGCCCAGCGGGCCCGGAGCCGCTTTCGGTTACGCCCTGCCTGGCTTCGGCAATGGCTCCGTGGCTGAATCCTTGGGCGCGGCGGCCACCTGTCTCGCGGCGCAGCGACTCAGCGGCACGCCAGGCTGCGACACGGTTGCGCGGCGACAGCTTCATTGGCTGTTCGGCGGGAATCCCTTCGGTCTCAGTTTTCTCGTCGGTGCCGGAACATCATGGCCGCACGATCTACATCATTCGTTCGGGCAGGCCGCGGGAGTGACGATTCCTGGGGCCATCGCCGGTGGGCCGACCTCTCTCGTTACGCTGACCAACGGCAAGCTTCCTACCCCGCCCAAAGACGATCCATTTGCCAAGTGGTCTACCGACGAGCTTCTCTACGAAGACAACGTGAGCGACTACATTTGCAACGAGCCCGCGATCGATTTTGCTGCTGCTTTGGTCTTCACGCTCGCCGAACTCGAAGGTCCGTCCACGACTCTGCCGGCGTCACCCGCCACAAGCGATGGGCGCTGAGGTTCGATCGCCTACGCGCTTTGTGCGCTCTCTCGGCCTGCGGGAGGCACTGGCGGTCAACATGACGCAGATGTGCGGCATTGGGCCCTTCGTGACCATTCCGCTCATGGTCGCCGCGGTGGGCGGTCCACAGGCCATCGTCGGATGGGTTGTCGGAGCCTTACTCGCTCTCGCCGACGGACTTGTGTGGGCCGAGCTCGGCGCCGCGATGCCCGGCTCCGGGGGAACGTACATCTACTTGCGTGAGGCGTTCCAGTACAGAACCGGACGGCTGATGCCCTTCCTCTTCATCTGGACGGCGATCGTCAGCATCCCGTTGGTCCTGTCGACCGGTGTCATCGGCCTGGTGCAATACCTCGGATACTATTTTCCAAATATGACCGCTGTCCAAACGCATTTCATCTCGCTCCTGGTCGTTGCCCTTGCGGTAGTCGCGCTCTACCGAAACATCTCGGCGATCGGCAAGCTGACTACGGCTCTTTGGTTCGTCATGCTGATCGCGGTGGGGGCGGTGACCTTGGCCGCGTTCAGCCGCTTCGATCCGCGCTTGGCGTTCGAATATCCCCCCGGTGCCTTTCGCCCGGCCGGGCGCTTTTTCGCGGGGCTGGGTGCGGGCCTCGTGATCGCCGTGTACGACTACCTCGGTTACAACACCGTCGCCTACGTGGGGGAGGAGCTGCGCGACCCGGGGCGCGTCATGCCCCGCGCGATCCTGCTCTCGGTCGTCGGGATGATGGCCATTTATCTCTGCATGAATGTCGCGGTCGTGGGGGCCATCCCGTGGGAGGAGATTGCAAAGTCCGAGTCAGTGGGCTCGGCCGTTCTGGAGCGAGCATGGGGAACGAGAGCCGCGCGGATTTTTACGGCCCTCATCGTCGTAACCGCCTTTGCGTCGGTCGTTACAGGGCTGCTCGGTGGCTCTCGCGTCCCCTACAACGCGGCAAGAGACAAACTGTTCTTCCCGGTGTTCGGCCGACTTCATCGCGAGTTCAACTTCCCTCATGTTGCGCTGCTCATCATGAGCGTCATCACCGCAATCGGGACGTTTTTCACTCTCACAGACGTGATCAACATGCTGACTGCCGTGGGGGTACTCATCCAGTCGATCGCGCAGATCGTCTCTCTCACCGTTCTGCGAAAAAGACAGCCGAAGCTACGCCGACCGTACCGCATGGTTCTTTATCCGCTGCCCAGCGTGGTGGCGCTCGCCGGTTGGGTCTACGTTTACGAATCGTCGGGGCAAAAGGCGATGGTTCTGTCGCTCGCGTGGGTCGCTCTTGGTATTCTCGCGTTTCTCGGCTGGGCGCGGATAGAAGGAACGTGGCCATTCGGAGACAAAGAGATAAGCGAGCAATACATGGCCGCTCAGCGCAATGAGCCTCCCATCTCGTCGGCCGTGTGACCGCTGGTCGACCCAATCCCGCAATGTGAACCGTCTTGGCACACGGCGGAATCGAGGAGCTGGTCGTGGCTCAAATAGTTGGGCCTCGAGGGGCCGGCTGCACCGCAGCCCGCCAGGGCGACCACTGGGCAACCCAGCGGACACCGTTTGGGGGCCGGGGACCGACTTTTCGGTGCGACTCTACGAAAACAAAGGGTATAATTCCCGTCGAAGTTACCGTGAACATTAACACCGCTGGCTCAGCCTCTCACGTAACTACATGCTGCTGCCAGCTACCCGCGGCTTGTCCCGCGGCGCCACTGAGTCGTCGACCGCGAAAGAGAGTCAAATGAGCAAGTACCCGAAGGACAAATACGTCCCGACCCCGGATCACCAGTTCACCTTCGGCCTGTGGACGGTCGGCAATCGAGGCCGCGATCCCTTCGGGGATGCCGTTCGCAACTCCATCCCGCCCGTGCGGATTGTCCAGAAGCTGGGCGAGCTCGGCGCCTACGGGGTGAATCTTCACGACAACGACCTCATCCCAAGCGACGCATCCGCTGGCGATCGCGCCCGCATTCTGAAGGAATTCAAGAATGCGCTCAGCGAGACCGGGCTCAAGGTGCCGATGGCGACGACCAACCTCTTTTACGACCCGGTCTTCAAAGAGGGGGCCTTTACGGCAAACGACGCGAGAGTCCGCGCCTACGCGCTCAAAAAAACGATGCTCTCGATGGACCTCGGCGTCGAACTCGGCGCCAAGACGTACGTCTTCTGGGGCGGGCGCGAGGGGGTGGAGACCAACGCGTGCAAGTCCCCTCAAGATGGAATCAAGCGGTTCCGCGAGGCTCTCAATTTCCTTTGCGAGTATTCGATCGCCAACAAATACGACTACAAATTTGCACTCGAAGCCAAGCCGAACGAACCCCGAGGCGACCTGGCTTTGCCGACTTCCGGCCATATGTTGGCGTTTATCTACACGCTCGACCATCCGGAAATGGTGGGCCTGAATCCCGAGACTGCGCACGAGCAAATGTCAGGGCTCGACTTTTCACACGCCGTGGGACAGGCGCTCGAGGCAGGCAAGCTGTTTCACATCGACCTCAATGGGCAAAAGCCCTCGCGCTACGACCAGGACTTGCGTTTCGCGAGTGAGGATCAGAAGGGGGCATTCTTTCTCGTGAAGCTGTTGGAAGACGCCAAGTGGCCCGGCATGCGGCACTTCGACAGCCACGCCTACCGAACGGAAGACGAGGAGGGCGTCTGGGATTTCGCTTACTACAGCATGCGTTCGTACCTCATCCTCAAAGAGAAGGTCGCGCGCTTCCACGCCGACCCCGAAATTCAGGACATCCTAAAAACGCTCGGCCATCTCAGCGGCACCCCAATCGATGGCATCGGCACGACGGCGAAATACAGCGACAAGACCGCCGCGGCCCTCAAGAACCATTCGTTCGACTTGGATACCTTGCGAAGGCAGGGCTACCGCTACGAACGGCTGGACCAGCTGACGACCGAAGTGCTTCTCGGCGTGCGTTAGGTCGAGAGCCTAACTCTTCTCCCATCGACCCGACGCGGCCGATCGCTCGATGGCATCGAGGATCCGCTGGTTTCTAACGCCGTCCTCGAAGTTGGGCGTTGGAAGCTTCTGTTCCGCGACGCCCTTCAAGAGGTCGTAAACCGTATGCGTGAAGGTGTGCTCGTAGCCGATGATATGTCCGGGCGGCCACCACGCCGAGATGTACGGGTGCTTGGCGTCGGTGACCAGAACCTGGCGGAAGCCGCTGTCCGGGCCTTCCTCGATGTAGAGCTCGAGCTCGTTCATCCGTTCGAGGTCCCAGACGATGCTCCCCTTTCGGCCGTTGATCTCGAAGCGCAGATAGTTCTTGCGCCCGGTGGAGAAGCGCGACCCTTCTACCGTGCCGATAGCCCCATTCTCGAAGCGAAGTAGGGCGGCGACGGCATCGTCGACATCGACCGGCGCCTTGGTCTTGGACCCCGGCAGCGGCCTCTCCTTGATGAACGTCTTGGTCAACCCGGTGACTTCGGCCACTTCGCCCACCAAGTATCGCGCGACGTCGATCACGTGGGATGCGAGGTCGCCAAGCGCGCCGGAGCCGGCCTTGGACTTGTCGAGGCGCCAGACCCGAGGAAACTCCGGATCGACGATCCAGTCTTGCAGGTACACACCCCGGTAGTGATCCACCTTGCCGATGCGCCCCTCATCGATGAGCCGCTTGGCCAGGACTAGCGCCGGCGCGCGCCGGTAGTTGTGACAAAGCATGTGCAGCACGCCCGCGCGTTTGACGCCGTCGAGCATCTTTTCAGCGTCTGCGAGCGTGTTGGCCAGGGGCTTTTCGCAGAACACCACTTTCTTGGCCTCGGCCGCTGCGACGGCCACCGGCATGTGCGCGTCGCCCGGAGCGCAAATGTCGACGATGTCGATGTCTTTGCGAGCGACGACCTCCTGCCACGAGGTCGAGTATTCCTTCCAACCCAACGTGGAGGCGGCTTTTTTAAGCCCCTCTTCGTGGCGGCCGCACACCACCTTGAGCACGGGTTCGAGCGGCACATCGAAGAACCTGCTCACCTGGCGCCATGCATTGCTATGCGTGCGCCCCATGAACTGATAGCCGACCATGGCAATGTTGACCGTTTTCATGGGCGTCTCCTACGACCGATAGGCCTCCCTGCCCCGTCCCTGCACCGGGATCTTCTGCGCGGCAAGCACTTCGTGTTGAAGCGCAAACATGCACGCGGCCGCCTCGTCGATCTTGCGCGTGAACGCCAGTGAGCCCTGCAAAATTGGCTTGAGGAGCTCCCTGTCCTGAATGCGCGCCCGCGGGTACTCGTGCTCGACGATGAGGTGGGTCTTGGCCACATCGAGAGGCAAGAGCTCGCGCGCTGCAAGCTGGTGGTCAAGCCAGTCGACCGTCCGGTTCTGAAGGTAGGCCAGTGGGTCGTGCTTGGCGGTTCCGGGCAACTCGTGCTCGGAGAACGCGACCTGCTTCAACCATGCCTTTGCGTGGTCCTTCGGGTCGGTCGACACTTTGCCGTCCTTCCAATCGCCGCGCTCCATCGTCTGGCCGCCGTAGCCCCAGGCGGAGACGCCCTTCGCGTCGATGACCTGTCCCTTGACGTGGAAGCCGCCGATGAGAAATGCGTAGCCGGTGTCTTTGAGGTACTGAAAGAGTGACCGTGTGTCCTGCCCCATCAAGATGGCGTGCGACGGGTCGTAGTGAATTCGAAGCTGGTCGCCGACCCCGTGCCGCTCGCAGATGCGGTGAAGAGCGATCCACGCGCCGGGCGTGTAGCCGATGTTGTTGTGCCAGTTGTCGCCGGTGGTCCATCCGGGCATCGGGCATTGCTCGACGCGGTAGCTCAAACCGCGGGCCTTCGCCTCTTTGAGGAGCGGGACGAAGTCGTGCGCGAACTGTTCGAGGTTCTGGTCCATGCTGAGCGTCTGGTTACGCCCGACGAATCCGCAAACGGCGTCGAGCCCCAGAAGGGCTGCGGTGTCGAACACGCGGAGCATGAAGTCGTGTTTCTTCTTTCGGACCGCCTTGTCGTGGTGGAGCATGTTGTCGAAGAACGCAATGTCCGAGAGGCCAACTTGCGCCTCTTTCATGGCCGCCTGCACTCGCTTGGCGCGCTCTTTGTCGAACGGCAGTCGCAAATCCAGCGTGTTCGCCACCGGATCGAGCATGGCTTCAGCCGGCACATCGGATTCCGACGGATGGAGTGCCGCCGACAGTTGCACGTTGTCGGCACCGATCTCGCGCGCAAAAAGGAGCCATTCCTCGATGGCCTTGTCGGGATCTTTGTCCCTGACAGCGCGCGGTGTGAGCTCCTGAAGCGCCGCCGTTAAAACACCGAGTTTCATGTACTTCGGCACGAATGCTTGGACGGACATGTTCTCAAGCCTCCCGCAGGGATGCGCGCGTCGAGCCTACACCCATCGGCCCGGCGCCGCCCAGCGGGACCGAGCCCTGTCCTTCACGAAGCCCCCCAAGCGTGCGCTGGTCCCTACGCTTTGATCTCTGCGATAGGACCGGCGGCACAATACTTCGGGTCGCCGAATGCTGTGACGTCGGTAAAGCCCATGGAGTGGATGAGCGAAAGAAGCAGTCGATTGTGGGCATTGGTAACGTGCGCAGAGTCGCTGGGGATGGTCACCGCCTGCCCCGTCTTGAAATAGCCGCCCGCGTTCCCGGCCAACATGTACGGGATGTTCGTGTGGGTGTGCCCGTTGCCGACCCCAAGCTCGTTGGTCCAGAAGATGACCGTGTTGTCGAACATCGTGCCATTGCCTTCGGGAGTGGCCTTGAGAAGCTTGATCATCTCGGACACTTGCTGGGCGTACCACTGATTGATGATGACAAGCTGCTGGGCCGCGGCGGTGTTGTTGTCGCCCTCGTGCGATAGGTCGTGGTGCGACTCGATCTTGCCGGCCACGTTCACGTTCTTGAGCCATGTGAGAAAAATGTCGCTGCGCGACGGGCCCATCATAATGGTCCCGACGCGTGTCATGTCGCAGGCCATGGCGGCCAAGATCATCTTGCGGGCCAAGTCGTTTCGTTGTGGAACGTCAATGTCGGGCCCGGTGCACATGGTTCCCGTACACGTAGGGGGTTGCTGAACCTCCATACCGCTCGCGTTGTAGAGAACGGGGGGGCTGGCGGTCAGGACGGGGCGCATGGGAGCCGTGCACGTACTGACGTTGCTGACTGTCAGCTGCATTTCAATTTGGCGCAGCAACGTCAGGTGCGTGTTGAGCTTGTCTTTGTCCCTACCCGACAGAAAACCCATCAGCGCGCCAAGCTCGCTGTTGACTTCGTCGAGCACGCTCTTGCGGCGAAGGTTCTGCCTATCGATTGCCGATGTGCTCATTCCGACGTTCGCGAAAAGTGTGTCGAAGGCGACGCTCGGGTCGTCAAAAGGGTCGACCGTTTGGCCATTGGGCCCCCCGTAGGACATCCGCGACCAAAGGCTGCCGGCCATGCGCTTTATGGCAAAGTCGACGCTCGTCCTCGGTCGAAGGGGCATCTTCGAGGCGATGAACTGATCGACGGAGATACCCCCAGGCCACCCGCTGCCCGGTCCGCCCATTCCCGCCTGAAACATGGTGCCTTGCGCCAATTCGGTGCCGGTGAGCATGCAACCGATGCCCAAGCCGTGCGCGTCCCCGAAGGCGGTCGCCAGCATGGCGACGCCCATGTCGAGGCCATGGATGATGGTGAGGTCGTTCTTGTGCCCGTCCGTCACCAGCGGCTGGTAAACGGGCCCGGGCGTGAAGGTGGCGCCCGAACCGGTCGACTTGTGAGACGCGACCTTCGTAGCGCCCTCGTTAATGCCGCCGTTCGGGCTGTACAGGATGATGCAGCGCTTGATCGGCCCGGCGGGGCCGGCCGCACCAGCGTCGGCGCTCTTGGCTTGCGCATGCGCCCGCGGAATGTCGTCGAGCAGCGGCAGCGTTAACGCGGCGCCCGCAGCTCCGCGCAACACCATCCGTCGCGAGAGTATCCGCTTCACTGTCCGCCCCCCGCCATCGACCGATACATGAACGCGTCGCTAGTGGCGATTTTCACGCGGAGGTCGCGCATGTCGTGGCCGGATTGTTCGAAGCTCTGATTGAGATGCTGCAGGGTGCACGCATCGGAAGAGTCCTCGGCGCGCCCATTGGCCGCGCGAAACCACTGCTTGACCACGCACTCGCGAACCTGCTGGCTCTGAGCGAACTTGGTGGCCAGCGCGACGCCACCTTGAAACGCCCCATTCACATCCGTGGTTCCAACTACGTTTCCCGAGTCGTCGACGGGCAGCCCCTGGTCCGTGTCGCGCCAGCGGCCCGTCGGATCGTAGTGCTCGAAGCCGAGTCCCATGCCGTCCATGAGCACGTGGCACCCCGCACACGTCGGATCTTTCTCATGCGCCGCAAAGCGCTGGCGCGTCGTGGACCCGGGTGTGACCTGGGGCGGGGTGATGACCACGTTGGCCGGTGGAGGTGGTTCGGTTTGGCATTGAATGCCAAAATGCCGCCCATGAGCATCAAGCCGATCCTCCGCGACGGGTCGACGTTCACTTTGACAAATCCGCTGCCCATCGGTGCCGGCATCCCGTAGAACTTCGCGAGCTCGGCGTTGACGTAGGTGTAGGGCGCGTTGAAGAGAGTGTCCGACTTGCCGTCGTTCCAGAAGACCTGGTCGACGAAGGTCTGCGCTTCGTTGTTCATGTCGAGCGCGATCGCGGGCGTCCAATCCGGGAACATCGTCGCGTCTTTGCCGACTCCCGCGATCGCGAGCAGGCTGAGCCACTCGCTGTGGACGTTGGATACCGCGCTCTGCGCGCGCGGGCTCTTCAGGAGGGTCGCAATTGCCGTCTGGACCTGAGCGGGCGTCTGCAGCTGATTGGCCTGCGCGAGGTCGAGCAACATATTGTCGGGCGCCGTTCCCCAAAAGAAGTACGACAGACGCGTCGCCATCTCGAAGCTCGTGACCGGGGCGACCGCGGCGGTCGGCGTGGCGGGAGCACCGTGCTCGACGCGATAGAGAAAGTTTGGCGATTGCAGGAACGTTTGGAGCACGAGCGAGATCCCGTCCGCGAAGGTGGTGCCCTCCGGCGCGGTGCTGCCCGTCTTGAAGATCGTAAAGTACGCTGTCTGTTCGTCGGCCGTGAGCGGACGCCGGAAAGCGCGTCGGCCAAAAGAGGCGACGAACGTCTTCGCGCACGCGTCGCCCGTGGCGGGGTCGCACCCCAAGAGCGGAGTAAGGTTTGCAACGGCTTGGCCGGCAAAAGTCTCCGCGGCGGTCTGGTACGCGCGGGCCAACGTGTCCGAGACTACGAGCGCGTCTGCGTTATTGCTGAAGCCCGCGCCCTGCGTCGCCAGGAGCTGATCGGGCGGAAAGTTCTGGGCCACCATCTTGGTGTCCACGCCGAGCAAGTCATTGACCGTCGTCAGGTACTCCGTAAGGCTCAGACGCCGTAAAGGGGACCGCCCCGGAAATGGCTGCGTCGCCATCGAGCAGTCCGCCGGAGGAGTTGGTACGTTACCGGTACCAGCGACGGTCGAACCGCTGCCGGCTCCGGACCCGCCCTGGGCGGCGCCAGTCGACCCGGCCCCCGACCCACTCTGGTTACCAGCGGGTTGGCCAATAACGCCGCTAGAGCAGCCGACCATGCCGGCGTACGCCACAACCAACCCCAGCAACGACGGCGCTAGGGTAGGGTGGAGTCGGTGCGTTCTCATAAATCCTCCTAAAGTGGCGTCGATTTCACTGCAGAATCCCGGTAGCGGGGGGGACCCGGGCAGCCTGGCAGCCTTCGATCACCACAAATGGCCTGCCGGCCCGTTTTGGATCATCACAAATGGCCTGCCCCAACAAAGCAGTCGCCACAGCGGCATGGTACGGACGGTCGTTCCGGCCGGCGAGCGATTCCGGCATGGTAGGATGGAGAGCGTCTTTCGTGCGGATTCGGCTCAGAAAAAACAACCTTAGTTCTCCAAGCGATGGGCGGCCCACAAGATGCCCTGGTGCACCAGTTTTCGGAACAAGGGCTCTGTGTAGCGTTGGATGTTGTGACCCTGAATGGTATAGAAAACGCGCCCCTTCATGAGCCCCGCCGCATCCATGGCGGGAAACTCTTTGACCCAGATGGTGGCCCGGTTCTCGCCGGGAACCGTGCAACCGGTCGGTGCCGTGACAGCGTTTAGTTTGGCCAGGACTGTGAAGCCTGGCAAGCTATTAATGTCCTTTCGCATGCAGTACCACTCGTCGGCTGTGGCCCAGTTGGCCTGCAAACCGCGGACGACCGGGTGGTTCATGTACTGGGGCTGGATGACGACGTTGCCCGGCGTGCCGTCCCCGTTGTGGGTGTTGAACTGCGCGCCCGTCATGACGTCTGTGTAGAAGGGAAAACCGTTCGACTGCTCGAAGTCGGTCGCGGAATGCACGCCGCCGAAACCGCCGCCTCCCTCCATGAACTTCTGGAAGCCAGCCATGGCGGCTTGGCCGGGGGCTCCCGTGCTGCTGAAGTCATCGCCCGTCGGGTTGGCAAAGAAGACCATCTGGTAGTTTTTCAAGTTCGCTTCGGTGAACTCGTTCATCGCGGCAACGGTGTTGCCATCGCAACCGGCCATCGTTTCGGCGGCGTCGCAGTTGGCGGGGGCTCCAGCGATCTTGATCGTAAACGAGCTATTGGGCTTCGCCGCGGCAATGAATTCGTCCTTCGTCGTGGCGCACGAAGCGGCATCGGTACATTGGCCGAGCTCGCGAAGCAGCTTGTGGGAGGCGGGAATCGAATCGTGATGAAACCCCTTGGTGAAGCTCAGAACGAGGACCTTGAAGGGACCGGCGTAGGGATCCGGGCCTCCGGCGCTGCCGCTTGCTGCGCTGCCGCTGGCTGCGCCGCTCGAACCGCCGCCGGCCGCGCCGCTCGAGCCGCCGCTAGCCATGCCGCTGGAAGCGCCGCTGGGGATGCCGCCCGACCCGCTGCTGGCGATGCCGCTGGAAGGCAGACTGCCGCTCGTCGCGGCGGTACCACTGGAAGGCAGACTGCCGCTTGAGACGTTGGTACCGCTACCGGTCCCGATGCCTGTAGTATTCATGCCGAAGCTGCCCGACATGGTCACAGGGCTCCCGCCGTCGGCGACGGCCCGCGAGCCGTCGCTGCAGGCGGCGAGGGCCAGACAGAACAGCAGCCCTGTTGTTTCTGTTCTCATAGGTCCACTTCCTTAGCGTTCAACATTGCAAGAATCCGTTCCCGGTACGTGGGCGGTCCCCCTGGGATCCGATCACTCGATGAGCTCGATGAGAAGGAGAGTCCGTCTCAGTGAGGTGGCGCAAAATTTCTTAGCGCGGGATAAAGCGCTTGGAACCGCTCGTAGGGCTCCTCGTAGGCGTGGTGAAGCTTGGGATCGAAGGGCTCTGAGTCCAGGCGTGTCAATGTGTTTTGGCATGCCGCCGCCACGTTGGCAAAGGCTCCAACGCCTACGGCCGCAAGCAGGGCCGCGCCGTAGGAAGGCCCTTCTTCGGGGCTCACCCGGACAACCGGAAGCCCGTATATGTCCGCTTGCATCTTGCGAATGAACGCGCTTTTCGCGCCGCCGCCCGTGACGAGCACTTGCTCGATTGTACTCGAAAGGCCGCGCAGGATGCTCAGCGAGTCTCGCATACCGAAGCAAATTCCCTCGATGACTGCGCGCGACATGTGGGCTCGCGTATGGGCCAGTGAGAGACCTACGAACGCGCCTCGCGCTGATGCGTCGCGGTGCGGCGTTCGCTCCCCTTGCAGGTAGGGCAAGAACGTGAGCCCCTCTGCGCCAGGGGCGATGCGCTCGGCCTCGCGGTTGAGCAGCGTCTCGACATTCGGCCTGCGCGATAGCTCCTTGGCGAGCTCGCGGACGTGCCAGGCGAACGCGCCGCCGGCCGTCAGCATCACCCCCATGAGATACCAGGTGTCGGGAACAACATGGCAAAACGTATGGGCGCGCAGCGCAGGATCCACCGCGGGCCGCCCGGTGGGCGTCAGCAGAGTGCCCGACGTTCCCCAGCTCGCGACGGCCAAGCCCGGCGAAACCAGGCCGACCCCAACCGCTCCGCACGCGTTGTCGGCGCCGCCGCCGACGACGGGCGTTCCCTCCGCAAGCCCCGCCGCCTTGGACGCGCCGCGGCTGACGGTACCGAGCACTTCGGTGCTTGCACCAAGATCGGGAAGCAAGCGCGGGTCGAGATCCATCGCGCGCATGATGCGGTCGCTCCAGCAGCGACGAGCCGTGTCGTACATCAAGGTCGCCGAAGCGTCCGACGGCTCGGTGGCCAATGCGCCAGTCAAACGGTAACGAACATAGTCCTTCGCCAAGACTACCTTCTGTAGCCTTGCGAACGCCTCGGGCTCGTGGTTCTTGAGCCAGAGCACTTTCGGGAGCGTGAAGCCCTCGAGCGCCGGGTTACACACCCACTCGGCGAGTTGCTTCTCGCCGATTCGCGATGTGATGGCGCGGCACTCTTCGGTCGTGCGGCCGTCGCACCAAAGCAGGGCGGGTCGGATTACTCGATTGCTGCCATCGAGAAATACGGAGGAGTGCATCTGGCCCGACAGCCCCACCGACGCAATTCGGTTCGGCTTGATCTTGGTCGTGCGAAGCAGCGCGGCGATCGCCTGTGTGGTCGACTTCCACCAGTCTTCGGGCCGCTGCTCGGCCCATCCCGGGCGCGGCGTCAGGAGCGGGTGCGGTGCCGTCGCCGCACCCTTGACCTTCCCCTTCTCGTCAACGAGCGCCGCTTTGACGCCGCTCGTCCCGATGTCCAAGCCGAGAAAGTAGTTCAAAAGACCACTGTGCCGCCGACGTTGATGAGATTGACGGTCTGCACCGGGGAGAGGACTCGCATCATCGTCGGATCCGTGCTGTCGAACTCGTCGTACCACGAGTAGGTCGCGCGAAAGTACTCGAGCGCCAGGATGAGCGACTCGTTGATGTGCTGGTAAACACCCGCGGAGATTCCCGTCTGCTGCTTGGGATAATTGCCGTGTGTAAAGGGTCCGGTCGGGTCGTTGACGGTCTTGATGATCTGGGTGAAGCCGCCTCCGCCGGCGATTTTCGTACTGCCGAACGTGACCGAGCCCAGAGCGAGGATCCCCCGCTGGTGGCGGAGGACGCCCTGGTCGTCGGCGAAGAGCGGGTAGTCCTCCAGCGCAGCGTAGATTCCTCCGCCCTGTCCGTAGAAACCGGCCACACCGAGCTGCACCGGACCCAGGTTCGCGCCCACGCTGCCGCTGACGCCCAATGCGTCGACCTCGAGGTACGGCGTTGCATTCTGCCCGAGGCGCTGCCACTGGCCGGACACCGACGCGTTGAAGTACTTGGGCACCTTGAACGTGAGCTCTCCCTCCATGCGAGGGTAGGGCGTGCGCTCGTAACTCCTTTCCGCAATCGCCGAAGGGTCGTACATTCCCGCCGACAGCTGAAACCCCGCGATCTCCGGCGTGTTGTAGACGATGCCTGCGTTGAAACCGGGAAAGAGAATGCCGAACCCGGCATGACCGCAAGCGCCACCCGTCACCGTCCGAATCGCACACGGCGAGCCGAGCCCGTAGGCATGCTCGATTTCGTAGTCGAGGAGGATCGGTCCGCGGCTGAAGAGAGAAAGGTTGCGGCCGGCCAGGACGCCGCCCCAGGGGCCGTCGACCTTGAAGTAAACTTCGCGGATGTCGACCGTCGGATAGTCAATCTTGGATCGCGCTTGGGAAATACCGACCCAGGGCGCGAATCGACCGGTGAGGGTCGTGTCGTTGCTGAGCTGTTTTTTTAGCGTAAATCCCAAGACGTTCTGAATGAACCCGGTGCGAATGCGAGACATCGTAAGATGCCCGTTCTCGTCGCCATAATCATAGAATCCCTGCCATATTTGTTCGCCCGCCGGCAAGGCGTCGCCGAACGCGACGCTGAGGAAGGTATTCAACCGCCCGTCGAGAGACAACTCCCAGCCTTTCGCGCTGGCCAGTGGAATCTCGGCAGATGCCTGGTGAGCAACAGCACACACTGCAGCGCCGACGAGAGCGCATAGGACTCGCTTGTTCATTTGGATTTAGATTTTCGAGAATTGGGGCTTGGGTGACGGGGTTTGAATACCGGAGGTCTGGGTCTCACTGCCCGAGGTGATCTCGACGACCCGGTACCCACCTTTGAGGCGGAAGCCGATGTACACGGCGCCGAAGATAACAGTCAAAATGATGGGAAGGCGTGCCACCGAGCTTAGGGCCGCGCCGGCACCCAAGCTGTCAAATTTGGACCCCATAATCGGAAGCACGAGACCCACCGAAAGCATGCCGGCTCCGCCCATGATGCCCAAGAGCAGCGCCCCGCCGCGGGGAAACAACTCTGACGTAACACCCAACATCGTCGGCCAAAAGAACGTCTTCCCGACCCCGAATACCGTGGCTGCGAGAAAGGCGACAAAGACGGACGTGCCCGCGTGCAGGTTGCCGAGCGCGAAGAGGCCGACGGCCGACAAGGCAGAGCACAAAGTCAGAGCCGCAAAGGGCGAGAACTTGTGCACCAAGCCGCTGAAGAAGAACCGCAACACGAACATCAGCCCGGCGGTGTAGACAAGGAACATCACGCCCTGAAGCCCGGTCAAATCCTTCATCACCGACGGGAACCACTGGTCGGGGCCGAGTTCCGTAGCGGCCGTCATCCACATGCAAACGAAGAGCAGGAGAAAGAGCGGTCGAAGAACCTGGGCGAACATTTCGGACGCGGGAACGTTCGACGCGACGCGTTCGGTCTTGGGATATTGCTGCCCAAGAGCCATGACGAAGTAGATCGCCGCGGGGATCATGATGGTGCCGAGTTTGATCTGCCAGCTAGCGCTCAGTTGCGTAAGAACGAGGGCGACCAGTCCGCCGACCACCAGTCCTCCCGGCCAGAAGGCATGCAAGACGTTCAATTTCCTGGTCTTCTCCGTGTTGTAGATCGTGGCGATGAGCGGATTGATCACGCCTTCGACGAGACCTTGCGACAAGCCCATGGCCAAGAAGCCGACGTAAAGCATCGTCGTGCCGGGGGTCGAAAAAATTGACTCTACCGGGGCATCGGGCCTCGGCGCGAACAAGACGAGAAGCACGCCACCGATGTAACCAACGGCGGAGACGATGGGCAGGGCCTTCATTCCCACCGTGTCGATGATCAATGCGCTGATGAAGATCGCGACGGTGAATCCCCAAAACGCGGGGCCCCAGACGAGCCCCATTTGTTCTTTGGTCAGATGGAACGCAGAGCTCAGCGAAGATTCAACGTCGCCTCGAATGGCAAACACCATGGACGTCGTGAGCAGAGAAAGGCAGCTGGTCACGAATAGTTTCTGCTTGTTCATTTCTGCGTCCCTTTCATCTTCGTCGCGGCAAACAATCCATCATCTTGGTATCGTTAACATTTCTCCCGAAACTGGACGGACCTCGGTGCCACACACCTCGAACGGCGGGCCCTTACCACAGTGTCGAACGGGCGCACCAGGCCTTAAATGGCCGGTCACTCCAAGCTGGATCATCGGTCCCAACGTTTGGGGCTTGCCTCCTCTCTTTCTCGGCGTCACCCTTGCCCCCGTTCGCCTTCTCCGCCGACTCCGTCGGTCCCGTCTCCGTGATCGATCCCCGCCGATGGACGCCAGGTACGGCTTCACAATGAGTCGGTTGCAGAAAGCTGCTTTGCCCGGTGCGGTGAGGACTGTTGCGCGCGGTATCGGCGCGATTGTCGTCGCCGTGGTTTGCAGCGGTGCCGGGTCGGGATGTGGCAGCCAGGAGACGGATCGCGGAGTCTCTCCGCAGAGCGATGCTGGGGGCAGCGCGTCGGGGACGGATGGCGCCGATGGCCCCGGATACGTTGCATCGGACGGGTCTGGGGGTCGAGTCGACGAAGGCGCCTCGGATGCATTGTCCGAATCGAGCGGTCGCAATGGGGAGATCGACGGGGCTCAAGATGCGGGCCAGGACGGCGGCGGCCAAGGCACCGGCGGGGAAGGCGGCGGCCAAGACGCACAGATGGCCGACGGCGGCGGGCAAGGCGCCGGGGCGGAGGCGAGCTTGCCTGCTTTGGTGTTGCTGTACCATTTCAGCACCACGACCATTCCGACTCCCACTCAGGCAGCATTTTACAAGAATGTGCTTGCCGGATGGGGCTATGGCTCAGAAGACTCCGTTGATCCCGGCAAGTTCACCGACGTGAACCTAAGCCGCTACGCCGCGGTCGTGATGAACAACACCTGTTTCTGGCCTTTCGGCCAAAACAAGGACGGGTCGCCGGAGGCGATGGCGCTGCAGCGGTTTCTCGCACGCGGGGGTGGCCTGTTTGGGACCCACTGCGCGTCGGTGACCGATGCGGCGGTGACCAAGCTGTACAGAGACCTCCTTGGCGGCCATGGAGGCAACGGTAACTTCGACGGCGCGAGCAGCTGCCGCAAGATCGGCGATCACCCAACAATCACCCAGCTTCCCGCGCAGTTTGGGTTCACCGGCAATCTCGACAACACGGATTTTATCGCGCCGACGACGACCGTCTCCGTCATGTGCAAGTGGGGCGGGGGCGCGATGCTCGATGTCGCGGTGTCGTGGTATCGCACCGAAGGGGCCGGGCGGGTCTTTTATACTAACTTTGGAAAAGTTGACTCTGACCTGACCGACCCCGTGCTGGGCGGCAAGCACATCGTGCCGGGTCTTTCCTGGGTCCTGCGGCGAAACTAGGACCCCACCCAGCCGAAGCTAGTTGGCGCATTCGAAAAAATGCTCGGCGAGTGCGTCGGTGTAGGTCCTAAGAGTGCCAACGAGAAATCGAATGGCGCGTGCAGCACCACAGAGATATGAGGAAGATTACAAGAGCATGCGACCCTTGGAGAAGATCGGGCAGTTGGCGCTAGTCGGGGCGTGCCTCACCGGAGCGGCCTGCACGGGACAAATTGGCCACCCGGCTGGCGGGACGGCCGCGGGCAGCGGCTCGTTGGGCGTCGCCTCCGGCAATGGTATCGGCTCGTCGGGAGGCGGCCCGGCAAGCGGGTCCTCCGCCACCTCGGCGGGCGGGGGCGCAAGCACGGGCGGTGTTACCGTTACCGGGCCGGCGAGCGTTCTGAACCTCCCCTCGGGGACCCTGCCGTTGACGCTCCTGCACAGGCTAACGGCGTTTGAGTTCACAAACAGTATGCAAGACTTGTTGGGAAGCGGCGTACCGCTCGGGCCCGTGGAGGCCGACACGCTGGTCGGGGGTTTCGCGACTGTGGGCGCTTCTTCCGTGTCGACCTCGCCGGCCGGCATCGGCCAGTACGAG
>WNFJ01224200.1_pt2 | contig 34311 bp, 26 predicted proteins | sample 5400461 | NCBI WGS metagenome assembly WNFJ01 (sample SAMN13153349, study PRJNA577476) | soil metagenome | isolation source: 115 cm saprolite on Douglas fir-dominated hillslope | place: USA:California | collected 2013-09-17
GGTTTGAGCATTCCCCTCCCGTAGGCCTCCTAATCGCCGCCACTACTTGATGGGATGAGCCATTCCGTCGGGATACGTGTGTTCCGACAACTGATTCATGTTCGGGTCTGCGGCTTCTTGCTGCAAAGACTAGGAGATTTCTATGCAAAAGGCGCATTTGTACGAAGCGATTTCGCTGCTGAACCACGGCGTCGACGTGGCGGTACGTGGCCTCGAACGGCTGAAAAAGGCTCCTGGTGTTGCTGAGGGAATTTATCGAGCGACGGTCGCGACGCTTGAGCATGCGCGCGCCCAGGTGAACCTACGATTTCTCGCGGACATGGAACAGGCCGAAAAGCGAGACGCGGCACGCTATGAACAGCGAGAAAACGGCTAACAAAACTCAGAGACAAGGTTCCATACAGGAGGTTCTGCGCAAGCTCGGCGAACGCATTCGCGCTAAGCGCAAAAGAAAAGGGCTATCGCAAGAAGGCTTCGCCGACCTTTGCGGCCTGCACCGAACAGAGAGATGGGGCTTTTGGAGTGCGGCAAGACAATTCCGAGACTGGACACGTTGCTACTTGTCTCTCAGCATCTCGGGCTTTCTGTTTCTGACTTACTACAGGGGATTGAGTCATGAGCAAGAAAAAGTCGAAGATCGTGATGGTTGACGGCATTCCGATAAAGCCGATCAGCGCAGCAGAACACCGGCGGATCGACGTGCGAATCAAGAAGAAGAACGAAAAGCTTCGGAAACGATACCGCGAGGTTCACGGCAAGAGAGTGGACTGGATTTCGCATTGGATTGAAGAAGGCATTCTCTTTTTCACCGTGAGATTCATGGATGGGAAGTGCTTCTCCGTCACCTACAGTCCGTGCGTCGTCTTGGACGCCGTGGATTTCTCGGATATGTCCACAGGTGACGGCGTAATTCTCAAACAGTACTACCAAAGGCCGAACCTCTAATGGGCGAATGGAAGATTCCGGTCCCGCTCCGAATGCGGGGCGATCTGCGGGCAGAAATGATTGCATTTGCCGAGCGGGAGAAACGTTCCCTCGGCAATCTGGCCGTAATTCCCTTGGAGTGGAGTTTCGAGCAGTTGAAGGCGGCTGGCAGCACCACGAAATTGTTGGGACGAAGCGCGAAGAGATTGAACAAGCTCACCCGGGACCGGAGACTCAAGCATGGGTGAATGGAAAGCACAAATCAGTCTTCGCGTCCGTCAGGACTTGCGCCGCGAAATGGAAGAGTTCGCTGATAAAGGAACGAGCATTGGCACTGGCGGCGGGACACACATTCACAAAAAGTACGTGTGCGCGAATTACTTCAACCGTGGCACCTGCGGAAACGATCTCTATATCCGCCGCGACATTCTGGAGGAACGATTGTTGGGGCGCCTGCAGCGCGAGCTGCTTCGGCCAGAGGTGATCGATTACACCGTGGCGGAATTTGGCCGACAGCTACGGGCCGCGCTTTCAAGCATGTCGAACGATCTCGCAGTCCTCCGCCGGCGAAAAGAGCAACTCGAAGGCGAGATAGAGCGCTTTGCTGAGGCTATAGCTCGCGGTGGACCGCTCGATGCACTGGTGCAGCAAATCGCCGTGCGCGAAAAGGAACTGAAGGCAATCACCAATCGCCTGCTCTCTGCGAGCTCTGCTTCAATTGAAGGCCAGCTCCGCGAACTTCGCCAGTTCGTCGAAAAGGGCATCTCCGATTTGCGCTCACAGTTGAACCGCGACACGGCTCTGGCGAAAACGGAGCTACAGAAACACCTCAGCGAAGTCCGCATGACGCCGACGAAAGAAGGAGAAGATTGGCACTATGTCGCGGAGGGGGATTGGGATTTGCTAGGAACTGGCCCGAACGCGCCAGTTCTAGGACTGGCGCATTCGGATGGTTGCGGGGGTCAGATTTGAACTGACGACCTTCGGGTTATGAGCCCGCTTCATGACTATAGCGGATGAGTGACGCGAGGTCAAACGCAGCCAGTGATGCAGCCGCGTCAACCTCCTCCAATCAAAGACCGCTTTCGCGAGGCGTGGTCACGGGCCGTATGTCCACGTGATGATTTCCTGCGTGGCGGTCTGTCCGCCGGTGCCAGCTGTGAAGCCGACGAAAGCGGTGCTTCCGCCGACCGTGCCGGGGATATTAATGGTCCAGGCGTTCGTGAACGTGGCATTGGTCACGGTATCCGTAATGGTCATCGTGAGCGTGGTGCCGTTGTAGGTCATATGCACCTGGAAGATGTCGCCGCTGTGAAGGTTTACCCCGCCGCCGAGCGTAATCGCCGGGCTAGTGGGAGACGCGCCGTTGGTGTACAGCCCCGTGGAGTTGTTGCCCTCCTGCGCATTCTGGAACAGGTCGAATTTCACCGCGACGCTGGTGGGAATTCCAGGCGTTCCGCCGGGTGCGCCTGGGCCGTAGCCGAGTCCCCCACCTAAAGGTCCCAGCGCCGTTGTTCCGGCGTTCTGGATCGTGAAAGTCATACCGTCGGCGTTGGGATTCGTTAGCTGAAGACTGAAGTCAGTGGTGAAGGTCTGCACATTCACCGGCGTGGCGAACCAGGCGCTGCTTGCCTCCAACTGCCCGCCGTCGGTGAGCCGCAAACGAGTTCCGTTCAGCGTGGTGCGTCCGTTGGAGCTCAAGCCGGTCGCGGTAAAGCCGGAAGCAAAATTGATGGTGGGTGAGCCACCGCTCTGAATGGTGATTACTGAGGTGGCCGTGTTGCTCTGCGTGAAGCCTGACGCGGTGGCGATCGCTTTTACCGTAGTGGTCGTGCTGACCGTGAACGGGTTGGTGTACGGTGTCGATGAGGGGCTCGGCGGGCTTCCGTCCAACGTGTAGAAAATGTTCGAGCCGGCGGTGGAGTCCGTGATGGTCACCGTTTGCGAAGAAGTGTATGTGCCGGTCGCCGGAGAAATTACCGGTGTGGCCGCGGGCGATTGCGAATTGATGGTGATCACGGAAGTCGCCATCGGGCTCTGACTGAAACCTGACGCCGTGGCGATGGCCTTTACCGTGGTCGTCGTGCTGACCGTGAACGGGTTGGTGTACGGTGTCGATGAGGGGCTCGGCGGGCTTCCGTCCAACGTGTAGAAAATGTTCGGGCTGGCAGTGGAATCCGTGATGGTCACCGTTTGCGAAGATGTGTATGTTCCCGTTGCAGGCGAGATCACAGGAGTAGCGGCGGGTGGCTGCGTCGAGCCATTAGACGAGTACGTCCAGGAAATGATCTGCTGTGTCGCGGTCTGCTGAAACCGACGAAAGCGGTGTTTCCGCCTACAGTAGCGGGGATATTAATGGTCCAGGAAGTCGTGAACGTGGCATTGGTCACGGTGTCTGTGATGGTCATGGTGAGCGTCGTGCCATCGTAGGTCATGTGCACCTGGAAGATGTCGCCGCTGTGAAGGTTTACCCCGCCGCCGAGCGTAATCGCCGGGCTAGTGGGAGACGCGCCATTGGTATACAACCCTGTGGAGTTGATGCCCTCCTGCGCATTCTGGAACAGGTCGAATTTCACCGCGACGCTGGTGGGAATTCCAGGCGTTCCGCCGGGCGCGCCTGGTCCATAGCCGAGTCCCCCACCTAGAGGTCCGAGCGCCGTTGTTCCCGCATTCTGAATTGCGAACGTCATACCGTCCGCGTTCGGGTTGATGAGCTGCATTGCGAAATCGGTGGTGAAGGCCTGCACGTTTACGGCTGTGGTGAACCACGCGCTGGAAGCCTCCGATGCCCCACCATCGGTTAACTGCAGACGAGAACCGTTTAGTTTTGCTTGCCCATTAAGACTCAAGCCAATGGTGGTGAAGCCCGAAGCGAAATTGATGGCCGTCGAGCCACCGCTTTGAATAGTGATCACCGAGGTGGCCGTGTTGCTCTGCGTGAAGCCTGACGCGGTGGCGATGGCTTTTACCGTGGTCGTCGTGCTGACCGTGAACGGGTTGGGGTACGGTGTCGATGAAGGACTCGGCGGGCTTCCGTCCAGAGTGTAGAAGATGTTCGAGCCGGCAGTGGAATCCGTGATGGTCACCGTTTGCGAAGAAGTGTATGTCCCGGTCGCCGGACTGATGATGGGCATGGCGGCGCTCGGAGAACCTGAAGCGTTCGAGACGTAAGTCCAGTACGAAATATCCTGGACAACGGTGTAATGCCCTGTTCCTCCAGTAAACCCCACGTATGCGGTGTTCCCGGCCACAGTTCCAGGAATATTCACCGGCCAAGAAGTTGTGAACGTTTTACTGGTATTCGCGGTATCGGTGATGGTCAACGTGAGCGTCGTGCCGTCGTAACCGATGTGCACGGCAAAAATATCTTGGCTCTGAAGATCGACGCCGCCTCCCAGAGCGACCGCCGGCGTCATAGGCGCCGCGCCGTTGAGATAAAGGCCCGTGGAGTTGTTGCCCTCGCCCGCATTGCTAAACAGGTCGAATTTGACCGCCACGCTTTTCGGTATCCCCGGAGTGCCGCCGGGCGACGTCGCGCCGTAACCCAGACCCCCTCCAAGAGGCCCAACGGCAGTCGTACCGACGCCCTGAATGGTAAAAGTGAAACCGTCAGCGTAAGGGTTAGTTCCCGGCGTTTGCTGGAAAGCGAAATCGGTGGAAAATCCCTGGACGTTGACCGGCGTGGGATACCAGGCAGCCGCCGCCTCGAGCCCCCCACCGTCGGTGACGCGCAGGTGGGTGCCGTTCAACTTTGCCTGGCCCACAAACGCCATGGCCCCTGGTGTAAATCCCGTTTCGAAATTGATAGAGCTTGCCGCGTTCTGAACGATCGTATACAACCCGCTGGCGACCGGACTGTCGGCCAGATTCGGATCCGTGGCAATGGCCTTCAGCGTTGACGTCGCGCTTATCGTCACAGGTCCGCTGTACTGCTTGCTGAGCTTGGTCGGCGTCGAGCCGTCCGTCGTGTAATAAATCGTCGCGCTAGACCACGTATCGGTAATGGCAACGGACTGCGGCGAGGTGAAATTACCGGGAGGCAGGTTGAAAACTGGCATCGGGACTTGGTTGATGAGCGTGTAGGTCTCGCTAGCCACCAGGCTGGCAAGGTAACCGGGTCCACCGGCGATGGCTCGCACCGTTTGGGTGCTGGTTATGTTGAAAGGACCTGTGTATACAGCGGAGGCAGTCGTCGGGGCGCTTCCGTCCGTGGTGTAGAAAATCTGCGCGTTGGGTGAGGAGTCCGTAATGGTGACCTGTACGGACGGGTGGAACATCTGGCCGGCAGGATTGATGACGGGCTGAGCAGCTTGTGTGGCACCATTGAGCAGGCCGTAGACGCTGAGTTGATACTCCGCCCCGACATACACTTTGCCACTGGCGACGGTGGGCACGACGAACTTCACAGCGTTGCCGGGAGTGTCGCGGTTAGGATTCTGGTCGCTAGAGTACAGCGGGTTGGAGACGTCCGCGGCGTTGTGGGCGTAGAGAATTTCGGGACCCTGCGAGTCGAACGCATCGGTTCGGACATTCCAAACGATACCGTTGGTAGTTCCATTCGCCGAGACCGTGGGCGTAGAGCCAGGGAAGGGGGATCCCACAACAGAAGTGGACGTCGGAGTCGGGGAGATTGCCCCGTTTGAAAATGAGAACGCCTTCAAACGGTCATTGCTCGCCCAAAAATACAAATGACCGTTCCAGAATGCCCCCATGCCATACACTTCGCCGCTCAGGAAGGCCTTTGCTTGCGGGTCCGACGTGTTTGCGGGGGTATAGCCGCCGAGATTGTCCTGATTCAAGACGTAAATCCGAGCGGACTTTCCAACTTGCACCAGCAGGTGCTGACCTCCGCTGACTGAATCCGGCAATATTAGAACGCCTCCGGACCCTTGGTCCTTGTCGGAGGCGCTCAAGTTCGCTTGGTCGTAAGGCGTGAAATCATCGCCCACCGTAGTCGAGCCGGAAATCATGGTAGGTGCACCGCCGGCGAGATCCAGCTTGATGACGGAGTCCCCATAGTTCATCGTATTGGAGTGATTCGGCGCCACTGCGTCGTACGCACCGTTGCCTGTTGCAGCATACAAACGACCATAGGGATGGCCAACGGGGTCGGACACCACGGCGGCAAGGCCTGAGCCTCCAAGCCAGATTCCACCGCCTAGTCCGTTCGACGTTGAACACCAAGCGCCAGTCAGCTTCAGAGTTGCCGCGTCGTAGCCAAGAATCCATCCGTGATAAGGCCCGGTGTCTTCGTGCGATCCGAAGCCGAAGTAAACGATTCCGTTCAGCAGCAGGAGACCAGTGCGCTGGTTCGTCCACTTAGGGTCGAATTTGAGCATCCCGCCGGAGCTGCCGTTCCCATTACCGGGAACCGACGCCGCCAGAAGCACCGGCCCACCGAATTTTTCGGCTCCCGTCGCAATGTCGAGTGCGTGCAGGGCGGGCGAGGGCGACGCCATTCTCTTTTATCTTTCCCACCAGATATATCGTGTTGGTCGCAGGGTCGATGACAGGGGTGCCTGTAATACCCACCTCAGGAACCAGGTCGGTTTCGCCCATGTCGCTGGCCGGCACCGGTGTTGCTGTTGCTCCGGCGGCAACGCCATGTGCGGAATCCAGCAACGTTATCTGCCACAAGGGCTTGCTGTTGGGCCCGAGGTTGCCGTCGGCGTCGAACGCATACACGCTGTCGTGCTCGGTGGCTACGAACACCACATTGTGTTTGGTGCCCGCCTGCGGAGTGCCCGCGCCCATCGTAATGTTCGCCATGTACAGCGGTTGCGCGACGACGTAGCCGTCCACAACGTAGTAAAACAGCTTGCCGAAATTGTTGGCGTTCACGTTGGAGGGAGTGAGGACTGTCTCGCCCGTGTTCGCGCCCGTGCGCGCAGCGTCGTTGTGCTGCGTGGTCACGTTTTGCGCAGGAGTGCTGCCCGCAAGGAGGAAAATCGTCATGGAGCCCAGAATCAAAGACAGGCGCACTTCTCTGTTAGTGTTCTTGGCAAACACGCGGTTCTCCCTGTGGCAAAGAATTCAATCGTTTATCGTTGCTATTTAGCGGAGGCCGATTAAAACGGTGCTCCAACCCTTTCGGCTATGCACCGAATGGATCGTCACCCCTGGGCATCCGGCCGGGCGCGGGAGGGAATGACACATATCGGTCACGTACGATTCAAGAAGACAGCTACCCCACAACGGCCTCAGTCTAGGTAAGGTTCAATGAAGCGCGCAATACTAAGGACATGGTACAAAGCGGAAGGAACTTACTGGCGTCCGTAAATTGCTGTGCAGACGGCGCTTAGAGTGGGAGACTGGGCACGCGATGGGCATAGGGCGTCGCGAGCCGTATAAACACCACTCGCCGGCTCAGGGCCTAAATCGCCTTGGCTACAGGAAACACCTGATTGCGATATATCGCGCGTGGTTTACCTTCTGAATTAACACCATGCGTGAAAACGCTCATGGCGAGACCGACCCTCGCTGACGGACGGGTGCCTGCCTCCTCACACCGAACACAGGCACCTGTCCCCCCTTTTCTTCCCTACTAATCTAACGGTTTGCTTTGAATCAAGCGGGGGGAGAGCTTGCCAATTCTGCTCGGGCGTTCGCGTCGACGTTGCGGAGATACCGGCGCGCTAAACGTTCAGTCCGTGACTGCGGCACAGATGCACGATTCCCAGCCGGTTTGCCGCGCCCACTTTTTGCTTCATGCGATACAGGTGATTCTTGACGGTCTGTTCCGATAGGCAGAACTGATCGGCGATCTCCTTGTTGGAAGCCCCTCGCGCCAGCAGCGGCACAAGCTCTTGCTCGCGCTGCGTAAGTCCCAAGGAATCACGCACGAGCGAAGAGGGGAGAGAATTCGCGCTCTTCTCGAAATAGTTAAAAAGCAGCTGGCAGAGGTGCCCGTCGCAAAACGCGCCCCCGCGGCAGACCACCTGCACCGCCTCTAGCACGCGCTGCGATGATGCATCGCGCAAAACGTATCCCGCAATCCCGCCGCGAATACACTTCAGAAATTCCTGCGGTTCATCGTTCATTCCGAGCATCATGATACGGACGCCCGGAGCATGCATCCGCGCCATGCGAACAATGGACAAGTCGCTCGCCACATCGCCGCCGGAATTCAAGAGGAGTAAATCAGCACAGGATTGCGTCAGCTCTTGCACCCTTTCGACGGTCGCGGCGCTCTGCCCCACGACCTGCAGATCATTGCGCTTGGCCAATAGCTTGCCCAACGTTTCGCGGAGCAGGCGGTTGTATGCCATCACATAAATGCGCCATGTGGTTTCCGTCGCGCGTTTGGTTTCGCCGCTCAAGGCTGAGCGCGCGTCTCGCGCGGTTTCGGAACCGCGACGCTCCTCTACGATCACTTCCAAATCGGAGATAGGGCTTGTGAAGTTTTGTTTCATCCCTGAACCCTATCCGTGTAAACGTATGGCTTCTCAAATGCCACACTTCGACGGCTGGAGGGAGCGGCTGGGCAGCCGCAGCCGCGTGACGCATACAGGAACCGCACGTCACACTGGTCTGATTGACGCGCGCGGGTGCCGGATGCCCGTCTGGCTGACAAATTCCAAAAAAAGACTCGGCTGCACGAATAGCAAACGACGGTACTCCGCCGGAATAGGCTAAATCCCCTACAACCAATAGGCTGTGCCCCTACCATGCACTACAATTCTGCCTGCGCTTCGCGTACTAACTTGCCAGGCGCCGCCGTCCTTCTCGCTCGCGAGCCGCCGGGCGCGCGCGCGTCGGTTTTTTTCGCTTTTGGGCTTCTGAATCCTGCAGGCTCCGTTTTAGCGCCTCCATCATGTCGATCACCGGAGCTCGCTTGGGCGGCGCCTCTTCCACGATCGTCTTCCCTTCCCGCTTCGCTTCGATCAGCGCCTTCAGATTTTGTTGAAAGGTGTCGTGATATTTCTGCGGCTTGAAATCCCCGGCGAGGCTTTCGACTAGCTGCTCCGCGAGCTTGATCTCCTGCGGCTTTAGCTTCACATCCTCGGGGAGTTTTCCGTAACCCTCGACACTGCGGATTTCGTTGACGAAATACATCGTGTGAACTGTCAGGCCATGACTTCTTGGCCGTATGAATACCGTGTATTCCCGCAAGTGCATCGTCACCTTCGCAATCCCCACACGATCCGAGTCTTCCAGTGCCTTGACCAGAAGTACGTAGGGTTTCGCGTTGTCCTTCTCCGGCAGCGCGAAGTAGGAGGACTCAAAAAATATCGGATCAATCTGCGAGCCTTTGACGAAGGCCTGAATCTCCATCGTCCTGCTGGACTGCGGCATGATTTTCTTTAGCTCCTCGTTTTCAATCAGCACGTACTTTCCCTTCTCGTATTCGTAGGCCCTTACTACCTCCGACCGGTCTACGATGCGGCGGTGCGTGGGGCAATATAGAGGTTGACGCAACCGCGTATGACATTCCTTATGAATCTGGTGCAGCTTGATGCGCTCGGGGCGCGCGGCCGCGTACAACCGGATGGGAATGCTCAGCAGGCCAAAGCTGATGGCCCCGTTCCAGACCGAAGTCGCCATCTTCTTTTTCTCCTGGACAAATGGTAGGTCGGCAAGAGCGCCGCGCAATAGGGTAAAACCCTCACTCGCTTGAACTCGCACCGCGAGCCGAGGAGTCGAGACCCTAATAACCACGCCCATTGCGCAGCGACCGCTCCCTGAACGCCGGACATTTTACGGCAGGCGGCGCGGTGCGCGCACTATAATGCGATGAGAATGGCTGAACTCGCGGAATATCGTCGCAAGCGCCGCTTTGAGGAGACGCCCGAGCCTCGCGGAAAGAAAGCTCGCAAAGACGAAAAGATATTCGTCATCCAAAAGCATGCCGCGCGTCGTCTCCACTATGATTTGCGCCTCGAAGTCGGCGGCGTGCTCAAATCCTGGGCCGTTCCCAAGGGACCTTCGCTCAATCCGGGGGACAAACGATTGGCGATTCAGGTGGAAGACCACCCGTTTGAGTACCGCACTTTCGAAGGAACCATCCCCGAGGGGAACTATGGCGCCGGCGAAGTCATCATCTGGGACCAAGGCACGTACGAACCGGAAGGTGCTCTCAGTGCCGAGGAGCAACTCGAACGCGGCGAACTGAAGTTTCGTTTACACGGCCGCAAATTGAATGGAAGCTTCGTGCTGGTCAAGTTGAAACGCAGCCAAGGCAAGAATGAATGGCTGTTGATCAAGCACCGCGACGAATACGCAGACCCGCTGTGGAATGTGGACGAACACGGCGAGTCGGTTGTCAGCGGCCGTCCTCTACCCGAGACGCAAAAGGAGAAGAGATCCGACCAGGACTCTACCCCACTCAATCCCGCGCAGTTGCCCGGAGCCCGAAGCGCTCCGATGCCGCGCGAGGTTTCCGTTACACTGGCCAAGCTCGCGGACAAACCTTTCTCCGACCCGAACTGGCTTTTCGAAATTAAGTGGGACGGTATTCGCACCGTCGCCTTTGTGGACAACGGCGATGTGCGCCTATTTTCACGCTCCAAGCGCGATGTCACCGCGGAATTCCCTGAGTTTCAGGACCTGGCCAGACACCTGCGTGCGGGCACGGCCATACTCGACGGTGAAATCGTCACGCTGGACGAAAACGGGCGCAGTGATTTCCAAAAGCTCCAAAACCGCTTCGGCGTCAGCAAACCTTCGCAGAAGCTGATAAGAGACGTGCCGCTCACCTATTACCTTTTCGATGTGCTCTATTGCAATGGCTTCGATGTGCGAAAAACCCCGCTCTTGCAACGAAAAGATTTGCTGCGTCAGATGCTTCGCGCCGACGACCAAGTGCGCTATTCGGAGCACCAACTCGAGAAAGGCAAAGAACTGTACGCCGCAGCGAAGCAAAAAGGCCTGGAGGGCATCGTTGGGAAGCAGGTCGAGAGCCCCTATACGGGAAATCGCACGAGCCTCTGGCTGAAATTCAAGATCGTGAACGAGCTCGACGCCGTGATCGTCGGCTGGACAGCACCGCGCCGCACGCGCCAGTATTTTGGGGCGCTGGTGCTGGCGTCATTCGACGAAAAAAAGAATTTGCAATTTATTGGCAGCGTGGGCACGGGCTTCGACCAAAAAACACAAAAGGATCTGCTCGCGCAACTCGAAAAACTGCGCGTCGCGCGTTCGCCTCTGCACGATCCTCCCAAATTACGCGAACACGTTGAATGGGTGCGGCCCGCAATGGTTGCGCGAGTCAAATACGCGAACTGGACGGAAGACAATCACTTGCGCGCGCCCGTTTTCCTGAGCATCCGCAAGGACCGCACTCCGGAAGAATGCACCTTCGCCGCCGCGCGGCCTGAGCACGCTCCAGACCCGCCGTCTGTGACAGCGCCAACTTCGCGCCCAAAAGCTTCCACGGACGACGCGGGTTTTGAGGAATTGGCTCACGGCACATCCGAGAACCTCCACCTGCAGGTCGACGGCAGGACGCTCGCGCTCACGCATTTGAACAAAATTTATTTTCCGGAGTCCGGCATCCGGAAGCGCGATCTCCTCGCGTATTACTACGGCATCGCGGATCATATTCTTCCGTTCCTTAAGGACCGTCCCTTGGTGATGCGGCGCTACCCAAACGGCATCCAAGAGCAAAGCTTCTTCCAAAAGGAAGCGCCGAAATCCATTCCCAGTTGGATCCAGCGAGCCACCGTATATTCCGACGAGCGCGGGGGCGAAATGGATTACGTAATGGCTCAAGACCGCCCTTCGTTGCTCTTCCTCACCAATCTCGGCTGCATCGATCACAATCCGTGGTCGAGCCGCTTCGACAACCAGGATTATCCCGATTACGTCTTTTTTGACCTCGATCCCACGCCCGAGACGCCATTCAGCACCGTGCTTCGCGTGGCCCGCTCGATTTACAAGGTGCTGCTCTCAACGCGGCTCGCCTGTTTCTTGAAAACTTCCGGCGCCACCGGATTTCACGTCTACGTGCCCCTCGAGCCGATTTACAAGTACGCGCAGACGCGCACGTTCGCGGAGATCATTAGCCAGATCGTCGCTTCCGAGCTGCCGCGAGACACGACGCTCGAGCGCAGCGTCCGCAAGCGCCCGCCCGGACGCGTGCTGCTCGATGCCTTGCAGAATGCAAAGGGCAAGCCATTGGCAGCGGTTTATTCCGCGAGGGCCCATCGTGGAGCCACGGTGTCGACCCCAGTGAGCGCAGAAGAGCTTATGAATGGGAACATCGACCCTGAAGCTTGGACCATCAAGACTGTACCGTCTCGGCTGGAAGCCGCCGGCGATCTCTGGAAAGACGTTTGGAAGAAACGGCAAACCCTGGACGCAGCGCTCGAAGCCATGAGCCGCCGCCTCTCCAAGGGAAAGCAAAAATAGTGTTCCCAAATAAAAAACGGCGGCTGGGTCCTTGGAACCCCAGCCGCCGGCTTGCAGTCCACGCTTTAGGCCCGCGCACCTCGGGCCTTTCCGCGCGGAGCCTCTTCTTCGTCGTCCTCGCTTCCGCTCTCCTTAGGTTGCACGTTAATTTCCTCGCCTAGTTGCGTGAGTTTTTCGTCTGTCTCCTTCTCTTCCTCGAGGGTCTTGTCCAGCAGAGCGCTCGCTTCGCTCTCGCCCAACAAGTCCGCCCAAGTCCTCACGCAGCCGTAAGCCGCGATCTCGTAATGCTCGACGCGCTGCGCGGCGGAGATCAACGCCGCATCCATAACTTCGCCCTCGAAATCCTCCTCCATGATTTCCTCGCCCTCCTTGATAAGGCCCATCATGCCGGCGCATTTCTTTCCGGAAGGCTTCTCGCCGAGGTTGTCAAAGATTTCCTTCAGGCGATCCACGTGGCCGCGTGTCTGCTCCAAGTGTTCCTCGAAGCCCGAGCGGAGCTTCTGTGAGGACGCGGCCTTGGCCATCTTTGGTATAGCCTTCACCAAACGGTTCTCTGCGTCATACAAATCCTTTAATTCATCGACATACAATTCCATCAAAGCGTTATGCTGCATTGCTGCTCTCCTTTTGTTTTGGCAATTCTCCCGATTCTCGCGTTCCGCGGGCCTTGTGTGACGTTAGAAGCTGGGGCAGGCGGCGTCCATACACAAATGTCTCTAACCTTTTCCTCGTGAGCGGGTAACGAGGCGCAGATCATCCCGAACTGGTCTCTGGTGAAGGACACATCGAAGAAGTTAATTCCAAATTCAGCGGAACTCCGGCTCCTTACCCTCTTTCATCAGAATTCTCTCCAGGACCTGGACCTGGGCTTAGTCTTAACGTGGCATGATCCATGCCAAGGGTTCAATCGAGCTTTCGCTGGACGGCTGCCTCGCAACCACGCTGGTCCTGGGGTATCTAACCTATGAGCGTGGTGACGCACATGGGCGCGATGCTATCGGCAAATACGGCCGGAATACCGCGATGGGGCTTGCCGCCCTGGACCATTGATTTCCATTCGGAGCATCAAGGGCTCCCGGAGGAAGTTGAATTCGCTGTCGTTGGCGGAGGCTTTACCGGTTTGGCCGCGACGGCTTGGCTGCGGCATTTCGAACCCAATAAGCGCGTGGCACTTTTTGAGGCCAGCCGCATCGGCGCAGGCTCCAGCGGACATACCGGGGGAATGGCACTCTCAGAAACGGCGGCGGGGGACTTGCCCGGACTGGGCGATGTGCTGGCGGGTTTTTCCAGCATTCTACGGGAGCTCCGGGTTCAGTGCGATTTGACTCTGCCCGGCACATGGGAGATCGGCCGGCAGGGAGTGATGCCGAATTCCTCGATCGCGTGGAACGATTCCGGCACGCTGGGGGTCACGCGAGAGGTGCCCGGCGGCACAATCGATCCCGGCAGGATGCTGAGCGGCCTGGCGCACGCCGCGAGCAAACGTTGCGCGCAAATTTTCGAAAATGCGCCCGTCGAAAACTTGAGCCTGGAGGAATCGCCCGTCCTGAACATTCAGGGAAAGCCAGTGCGCGCTCGCTGCGTCCTGATAGCAACAAACGCCGAGTCCCTGGAGCTGAGCGGTCTTGCGGGCCGCGCGCAGGCGAAATTCACGATGGCGGTGGCGACGGAACCGCTGTCGCCCGAACAGATTTCGTCGCTAGGGCTCGCGCAGGGCAAACCGTTTTATACCGTCGATCTGCCATATTTGTGGGGCCGTCTCTTCCACAAAAACCGCCTGATTTTTGGAAGCGGATTGGTGCATCTTGAGGATTGGCGGGAATTGCTGACGTTGAATGTTTCGGAAGGCCAGCCAGCCGAGCTTCTGGCGGACCTCGAAAAACGTGTGCGCGAACTGCATCCCGCGCTGCGCGGTGTCCGGCTGAGTCATCGCTGGGGCGGACCGATTTTGATCGCGGACAGGTGGCAGCCGGTGTTTACGCGGCATCCAGAGAATCGGAACGTGATTGTGCTGGGGGCGTATAGCGGACACGGCGTGGCACAATCGGTTTATCTGGGCGCATGGGCGGCCGAAGCAATGCTTGGCAGGAGAGAGTTGCCTGATTGGAGCCTGCCGGATTAAGTACGCGGTAGGACGCACCATCTCCCATGCAAACAATTTCAAAAGGTTGTTTTTTTGATGTGTATCTAACACTTCGCGAGGGTGATGTACTTTTTTTCTAAAGCATTTGCAACATCGCTAAGCATTTGCAATATCAAAGTTTGACCTGTCAGGATGCTGACAAACTGTCCAAGCGAATCAAAGCGCTTGACACTGATCTAAATTTCTCCGCCTGCAGTGTTCTTGTTTCCCGGCACTTCCAAGGGTTGCATGAAATTCCCACTTGGCACCCCAAGTGCTCCTCCTCCACTTGCATGCTACTTCTATAGGTCTCACTAAGGACGGCACCTATGTCGAAAAAACGCGCTGCCCTTCGCACGAGTCGGTTTGACTACCGTTTTTCGCGCGAGGTGGGACAGTGATCCGGGACGAGGATGGCTGCCTTGAGGGCGCTGCATTTCCGGGGCGTGCGGCAAGTTCTTCACGGTACCGTTCCATCTCAACTTCTGCGGCGCCGTACACCAGCACGCCGCGAACCGTAGGTACTTTACGGCATGGGGCACACCCGCAAACGTTTTTTGTACTACGCGGGTGCGACTGCAAGTTTTGTGACCTATTGAGGATACAGCCAGAAAAACCTGAAGTCCCGCGTGGTAACAGGCGCGCGAGTACTTTGGCTTTCGCGGCTGGTACTTTTCCTTCCACACTTTTTCGAACCTTTTGATTCTCTGCGTTTGTTCCTAACCTCGGGATTGCGTCTCGGCGACTTTCGCCGCTCGGGAGCGGTTGTTATGGAAAATGCAGTGCGCGTGCTGGTGGCCAACCGTCCGCGCCTTCTTCGCGAAATGGTGATGTCGGCGCTTGCCGAGCAGGAAGGGATCGATGTCGTCGGAGAAGCGGATGACGAGCGCGACGTCCCAGAAATGGTGGCGCGAACCAAGCCGGATTTTTTGCTGATTGGGATGGAGGAAGGGCGCAGGCGTCCACGGATTTGCGATGTTTTGCTGAAGCAGTATCCGTCGTTGCGCATCATTGCCGTGGCGCAGTCTTCGAATGTGGGAATTTTTTATTGGGCGTCGTTCGAGATTCATTCGGCGACTCTGGAAGCGAGCGAGGAAGGGCTGTTGGAAGTGATTCGCAAAAAAGATGCACTGCCGGGAGGACGAATCTCTTGAGAACAAAGCCGCGCGAGCAAAAAAACAAAGTGGGTCGGGCCGTTTACGGGATGCAACGTGCGACGGCACTAGTGCTCGCGTGGGTTCTTGCGACCGGCCCGTTGCTTTCCGCTCCGAATGCCGCGGCCGGACAGCAGCAGGACCAGCGCGCGCCGCAAGAGGCCGGACGTTCGAATACGCAGATGCCGGCGGGATTCGAACGCCGGCAGTCTTCCTCGGATTTGGTCTCGGAGAATTTGGCAAGGGTAACGGCTACCGCCGATCAAATCCTGGCCGCGCTGAACAAGGATCCAGGGCTCATGGTGGAGCTGAAGACCCTTTATGCGCGGGAGGCGGGGCTGCAGGGGCAGGTCCTCGAGGAAAACGATTTGACCGATGCGGCGGTAGAGGCGCGGCTGCGGCAGGATCTGCGGCTGCGCATGCTGGCCACCAAGCTCTTGCAGCGGTACGGATATTTGTTGCCGCGGATCAATCCTGATTCAGATATGGCTGAGGAGCGGATGCTGATTTTGCGGCAAAAAGCCCAGGACATGCAGCGAGCGGCGGCGCGGCAGGAGCTCGCTGGGCAATTGCCTTTCGCGCAGGCAGCCGGATGCGATCCGCGGGCGGATCTGTCGTGTCTCGCCGGACAAATGGGATCTGGAGGAGTTGCCGCGGGCGCGCTGCAAAACGGCGTAGGCTCGCCCCGACAAACGGATGCGCCGCAGCAAACACCGGTGCCCGACTACTCGAATACGTCTTCGGAGATTCGCACAGCGAGCACGCCCCCGAGCACCAACGTCGAAACCTTATTGGCTTCGGCGAAGGCGGGTGACAGCAGCAATGCCATAAGCCTGAATCCGCCGAGCGGCTTCAGTTTGCCGAAATTCGGCGGCATGAGCGATTCGCCTTTGCCTGTTTCGCAATCGGATGCGCTCGGTGCGCTGGCATTGACCTCGGCAGGTGCATCAGAAAAACGCGGAGGCGGAACGGCTGATTCTTCGCGCGCTGGTGGACTCGACATCGATCAGCTATTGAGTGCCTACAAAAACGCCCAGCCGATCGCGGCGGAATTTGAACCGGTGCGCATGGTGCGGGAGCCGAGTCCTTACGCGAATGTTCCCGCGCTGTATGACTTGTATGTGCAGGCGAGAGCAAGCAATCAGCCGACACAGCGATTTGGGTTGAACGTGTTCCAGCGCGGCGCTGCGAAGACGGACTTGCTGCCCATGGATTTGCCGGTCGGGCTGGACTACGTGGTCGGGCCGGGCGACGGCCTGGCGATTGATTTGTGGGGCGGAGTATCACAACGGATTACCCGAACAGTGGACCGCGAAGGACGCGTGTCGCTGCCGGAGGCCGGGCCGGTATTAGTCGCGGGGAAGACCCTGGGCGACATTCAAGAGCAGTTGCAGCGGATTTTGCGCACACAATTTCGTGATGTCTCGGCGGATGTGTCGCTGCTGCGCTTGCGGAGCGTGCGCGTGTACGTGGTCGGAGAAGTGACGGCTCCGGGAGCTTACGACATCAGCTCGCTTTCGACGCCGCTGAATGCGCTGTTTTCAGCAGGAGGCGTGACTGCGCGGGGATCGTTGCGGCAGTTGGAACACTATCGTGGAAGCCAGTTAGTGGAAAAAGTCGACGCGTACGATTTGTTGCTGCGCGGAGTGCGGCGAAATATGCAACGGCTGGAGAGCGGAGACTCGTTGCGCGTACCGCCAATCGGCCCGACAGTGACGGTGGATGGAATGGTGCGGCGTCCCGCAAGTTACGAAATGCGGGCAGAGAAGAATTTGGAGGATGTGTTGGATTTGGCGGGCGGGATTCTTCCGGCGGCCGCTCTGCGCCATATCGAAGTACAGCGGCTGGTGGCTCATGAGAAGCGCACGATGTTCAGCCTGGATTTGGGCGAGGCCAGCGACACCGAAGCGGTGCGCGAGCAGATGCGGAAGTTTGCGGTGCAAGACGGGGATCAGATTCATATTTTTCCGATTGCGCCCTACAACACCGCGGCGATTTATGTCGAAGGGCACGTGCTGCGGCCGGGGCGATATTCCTACCACGAGGGGATGAAGCTGACGGACGTGGTGGCGTCGTACAAGGATTTGCTGCCTGAGCCTGCGGGGCGGTATGCGGAAATTATTCGATTGAAAGCGCCGGATTACCGTCCGGTGGTGGAGAGCTTCGACTTGACGAAGGCGCTGGACAATCCCCAGGCGTCGCCCGCGTTGCAGCCGCTCGATACGGTGCGGATTTTCGGGCGCTACGACTTTGAACCTGCGCCGGAAGTTATCGTAACCGGCGAAGTGCGGTCTCCGGGACGGTACGCAACTTCCGGGCAGCAGCACTTGCGTGATGTTTTGTTTCAGGCGGGCGGAGTTTCGCCCGATGCGTGGTTGGACTCGGCGCAGGTGTTTCGAACGATGTCGGACGGGACCACGAAAGTTTTCAGCGTAAATCTCCGGAACGCGCTGGACGGGAATGCGATCGACAACCTGGTGGTGGAGCCGCGGGATCGCGTGATAGTCCACCGGCACCCGGACTTCGAGGAACCGCGCAGCGTATACGTGCAAGGAGACGTGGCGCACCCCGGACGGTATCCGCTGGCGGGAAACATGCACGCTTCGGACTTGATTCGCTCCGCGGGCGGCTTGCTGCGCAGCGCGAGCCCAGAAGACGGCGAGCTCGCGCATTACGTAACAAAGGCGAGCGACTCCGCGGCGCCGGTGCCGGTGAATGTTGCGGTGAATTTGCGCGCCGCGCTGGAGGGAGACGCCGACCGCGATATCATCCTGAACTCCGGCGACGTCCTGACCGTACCGCAAAAAACAGGATGGAGAGACATCGGCTCCTCAGTGTCCCTGCGCGGCGAAGTGCGTCATCCGGGAACTTACGGAATCCGCACCGGCGAGCGCCTTAGCGAGGTGCTGGAACGCGCCGGGGGATTCACCACGGCTGCCTATCCATACGGCGCGGTGCTGACGCGTCGCGAGGTGCGCGATTTGGAAATGAAGTCGCACCAGGAGTTGATACAGCGGGTGAAGTACGAAGAACAGGCGCTGAAGTCGCTGCCGGAAAATACTGAGGATCAGAAGAACCTCAAGCTGACCGCGCTCGCGCAGGTGCAAACGACTCTCGACCAATTGCAGGCTAATGCCCCGGTCGGGCGCGTGGTGATCCACATCAACAGGGACATAAAGCAATGGAAGAACACAGAGGCTGATCCTGTGGTGCGCGACGGAGACGAGTTGGTGGTGCCCAAGAAGGCGAACTACGTAATGGTGATGGGACAAGTGTTCAATCCCACGACGATTAGTTACCAGCCGGGGCGAAGTGCGAAGTGGTATTTGAGCCAGGCGGGGGGATTTACGCAGCTTTCCAACCGCCAGGCGGCATTTGTGATTCGTGCCGACGGCTCGGTACTCGCGGCGAAAAATAATTCGGGATGGTGGTCCGGCGATCCAATGAACACCGTGCTGAAACCGGGAGATTCGATTGTCGTGCCGGAAAAGGCGCCGCGCGTGGCGGGACGCAATTGGCAGTTCACCATGCAGATGGCGCAGGTCGCAGCGTCTGCGGCCTTTACCGCGGTGTATTTAGTGAAATGAGAAGCCCTTTGCCAACACGGAAGATGGTAGCGCTTTGGATTTGTGTGTGGAGCATCGTCGCGGCAGCGGCGATGCAAGCTTTCGCCTTACCACCGCAGCATCAGCAAGACACGCAAGGCGCCCCCGCCGTACAAAACGCGCTGCCGGCGGGAACGTCCGAAGATTCCAAACCGAAGGAAGAAGCCGAAGCTGTGTGGAAGGAACCGAAGGAAGGAGCCTCGACGAGTCTTGCCGGATTGGCGAGAGACCTTGTAGGGGATCAGAAGGCGATCTGGACGAGCCCGGCCCACCTACATCTTGTGGATACGGAATGGCTAGTACCGTTTGCCGGCATCACCGCAGGGCTTCTCGTGACGGACCGCCAGGTGAGCGGGCATCTGCCGCGGGACCTAAAGACGCAGCAACACTACCGCAGTATTGCTAACGATGGCTCTTACGCGCTAGTCGGCCTGGGCGGCGGGTTGGCGCTTTGGAGCACCATTTCGCATAATCCGCACCAACGCGAAACGGGATTTCTTGCCGGGGAAGCCGCCATCGATAGTTTCGTGCTGACCGAAGGGCTGAAGTACATCGCCGGCCGCGAGCGGCCTTACCAGGGAAATGGCGCGGGACATTTTCTTCAGGGAGGCACTTCGTTTCCCTCGGAACATGCCGCGGCGGTTTGGTCGATCGCCGGAGTTATTGCGCATGAGTATCCCGGACGCTTGCCGAAATTACTGGCTTACGGGCTGGCGTCAGCGGTGAGCGTTTCGCGAATCAAGTCGCGGGATCATTTTCCTTCGGATGTGCTGGTAGGCAGCGGAATCGGGTTTCTGGTTTCGCAGTATGTGTACCGCAAGCATCACGATCCAGAGCTGGGCGGCGCGGAATGGCGGTCGGTCCGGGAGTGGGCGCGTGACAAGAACGGCACACCGGGAAACATGGGCTCACCGTACGTTCCCCTCGATAGCTGGATTTACCCGGCGATAGAGCGGCTCGCGGCGCTTGGACTGGTCGACAGCGGATTCGCCGGCATGCGCCCGTGGACGCGCCTCGAATGTCTGCGCCTGTTGAATGAAGCAGGAGAAGCGTCCTCGGCCGACGAAGAAAGTGCAGAGGCCGCGGGTCTGATTCCGGCGCTGCAGCGCGAACTTCGCGGCGACGCAGAAGAGGCCGCCGGCGATGCTCGCGGAACCTTCCGCATGGAATCGCTCTACTCGCGAACGGAACATATTTCGGGAATGCCTATTAATGACGGATATCACTTTGCGCAGACCCAAATTAATGATTTTGGCCGTCCGTACGGCGAGGGCTGGAATACCGTGAATGGATTCTCGTCGTACGCGACACGTGGCCCCTGGGTCGCGTATGTGCGCGGAGAGCTGCAGACAGCGCCGAGTGTTCCAGCTTTTTCTTTGGCAGCACGGCAAACAATTCAGAACGTTGATTTTCTGTCCGCGCTGCCGCCGTCGACGTCACAGCCGGCTGTCTCGCAGTTTGCCCTGTTGGATGCGTATGTTGGCCTAACGCTTTCCGATTGGCAGTTCAGTTTTGGGCGGCAAAGCTTGTGGTGGGGTCCGGGTAGCGGCGGCCCGATGATGTTCAGTGACGACGCCGCGCCTCTCGACATGTTTCGCATCAACCGTGTCTCGCCGATGATGCTCCCATGGGTCCTACGGCTGCTCGGACCCATGCGCGTTGAATTCTTTCTGGGGCAATTGCGCGGCCAGCATTTCATAAATGGACCGGCCGGTATCACCGGAACCTTTGCCTCACCGTTCAATCCGCAGCCGATAATTCACGGCGAGCGCGTGAGCTTTAAACCAACCCGGAATTTCGAGTTCGGCTTTTCGCGCACCTCTTTGTTTGCCGGACACGGGGTGCCCTTCACGTTGGGAACATTTCGATCAAGCCTGCTTAGCACAGGCAACGGCAATCCAGAAAACGTTTCGGACCCGGGCGACCGCCGATCGGGACTTGACTGGTCGTACCGTCTGCCGAAGCTGCGCGACTGGTTGACGTTCTACGGCGATGCCTTCGCCGAGGATCAATATTCGCCCATTGCATATATGGACCGCTCAGCGATTCATGCCGGTCTGTACCTTTCGCACGTTCCAAAAGTAGCAAAGCTCGATTTGCGCGCGGAAGGCGTCTACACCGATCTCCCGGCCGGTGGCGCGTTGAGCCACGGATTCTTCTATTTCAACACACGCTACGTGAATGGCTACACCAGCAACGGGAATTTGCTCGCCAGCTGGATAGGACGCGAAGGACAGGGCGCGCAGGCGTGGACCAATTATTGGTTCAACGCGCGGAATCGCGTGCAGATCAATTTCCGGCACCAAAAGGTAAGCCAGGAATTTATTCCCGGCGGCGGAACGCTGACCGATTTCGGCATCCGCGGCGATTACTGGACGCGATCCAACTTGGGGATTTCCGGCTGGGTGCAACACGAGCGTTGGCTATTCCCGGTGATTCAGCCCAACCCGGCAACCAACGTTACCGCTGCGGTCCAGATTTCCTTCCAACCGCAGAAATGGTTCCGGCGGACAAGCTCGGTCGGCGCTGACGCAGATTCCACAGACGGAGGCCGCCCGTGACCTTTACCAGCAGCGCGCCGCCACGTCTGCCCACCGAAGCGCCGCAGAACGGTCACTCGGGAATGCGCCCATTTCCAGAGCCTGGCCCGGCGCCAAGCAAGAGAGTTCTGTACTTGCAGATGTTTTGGGACCTCCGCAGATTTTTCCTGCGCGCCAGCATATATACATTGCTCGCCAGCACCCTCGTCGCCTTCCTAATTCCATCTCGCTACAAAGCCAAAGCGCAACTGATGCCCCCTGATGGCCAGCAGGGTCTTGGTATGGCGTTGATGAGCGCGCTGTCCTCGAAAGGCAGCGGCGCCGGCGCTCTCGGCGGAATCGCGGGCGATCTGCTAGGCGTGAAAAATTCGGGCGCGCTTTTTGTGGGCGTGCTCAAGAGCCGCACGGTAGCCGACCGTTTGATCGACCGATTTCAACTGCAGCACTTATATGACGACTCGAAGATCGAAGACGCTCGCGACGACCTCGAAGATCACACGGATATTGCGGAGGACCGCAAAAGCGGGATTCTCACCGTCACCGTAACGGATCACGATCCGCGGCGCGCCGCGGCCATGGCCCAGGCGTACGTGAGTGAACTGGACCGCCTGGTGGCGCAAGTAAGCACTTCTTCCGCCCGGCGCGAGCGAATTTTCCTCGAGGGGCGCTTACACGAAGTCAAGGCAGACTTGGACGTCGCGGCAAAAAGATTCAGCGAATTTGCCAGCAAAAATACCGCCATCGATATTCCCGCGCAAGGCAAAGCCATGATGGAAGCTGCTGCTTCGCTGCAAGGGCAAATCATCGCTGCGGAATCCGAGTTAAGTGGGTTGCAGCAGATTTATGCCGATAGCAACGTGCGCGTTCGTTCGCTAAAGGCGCGCGTCAACGATCTTCACCAGCAAATGGAGAAAATCGGCGGCGATGCAGCTAATCCGGCAAGCGGCGAAGGACTAGTCGCTCCGCCAATCCGTAAGCTTCCCCTACTGGGCGTTACGTATGCGGAGTTGTATCGGCAAAACAAAATCGAGGAGACCGTTTTCGAGCTGCTCACCCAACAGCACGAAATGGCCAAGGTTCAGGAAGCCAAGGAGATTCCGAGCGTGAAGTTGCTCGATGCGCCCGTGGTGCCAACCAAGAAGTCGTTTCCGCCGCGCGGCATTTTGATTGCTGTGGGTACGGTGCTCGGCATCGCGGGGGCAGCAGGTTGGCTCGTGCTGCGAAAACGATGGAGCGAAACGGACCGGAACGATCCGGGCCGCGTGCTGGCAGAGCAGGTCGGCGCGGCGCTGCTTGCCGGCACGCGCCGCCTCGCGCCCGCGGGAACTGCGGCCTTGCGCTCAACGTTTGACCGAAAACCAATGCCGGCAAATCCAGAATTCAACGCCGAGTCACTGTGACAAAAATGACGGAGCACACAAATTTGGCAATGACAAAGGAGATGAAGATGAACTGGAACAAAAAGCGCGCACTGGTCACAGGCGGGGCCTCGTTTATCGGCTCGGCGCTTGTTGACGCGCTCGTAACCCGCGGCGCCGATGTGCGCGTGGTCGACAACTTCAGCAGCGGCCGCCGCGAAAATCTTGCGGCGCACTTGCGGTCGAAGGCCATCGAATTGAGCGACGCGGATCTCCTCGACGACGCCGTGGCGCGCAAAGCGGCGCACGGAATGGATTTGGTCTTTCATTTGGCGGCTGACCACGGAGGCCGTGGCTACGTGGACCTCCATCAAGCCGCTTGTGCCGGTAACCTTGGGCTCGACGGTCTGATGTTTCGCGCCTGCTTGCAGGAGAACGTAGAAAAAGTTGTGTTCGCTTCTTCCGGCTGCATCTATCCGAACTACATCCAAAGCGACCCCCAGGAAATTCTGTACCTCACCGAAGACAAGGCCGGACCTCCCTACGATGCGGACAATCTTTACGGCTGGGCCAAGCTGATGGCGGAGATGACGCTGCAGGCGTATCACCGCGACTACGGCCTGAAGGTGGCATCGTGCCGATATTTCACCGTTTACGGTCCGCGCGGTCACGAGAATCACGCCGTGATCGCCATGATCGCGCGCGCTTTTGTCGCGCAGAACCCATTCATCGTTTGGGGAAATGGCGAGCAGATCCGCAACTGGACGCACGTGGACGACATTGTCTCCGGCACCATTCGTGCCGCCGAAGTAATCGACGACGGAACCGCGATCAACCTCGGAACCATGGAGCGCACCCGCGTGATCGACGCTGTCCACGAAGTGCTGCGCTATACCGGGCACGATGCAGCAATCGAGTTGCATCCCGAAATGCCCACCGGTCCCATGAATCGCGTCGCCGACAATTCGCGGGCCAAGCGTCTCCTGCGCTGGGAACCGAAGGTCAAATTCATGTCCGGCCTGCGCAGCACCATCGATTGGTATTTCTCGACCAAGGACCGCAAGAAAGTTGCCGCCGAGCTTGACACGCTCCTCACAGAACGCCGGTCGACCGCTCGTCAAAATTCGCGCATTGCGGACTCCGACGCAACATCGGCGACTGTAAACGTTTGAGCTTGGAGACTTGTTCAAGGGCAGACGATAAGGGCCATGGCTACGCGACGAACCGTCCCGGCTTCCGTATTGGAATGGGCGCCTCCGCAGGAACTTGCTGGCGGCCTCGCCGTGGTGCAGCCCTCCACGGGCGGGAATTCTTCAGGCAAGCGCTTTGCCCACGGTCTGTACGTGCAGGTCGCTTACGCCGCCATTGACGCCACGTTTGTTTGCCTTGGCGGAATCGCCATTTTTCTGCTGCGATTCAGCCTGTTTCACCGAATGGCTATCACCGCGAAGCTCTTCCGAAGCGCTTCCGCACACGCGTATCTCGGCTTTTTCTTGCTGTACGCCGCGCTCGTCGTGCTGAGCTGCATCAGCCAAAACCTTTATCGCACCCCGCGCGACCGCAGCATCTTCGACGAGAGCTGGATGGTTGTGAAGGCAGTCGCGGTCGCCACTGCCCTGCTGTCGCTCTCTATCTTCACGTCCGGCGAAAAGGAAATCTCGCGTCTCGTAATATGGTGTTCTGGCATCTTCTCCATTGTGGCTCTTTCCGGATGGCGCGCGGCAAAGCGCCAACTTGTCCGGCGCCGCACACAAGCCGGCATCAACGTCCGCCGCGCTCTAATCGTTGGAACCGGACGTCTCGGCCGCGCCCTCGCCCGCTGGCTCGACGACAATCCGCAATTCGGCTACGTCGTATGCGGTTACCTCGATTCCCGCCCCTCGAACGATCCCCGCGTCCTCGGCACTATCAAGGATCTGCGCAACGTCATGCTCGCGCATTTCGTCGACGAACTATTCATCACTCTCCCTGCCGATCGTACCCTGGTCAAGCATCTCGTTCTGCAAGCGCGCCGTCTGCGCCTCAGCCTCAAAGTTGTTCCCGATCTGTACGATGGCCTCGCATGGCAGGCGCCGCTGCATACCCTCGGCGGATTCCCGCTGATGGAGTTATGCCGCCAGCCCATTCCCGCGCTGGGCCTGGCCTTCAAGCGTGTTACCGACATCATCGTTGCCTCTTTGCTGCTAGTCGCAACCTCCCCCCTTCTAACTTTGCTCGCCCTCCTCATTCGCATGGATTCTGAGGGTCCCGTTTTTTACGTAGCCGACCGCGTCGGCCGCAAAGGCGTCAAATTCCGCTGCTACAAGTTGCGCACCATGGTTGTCGGCGCCGACGAACAAAAAGATGAGTTGCGCAACGCCAACGAGAGAAGCGGTCCCTTCTTCAAGCTCGCCAATGATCCTCGTGTCACTCCGCTCGGCCGTTGGCTGCGCAAGCTCAGCCTCGACGAAATCCCTCAGCTCTGGAACGTCTTGCGTGGCGACATGAGCCTCGTCGGCCCGCGCCCCCACCCCGTTGACGACTTCGAGCGCTACGACATCGAGCACCTTCGCCGCCTCGACGTGAAACCTGGCCTCACCGGCTTGTGGCAAGTCACCGCGCGTCGCGATCCGTCCTTCGACACTAACATGGCGCTTGACCTCGAATACATCGAGAACTGGAGCCTTTGGCTCGATTTGAAAATTACGCTGCGCACCGTCCCCGCGGTGCTGCGGGCCGAAGGAACTTGATGCCATGAGCATCGCTCAGCCCCCGGTTCTTGCATCCGCCACGCACCAGCGGCCTCGCGTCGCGTCTGCGCAGGCCCACGATGCGTCCGCCAAAGCCGCCCGCATTCGGCGCTTGGGATTGAAATCCGCGTTCTCCCTCGTCGATCAAGGGCTCACCGCCGCGGTTGGCTTCGGCGTCAATCTCGCCCTCGCCCGTTGGTTGCCTGCGCGAATCTACGGCGCGTTCGCGGTCGCTTTTGCCGGATACCTGTTCGTCGGCGGCTTTCACAACGTCCTTTTGCTCGAGCCGCTCAGCGTCCTCGGCCCAGCCCGTCATGCCCACCGGCTCGGCGCTTATTTCCGCGCGCAGATTGCCGCGCACGTAGTGCTGGTCGGCATTCTCGCAGTGCTTGTGGTTCTTGCGGGACTCGCCGTGATGCAACTCTCTCCCGCAAATCCGCTGGGCCCAGCGCTCGCCGGCAGCGGCCTCGCCCTGCCGTTTCTTCTGCTCCTGTGGCTAGCGCGGCGCATGTGCTACGTCGTCCAGCGCCCTGCCACCGCCGTAATGGGCAGCACCGTTTATTCCCTTCTCGTGCTGGCTAGTTTTTTGTTGGCTTGGAAACTCGGCAACGTGACTCCCTGCTCCGCTTTCCTGCTGGTAGGCGCCGCCAGCCTCGCCAGCTCGATCCTTCTGCTCTGGCGTTTAGGACTTCGCCTATCGCGCACGCAAGCGCAGACCGCGCTCGAATGGACGCGAGTCCTGCGGGAAAACTGGCTCTACGGTCGTTGGCTCGTAGGAAGCGCCGTCCTCTACGCCGCCACCAGCCAACTGCAAATGGTGCTGGCCGCCGGGTTATTGGGACTGAGCGCTGCGGGAGTTCTTCGGGCCATGCAGATTCCCTCCCTGGTCATCACACAGGTCATCACTGCCGCTGGCCTGCTGGCGCTGCCCGCGCTCTCTTACAATTTCGCGCGCGGAGAAACGCAAAAGCTTCGGCGCCGAGCCACGCTCGTTAGCCTTACGCTCGGCGGATTCGCGATTGCCTTTGTTGCCGTATGCGCGCTCTTCGCCGCGCCAATCGAACGCATTCTCTATTCCGGCAAATACGCCGCCTACGCGCCCTTCATGGCCGTGCTCGCCCTGATCCCCGCAATGAACGGCTTCGCCGCCGGTTTTTCCATCGCCATGCGCGCATCCCAAAAGCCCCAGTTTGACCTCATCTCTAACATCGTCGCCGCCCCTGTCGGCTTGCTCTCCGCTTTTCTCCTCATGCGCTGGTGGGGGCTCTCCGGCGCCATCGTCAGTATGGTGCTTAGTTTCGCCGCACTGTCTCTTACCACCTTCGTCTGTTTTCAACTGTCCATTCCTACCGACGCAAACCTGACCGGTGTTCAGCCCCGTGTGAGTGCCGACTGATGCGCCAATTTCTGACCACTCTCGACCAGATCGCTCACGCTGAAAGCGTCGGCACCTTTGAGGGCGTCCGGCGGCATTTGCAATGGCAGGTGCGCCGCCTCCTCGGCGACTTTCCTTGCGAACTCCCCATTTCGCAATCGAAGCTGCGCGTCCTTTCTCCAGTCGGCGTGGCTGCCCTCGTCAATGCCATGGGCGAATACGACTACAACAACATGCGCTTCATCCGCTCCTTCCTGGAGCGTTCGGGAGGAACCTTCTTCGACGTTGGCGCAAACATTGGCTCGTACACCCTTATCGCCTCCGAAATTCTTCACGCAAACGTAGTCAGCATCGAACCACATCCGGAAACGTTTGCCGCGCTTGCCGAAAACATCCGCCTCAATACACGTCACAACGTAACCTGCCTAAGTGTAGCGGCTTCCAACTATGACGGAACAATTCGACTCACCGATGGCTCGGATTCTTGCCTGAATCGAGTCTTGGATGACTTGGAAAGCCCGCAGGATGTCGTTGAAGTACCTAGCCGGCGACTCGAAACTCTCTGCGAGTCTCTGCATGTAGTTCCGGACCTCATCAAAATCGACGTGGAAGGTCATGAACCTGCGGTCCTCGATGGACTGGGGCAATACTGCGAGTCAGCGGGCGCCATCCTCGTCGAGCAAGGCGATCGTCCGGAAATCCAGCGCTGGATGCGCGCAGCGAGCTACAGCGGCCCGTGGTACGTGCATTTCAACCGCGGCTTTCTTTCGCCCGAGCCACAGGGTCGACCCGAAGACCCCGTCTTCCTTCACGAAAGGTTGCTCGGCGCTCATTCCTTGAGAAATCTCCTCTACCTCGCCGCCGTGTTCAACGCGGTACAGCCAACTTCATCGAGGAGCGCAGTCGCATGGCAGTAAATGTCCCGCTGCACGAAGAAAGCATCCCCTTCTTCCACCGCCGCCTCGTGGAAGGGGACGCGCCCCGCAGGTTGCCCGTCCATGCGGTCCTGCTGACCAATTGCATCGCCCCTTACTCCTTGCCGATGCTGCGGCGCCTTTCCAGCTCCCTTGCGAGCTTCCGCATTCTGGTCAGCACACCCATGGAGCGCGACCGTCACTGGGAGCCGGTTTGGGACGACCTGAGCGTAACCGTTCAGAAGAGTTTCACCATCGCCCACCGCCGCTTTTTTCGACAAGGTTTCACCGAGGCGCTGTTCCGCCACTTTCCTTATGACTCGCTGGCCTGGCTGTACCGCATTCGGCCCCAAATCATCATCTCCGCTCAGTTGGGATTCCGCACACTTCAAGCCATCCTCTATCGCAAGCTCAACCCTAAGTCCCGCCTGATCCTGTGGGTTGACGGTTCCGAGCACACCGAGCGCGAAATTGGCGCCGCACGAACCCAAATGCGCCGGCGCTTTTTACGGGCAGCGAACGCCGTCCTGGTGAACGGAGCCAGCGGCGAAAAATATGTCCAGCGCCTCGGCGTCCCCGTCGAGCGCATTGTCCGCGCACCGTATTCCACGGACATCTCCAGTTTCACCGAACTTCCGCTCATGCGAGACGCCGTCTCGGCACGAAGGCTCTTGCATGTCGGGCAACTCGTGGAGCGCAAGGGCCTGGAGCGCTTTCTCCGCGCTCTAGCACGCTGGGCGGAAACGCACCCGGACCTAAGACGCGAACTCTGGTTTCTCGGCGATGGACCTCTGCGCCACAAACTTCGTTCGACCCGCCTGCCCGCCAATCTCAAACTCAAGTTTTTTGGCAATGTGCCGTACGCGGATCTCTGCAAGTTCTACGCGCAATCCGGAGTTCTCGTCCTTCCCACTCTGGCTGACACCTGGGGCTTGGTAGTCAACGAGGCGCTCGCCGCGGGACTTCCCGTCTTTGGAAGTCGTTATAGCCAGGCCGTTCTCGAACTCGTGCGCGATGGTGCAAACGGCTGGACGTTCCATCCCGACCGCGGACAAGAACTGGATCGCGCACTCGATCGCATGTCAACGGCGGACCTTGCCACCCTTGCAGCCATGCGGCAATCCGCGCGTCGAAGCATTTGTCACCTTACGCCGGAATTAGCCAGCAACAGGTTTCTCCAGGCAATTCGCCTGGTCACGGGCGACAGCAGCTCGTTTCACGATGCTTCTTAGCTCGCGGATAATTCACGCGCCCCAGCGCCGGGAAAAGTATGAGTAGCGAAACACTTCTTATCGCACGCGTCGCGTTTTGGCTTCTCGCCGCGCTCGTTGTTCTGTTGCCAGTCCGCTGGTCGACCCTCGCTTTCCTTCTTCTCGTCCAATTCGATCTTTCCGGTACCGCCACCTACACCGCCGAATCCTTGGGTATCGAGAATGCGATCAAGGTGACCTTAATCCCAACCATCTTGCTGTGGCGAATGAAAGAGGAGATCTCCTTCGACTCTCGGTTCGCCAAGCTGCGCCACATCTGGCTTTTCTTTGCTGGTTACGCGTGCCTGGCCATTCTCTGGAGTCCCTTCAAGCTCCCCGCGCTGAAGATGCTCGGATACTTCTATGCCTACTGCGTTCTCTTCATCGTCTTCACCATTGCCTGGCGGAAGGGTTGGTTCAACGCTCGCTCCCTCATGATTGTTCTCTGGCTGTCACTCCTCTTCGCGTTCGTTCAGACCTACGGCTTGGGAAACGAATATGGCAGCGTCGGTAATTTCTACGGGAGCATCGACTACGAGTTTCGTTTTACAAGTTTTACGGGCGCGCAAAGTTTTGCGGCGTTCTTATTATCGCTTTTCGTCCTGCTCGTTTTCTGCGAGGAATGGAATTTCGCCATTTTCGCCGCCGCCGCCGGCGCCACCACGGGCTTGATCCTCACCGGCAGCCGCTCCATCTTTCTCGGCTTCTGTTGGATTTTGCTGCTCGCCGGCGTCATCTTCGCGAAGCGCAAGGGCAAGAAGCTGAGTCTTGGCGTTGTTGCCAAACGCATGACCGTCGGCGCCGTGGTACTCCTCGTGGTCGGGACCGTGGTGCTCAGCGCGCTCCCAGAAAATCGCCTGAACCAGATGCTCTCCGCATCCGTTTCTTCGGACCAAACCCTGGAAGACGTTGGCACCTTCGTTTGGCGCTTTTCTCTCTATCAAAAAACGATCGAAGAGCTCGCCCATCGCCGCGCCGCCACGCTGCTAACCGGTTCCGGCACCAGCAGCGCCGCCGCGCTAGTGCTCGATAGTGGTTTCTTCCAGCAATTCAACGTTGACCCCAATCGCGCAATGCACGACGAATTCCTCCGCTCCCTCTACGAGTGGGGCCTTCCCGGCCTTCTCCTTCTCTTGCTTTTCCTCGGAGAGGCTGTCCGCATCTGCGTCCGCCTAATCCGCGAAACGGACAGCAAGGAAGCCTGGGCATTCCTCGCCATTCTTGCGCCGCTCCTCATCAGCCTGACGGTAGAAAATTTCTTGGCCGAATCCGCTTCCCCTGGCGGCGTCGGTTACGCTCTGGTGCTGACTTCCATGCTGGCCAGAAGCGGCCTGCAGCCCAAACCCCAGCCGGCGCCCGCCTTCGACCTGTTTCCAAAACACTCGATTGCCACCGGCGCATGGCGGCCGCTGTGAACGGGATACGCGAAAACCTCATGGTCTCCAAGACGCTCCATCTCCTCTCTCTTCTGCACCGCAACCCTCGCGAATTCTACGAGCGCATCGCCTCGAGCATCGGCAGCCGCTGGCAAGCTGCCGGCACAACTCCGCCTTCCTATCGAGTCTGTTTCCCCGAACGCGGCTTGTCACAACTCAGCGAAGTATTGAACGCCGATATCTCCTCGATCTTGCACGACCCTGAGCTCGACATGCTTTCGTCGTTGGTCGAGGGCCGCGCCCGTTACACCGTTGCGCAAGGACCATTCGGCGCCTTTCACAATGGCGGCTCCCTTCTCGCACGCGTTTCTTACGCGATCGTTCGCGCCCTGCGCCCGGAATCAGTCGTTGAAACTGGCGTGTGCTACGGCGTCACCTCCGCCCATGTCCTTTGCGCATTGCAGCACAACCAGCGCGGCCACATGCACAGCATCGACCTTCCGCCCCTCGGAAAAAACGGCGACGCCTTTGTCGGCAGCCTCGTTCCTCCAGAATTTCTCCACCGCTGGACCCTGCATCGCGGCAGCACCCGACGCCTGCTCGCTCCACTCGTAGCGACGCTCGGCCAGATCGACCTCTTTCTGCACGACAGCCAGCACACCCTCGAAAACATGCGCGCGGAATTCCTCACCGTCTGGCCCGCTTTGCGCCCCGGAGGCGTGTTGATTGCCGACGATGTCGAGAGCAACTCCGCGTTTCAGGAATTGGCCCGCCGCAACGACACAGCCCTGGCTCTCGTTTTTCGCGAGCCCAGTAAAGGCTCGCTCTTCGGAGTTGCGGTGAAGAACTCATGAGAATTCTCGTGGCGCACAATTCCTACCAGCAACGCGCCGGCGAAGACGCGGTAGTCGCCGCCGAGATGCATCAGCTAGTCGCTCACGGCGACACGGTCATTCCCTACCGGCGGTACAACGACGAGCTTCGGAACATCACTCCGCTCTCCGCCCTGACCCGTGGCGTCGACACCGTCTGGGCCTCCGGCTCTTCCCAAGACATCGCGCGATTGGCATCCGAGTCCAAGCCTGATATCGCCCACTTCCACAATACGTTTCCTTTGATTTCTCCTTCCGCTTACTACGCATGCGCCGAACTCGGCGTTCCCGTCGTCCAGACTTTGCACAATTACCGGCTCCTCTGCCCCGCCGCCACGCTGATGCGCAAAGGAAAAGTTTGCGAATCCTGTCTCGGACGCCCTCTTCCCTGGCCGGGAATTCTTCGCCGTTGCTACCGTCAAAGCGCTTCCCAGTCCGCCGCGCTGGCCGCCATGCTTGCCGCCCATCGCGCCATGCGCACGTGGGACAAAAAAGTCGATATTTACATCGCGCTCTCTGAATTCGCCAAGCGCAAATTTGCGCAAGGCGGATTCCCCCGCGACCGTATCGTCGTCAAGCCAAATTTCGTGCACCCCGATCCCCGTCCAAAAACCGGCGCGGGAGAATACGCCCTCTTTGTAGGGCGACTCTGCGAGGAGAAAGGGGTGCGCACCCTCATAAACGCCTGGCGCGAACTCGCCACCAATGTGCCCCTCTGCATCGTCGGCGATGGCCGGCTCCGTCAAGAAATGGAAGGGCAGATCAAAAAGTTCGGACTCTCTCAAATCACTATAGTCGGCGAGGTTTCCCCCGACCGCGTCGTCCACTGGATGCACGGCGCGCGCTTGTTGGTTTCTCCCAGCCTGTGGTATGAGGGCTTTCCCGTTACAGTGGCGGAAGCTTTCGCTTGCGGTCTTCCCGTGATTGCTTCGGAGCTCGGCTCGCTTGCGGAGATCGTCGTTCCGGGGCGCACCGGCTTGCATTTCAAACCCGGCGATGCCTCCGAACTCACCCGCGCCGTGGACTGGGCTTGGTCCCACAATGACCATGTCCAGCGCATGGGCCGTCAGGCTCGCCTCGAGTTCGAACGCAAGTACACCGCCGAGCGCAATTACCGCAATCTCATTCGCATTTACGACCAGCTTCTCGACCAGCGCGATGAATTGCGCCAAGTGCTTTCCGTTTCAAAGGCCGCGAGTTAGCCATGCGGCCGCAAACCATGCCTCCGCAAACCATGCGTAAAGAAACGGAAGAAAGGATCATGCCTATGAGTGCGAGTTCCGCCGAAACCCTCCAAGACCAAGTAATTGTCGCCAACAAAGAGTTCTATAAGCAGATCGCGCGGAAATACGACGACTACGAAGCTTGCGCCTCGGACGCGTTCTTCCAGCGCTGGATCGAAGACGATCTGAAAATTGTCGAACACAAACTACCCAAACGCGGCGATGCCGTCCGTTGCCTCGATTGCGGCGGCGGCACCGGCAATGTCACCCTGAAAATGCTCCGCCGCGGCTGGCGCGTCACCGTGGTGGACGTCTCGGCCGACATGCTCGCCATCTTGGAACGCAAAGTCCGCTTCGCTGGCTCTTCGGCCACCTTCCTCAACCAATCCGTCGAATCCTTCTTCTCGCGCTCCGAAGAAACCTTCGATCTCATTTCCTTCAGTTCCGTCCTCCATCATTTATATTCCCCGCTCAACACGATAAAGGCGGCCGCGGAAAGAATCGCTCCGCAAGGTTTCTTCTATTCCAGCTTTGATCCCGTTCCTCCCTCCTCCCAATTTGCCGCCGGCTGCTTCACTGCGCTCGACACCTTCATCGCCAAGCTGCTTCACGACCGCGCCGATTTTCTTCCCGGCCTCGCCCGCCGCGTTCGCAAACTCGGCGCACCCCGCGACACCACCCACGGCAGAGCCGTGGTAAGCGCCGGCGACTTGGCGGAGTATCACGCCCGCCAAGGAATTGACGACCAAGCAATCGAAAGCGCCTTGGTCCAGACCGGTTTCACCGTGAACCGCCGGCGTTACCCCGTCGGCCGCACCGCGCCGATGCGCCGCGCCAATCGCTACCTTCGCCTCCTCCTCAATTTCAAAATACTCGCCCAGCGAACCAACCAATCTTCGCGATGAGCCCGTCGAAATGAGCCCCTTCGCCATTAGCAACGCGACGCAAACAGATTCGTCCGCCGGCGAATACTTTGTCCTCGGCACGCGCGTGGACGCCGTGCAAATTCCTGACGTCATCACCCAAATGCAAGATTGGATCGCGCGCCGCGACGCCTGCCGCTACATCGCCGTCACCGGAATGCACGGCGTCACCGAAGCAAAACACGACCCCCAGCTTCACGCCGCGCTCGCATCGGCAAGCCTGGTCGTTCCCGACGGAATGCCGCTGGTCTGGCTCGGCCGCAGACGTGGGTTCGCACTGCCCCGCCGCGTTTACGGCCCAGAGTTGATGCTTCGCTTTTGGCAGGAAACACCCTCCGCTCGCTACCGCCACTTTTTCTACGGCGGCGCACCCGGAGTCGCGGACGCCCTCGCGCACAAGTTCGCGCGTCAGTTTCCCAATCATCAGATCGCCGGCACGTTCAGCCCGCCATATCGAAATGTAACCTCCGAGGAGGACCAGGCAATCTGTTCCCTCATCAACGATTCGAAGCCCGATATCGTCTGGGTCGGCCTCGGCACGCCCAAGCAAGAGCGCTGGATGCGCGACCACCAGGACCGTCTTAGCGCGCCAGTGCT